>ENA-OQKN01000650-OQKN01000650.1-human-gut-metagenome-genome-assembly--contig:-NODE-650-length-32556-cov-3.646859_pt1 | contig 32556 bp, 24 predicted proteins | sample MGYA00242776_ERZ504794 | MGnify/ENA primary metagenome ERZ504794 (study PRJEB26092, sample SAMD00036434) | human gut metagenome | host: Homo sapiens | study: EMG produced TPA metagenomics assembly of... | reverse complement strand
AGGACGAATAAACCGAATAACACCCCAAGAATATGATGCCATTTATACCAGAACTTCTTATAAGGGGAAATCAAATGACGTCTCCTCGCTAACCGGAAATCCCGTATTCCTAAATAGATCCCAGCGATACACATAACGCATCCAATGCCGGATAACCAGACAACTACCTTTATCCATAATTCAGCGTCTTGCCGCAAGGAAGTGAAATAAACCCAATGAGGGATCGCCCCGAGCCAAGCCCAGAAACGACTGTTTTTATCCGTATATTGCAAAACCTCCCCGGATTTAGAGGATATGTATAATTCATGTCGTTCCGGATCGGCGAAATGGAATTTATAGATCGGAAATTCCTCTTTTAAACGACCGAATGGAATCCATTGGTCCAAGGTGTACAAGGAATCTACCTTCGCTATGGAAGAGGTATTCCATTGTGATGCCACACGTTGGATACGATTCCAGTCGATTACGGGTAATCTTTCCGTCGAGTCGGCAGGAATATCATAGCTCCCTTTCTCCGTCCGGATATGAAAAACAGTTTGTCCCAAATAGCTGTTTAAGGTAACATGGCTTATCCGCTCGTTCTGCGGTAAACGTTTCTCTATCTGGTCTAACGAAGGAAGATTCTCCAGAGAGAGAATATCCATCTTCGCCCGTTTATCGGCCCGGTCCGCTCGCGGGAACGTATGGTAGATCATTACCAATCCCGATAGGAACCAAACGAGAAACAGGATACTGAACGCCGTGCCCAGTATCCTGTGTATAAATAGCGTGATCTTTGTCAATAGATTCATGAGCGTATGTTCTATATATTATAATGTATAGGAGATAGCCACTTGGAAATTACGAGGCATGCTTGGCACCATCTGTTGTCCGAGCGCTTGGTTATAATAATTGTTGTCAAACAAGTTATTCAAGTTGAATGTAAGGTGAATATTGTTGTTCAACAAATAAGACATACCGAAATCGGTTACCCAATACGGATCGAACCAAGAGTTGTTTGACGTATTACGGTATACTTTACCGGTATAACTGCTACTCAAGTGAAATTCCAGATTCTTCAAGACACCCCGAGGGATGGTATAACTGCCGTATGCGTAGAAAGTCTGGTTCGGTACGTTGCTCTGCCAGTTTCCTTCTTGGCTATTCAATTGTTGCTTTGTCTCATCCGGGTTATTGCCATAGATAGCCTCGATCAATTCCGGATCCTTTATTTCTTTCATCTCCCGGATCTTGGAGTCGTTCAATCCATAACCGATCGTCAGCGCTAAGGTGCTTACCGGAGAAAGAGTGACATCAAAATCAAAACCCTTGGAATCTTGTACACCCACCTGTCCGATTACGCTCATCGTGGTAGTCTCGCCGTTTACCTCCACTTGATAGTTGTTGGTCAACGTAGCCGTACTGTTCATCTTCCGGATATAGAACAAGCTGGCATTGGCGCTTAATATATTGTTCAATTGATATTTAAGCCCCACCTCGGCTTGGTATCCTTTCTCCGGCTTAAATACTTCCTCATTGCGAGCAGGCTCGAAACGATTTCCATCACCTCCTACATAAATGACGTTATCTTGATAGAACGTACGGATCGGCTTGAAGAAAGAGGCGAAAGACGCATAAATGGATGTATTCGGATGGGGCAGATAGACCGCTCCGAAACGATAAGTCAACGCCTTATTCTTTATCATATTGAAGCTTGAATGCTCCTCATACTCACGTCGTCCGGTAGGAGTTGTAGCGCTGGCGGACATATAACGGAAAAAGTCGTAACATAGAGCGGCTAATACCTTCCATTGCTCGTTGAACTCAACCATATCTTGAAGATAAAGGCTGTTGGAATAATGATGCGTAACCGTCGCTGTCGGGAATTTACTGGGCATATATCCCATGCTATGCGGATCATAAACGGATACATGCGAATAAAGGCCGGGACCCTGAACATCATCCCCTAAATTATAGCCCGAATAGCTGGTACGATTCAAGGCGACGAAAGAGTAACCTCCCATATACGTATGCTTTATCTCACCCGTCCTGAATTTACCGCTTAGCTCGAGCGTATTGGCTACCGTCTTGGCTATATGGGAGAAGCGAAGCGGGAAAGAAAGATATACACTGTCCAAACAGATATATTTTTTCTGGCCGTTTTTCATATAATAATGATCATAGATCGGATCATCACTTTCGAGATAGTCGAGGGCTTCCGTCCCAAAATAGTTGATATCGTCGTTATTGTAAGAAAGGCGATCTGTTAGTTTTGCGCCGTTCCAAAAAGTATGTGTATACTGCGTCGATATGTTCCAAGCATGATTCTTCATAAAGTCGGACTCGTTATTGTAGCGAGCCTCACGGTCAAGTCCCGGTAGCATATCATTTTTATGGAGATATAACTGTCCTGTTTGCACATTATATACATCATTTGCCATTAAATCGGGAAGACCGATCTCCGTCCCATAGAAGTCGCGGTTAAAACCTCCACGAACATCTAATATGTCACGTTCCGTCATTTTAGCTTGCAATGCCAGATAACCGGAAAAGCGACGGTTGCCATTATCACGCCAGCCCTCTTGATCGGAAAAGTTGACATTGGCGTAATAATTGACCGGACCGACCAATTTACCGCCCATGCCAAGCGTCGCCTCTTTATTCTCGTAACTACCATAGGCCAATCGGGCGTTAACGCTCTGTTTCTCTGACGGGGATTTACGAACGATATTCAAGGTTCCACCTACGGCTGAATGTCCGTAAAGTACAGAAGCCGGTCCCTTTAATAATTCAATAGACTCGATACAGGATAGATCGGGTACGGGATAAGAGTTGTTTATTGCCGAACGTTCATCGCGGATACCGTCTATCATCATGATAGAATGATCGAAACCACGGATCGACAATTGTTGAAATGCGCCATAAGATGTCTGGAATCGTACGCCCGGCATAAAGCGTACCGCATCTTGGATATTACGGATACCTCGCAACTCCAAACTACTCGCCGTAATGCTATTAATTGAAATAGGAAGATATTTCATAGGTACGTCCAACTTCGTGATTTGTGGACGTGGCTTGCGTGCGGCGGTCGCTACGACTTCTTGAATATTGAATGTCGTATCGGCGAAATTCGTGTACTCATTCTTGTGTTGTGCCTGCATCGTACTGATACATAAGGCCGTCAACGGTAAGATTGTCAAAACTCTTTTCATATATTTAGCATTATAACTGTTTATTGTATGCATGTGAAATCCCTTTCGAAAGAAATTCCATTTTCCTTCGAATGAAAATTTAGTTTCTTTCGGAAGGAATTACTTTTTCTTCCGAAAGGAATAAAAAACATTGTGTAGTGAACTTTTTTAGTCCTTCTCTACCGCATAAGCTTTCTTCTTATCAACGATATCGATCATCTTATGTTTAGCCATGAAACGGGCATGTTCGATGAAGATCTTCTGGATATCCGGATTCTGTCCCAGACCTTCCATAAATACGCTTACCTCGTAGCCTTTCTTTTCCAATTCCTCTTTCCAATCACCGGCGATATCGTTTTTCGCATGGTCTCCGGCAACAAACATAAATGGCATCAACAAGACTTTCTTCGTTCCATTGGCCTTTACTTGGGCTACCATCGTATCAAAAGTAGGATAGCCCTCGATGGTTCCTACGGAATAATCCTTGAATCCCTTCTCCTTCAACATATAATCCAACATAGCATATTGGGCCGTCGCCGGTGTATAAGTGCCATGGCCTACCAATAAAGTAGCGCCTTCTTTCGCCCCATTTTTTATGATAGCGGCGATTACCGCCTCATAATCCTCCGGTGTATACAATAAAGGATTACCGATACGAATCTCCTTGAAAGAAGATTTCATGGTGGCAACATCCTTACGTAAGGATTCCATCTCGATACCTTCGATTATATTCGTGGATTGGATCAAGACATGTGTATAACCATCAGTCTTTAATTTTTCCAAGGCCTCGATCGGGTTCAGTTTCTCTACGCCACGAGCTTTTAAGCGGCGCATTACAATGCGAGAAGTCCATGCCTCACGCAACTCAACATCTTTGAAAGCTTCTTTCGCTTTTTGATTGATCGCGTCGATTGTCAAGGCACGGGTATCATCATGGGTTGTTCCAAAATGTACCATCAATAAAGCGGCCTTATCGCCCGGTTGTAAAGAGGCGAATAAATCGGATGCTACAAAATTCTCGCCATCGTGCGCACGACAAACTAGGCTGATGACCAGCAGGAAGAAAGATAGTAAGTGTTTCCTCATCATATGAATATATTAATAATTAGATTACATATCAATCCCACGGAGACAACGTATTATTCCGTCTCCAACATCTTTTAGATATAGGTGATATTTCTATCCTCTTAATTACTCCTGACCCCGGGAGGAATTAATCATTACTTCGCTTGGCAGGTTTCCTGACTGGCTCGGAAAGCAACCTTCCCATCTTTCTTAAGACAGTGGCATAGCAGAACGCTTTCCTTTTCAAGAGCTTCACAGTAGCGGGCACTGTTCCGGATTCTAACCGGATTCCCTTTTATAGAATTGTCGGTAGACAAACTCTATCACCTAAGCGGTCGCAAATTTATATAAATAATCCCGAAAAGTAACAACATCTTTCAAAGAATCCCTGTTTCAATAGCATCTTTTTTGTTTAACATCAAATAAATAGATATGGAATGGATAACTAATTTACTTCAACATTATCCGGAGCTAGCTATTTTCATAACCTTAGCTCTCGGTTTCTGGATTGGCAAGTTTAAGATAAAGAAGTTCACGCTGGGAACGGTTACCAGCGTATTATTGGTCGGTGTATTGATCGGGCAATTAAAAATCGATATAAGCGGACCGTTAAAGTCCGTCTTTTTCTTGATGTTCCTCTTCGCTGTAGGATATAGTGTTGGGCCACAGTTCTTCCGGGGATTGAAAAAGGAAGGTCTTCCTCAAATGCTTTTCGCCGCCGTCATGTGTGTGTTTTGCTTGATCGCTCCTTTTTTACTGGCGAAACTTATGGGATATAACGCAGGCGAGGCCGCAGGATTATTGGCGGGCTCCCAGACGATGTCGGCAGTATTAGGAGTTGCCGAAGATACGATCGGACAGATGAATATTAGCGATACGGATAAAAGCGCTATGGTCAACGTGATGCCCGTGGCCTATGCGGTAACTTATATTTTCGGTACGGCAGGATCCGCATGGTTGGTGAGTGATATCGGGCCACGTCTTTTAGGAGGACTCGACTACGTGAAAAAAGCCTGTAAAGAGCTAGAGGCTAAAATGGGAAATAACGACGAGAGCGAGCAACCGGGCTTTATGCCTGCCGCCCGTCCGGTAACTTTCCGGGCCTATAAGATTAGTAATGAATGGTTCAAGGAGGGTAAAAGCGTAAAGCAGTTGGAGGAATATCTGGACCAATTAGGACGGCATTTGTTCGTGGAGCGTGTCCGTATTAATAATGTACTAACCGATGTTAAACCGGATTTGGTTTTACATACCGGAAATGAGGTTGTCCTAAGCGGTCGCCGGGAATTCGTGATCGGAGAGGAGAACTGGATTGGCGACGAGGTCAATGACATTGAATTGCTCGATTTTCCGGCAGAGACGTTACCCGTACTAGTGATCCATAAGGAATACGTGGGGAAAAAGATCTGCTATTTACGCAATCAATCGTTCATGCACGGTGTTAGCGTCAAGTCCATAAGGCGTGCGGGTATCAATATCCCGGTCTTGGCCGCTACGGTGATAGATTCCGGTGATATGTTGGAATTGGTGGGTATGAAATCAGAGGTAAATAAAGCGGCTACGACTTTAGGATATCCCGATCGCCCAACCAATCAGACCGATTTGATTTTCGTGGGTATCGGTATTTTCTTAGGGGGAATTTTAGGTTCGCTTGCGATTCATTTCGGAGGTGTCCCGATCAGCCTGAGTACGAGTGGCGGCGCTTTGATAGCCGGACTCGTCTTTGGATGGCTTCGTTCCAAGCATCCGACCTTCGGGCGTATTCCAGAGCCTTCCGTCTGGATATTAAATAATTTGGGACTGAATATGTTTATCGCCGTAGTCGGTATCACTGCGGGTCCCAGTTTCGTGACCGGATTGAAGGAAGTCGGTATAAGTTTATTTATTATCGGTGCTTTAGCGACATCTATCCCGCTTATCATCGGTATTCTGATGGGACGTTACGTTTTTAAGTTCCACCCGGCTATCACTTTAGGTTGCACGGCAGGTTCACGTACGACAACCGCCGCATTAGGAGCGGTGGAAGATGCCGTAGGAAGTGAGACTCCAGCCTTAGGCTATACCGTTACCTATGCGGTGGGTAATACTTTATTAATCATCTGGGGTGTCGTTATTGTGCTAATCATGTAATATATATAATGTATGGACAAGAAGAAAATACATGTCACGAGAGAATATGAGAAAAAGATGTCGGAGATTAGCCCTTTCGAGCTAAAGAACATCTTGATAGAGTTAGCGGATGAGAGCGCTCGTAAAAGTACGCACATCATGCTGAACGCAGGAAGGGGAAATCCAAACTGGATCAGTACGGTTCCACGGGAGGCATTCTTCCTATTAGGGCAGTTCGCCTTGGAGGAATGCCAGCGGGAAGCCGAATTGGCAGGATGAGATGGCCGGAGCCGCAGGGGTTCCCAACCGCAAAAGGATCGCGTCTCGCTTCGTACAGTTTCTAAAGAAACATGCGCAATCTCCCGGCGCTACTTTATTGAAGGGTACCTATGAATATCTGGTCACGGAAAAAGGTGTAGATGAGAATGAGCTTGTATATGAATGGGCGGAAGGTGTCATTGGTGATCAATATCCGGTTCCCGATCGTATCTTGAAATATACGGAAATGCTCGTGCGGGATTATTTAGACCAAGAATTATGTGACAACCGGCCCCCCGAGGGAGTATTCGACCTTTTCGCTACCGAAGGCGGAACTGCCGCCATGTGTTACATCTTCGATTCCTTGCAGCAGAATTTCTTGTTGAATAAGGGAGACAAGATCGTCCTTTTCGCTCCGGTATTCACTCCTTATATAGAGATTCCGGAACAGGCCCGTTATCTTTTTAATGTCATAGAGATAAAAGCTTTGAAGATGACAAAAGACGGCTATCACACGTGGCAATATCAAGAAAAGGATTTAGATGTCCTAAAAGATCCTAGCGTGAAAGCCGCTTTCATAACAAACCCGAGCAACCCGCCTTCATACGGATTGACAAAAGCATTGATGAATAGGATCGTTGAGATCGTACGGAACGACAATCCCAACCTTATGATTATTACGGATGACGTGTATGCGACATTTATTCCGCATTTTCGCTCGATGATGGCCGAATTACCAAAGAATACGTTATGTGTCTATTCTTTCTCCAAATATTTCGGGGCAACCGGATGGAGATTGGCGATAATCGCTTTACATCAAGATAATATTTACGACCGGATGATCCGTGAATTGCCAAGAGATAAACAGGAGCTTCTAAAAAAACGATATAGCAGTCTATCCTTACATCCCGAGGATATCCGCTTTATTGATCGTATGGTAGCCGATAGCCGTCAAGTAGCCTTGAATCATACGGCCGGTCTTTCCTTGCCACAACAAACACAAATGTCTCTGTTTGCGTCTTTCGCTCTATTAGATGCGGAAAATACCTATAAGAAAAGGATGCAGGATATGATCCACGAGCGTTTACACACATTGTGGGAAAGCACCGGATTCACCTTATTAGACGACCCTTTGCGTGCGGGATATTATAGTGAGATCGATATGCTTGTCTGGGCTAAGAAATTCTATGGGGATGATTTCGTGGAATATCTAAAAAAGAATTACGAACCTCTGGATGTCGTTTTCCGTCTGGCACAGGAAACTTCCTTGGTTTTACTGAACGGAGGAGGTTTTGATGCTCCCGAGTGGTCTATCCGCGCATCTTTAGCCAACCTTAAACGGGAAGATTATGTCCGGATCGGAAAGGGTATCGCATCTATTTTGCATAGTTATGCCCAAAGATGGAAAGAAAGTCTCGATAAGTAGAAAAAACAGCTCCAAGGCTTGAACAAAACGGGCTAATGGTACGTTTTATTAATAAACGTGCGATTAGCCCGTTTTTCTAAGTTATCCGGGAGATTATAAATAACCTCTATAACCTCATAGAAATTATCGAACAAATTGTATTTCATTATATTATATATTTGTTGATAATAAAAACAAAGACTCATTGGCAGATGTCTTATTTATTACATTTTAGCTGGTTATAGATAAATATATTTGCGAAAAGGCTTACAATAAAAAACGAATATGAATTATGGTGTACGACATTGACATGCTTAGAAATTTCTATGCGAATTTCCCCAGAAGAGTGGACACAGCCCGCGAACGTATCGGTGGTCGCCCGATGACCTTGGCCGAGAAAATCTTATATGCGCATCTATACGATGAAAGCTCGACTCGCCTTTTCAAAAGAGGTGAGGATTATGTGAATTTCCGTCCCGACCGTGTGGCTATGCAAGATGCCACCGCTCAGATGGCGCTTTTACAATTCATGAACGCCGGAAAAGAAAAATCCGCAGTACCGGCTACCGTGCATTGCGACCATTTGATCCAAGCGAATATGGGAGCCAAAACGGATATCGATACGGCTACCAAGAGCAATAGCGAGGTCTATGATTTCTTGAAATCGGTCTCCGATAAATATGGAATCGGTTTTTGGAAACCCGGAGCAGGCATTATCCATCAAGTGGTATTGGAAAATTATGCGTTTCCCGGCGGTATGATGGTAGGAACTGATTCACATACCCCGAATGCCGGAGGACTTGGAATGGTCGCTATCGGAGTAGGAGGAGCCGATGCCGTGGATGTCATGACCGGAATGGAATGGGAACTGAAGATGCCGAAACTAATTGGTGTTAAGTTAACTGGTAGTTTGAATGGTTGGGCCTCGCCGAAGGACGTGATTCTTAAGCTAGCGGGCATCTTAACCGTAAAAGGTGGAACGAACGCTATCATCGAATATTTCGGTCCGGGCACCGCCTCAATCTCAGCGACCGGAAAAGCTACGATCTGTAATATGGGTGCCGAGGTAGGAGCGACTACTTCCTTATTCCCATTCGATAATACAATGGCTCAATATCTTCGTGCCACGGGACGTGACGAGGTAGCGAGCTGGGCCGAAGCTATCGGTGAATATCTGGAAGCGGATATGGACGTTCGTGCCGAGCCAGATAAGTTTTACGATCGTGTAATCGTTATTAACCTTTCCGAATTGGAGCCGCATATCAACGGTCCGTTCACGCCGGATGCAGCTACGCCTATCTCGGAGTTTGCCGCAAAAGTAAAAGCGAATGGCTATCCCCGAAAGATGGAGGTCGGATTAATCGGTTCCTGTACCAACTCTTCTTATCAAGATCTAAGCCGTGCGGCATCTATTGCTCGCCAAGCTTATGAGGATAAAATACCGGTAGCGGCACCCTTGATCATCAACCCGGGTTCCGAGCAAATCCGTTATACGGCAGAAAGAGATGGTATTATCGGTGATTTTGAACGGATTGGCGCAACCATTATGGCGAATGCCTGTGGTCCTTGTATCGGACAATGGAAACGTCATACGGATGATAATACCCGTAAGAATTCGATCGTTACTTCATTCAATCGTAACTTCGCTAAACGTGCGGACGGTAATCCGAATACACATGCTTTTGTCGCTTCTCCGGAACTGACACTGGTCTTGACCATCGCAGGTGATCTATTTTTCAATCCTTTGACCGATACCTTGAAGACAGAGGATGGTAAGGTTGTGAAACTGAAAGAGCCGAAAGGCTCGGATTTTCCGCCGAAAGGTTTCGAGGTAAAGGATAACGGCTATCTGGCACCTACGGGTAAGAACGTAGTGGTGAACATCGATCCGGAATCCAACCGCCTACAAGCATTAAAGCCTTTCGCTCCTTGGAATGGAGAGGATTTCACGGATATGCCCCTTCTTATCAAGGCTGAAGGTAAATGTACGACGGATCATATCTCGATGGCCGGTCCATGGTTACGTTTCCGTGGGCATTTGGAAAATATATCGGATAATATGTTGATGGGAGCCGTAAACGCTTTCAACGGGAAGACAAACTCTGTATTGAATCAACTGAACAATGAATATGAAGCAGTTTCTGCCGTAGCGAAACAATACAAGGCAAATAGTATTTCCTCGATCGTCGTAGCGGAAGAAAACTACGGTGAAGGCTCTTCCCGGGAACATGCAGCCATGGAGCCCCGCTTCCTAAATGTAAAAGTGATCCTAGCCAAGAGTTTCGCCCGTATCCACGAGACAAACTTGAAGAAACAAGGAATGTTAGCACTGACTTTTGCCAATAAGGAGGATTACAGCAAGATCCGCGAGAATGACCATATCTCGATCATCGGATTGAAAGATTTTCAGCCGGGCAAACCGTTGACGGCCGTTCTTCTTCATGCGGATGGTACGCAAGAATCATTCCCGGTTAACCATACGTATAATGATTTACAAATTAAATGGTTCAAGGCGTGTTCCGCTTTAAATACAGCTCTCTAAGACAAACAAAAAAATCTTGATATCATGAGTAAGATAACAAATAAAGGTAATCATATTTTCGTTCCGGATCACGTGACGATCCCTTATATTGAAGGAGATGGCGTGGGGCATGAGATCACTCCCGTTAGCCAAAAGATAGTAAACGCTGCCATCAAGCAAGCTTACAACGGAACCCGTTCCATTGAATGGAAAGAGGTCTTAGCCGGTGAAAAGGCGTTTAAGCAAACCGGAAGTTGGCTTCCCGATGAGACTATGGAAGCATTCCGTGAATACATCGTCGGTATTAAGGGACCGTTGACAACTCCGATTGGTGGAGGTATCCGTTCATTAAATGTGGCCCTCCGTCAGACGTTGGATTTATATGTTTGTCTCCGTCCGGTACGTTGGTTTAAAGGAGTCGTATCTCCGGTAAAGGAGCCGCAAAAAGTGAATATGTATATCTTCCGTGAGAATACGGAAGATATCTATGCCGGAATCGAATGGCAACAAGGGACTCCGGAGGCACAAAAGTTATTGAAGTTCCTCACCGAGGAAATGGGAGTGAAGAAAATACGTTTCCCGGAAACTTCCTCTTTCGGCATCAAGCCGGTTTCTGTGGAAGGTACGGAGCGTCTGGTGCGTGCCGCTATCGAATACGCGATATTGCATCAGTTACCGAGCGTGACTTTGGTACACAAAGGTAACATCATGAAATTCACGGAAGGTGGTTTCAAACTATGGGGATACGCTGTAGCGGAACGGTAGTTTGAGGATTTCACTTTCACATGGCCTCAATATGAGAATAGCAAGAAAGGGCAAGGCGAGGAAGCGGCCAATACCGCCTTAGTGGAGGCTTCAAAGGCCGGTAAAATCATTATCAAGGATGTCATAGCCGATGCTTTCTTGCAAATCACTCTATTAATTCCGGAAGAATATTCCGTGATCGCTACCTTGAACCTGAACGGCGATTATATCTCCGATCAATTAGCGGCGATGGTAGGTGGCATTGGCATTGCTCCCGGCGCTAATATCAACTATAACAGTGGTCATGCGATCTTCGAGGCAACACATGGAACCGCTCCGAATATCGCGGGAAAGAATCTCGTAAACCCCTCTTCCTTATTATTATCATCCGTGATGATGCTGGAATATATGGGATGGAGTGATGCGGCTAACCTGATTACATCTGCTATGGAGCAAGCTTTCTCCGCTGGAGAGGCCACTCATGACTTGGCTCGTTTTATGCCGAACGGCAAATCTCTCGGCACCAAAGAATTTGGTGATCGTATCATCTCTATTATCGAAACAATTAAATTAGTATAGTCATGTTGAAGAAAGAATATTTAATTTACAAATTGTCCGAGGCTGCCAGAGAGGCTTGCAAGATTGACAACGAACTTTTCCCGATGTATAATGTGAAACGTGGCCTTCGTAACGAGGATGGTAGCGGCGTGTTAGTAGGATTGACCCAAGTCGGTAATGTAGTAGGATACGAACGCTTGCCAGAGGGCGGTCTTAAAGCGATCCCCGGTAAGTTATTCTATAGAGGTTACGACGTAGAGGATTTAGCGCATGATTTCATCAAGGAAAAACGGTTCGGTTTTGAGGAAGTGGCTTATTTATTACTTTCTGGTAAACTCCCCGATAAAGAGGAATTATCAGCCTTTAAAGAACTGTTGAACGATAATATGCCCTTGGAGCAAAAGACCAAGATGAATATTCTGGATCTGGAAGGACAGAACATCATGAATATATTGGCTCGTAGCGTATTGGAGATGTATACCTTCGACGCAAACCCGGACGACACCTCCCGAGATAACTTAATGCGCCAATCTATTGAATTGATCTCTAAGTTCCCGACGATTATCGCTTATGCCTACAATATTTATCGTCATAGCACACAGGGGCGTTCTTTACACATCCGTCATCCGCACGAGAACTTATCGATCGCAGAAAATTTCCTTCACATGCTGAAACGTGATTTCACGGATCTGGACGCACGTACGTTGGATTTGCTCTTGGTATTGCAAGCAGAACATGGTGGTGGTAATAACTCTACGTTCACGGTACGCGTCACTAGTTCTACGGGAACGGATACGTACTCATCTATCGCAGCTGGTATCGGCTCATTGAAAGGCCCGTTGCACGGAGGTGCCAATATTCAGGTAGTAGATATGTTCCATCATTTGAAAGAGAATATCGCGGATTGGAAGAACGTGGACGAGATCGGTACTTATTTCATGCGGATGCTTAACAAAGAGGCTTATAACAAGACAGGCTTGATTTATGGTATCGGCCATGCGGTCTATACGATTTCCGATCCCCGTGCGGTTGTATTAAAGGAACTAGCTCGTGATCTGGCAAAAGAGAAAGGTCGCTCTGAGGAATTCGCCTTCCTTGAGTTATTAGAGGAAAGAGCGATCGAATGTTTCGCCAAGCATAAAGGAACTAAGAAAAGGGTTTCCTCGAACGTGGACTTCTATTCCGGATTCGTTTATGAGATGATCGGTTTGCCACAGGAAATCTATACGCCTTTATTCGCCATGGCCCGAATCGTGGGTTGGACCGCTCACCGTATCGAGGAGTTGAACTTTGACGGAAAACGCATCATCCGTCCGGCTTACAAGAACGTTTTGGACGATAGGGAATATATCTCAATCAACGAGCGATAACACTAAAAAAATCATAGTTATGTTTTCTTTCATTCATAGTTATAAGTTGAAGGATTCATAACTATGATTTTTTAGCATGCTCAGGCTTATAATAAGATCCTACATAAAACCCTTAAAATGTAAATTTCTCAAGTTTCATCGCACCTAATCCTTGCAATTTAGGAACCAACGTTACGAAATGCTCCGCTTTTTCGTGACCTGATAAGGATTCAGCGTCTTTCCACGTCTCACAAATCATCAATACATCACTACGGGTAGCGCTCTCGAAAATATCATAAGCAATACAGCCATTGTCTTTCAAAGACTTTTCAACCAATTCTTTCGCAGTCTCCAATGCGGCGGGACGATTCTCCTCACTTACTTGAATAAATACATTTAGTCTAATCATACTCATAATTGTTTTAAGAATGTTACATACTTGATCAAAAGTACAGCACAAATATAGAAATAAACCCGTATATTTGTCATTCGAAACGTATAATTAACAGCATGAAGGAATCTGTTCGTATTCTTCGTTTCGCCATTGTAGGTTCTTCTAACGCTTTGATCACCGCATTGGTAATCTGGATATTAATGGATATTCTGGATTGTAATTACTTGTGGTCGAACATGGCTGGATATGTGGCTGCCTTGGTGAATAACTTCTTTTGGAGTAAATACTGGGTATTTTCTTCCGGGAAAGGTAATTTCTGGAAGGAGATTCCTTTATTCCTAATCGCTTTTGGTTGCGCTTACGCTACTCAATTCATATTCTTGCTTTTAATGGTGGAGGTGATCGATCTAAATGAATATTTGGGTCAGTTCCTTGGACTTTTCGTTTACGGAGCCGTTAATTTTATGATGAATAAGAGGCTTACTTTTAAGAGCTAGAATCCGATAAATCGTATCAAAGGAAGTGGTATAGTACGCCATTAGTGGTGAAGGTCAACGCGACTACTCGCATAAGCCTTCACCACTAATGGCGTTGACCATCGGGACTAGTCGCGTGAGCCATCGAGACATAATCGTGCTGAATCGCTAACGGGTAAGGCTCGTAAACTGCTTCCCGAGTCTGTAAAGATAGAAAGCTAGATGCGTAAAAGCGAATACGAATGAGATAATCAATAAGACTTTGCTCTCGCCCCATCCCACGGTTTGCTGGTGCCAAAGCCCCGTAATCACGCAAAGCACGGATAGGGTAATACCGATCATATCCAATGTGGTCTGTCCCGAGCGATGTTTCTGCATATGTTCCAGTTTGCTATGTTTGATTCCATAGCAGACATATATATCCAGACCGATTAACATCCATAATACCAAACGAATCCATGTATCAGCCGGGAGAAAAAGCATCATCACCAGACAAGTTATGATACCGGCGATAGGCACGAACGGAACCAACGGGGTCTTGAAAGACCGGGGAGCGTCCGGCATTGTCTTACGGACAATCAATACCCCGGCGCAAACTAGCGTAAAAGCGAACAAAGTCCCGATACTACACATCTCGCCCGCTACGCTCGCCGGAACGAAAGCAGCCAATGTACCGACCAATAACATAAACAGGAAATTACTTCGTGCCGGCGTGCGGAATTTCTCATGGATATGGGAAAATAGGGGAGGGAGCAGCCCATCCCGGCTCATACTCAAGAATACACGGCTCTGTCCTAATAACGTTACCATGATAACCGAGCAATACCCCAGTAAAATAGCTATTACGATCGCCCGATTCATCCAAGGGTAATCCGGACGAATCACACCAGAAGCATCCATTTGTCCCATATGATCGATAGCTATTGCCACAGGAGCGATTCCATTCTGGCCAGCAAAAGCGGAGTAATGTACGACTCCGGTCATCACGTGGGCAAACAGCATATATAATATAGTACAAACCACCAATGACATCAAGATCCCGATCGGCATATCCCGTTTCGGGTTCTTGGTTTCCTGCGCTGCCGTACTTACAGCGTCGAAACCGAGGAAAGCAAAGAATACGATAGCCGCCCCTCGTAGGATACCGGAAAATCCGAACTCGCCTAGAGTCCCTGTATTAGTGGGGATATAAGGCGTATAATTCTCCATACGGATATATTTCCATCCCAAGACTACGAACACCAAGACTACGGAGACTTTCAAGAATACGATGATCCCATTAAAGATAGAACTGCCTTCCGTTCCTCGTATCAACAAGATACTCATTAACACCACGATCACGAAAGCCGGGATATTCACGATACCGCCATCCCAAGGGCAAGCTGTCAAGGCTTGCGGTAAATGTACTCCGAATCCTTCCAGAAAAACGACCAAATACCGACTCCAACTTATGCTAACGGTCGTAGCGGCCACGCAGTACTCGAGCACCAAATCCCAACCGATAATCCAAGCGACCAACTCACCCATCGTGGCATACGAGTAGGTATATGCGCTACCTGCCACCGGGATCATGGATGCGAACTCGGCGTAACATAACCCGGCGAAACAACAGCCCAAGGCGGCGATAGCGAAAGATAAAGTAATGGCAGGCCCCGTATACCCGGCGGCCACCGCACCCGTAATGGAGAACAATCCGGCACCGATAATAACACCGACACCTAAGGCAATCAAACTCCACGGGCCAAGGATACGCTTCAGCGATTTACTGCCCGAATCATTTGCCTCGGTCATCAAATCCGCTAAAGGCTTCTTAATAAATAAACCCATCTGTATAGATTAAAAAATTAGTAATTGGGCGCAAAGGTAGGAATTTTTATTATGTTTGCCGAAAAGTAAAAGCAAGGACAGAAACAAACAAGAAAATAAACTGACAACTAAATAATGAAACAATTGATAGCCTGTTGCGGATTAGATTGCGAAAGTTGCGATGCCCGCATAGCCACAGTTAAGAATGATGATGAGCTAAGAGAAAAAACCGCCCAAAAGTGGAGCGCCATGAACAATGCGCCCGAAATTACAGCCGCAACTATAAACTGTATGGGGTGTCGTGCGGACGGAGTGAAATTTGCGTATTGCAGTGATTATTGTGAAATACGCAAATGTGTATCCGGAAAAGGCTTTAATACATGTGGCGATTGTGATGAATTAGATAGTTGCCAGATAGTCGGCGCAGTCCTTCAGCATGCTCCCGGCGCAAGAGAAAATCTAATGTAGAAGCAAAAAAGATAAATCTCTAACATACCCGATCCTAATTCCGTATTGGCAGCCATTCCCAAAGCCATTCAGGGATCAGTCTCCAGAAAAAGACAAGGATAGCGTATCTCCAATCGATGATCGCCCTTCTCTTTTTCCGGTCTATAGCGTTAGCGATACGCAAGGCGGCGTATTGGGGAGACATCAGCATAGGATAATTCCTGCCGTCTTTCAATAAATCCGTACGGACAAATCCCGGACGGATATCCGTAAATGTAATAGGCTGTTTCTCCATACGGGAAAGTTGGGCTAAAGCGTCTATATAAATATTTTGGTATCGTTTGGTAGCCGAGTAGGAGGGAGCGACACCTAATCCTTTGGTTCCGGCAATAGAGCTGATTACAGATATATGCCCACCACCTTGACTGGAAAAATAACGATAAGCAGCTAGTACCATACGTGTAAAACCCGTCACATTCGTCTGTATCGTAGCTTGTTCAATGGAAGTATCTAAGTATTTATTCTGGTTGCCGATCCCTGAACTAAGCAGGAAGATGTCCATTCCTCCTAAATCACGGATTAATTCGTCTAAACGATCAGCGGCATCCTCGGCGGTCACGTCCAACTGCTTTATCCGGATATGCTCCGGATCTTGCTTACGAAACTCCTCCAACCGATCAACCCGACGGCCAGCCAATCCCAGTTGATATCCTCGTTTCCAATAAATCTTAGCAACCTCATAGCCGATACCGGAGGTAGCGCCAATAATGATAATTCGTTTGACCATAATACTTGATACAATAAATTAACAATAAAGATAAACAAAATTCTCATACTAAGCTCTATCTTTGTCACCCATCTTTTAAATTTAACACATAAATCCATGAACAACGCAACAACACAGTCACATATCGTGTGGCTCGATGTAATACGAACCGTAGCTATGCTGATGGTTATCGGAGTACATTGTATAGATCCTTTTTATATCTCACCTACACTCGGAAGTTTACCGGAATATAAACATTGGGCCGCTGTTTACGGCTCTCTTTTACGGCCCTCTGTTCCTCTTTTCGTTATGATGACGGGACTTTTACTATTGCCTATACGGGAACAATCTTTAGGTGTTTTCTATAAAAAGAGAATATATAGGGTATTATTTCCTTTTTTGATATGGTCTGTATTATACAATATATTCCCTTGGGTTACAGGGCTATTAGGTTTGCCGAAAGAGATAATCGGTGAGTTTTTCTGCTATGTGCAAGGAAATGAGTCACAATCCTTATCCGACGCATTGAAAGACATCGCCATGATCCCGTTCAATTTCAGTTTTAAGGAAAACCATATGTGGTACATTTATTTACTCATCGGATTGTATCTGTATATGCCATTCTTCTCCGCATGGATCGAGAAGGCGGATCGTTCCAAAGAGAGGGTCTATTTAGGGATATGGTTCGTATCTCTTTTCTTGCCTTATATGTCTGCCTATATCAGCAAATATTTATACGGGGAAGCGACGTGGAATCAATTCGGCATGTTTTATTATTTCGCAGGATTCAACGGATATCTCCTATTAGGACATTACTTAAAACAAGGTAATAATTGGAATATTTGGAAAACCTTCGCTATTTGCGCAGCCATGTTTGTGGTTGGTTATGCCATAACCTATAGTGGATTCAGTTCGGCCGCAGCGAATCCCAAGGCAACAGAATTGGATATGGAGTTATTTTTCACCTTCTGTAGTCCGAATGTAGTCTTAATGACGGCGGCTGTATTTATTCTTCTTCAAAAGGTACGTATTCATAATACTCTCATAGCTAAAAAACTATCGAAAATATCCAAATATGGTTTCGGAATCTATATCGTACATTACTTTGTCGTAGGTCCGATCTTTATCTTGATCGGGAAGTTTGATTTACCGATACCTTTGCAAGTACCCATAATGGCACTTTTGATTTTCATAATCTCATGGGCGTTTACTTGGTTCATGTACCGTATATTAGGTGAACGAGCTAAATGGATCATGGGATGAAACTCTCTCGTATACTGCAATCCGCCTTGCCGTGTTACTGCACGCCTATTGCAGTAACACGGCTAAAATACCATAAAACTTCTTGCAATCCCCATCTGTTTCGTTATATTTGCTACAATTTATAAACATAAAATAAAACGCTATGTCAGTAAAATCTTATATCGAATCCAATAAGGATCGTTTTCTTGAAGAATTGTTCTCTTTAATCCGCATTCCGTCAATCAGCGCCAAGCATGAGAATAAGCCGGACATGTTGACATGTGCCCAACGTTGGACAGAGGTGCTGCTGTCTTCCGGTGCAGATAAGGCCGAGGTAATGCCTACGAAAGGCAATCCTGTCGTATACGCCGAGAAAATGGTATCTCCCAATGCTCCGACCGTATTGGTTTACGCTCATTACGATGTAATGCCTGCCGAACCACTAGAACTGTGGAAGAGTGAACCTTTCGAGCCGGTGATCCGGGACGGACGCATTTGGGCCCGTGGAGCAGATGATGATAAGGGACAGGGCATGATTCAAGTAAAAGGTTTTGAGACAGCGATTAAAGAAGGTTTGTTACAGTGTAACGTGAAGTTTATTTTCGAAGGAGAGGAGGAGATAGGTTCTCCTAGCTTGGAAGATTTTTGCCGGGAACATAAAGAATTATTGAAAGCGGATGTAATCCTCGTTTCCGATACAAGCATGGTCAGCGCTGAAACACCGTCGCTCACGACAGGCTTACGTGGTTTGGCTTACTGGGAAATAGAAGTAACCGGACCGAACCGCGATTTGCATTCCGGTCATTTTGGCGGAGCCGTAGCGAATCCGATCAATGTACTTTGCAAATTGATGGCAGATATCACCGACGTGGATGGACGCATCACGATCCCGGGTTTTTATGACGACGTGGAGGATGTATCTTCCGCGGAACGGGAGATGATCGCCCAAATCCCATTCGACGAGGAAAAATATAAGAAAGCGATCGGGGTAGACTCTCTTTTCGGAGAGAAAGGCTATTCTACGCTAGAACGTAATAGTTGTCGGCCTTCTTTCGATATCTGTGGTATTTGGGGCGGATATACGGGGGAAGGAAGCAAAACGGTATTGCCTTCAAAGGCTTATGCCAAGGTTTCCACTCGTTTGGTTCCACACCAAGATCATGCCAAGATCTCCCAAATGTTTGAGGAGTATATAACTCGTGTGACTCCACCTTATGTGAAAGTGAAAGTTACGCCCAGCCATGGCGGGCAAGGATATGTTTGTCCGATCGACTTGCCGGCTTATCAAGCGGCAGAAAAGGCTGTTGGCATCGCATTTGGGAAGAAGCCGTTGGCGGTTCGTCGCGGAGGTAGCATTCCTATTATCTCTACATTTGAGCAGGTATTAGGTATCAAGACCGTACTGATGGGATTCGGCTTGGAGCAAAACGCGATCCATTCGCCCAACGAGAGTCAGGAGTTGGATATCTTCTTCAAGGGAATCGAGTCGGTAGCGGAATTCTACCGTTTATATAAATAAGAAGGAAGAAGATGAGTATATTAATAAAGAATGTCCTGTTTAACGATAAAACGATTGATATCTATATCGAAGGAAAAGAGATCAAGCAAATAGGAGCGGGGCTGTCCTTTCCTGCCGATAAGATACTGGATGGTAGCCGTAAAGCCGTCATTCCCGGTTTCGTGAACGCTCATACGCATGCTGCCATGACTTTGTTCCGCGGCTTTGGCGATGATATGCCGCTTATGCCGTGGCTTGAGCAAAAGATCTGGCCGAATGAGGCGAAAATGACCCGTGAGGATGTATATTGGGGAGCGAAATTAGCGTGTTTGGAAATGATAAAAAGTGGCACGACCACTTTCTTCGACATGTATCAACGCCCTCGTGTCACGGCCGATGTGACGGAAGAGATGGGATTGCGAGGTATCATAGCCGGCGTTTGCTTCGATGGTTTTGATAAAGAAGAGGCGGAGAAATGCAAACGCCATAACGAACGACTGATCCAAGATGTGGATAACTACAGCAAACGGGTTCGCTTCTCGATCGGGCCACACGCTATCTATACCGTTTCCGGTGAGCTTCTGAAATGGGCGCATCAGTTCGCCATGGAACACCAAATCCCTATCCATCTGCATCTGGCAGAGACAGAGGGGGAAGTGAAAGACTCTCTCGATAGATTCGGACTCACTCCCGTACGTTATTTATATGAGTTAGGTGTGCTTTCTCCACGTTTGATCATCGCTCATGGAATTTACATCGATGATGACGAGCTTCGTATGTTGGCCGATCACGAGGTGAAAGTCGTACATAACCCGGCCTCAAACATGAAACTGGCTTCCGGCATGCATTTTAAGTTCAAGGAAATGCGCCAATTGGGTATTACCGTGGGATTGGGAACGGACGGTTGTTCCTCTTCCAATAACTTGGATATGATCGAGGCGATGAAGCTGGCTTCCCTGTTAGGAAAAGCTTGGCGAAAGGATCCCGAAGCCTTGACCGCAAATGAGATGCTGCAAGCCGCTACTGCGGAAGGAGCCGTTATGTTCGGTTTAAAAGCCGGGCAGATCAAGGAAGGGTATTTAGCCGATCTATGTTTGATAGATCTCAACACCCCCGCTTTTACCCCAAACTTCAATTTCGTCTCAAATCTTGTATACGCCGCCAACGGCAGTTGCGTGGATACCGTTATCTGTGATGGTAAAATATTGATGGAGAATAAGAAGGTACCGGGAGAGGACGAGATTATGGAGAAAGCGGCAGAGATAGCTTATAACTTGATGAAACGTTAAATTGATTAAATATGGAAATGATTAAAACCGAACAATATCGGGAAGAGGCCGCCTATTTAGCTAGCCGGATCGAAGGTAACCCGGAGACCGCCATTATACTTGGTAGTGGCTTAGGCTCTTTTGCCGATCAAATAATAGACCCTATAGTGATACCTTATGTGGAGATCCCACATTTTATGAAATCTACCGCTACCGGGCATAAGGGGCACTTTATTTGTGGCAAACTAGGGGATAAGCAAGTCTTGGCTATGCAAGGCCGTTTTCATTACTATGAGGGTTACACGATGCAACAGGTGACTTTCCCCGTACGTGTGATGAAACTCTTAGGAATCAAGAACCTTTTGGTCTCGAACGCCGCCGGAGGTATCAATAATACGTTCAAGGTAGGTGATCTGATGATCATCCGGGATCATATCAATATGATGCCGAACCCATTGATCGGTCCGAACAATGAGGATTTCGGCACTCGTTTCCCGGATATGACACGTGCTTATGATCGTGAATTTATCCGCTATGTGGAAGAAATAGCCGCCTCCCGATCTATCCCGTTAAAGAAAGGTGTATATGTAGGTTTGACAGGCCCTTCCTTCGAGACTCCTTCCGAGTACGCTTTCTATGGAAAAGTCGGGGGAGATGCGATCGGCATGAGTACGGTACCGGAAGTAATCGTGGCACGTCATGCGGGCTTGCGTGTATTCGGTATGTCTGTCATCACGAACGAAGGTTATCACTTCGCTGACGACTTTGTAAATGATGGTGCCGATGTTATCGTAGCGGCTAATAAAGCAGCATCTGTTATGACACAACTATTTAGGGAATTGGTCAAAAAAATCTAATAAAAAAGTAGCGCAAAGGCTTGGTGGTTTCAATGAAATCACTACCTTTGCACTCGCAATCGAGAACAAAGCGGTTGCATATGCGGAAGTAGCTCAGTTGGTAGAGCATAACCTTGCCAAGGTTAGGGTCGCGGGTTCGAGTCCCGTCTTCCGCTCTTTCTCGTATTGATTGCCCAGGTGGCGGAATTGGTAGACGCGCTCGTTTCAGGTGCGAGTGGTTTTGCGATCGTGCAGGTTCGAGTCCTGTTCTGGGCACCCTTTCTAAAATGCGCAGGTGGTGGAATTGGTAGACACGCTACTTTGAGGGGGTAGTGCCGGTTACGGCGTGTGAGTTCAAGTCTCATCCTGCGTACTTAAGTAAAAAAAGAAATAAGAGCATGATCTATTCAATTAGGTCATGCTTTTTTTGTGTGTCAAAATGACAGACGAATAAGATGGACGAACATAAAAAAAGCCGGACTCACGCCCGGCTTCTATATTCATAGACAAACTTATTCAGCATCTTTCTTTTTTATCGAAGTCGTGATTTTCTGCTCTTCCTTATCAAAGTCTACGATAATCGTATCGCCTTCACCTACTGAAGCACGGATAATCATCTCCGCCATCTCATCTTCCAGATACTTCTGGATCGCACGCTTCAACGGACGGGCACCGAATTGGACATCGTAGCCTTTTGTGGCAATGAAATCTTTTGCCTCGTCTGTGATCGACAACTCATAGCCCAGATTTGATACACGCTGATACAGACCCTGTAACTCAATATCGATAATCTTATGAATAGCGGCTTTATCAAGCTGATCGAACATAATGATATCATCCACACGGTTCAAGAACTCTGGAGCAAACGCTTTATTCAACGCTTTCTGGATCACGCTACGGGAGAAATCCTTATCCGGCTCACCGGCCATCTGGGTATTGAAACCAACGCCACGACCAAAATCTTTCAATTGCCGGGTACCGATATTGGAAGTCATGATCAAGATCGTATTCTTGAAGTCAATACGTCTACCCAGACTATCCGTCAAACGGCCTTCATCCAAGACTTGCAACAGCAAGTTAAATACATCCGGATGCGCTTTCTCGATTTCGTCCAATAAGACCACCGAATAGGGCTTGCGACGTACTTTCTCCGTTAACTGACCACCTTCCTCGTAACCAACGTATCCGGGAGGCGCTCCGATCAAACGGGAAACAGCGAATTTCTCCAAGTATTCACTCATATCGATACGTACCAAAGAATCCGCCGAATCAAATAGATATTCAGCAAGCTTCTTGGCCAAGTGAGTTTTACCTACACCCGTCGGTCCTAGGAACATAAAAGTTCCGATCGGCTTATTCGGATCTTTCAAGCCAACACGGTTACGTTGAATTGCCTTTACGATCTTTTGAACAGCATCATCCTGCCCAACCACCTTACTTTTCAATACGTCCGCCATTTCCAGAAGCTTGACATTCTCTGCCTTAGCGATACGTTGAACAGGTACACCGGACATCATGGCAACAACTTCAGCGACCTTCTCTTCATCAACGGTCTCCCGATGTTCTTGAAGCTCTTGTTCCCATTTAGCTTTCGCAGCCTCCAGTTGCAATAAATACTGACGCTCCTTATCGCGGAAACTTGCGGCTAACTCAAAGTTCTGAGATTTCACGGCCGCTAATTTCTCATTCTTCGTATCCTCGATCTTTGCCTCAAGCTCTTCGATACTTTTCGGAACAATGATATTAGATATATGTACACGGGAACCGGCCTCGTCTAAAGCATCGATCGCCTTATCTGGGAAATTACGGTCACTGATATATCTTTCTGTCAATTTTACACACGCTTGTAAAGCATCTTCAGTATAGATCACGTTATGGTGCTCCTCATAACGAGGTTTGATATTACGCAAGATCTGCAAAGTTTCTTCCGCCGTAGTCGGATCAACGATCACTTTCTGGAAACGACGTTCCAACGCACCGTCTTTCTCGATATTCTTACGATATTCATCCAAAGTAGTAGCGCCAATGCATTGAATCTCACCACGAGCCAACGCAGGTTTCAGCATATTCGCCGCATCCATAGATCCGGAAGCGGAACCAGCGCCAACAATCGTATGAATCTCATCGATAAAGAGGATGATATTCGGGTTCTTCGATAACTCATTCAAGATGGCCTTAATACGTTCCTCGAATTGTCCGCGGTATTTTGTACCAGCGACAATAGAAGCCATATCCAAGCTAATCACACGCTTATCGAATAACACCCGGGAAACCTTACGCTGAATAATGCGTAAAGCCAATCCCTCTACGATAGCTGACTTACCCACACCCGGCTCACCAATCAATACCGGATTATTTTTCTTCCTACGGCTTAATATCTGGGCCAAACGCTCAATTTCCTTCTCACGTCCCACAATCGGATCTAGACGGTTTTCTGCGGCGGCACGTGTCATATCCGTTCCGAAGTTATCCAGAACAGGTGTATCATTAGGGGATTTCGGTTGAGCGGCTCCCGCTCCAGTACCGGAAGAGGGGCGAGATGCCTCACGACGAGAAGAGAAACCTTCGTCCTCGTCATCTTCGTCATCATCCGTATATCCGTCGCTGATCTCGTCGAATTCCTCCATATTGTTCAAACCGGTTCCGCTTACTAATATATTATATGCGGAACGATAAGTAATACCCGCATCGTTCAACACCTTGGCAGCAACATTAAACTCCTCTTTCAATATCGCTAATAGAAGATGTTCCGTATCGGTCTCATCTTCCTTGAATAAACGAGATTCCAGCATACTCATACGCAAGACACGTTCTGTAGTCTTACTTATAGCGATCTCATGCTGGACAGAATCCTCAGAATCGAATGTGTTCTTTATTTCTTGCTCAATCTTGCGTTTAATATCCATCGGATCGGTATGTAGCTCTCGCAAGACACGCATTGCCTCGCCTTCGCCTTCACGGATGATGCCTAGCATCAAATGTTCCGGCCCGATATAGCTATTCTGGAGCCTAGCCGCTTCTTCACGGCTATACTCAATCAAGTAAATCAATCTTTTCGAATAATTTTTCATACTATATTATATATGTACTGATTACGCAAAGTTACATAATCTATTCCAACTATCATCAAATTTCGTGCCATTATTCCTTAATAAGCCTTGAAAAGCCCGAAGGCTCAAAATTTCAAGACAAATTCTTTCGTAGTATACGGAAAAACCTTACCTTAGTGCAATTTTTCAGAGGTGAGATATTGAGTGTAATTAATATAAAACTAAATGGTTGATCAAGACAGAATTATTAAGATTAACATCGAAGAGGAAATGAAATCGGCATACATTGATTATTCAATGTCTGTCATTGTTTCACGTGCTCTTCCTGATGTTAGGGATGGCTTTAAGCCGGTTCACCGCCGTATTTTATTTGGAATGAATGAACTGGGTAACACATCCGACAAACCTTATAAAAAATCTGCGAGAATAGTTGGTGAAGTTTTAGGTAAATATCATCCACATGGCGACTTGTCTGTATATTTCGCCATGGTTCGTATGGCCCAGACATGGTCTATGCGTTATCCGTTAGTAGACGGACAAGGTAACTTCGGTTCAGTGGACGGTGATAGTCCTGCCGCTATGCGTTATACAGAGGCACGACTGAGTAAACTCGCCGAAGAAATGCTCCGGGATATCGATAAGGACACGGTAGATTTCCAGCTTAACTTCGATGATACGTTGAAGGAGCCGACCGTATTACCGACTCGTGTTCCTAACTTACTTGTAAATGGTGGATCGGGTATCGCCGTTGGTATGGCTACGAATATGCCAACTCATAACTTGAGCGAGGTATTAGATGGTTGTATCGCTTATATCGATGCCAAGGGAGATATCGAGGTAGAGGGCTTAATGCAATATATCAAGGCTCCGGACTTCCCTACAGGCGCTACAATTTATGGCTACGCAGGCGTGAAAGACGCTTTCGAGACGGGTAGGGGACGTATCATCCTTCGCGGTAAAGCCGAGATTGAGGTGGAGAATAATCATGAGAAGATTATTATTACCGAGATTCCTTATTTGGTAAATAAGGCTGAGTTGATCAAGTATATCGCTGACCTGGTAAACGAGAAGCGTATCGATGGCATTTCCAATGTCAATGATGAGTCCGACCGTAGCGGTATGCGTATCGTAGTTGACGTGAAACGTGATGCGAACTCGAGTGTCGTACTGAATAAATTGTATAAGCTTACGGCTCTGCAATCCTCATTCAGCGTTAATAATATCGCTTTGGTGAACGGCCGTCCGAGGTTGCTTAACTTAAAAGACTTAATCAAGGCGTTTGTTGAGCACCGTCATGAGGTCGTTATCCGGCGTACAAAATATGAATTGAGGAAAGCGGAAGAGAGAGCCCATATATTGGAAGGCTTGATCATCGCTTCCGATAATATAGACGAGGTAATCGCGATTATCAAGTCTTCCAAGAGCCCGCAAGAGGCTATCGAGCGTTTGATCGAACGTTTCTCTTTATCTGAGCTTCAAGCACGTGCGATTGTAGAGATGAGACTTCGTCAGTTGACAGGTCTGGAACAAGACAAATTGCGTGCGGAATATGAGGAGATCGAGAAGTTGATCGCTTATTTGAATGAGATTCTGGAGAATGAGGACCTTTGTATGAAGGTTATCAAAGATGAATTATTGGAAATCAAGGATAAATTTGGCGACGAACGTAAGACGGATATCGTTTACGCCTCTGAGGAATTAAATCCGGAGGATTTCTATGCGGATGATGAGATGATCATTACCGTATCTCATATGGGATATATCAAACGTACCCCGTTGAGTGAGTTCCGTGCGCAAGGCCGTGGTGGTGTAGGAGCGAAGGGTTCCGAGACTAGAGACGAGGATTTCGTTGAGTATATCTATCCGGCATCCATGCACGCGACCTTATTATTCTTCACGGCAAAAGGTAAATGTTATTGGTTGAAGGTATTCGAGATTCCGGAAGGGGCTAAGAACGCTAAAGGACGTGCGATCCAGAATCTTCTGAATATCGAGCCGGATGATAAGGTACAAGCTTTTATACGTGTTAAGAAATTAACCACCGATACGGAATTCATTAATTCTCATTACCTATTATTCTGTACGAAGAAAGGTGTGATCAAAAAGACTTTGTTGGAGGCCTATTCCCGTCCTCGTCAAAACGGTGTGAACGCTATTACATTGCGTGAAGACGATGGCTTGATCCAAGTATGTATGACGAATGGTAACAACGAGGTGATCATAGCGAACCGTAACGGCCGGGCGATCCGTTTCCATGAAAGCGCGGTACGTGTAATGGGCCGTACGGCTTCCGGAGTGAAAGGTATGACTTTGGACGAGGATAATACCGATGAAGTCGTTGGTATGATCTGTATCAAGGACAAGGAAAAAGAGACCGTACTCGTCGTATCAGAGCAGGGATATGGAAAACGTTCCTCTATCGAGGATTATCGTATAACGAATCGTGGCGGTAAAGGCGTAAAAACCATTAATATCACGGAGAAGACCGGTAAATTAGTTGCCATCAAGAATGTTACGGACGAGAACGATTTAATGATTATCAATAAGTCGGGTATCGCTATCCGTATGAAAGTGGCCGATTTAAACGTAATAGGACGTGCTACTCAAGGTGTTCGTTTGATTAATCTAGAAAAGCGCAACGACGAAATCGCTTCTGTATGTAAAGTATTGTCTGAGAGTGAAGAGGAGATAGCCGAGCAAAAAGCGGAACAAGAAGCCAGACAAGAGAATGAGGGAAGAGAGTTCAGTGAGAATCAAGCTAGTCTAGGTACTGATGTTGATCTACCGGAATCAGAGGAGGATAACGAACAAAATGATAACGAAGAAATAACTGAATAATTTTAAACAAATAGAAATATTAATCTCAAAATTACTATCACAATGAAACGAGTATTATTAACAGTGGCACTATGTGTCGCAGCATCGGTCTCTTTTGCACAGAAAAAAGCTGTAAATGAGGCTCAAAGTATAGCTAAGGGTTCGACTCCTGATTTCTCGGAAGCTAGAACTCTTATTAAAGGAGCTTTGGAAAATCCAGAAACAAAGGATGCCGCTAAAACTTGGTATGTTGCCGGTTTTATCGAGGATCAACAGTTCAGCAACGAAAGAACTAAACAAGTCTTGGGCCAACAACCGGACGAGCCTGTTATGGACGAGGCATTGGGTAGTATTTTGCCATACTGTGAGAAAGCAGATGAGTTAGATCAACTTCCTAATGAAAAAGGAAAAGTTAAACCTAAGTTCACGAAAGATATCAAAGGTATCCTAGGAGCAAACCACGTATATTACATCAATGGTGGTGCTTACTATTTCGATCAGAAAGATTATAACAAAGCTTACGATTTCTTCGAGCAATACCTGAAAATATCTGATATGCCGATGTTTAAAGGTGAGGCTGTCGCTGAAAGAGATTCAAACTTCATGACAGTTCAGTTCTATGCCGCTGTAGCAGCGACCCAACTTGGCGATTCTCAAAAAGCTATCGCAGCGTTAGAGCGTGCTAAAAATACGGATTATAGAGCAAGCGAGGTATATCAATACTTATGCTATGAGTATGAGCAAGCTAAGGATACCGTGAATTTAGAGAAGACTTTGGAAGAAGGTTTGAATAAATTCCCCGAGGAACAGTATTTCTTAATGAGCCTTATAAACAATTACATCTATTCTAATAGAAATGAGAAAGCTATTGAATATTTGAACACAGCTATCGCTAAGGATTCCAACAATCCACAGCTTTACGATGTAATGGGCCGTGTTTATGAGACTGGTTTGAAAGATTACGCTAAAGCTGAAGAGTATTTCAAGAAAGCATTGGCGATCAATCCGGACTATATCGAATCTCTCTCTAACTTAGGTCGTGTATATTACAACCAAGGTGTAAACAAGCAAGGTGAGGCTAATATGATCAACGACGCAAAACAATATCAAGAGGAATTAGGCAAAGCTAAGGAATTTTTTAAGCAAGCTCTTCCTTACTTTGAGAAAGCTCACCAAATGAAACCAGAAGAAAGAGAATATATGACTGCTTTAAGAGGTATTTACTACAACTTGAATATGGGTGATAAATTCGATGCTATTGAAGCAGAGATGAATAAGTAATTTCTTCTTTCAGAATAAATGGAACCGTCTAGTAATATAAGGTTACTAGGCGGTTTTTTATTTGTGTATCATGTATCGGAGTAGTCATTTTTTGATCGTTCATAATACTATTAAACATAATGGGAATTATAAAATTAATAGCAAGATAAGGATAAATTAGTGCATTCAAGCAAAGCTTGTAGCTGCTTTGAGTAAAGACACAGATCTTTTCACGGCTGTGAAACGTTTGTTTCATGGATGTGAAAAGATCGTATCACAGCTGTGAAAAGATCAGATCACCTATATGAAAAGATTAATTCAGCTTGACGCAACTATTTGATTCGCTATTAACTCCTTCAAATAAAGCATGACTTTCGGATGACTTAATGGCATGTCCTCTAGGATTTCTTTAAGCTCTCGCGTACTGATATCAAATGAAACCAGATCTGAATGATATGAGAAATGAATGTTTATGTCCGGATTACTGCCTATAAGCATAGCCATTGTACCCGCCAAATCTCCCAAAGGCGGACAATCAATATGAGATGAGACAAAACAAGCAACAACTACCGTACCTTTTCCCTGTATGGAAGATATTTCCACATTCCCGCCTGTTTGCTCCGCGTTTTGTATCAAGAAAGGTAAGCCTAGACCCACTTTTCGTGTCGTGCGAGTCGTATAAAACGGATTACGGATCAGAGAGACTGTTTCCGGATCCATACCACAGCCATTATCCGCGATACGAATACATATGGATGTGTCCTTTATCTGTATATCTATCTCTATATCAGAAGCTTTTGCTCTAATACTATTAGCGGTTATATCCGTGATATGAAACGAGAGATTATCCATGAGAGGCGAAAATTAAGTGATTGTCTTTTTGATCAAAAGCCTTTCGTAAGCCATCGAAGGTTAATTCCTCCGTTTGCCAAATGGAGGGCTGAGTACCTATTTGTTCGGGGTAATGGGCATCCGAGGCTGAGTATTGAGTCTGCTCTTTCAAATACCCGTGAATAGACAATAACTTACTGTATCTTTGCTGATTATTATATTCAATAGCATCTAAAGATAAGCAGGGGTCTATAAAACCTAATTGACTGATCAAGCTGAATGACGGACGTTCTACATGGGCGGCTACAAATAGAGCATCCACCTTACGTGCTTGAGCGGCTATTTGGTTTACGCTTTGATCCAAGGCGGAGAGCAAAAGATAGGGTACTTCTCCTAGAATCTCATTCTCCGCATTCACCCAAACTTGATCGCCAAAACGTTCCGGATCATTTGGAATTGGAGGGAGATGCTCTTCTAAATATCGTTGGAATCGCTTACGGGATTCATCGGTCGGGAAATAAACCAGACAATGCGCTTCCTCACGGGTCGTAACTTCTACGCCCGCAAAGACCCTTAGTCCGAATCTCTCGCCAAGGGATTGAATCTCCGGGCATTGTAAGGTCGTATTATGGTCCGTAATGGCAATAGCATCCAAACCTTTCGCTAAGGAACGACGCACGATCTCCGATGGACTCATTTCCAGACTGCCACATGGCGACAGGCAAGTATGGATATGTAAATCAGCTAAATACTGTTTCATCCATTCTCATTCTGTAATAAGCGGTAAATCATACCGGAAGCCTCGAACGCGGTGCGTGTAGTTCCTAAAAGAGGGACAGCCTCTTCCCTACCTTTTTGTAAGGTCTCATCATCCGGAGAGGTTCCGTTCACGATCAATACAGCGGAGGCGTCTTTTAAAGTAGCCACGGCCAGTATATTCTGATGGGTTTGCATGGTAATCCATAGCATACCCTCCTCGATATGTCCCATGACATCACTTAATAAATCGCTCGTATAGCCTCCGGTTATCTCTGTATCAAGGCCCTCTTCTCCACAAAATACAGTAAGATTCAACATCTTCACTAAATCACAAACCTTCATATTTAGCTCCTTTCTTATAACAATCCTTATTTAAACGATCTTTCCCCCATGTCTTCTCAACGATACGGAAGGCATGCTCTTGGTCTAGTTTACCGTGCTTCTCCATATTACGTTGCATAAATACGCAATCACTGAATTGAGCCTCGTGGCGTACGATATCCTCAGCCAAGCTTTGACAGTTCGGGCTACCGCAAGCGCCACAATCGATTCCCGGTAGGTAGCACATCAATTTCCGCACTTGCTCCATTTTCTTCAGCATCTCATCGATCGTTCCATCGTACAACCGTTTGGGATTCGGTTGCACCGGACGGATCGTAATATGCTGCCTCAAATAGGATAAAGCCTCGAAATTATCGGCGGCGTATATCATCGGTACTTTATCCCGGTTCATGGATCGCTTCATGATACGCTCGGCCGTGAGGAAACGGTTCGCTACGGCTAATACACCTCCGGCACAGCTACGGTCGCAAGCCCTCAGTTCCAGAAAGTCTACGTTACGTACCTCGCTGGTCGTTTCCATTCGTTCCAAGAAGTCGATCACATTATGGATCTCATCGATCGCGAGGCAACGACCGGAGAAATGTTTGTCCTCCCCTCCTGTCTGGCTCCATCGCATCTCTTTTTTCGTTAATGGCGGAGGAAGCTCACATTCCGGCTCATATCCTCTCGGGCGATTCTTAAGAATATGGTATACCTTATTATATAGGGTATCCATATTTATCACGCCTTTGATCGTAGATGAATAACCTTCCGCTCCCTTCAACGCCGCGATTTTCGCCGCGCAAGGCGTAACATAAAAGATACCGATCTCTTCCGAGGGAACACCTTGCCCTTCCAATATCTTATGATAATAAGTGGCCGAGGCGTTTACCGGCGCTTTCACCAATAAGATATTATCCACCAGCGCAGGGAAACGGACTTGTATCAACCGGACGATAGCGGGGCAAAAAGAACTGATCACCGGTTTTTCCTCGGCGTTTTCCATCTGCCGTACCATTTCCTTATGGATCATATCGGCGGTAAACTCTACTTGGAAAACATGGGTAAAGCCCAGTTCCATAACGGCACTGATAATTTCCTTCTCGGTCGTGTACTTTGAGAACTGCCCGATAAATACCGTGGGCATCAACGCTACCCTGCATTTATAATCAAATATACGCTGGAAGTCATCCTGCTCCACATAGATAGCCTCTGTCGGGCACGATTTCAAGCACTCGCCGCAATCCACGCACCAATCCTTATGGATCAAAGCCTTACCATCCCGAATACGGATCGCTCCCGTAGGGCACTCTTTCATGCAATGCGTACAGCCTATACAGCGGTCATTGTCAATCTTCAAGGCATGATAAAAATTAGCTTCCTCCATGGTCTACGCTCCTTCTTTATTAAACCATGTGACCATACGTACCGTGGTACCTACGTCTACTTGGCTCTCGATCGTTAATTCATCTACGTTCTTCTTCATATTTGGAAGTCCCATTCCGGCACCAAATCCCATCTCACCCACGGCCTCGGATGCCGTCGCATACCCTTCACGCATAGCTCGCGATATATCCGGGCTTCCGGGCCCTTCCTCCTTCAGTTC
>ENA-OQKN01000642-OQKN01000642.1-human-gut-metagenome-genome-assembly--contig:-NODE-642-length-33045-cov-4.743514_pt1 | contig 33045 bp, 24 predicted proteins | sample MGYA00242776_ERZ504794 | MGnify/ENA primary metagenome ERZ504794 (study PRJEB26092, sample SAMD00036434) | human gut metagenome | host: Homo sapiens | study: EMG produced TPA metagenomics assembly of... | reverse complement strand
ATGCTGGAATATAAACTAAAGCGGTATGGAATACAATTGATAAAGCAGGAAGAAAGCTATACCAGCCAGTGCAGCCCGTTATCACCAGAAGTATCAAAAAGATATGCAGAAGCATCAAACCGAAAAGTGCGGGGTATGTATATAACTGACGGAGAAAGATACAATGCAGATGCAGTAGGCGCATTTAATATCCTGCGAAAATATCTTTCCGTATCCGGAAAGCATAAGAAACTGTCCGTAGCCGGACTAAAAAATCCAGAAATAGTAAAAGTAGCTGCATAGCCGAAAGGCAAGCAGTATTGGTGTCATGGACGCACCCTGAAAAAAGACGGTATCCCGCCAGATTTCAGATGCTCTGGTAACTCAGTTACCGAGTAGTTCACAAAAATACAAAAGAAACAAAGGGAGAGGGAAATGAAGAGATTTTGGAACAAACTTACAGGAGAAGAACGCCTGTGTCGGGCAGAACAGAAGCTGACGATCCTCATCCTGGACTGTCAGGATGAGGAAAGAAGAGTAAAACTGATCCGCAGAAAAAAAGAAGTACATTTAAAGCGGTTGAAGATCCGGAGACGAAATTATATTTTTGCACTGATTCTGTCCTGTATGATGCTCATACTTGCAGTGTACGGGGTAGTTCGTGTGATCGGGAAAACGATCAAAAACGTACCATCTGGTCAAAAGCAGACCGAGCAGCACGCAGAAAGTGAAACACAGACCGAGACGGAAGATACAACAAGGATCAATCTGACGCTTAACTTTACCGGAGACTGTATTCTGGGAACAGATGAGCAGTTTGCCTGGGATAGCTGTTTCAATGCTTACTATGAGGCAAACGGTCCGGAATATTTCTTGAAGAATGTGCGGGATATTTTTGAAAAAGATGACCTGACGATCATAAATATGGAAGGTACGCTTACGGAAGAAACCACACGTGCAGACAAACAGTTTGCCTTCAAAGGCGATCCGGAATTTGTGAAGATCCTTACTTCCTCATCGGTGGAAGCAGCAAATATGGCAAATAACCACAGCCATGACTATGGAGAGCAGAGCTTTCAGGATACGGTAAATACCCTGGAAGAAAATGGAATCAAAACCTTTGGCTACGATGATACGTCGGTGATCGAGGTCAAAGGCGTCAAAATCGGATTTTTCGGTATCTATGAACTGGATGATCATCTGGAACGCATACCACAGGTAAAAAGTGATATTGCAAAACTCAAAGAAGACGGAGCGGAAATTATTGTGGCAGTTTTTCACTGGAGCAATGAGCTTGTTACTGTCCCGGATGAAAATCAGGTAACGCTTGCACATCTGGCAATCGATGAGGGGGCTGATGTGGTCGTCGGACATCATCCGCATATTATCCAGGGGATTGGCGGTTATAAAGGAAAGACGATCGCTTACAGTCTTGGTAACTTCTGCTTTGGCGGAAATACCAATCCGACAGAGATGGATACGATCATCTTTCAGCAGAAATTTACCGTACACGGAAAACATGAGATCGTAGATGCGTCTTACGAAGTCATTCCTTGCAGTGTTTCTTCGGCAGAGGGTTACAACAATTATCAGCCGACACCGCTTACCGGGGAGGCAGCAGATCAAGTTTTGCAGAAATTAGAAGAGCGAAGCCAGAGCATTTCAGAATAAGCACTTTGCGAAAAATAGATGTCAGGTTTCAAGGTGTGTCAGATCAAAGGAAAAACCAGAAAACCATGGTATACTTTTTCATATAAAAGCCATACTAAAACCAGATTCCAATCAAAAACAAAGGGCGTGAAAAAACGTCAAAAAGGCAGGAATAAGATTATGAATAGTATGACCGGAGAGCAGAGTATCTGTTTTGAGAAGCCGCCCTATCTTTTTGCGAGTGCCTCTGTGGCAGGCAAAAAAGAAGGAGAAGGGCCGCTTGGAGAAAAAATCGACCTGATCTGTGAGGATCCCATGCTTGGGGAAGAAAACTGGGAAAAGGCGGAGAGCATGCTTCAGATAAAAGCAATCCAGTTGGCACTGGAAAAAGCAGGGAAGATGCCGCAACAGATTCGCTATATTTTTGCAGGAGATTTGTTAGGGCAGCTCATTGCCACATCTTTTGGTGTGGAAGAGCTGGAAATTCCGCTGTTTGGACTGTATGGAGCCTGTTCTACCTGTGGAGAGACCCTGTCACTGGCGGCAATGACGGTAAGTGCAGGGTATGCCGATCAGGTACTTGCCGTGACTTCCAGCCACTTTGGAAGTGCGGAAAAGCAGTTTCGATTTCCGCTCGGATACGGGAATCAAAGACCTCTTTCTGCGACCTGGACCGTCACCGGAAGCGGAGCTTTTCTGCTCTCAGCACAGAAAAGCCATGCAAAAATCACCGGAATCACGACCGGGAAAGTAGTGGACTACGGTGTGAGGGATTCTCTGAATATGGGAGCCTGCATGGCACCTGCAGCGGCAGATACGATCTGTCAGAATCTGATGGATTTTAACCGGCAGCCACAGGATTATGACCGCATCATTACAGGAGATCTGGGCTATGTCGGCCAGACGATCCTGCTGGAGCTGCTAAAAGAGAAAGGGTTTGATATCAAAAAGCAGCATATGGACTGCGGAATCGAAATTTATGACCGTAAGTTACAGGATACACATTCTGGCGGAAGCGGCTGTGGATGTTCCGCAGTGACGCTTTCCGCCATGATACTTCCGAAAATAGAAAAAGGAGACTGGAAGCGGATTCTTTTTGTTCCGACCGGAGCACTGCTCTCTACGGTCAGCTTTAACGAAGGGCAGAGCGTGCCCGGGATCGCCCATGCAGTCGTGATTGAACATTGTTAGAGGACAGAAAGGAGCGTATCAAACATGAGTTATGTGACAGCATTCTGGGTGGGCGGACTGATCTGTGCCCTGTGTCAGATCCTTCTTGAAAAAACAAAACTGATGCCGGGACGTGTGATGGTGATCCTGGTCTGCAGCGGAGCACTGCTTGGAGCCTTTAACATCTATCAGCCGTTTGTGGAATTTGCCGGTGCCGGTGCATCGGTGCCGCTTCTCGGTTTCGGAAACGTACTCTGGAAAGGTGTTAAAGAAGCAGTCGATGAAAATGGATTTTTAGGGATTTTTATGGGAGGATTTAAGGCAAGTGCCGTCGGGATCAGTGCAGCTCTGATCTTTTCCTATCTTGCCAGCCTGATCTTCCAGCCAAAGATGAAAGAGTAGCAGAAAGCGGACAGACGAAAGATGAATAAAAAAACCTACCTTATTGAAAAAGCAGACGAAGGATTGACGATACAGCAATATTTAAAACAGATTGCCGGATTTTCAAATGCACAGATCAGAAGCATGAAATTTACAGAAAATGGTATCTGTTTGGGCGGGCAGCGGACAAGAGTGACGACCAGACTGTCAGAAGGTGATGTGCTGGAAGTTTTGCTGGAAACAAAAAGCAGCAGCTCCGCACATCTGCTGTCCTTTGAACAAATGCCGGACATTCTCTATGAAGATGCGGATGTGATCGCAGTGAATAAACCAGCCGGTATGGCAGTACATCCGTCGCATGGTCATTATCAGGATACGCTGGCCAATCAGCTTGCCTATTATTTTCGGAAGAACACTCAGCAGGTGGAAATTCACAGCATAGGCAGGCTGGATCTGGAGACAAGCGGCATCGTGCTGTTTGCCAGACACCGTGCGGCAGCGGCAAGACTCTCCAGACAAAGAGAAGACGGCAGGTTGCAGAAAACATATCTGGCGATCTGCAGCGGCATATTTGCAGAAAAGAACGGAACATTAAACGGTGCGATCGCACCTTTGCCCGGAAGCCTGATGAAAATGTGTGTTTCAAAAGACGGCAAACCGGCAGTCACACATTATCAGGTGCAGAAACAGTATATGGAAGCAGCACTGGTGCGGCTTACCCTGGAAACCGGACGAACACACCAGATTCGCGTACATATGGCAGATGCAGGGCATCCGCTGATTGGAGATCGGCTGTATTTTGCGGACACAGATCAAAAAGCAGATGTGGATGCAGAGAATTGCTTTGCCGGCATCAAACGGGCAGCACTTCATGCATCCAGAATCTGTTTTTATCAGCCATTTGAGGGAAAGCGGATCACCGTTGAAGCACCGTTTCCGGAAGATATGAAAAAATGTCTGTTCCGGGATGAATGAATCCCTGTTTTTTACTGGATTTTTGGTAGATCCAAATGTATAATAAAAGGCAAATAAAAAATCGGTCTTAGCGAGAGGCGGATTTTCGGACTTAGTATAGAAGTGGGAGTCTTCTCCGACTAAGATAAAATGGGGGTAAAAATGCAGAACTATATTATGGCACTGGATCAGGGAACCACGAGTTCCCGGTGCATTTTATTTGACAGGCAGGGAAACATCTGCAGTATGGCACAGATGGAATTTACGCAGATTTTTCCAAAACCTGGATGGGTCGAACATGATCCGATGGAAATCTGGTCTTCGCAGATCGCGGTAGCAGCCAAGGCGATGGGCAAGATCGGTGTAACGGAAAAGAACATTGCGGCGATCGGCATTACCAATCAAAGAGAAACAACGATCGTCTGGGAGAAGGCAACCGGAAAGCCGGTATACAATGCGATCGTCTGGCAGTGCCGCAGGACTGCAGAAAAAGTGGAGGAACTGGTAAAAGACGGATTTGGTGAAAAAATCCACAAAAAAACAGGACTGATCCCAGATGCTTACTTTTCGGCGACCAAACTTGCCTGGATTCTTGATCATATCGAACAAGGCAGAGAACGTGCAAAAAATGGCGAACTGCTGTTTGGAACTGTAGATACATGGCTGATCTGGAAACTGACAGGCGGACAGGCACATGTCACCGATTACACCAATGCATCCAGAACGATGCTCTTTGATATACATAAACGAAAATGGGACGAAGAAATCTTGCAAAAACTGGATATTCCATGCGAAATGCTGCCGGAAGTAAAACCATCGAGTGGTGTCTACGGTTATACAAAAGACTGTCTGATCGGTGACGGTATTGCGATAGCCGGAGCAGCCGGGGATCAGCAGGCTGCATTGTTCGGGCAGTGCTGTTTTCGCTCCGGTGACGTAAAAAACACCTATGGCACCGGTTGTTTCCTGCTGATGAATACCGGAGACTGGCCGGTCATTTCAAAAAATGGACTGCTGACTACGATTGCAGCAGGAGTTGACGATCAGATACAGTACGCACTGGAAGGCAGCGTTTTTGTGGCAGGAGCAGCCATTCAGTGGCTTCGCGATGATCTGCGTATGATCGATCATGCGGCAGAATCCGAAGAATACTGCAAAAAAGTGAAGGACTCGAACGGTATCTATGTCGTCCCGGCATTTACCGGACTTGCTGCACCGTACTGGGATCCATATGCCAGAGGAACGATCGTCGGCATCACACGCGGCACGAAAAAAGAACATCTGATTCGGGCAACGGTAGAGTCACTCGCCTATCAGGTCACGGATGTGATCGAAGCGATGGAAAAAGAAGCAGGTCTGTCACTTGCATCCCTGAAAGTGGACGGCGGAGCCTGTGCCAATGATTTCCTGATGCAGTTTCAGGCCGATCTTCTGAATGCAAAAGTAGAACGCCCGAAATGCATCGAGACGACAGCTCTTGGAGCTGCCTATCTTGCCGGCATCGGAGTCGGCTACTGGAAAAACAGCGAAGAAATCCGAAAAAACTGGGCACTGGAGCATACCTTTTTGCCAAAGCAGGAAGAAAACTGGCGAAAAGAAGTCCGAAAAGGATGGAAAAAAGCCGTTTCCTGTGCCGGAGGCTGGGCAAGAGATCAGCACCCGTCAAAGGATCTCTGATCTGATCGTGATTCTTCTGTGCACTTCTTTGCACAGAAAGATCACAGTGGATGAAAAACAGAAATTTTCATTGACAAGAACGCAAAAAAGTATTACTATTGGTTGTATAGGAAAAACCGATGAGAAAGAAGAGTAGATCTTCCATAAAGGCACAGAGAGCTGCAGACGGTGGGATTGCAGTACGGCGTGGATGATTGAATGGACTTTCGAGGGCAGCCCAAAATCCGGACAGGAGAGTAGGCGTTGTCGGGAACCGAACCCGTTATCAATCTGGAATGTATAACTATGTACATGCAAAGTGGACAGAAGTCAATTTGAGTGGTACCGCGTTGATGAATATCAGCGTCTCAGGCAGAAAAGCTTGAGACGTTTTTTTATTTATCAGAAAATTGTAACTGTTTCACGGCAGAAGAAGGAGGACTTTTATGAAGAAAAAAGTATTAGCAGGTATTATGACAACAGCGATGATTATGGCAATGATGACAGGATGCGGCAGTTCAGACACTGCAAAAGATACACAGGCATCAACCGGAAGTGAAACATCCGCAGACAGCAGTGCATCAGATACGGCAGAAAGTGATTATACCATCGGTATTTCTCAGTTTGCAGAGCACGGTTCTCTTGATAACTGCCGCGAAGGATTCCTGGAAGGTTTAAAAAGTGCTGGGATCGAAGAAGGTGTCAATCTGACAGTAGAATACCAGAATTCACAGGCAGATACCGGAACCGCAAGTACAATCGCTGATAACTTTGTATCCAAAAATGTGGATCTGATCTGTGCAATCGCAACTCCGAGTGCCATGAGTGCCTATAACAGCTGTCTGGACAGTGAGATCCCGGTAGTATATACCGCAGTTTCTGACCCGGTCGGTGCAGGACTTGCAGATGAAGAGGGCAATTCCGTAGGAAATATCACCGGAACCTCTGATAAACTTCCGGTTGAGGAACAGCTGAAAATGATCCGTGATCTGATGCCGGATGCAAAGAAGATCGGTATTCTTTACACAACAAGCGAAGCAAACTCCGTAAGCACGATCAAAGAATACAAAGAGCTGGCAGAGAATTATGATTTTGAGATTGTTGACAGCGGTATCAATACCGTAGCAGATGTTGAGATGGCTGCAAAGGATCTGGCATCCAAGGTAGACTGCATCAGCAACCTGACAGACAACACCGTTGTATCTGCACTGCAGACCGTGATTGCAGCCGCAGATGAGAAGAATATCCCGGTATTTGGTTCTGAAATCGAACAGGTTAAGAGCGGATGTCTGGCATCTATGGGTATTGATTATATCGCCCTTGGCAAACAGACCGGCGAGATGGCAGCCAAGATTTTAAAAGGTGAGTCAAAGGCAGAAGAAATGCCGTATGAAGTATGCAGCGGTGCAAGCCTTTATGTAAATACCGCAGTTGCTGACAAACTGAACTTTGAGCTGGATCAGGCTACCGTAGATGGTGCGGCAGAAGTTTTCGATGAGATCACAGTGGAATAATCGGAGGTTGATATGGCATTGCTGATAAGCGTCCTGGAACAGGGACTGATATATGCGATCATGGCATTTGGAATTTATATTACATACAAAATCCTGGATTTTCCGGATCTGACGGTAGATGGCAGTTTCCCGATGGGAGCAGCGATCGCAGCAGCACTGATCAGCAGAGATGTAAACCCGCTGCTGACACTGCCAATCTGTTTTCTGCTCGGGGCTGTAGTCGGAACATTGACAGGCCTTATCCATGTAAAATTAAAAGTGCGTGATCTGCTGTCCGGTATCAGTATGATGACGGCCCTTTATACGGTAAATCTCCGAATCGCAGGCAGGGCAAACCTGCCGATCTACAATAAAAGTACCATTTTCCAGAATGATCTGGTAGATAAAATCATTCCAAAAAGCCTTTCTTCTTTTAAGGTAGTGATCATTGTTCTGATCATCACCCTGATCAGCAAATACATTCTGGACTGGTATCTGAGAACGAAATCCGGTATGCTGCTGCGTGCAGTCGGGGATAATGATCATATCATTACATCCCTTGGTGTAAACAAAGGAAAGGTAAAGGTGGTGGGTCTTGCGATCTCAAACGGCCTGGTGGCATTAAGTGGCTGTGTGTTTGCACAGCAACAGCGATATTTCGATGTATCCATGGGAACCGGAACGATGGTCATCGGTCTTGCCAGTGTGATCATCGGAACCAGCCTTTTCCGTAAAGTAACGATTCTGCGTGTGACATCAAGCGTGGTAATCGGTTCGGTGATCTATAAAGCATGTGTGGCAATCGCCATTCGTTTTGGTTTTGAGTCCACGGACCTGAAATTTATCACAGCGGCATTGTTCCTGCTGATCCTGGTGCTTGGAATGGAACGAAACAGGAAGGTCAAGGTGAAAGTCGATGCTTGAACTCAGAGAAATTTATAAATACTATAATCCTGGCACAGTCAATGAAATGTGCCTGTTCAACAATTTTAATTTTAAAGTCGATGACGGTGAGTTTGTTGCGGTTGTCGGCAGCAACGGTTCCGGAAAAACTTCCATGCTGAATATTATCTGCGGGAGCATTCCGATTGATGAAGGAGCTGTCCTGATCAACGGCACCAATATCACAAATATGCCGGAATATAAACGCATGGGAAGAATCGGACGCGTTTTTCAGAATCCTTCCATGGGAACCTGCCCGTCCATGACGATCCTTGAAAATATGGCAATGGCAGAGAATAAAGGAAAAGCCTATAACCCTGGAAAGGGTGTCAACAAAAAAAGAGAAGAAGCTTACCGCGAGTTGCTCCGTCCGCTGAATCTCGGACTGGAAGATAAGCTTCATGTAAAAGTCGGAGCCCTGTCCGGAGGACAGAGACAGGCAATGTCACTTCTGATGTCCACGATGACACCGTTGGATTTCCTGATCCTGGATGAGCACACGGCTGCACTGGATCCGAAGACTGCCGAGATCAATATGCGCCTGACGGATCAGATTGTGCGTGAAAAGAAGCTCACATCCATCATGGTTACCCACAATCTTCGCTATGCGATCGAATACGGCACGCGTATCGTCATGATGCATCAGGGAAAAGTAATCCTTGACAAAAAGGGCGAAGAGAAGAAAAATATGAATGTAGATGATGTGCTTGATCTGTTCAATGAGATCAGTATCGAGTGCGGCAACTAAGTGACAGGTAGAAACAGCACTTACAAGTTTTTTGAATCCCGCCCCGACAGGAGAGCAGCAAACCGGCGTGTTACTACTCTGGATAAATTTATGTATGATAAGAAACAAGGAGACAATATGAGATACCATAATATAACAAAGGACGATATGTTAAACGGAGACGGATTGCGTGTTGTACTCTGGGTTTCCGGCTGCAATCACTGCTGTGAGGAATGTCAGAATCCGATCACCTGGGATCCAAATGGCGGCATTCCGTTTAACCAGGAAGCAAAGGAGGAACTGTTTAAGGAACTGGGCAAAAGCTATGTCTCCGGTATTACCTTAAGCGGCGGAGATCCGCTTCATCCGGCAAACCGTCTGGATATCCGTGCACTGGTGCATGAGATCAGAGAAAAATTTCCAACGAAAACAATCTGGCTGTACACCGGATATCTATGGGAACAGATCAGCCATTTCGAAGTGATGCAGTATGTGGATGTCTGTGTAGACGGCGAATATGAGAAAGACAAACGCAATGTGCAGCTTCATTGGAAAGGCAGCAGCAATCAGCGGGTAATCGATGTGCCAAAATCACTGGAAACAGGAAAAGTCTGTCTGTACTGCGAATAGTATGGACAGTATCCATGTTCAAAAAAAGAACCTGAGACAATAAGGGATACCTGTACAACCGTGTCCTATGACACAGAAAATGGAGAAAAGCATGAAAAGAATAGCAAAATTTCATAAAGTAAGTTTTGAACAGTTTAAAGAAGGATGGATGGGAGAGTTCCCTCAGACTACAGAAGCAAAACTGCAGAAAATTTACGAAGATATCAAACTGCCAAAACGTGCAACCGCAGGATCTGCAGGCTACGATTTTTATACACCGGAAACCTTTAGCCTGAAATCCGGCGAAACTATCAAAATCCCGACTGGGATCTGCGTTGAGATGGAAGAAGGATGGGTGCTGAAGTTATACCCTCGCAGCGGCCTGGGATTCAAATACCGCCTGCAGCTGGACAATAGTGTCGGAATCATAGACAGCGATTATTTCTATTCCGATAACGAAGGTCATATATTTGCAAAGATCACAAACGACGCCAAACAAGAGAAGACACTGACCGTAGAAAAAGGTCAGGGATTTATGCAGGGGATTTTTGTAGAGTACGGGATTACCGTGGATGACGATGCAACGGCAGTCAGAAACGGAGGATTCGGGTCTACCACCAAATAAAAATTGACCGAGCTCTTTAGAGCGAGGGATGCTTCTTGTCCGAAGGGCAAGAAGATGGGCGTTAGAAAAACTTAGATATAAAATAAGACGCCATGATGATTCGAAAACAATCTCCTGACACGCATCGTTTCCTGTTCGGTTCGCTCGTGTGTTAGCCGCCCTTCGCCTAAACTCGCCTCTTCGAGGCTCAGACAGCGGCTCTTTGGGGCGGCAACATCGCAAACCTCACGACGGAAGCCTCGCTACCGTCAGAGCGATTTGTTTTCGAATTCATCATGGCTGTATTATTTTACGCACTATGTTTTACAATGCGGTTTCGTTTGCACATTGCTAAAAGCTCCTGGCCTGCCAGGGGTCGCTTAAGCAAAAAGCTTTCTCAAACCAAAATTATTTTGCTGAATTCACTTTCGCTTCCATAGCGTAAACTGCCGGGCAGACGGTATGGAGGCTATTTCTTTCTTCTGTGCAAAACAAAAAAAAGATTATAGAAGTGTAAATTGTGCCCTGTCTTTTTGCGTCCGGCACTCTATAACACTTTCATTTCATCTTTTTGTATTGAAAAAGAAAAAACAGTAAATTTCTACTCGGCGGAGGTTTCACTTTCTGTACTTTCTTCTTCACTCTCCGGATAATTATCGTAATTTAATCCCTGGAATGCGGACAGTTTATCCGCTGACATCAGATAAATATTATTGCTTCCATCGAGCTGAACATAGTAAGATCCGTCTTCTGCCTGTTCTCCCACATAGAGAGTTCCGCTGAGAATTTCGGCAGGTTCGGTTTCGTTTGCTGTTTCGCTTTCTGTTTCGGAAGAAGTGTCTGTTTCTAACTCGGCTTCCGTTGTAGCATCATCCGAATCTGTCGCTTCGGTATATTGGAAGTTTATCGTCATGGACGGATTCTTCAGTCCGTATTTTTCTTTGTTTTCTTCTTTATGATCCACAAAACTGTCAAAAGAAAGATTTCCGAGGTGGTCCACAAGGGTTGTCACGGTGTTTACGGTCGCTTTTTCAGGAGTACTTTCTGTTTTGCCTCCGTCCTGAGACTGGAAAATCTGCCAGGTTTTTACCGAACCGGTGGTACTGCTCTCAAAAAGCAGTGTCGTACCTTCTTCGGTTATCGAAAGCTCCTGGACATTATCGGAAGAAATCGTCGGAAAACTTTCGATTTCAGCCAGATCCGTTAACGTTTTATGAAAGGAATCTGCAAGGGAAGAGCTTACGGTATAAATTTCTCCGCTGTCTTCACGTTTCAGATAATAATCACCGGTCATGCTGTTGGCTTCGCCAAGAACAAAGCTGCAGTTTGTACTGTCGGAAGAAGTGAGCGTGACCGTAGGAGCGTTTTCCGAAAATCCATAATTTTCCCCATCCTGAGCAGTGCCAAGATCACGCACAGCCTGGAGGGAAGTGAAGGTATTTACCAGTTCGGAAGCAGCATCGTTGGATAACGGAAACGTCTCGTCCTGAACACAGATCCAGCTGTTGTCTGTTTTTGTCAGCGTAAAAGAAGTATCACCGTCTGCCAGCTGAAAAGAAGAGACTTTATCAGAGGCGATCGTTGCTACTGCTACACCGGTTTCCGATTCCGCAGCAGCTGATTCCGACTCCTGTATCCGGTTATGGTTGGCAAGCAGTGCATAATTGCCGCCAAGTACGATCAGAACAGCAACGGCCGCAGCCAGTCCGAATGATTTTTTCTTCATTATTTTTTCCTCCTTTTCAGCCAGATCACACCTCCGGTTACCAGGAACAGAACCGGAAGAACGGCAATGGTAATAATGCTCCAGAGGTTGACATTTGCAGATGTCAGGGTCAGATAAGACAGCTGCATACTCTTGGAAGGAATGGAGATACTGGAACTCTGTCCGCACATCCAGCTTAAAGCGTTTGTGAGAAGTTTTGTATTGCCGCCAGAAACAGCAGAGTCTGTATTGCTGGTCAGAAACTGACTGCTTGCAAAAACGACCAGCCTGGTTTCTTTTGCATCTTCGGCAGCTTCTGTTTCGCTTTCAGCCTCAACCTGAGAAGCACTGCTTTCTCCTTCTACAATAGTTTCTGTTTCGGTCTCTTCTTCGGAATCAGATCCGCTTCCGATGGCTTCGGTAATGGCTGCTGCCAGAGTAAACGGACCGCTTTCATCGTTCTCTTCTTTGGAAAGGCTCTCCATATTTTCCGGATCTGCTTTTAAATATGCAGAACTGGTAGAAGTCAGCATATCGGTTACTGTGATGTCATCGGATTTGCTGTCCAGTGTTTTGATACTCTGACCGATCGGCATCAGCACATAGCTGTTTGAGCCGGAAAGGCTTCCGGTAGCATCGCAGGACTGGATCTCCGGCACCAGATAAAGAGGATTTCCGGAAACATAATGATTGTTGTCACCTTCCAGAACAACGCCTTTTTCAATAGAAACGCCATACTGTTCCAGAATAGAATGATAATTCGGCATTTCCGTTGTGGTATATCCGGATACCAGAAAAGCACGACCGCCATTTTGCAGATAGGTCAGAATGGCACTGGTCTCATCGTCGGAGAAATCTTTCTGCGGAGCATTGATCATCAGGCAGGATGCGTCTTCCGGAACCGTTCCGGCTGTGAGAAGATTCAGTTCCTGAACTTCGATATTTTCTTTTTCGATAGCAGACTGCATGGAGGAATCAAGATCATTTTCTTCATGTCCTGTTAATGTATACAGGATCGGAAGATCCTCTGTTGTGACATAGGCGATCGCACTGGTGACCTGACCTTCACCGTCAAATGCAGTTGTTTCCATAGAGTAAGTCTGGTAATTGACACTGCTTTCATACAGATCACTGTAAGGGATCACCTTGCTTCGTTTGTCACTGACAACGATCACACTGTTGGAAGCAAGATCTTCGTCGGTATAGGAAGAAGCAAAGCTTGGATTCAGAACCGGGTCCTTTTTCTCATATTTAATGTGAGAAGAGAGATCTGCATAACGTGTCAGAAGTTCGTTTAATGTAGCATCCTCACTTCCGTCTTCTGCAAGAAGATAAAGGGTGACATCTTCTGTCAGAGAAGAAGCAACGTTCTTTGTCTCGTCACCGATACTGTAAAGTTTATTTTCACTGACATCTATTTTCGTTGCAGAGGAAGGAAGCTCACCGATCAGAAGATTCAGAAAGACGGCGATCGCAAGGATGACAACCGTAAAAGCAAGGCTGTAAGATCCCTTCTTTAAAAGTTTTTTGTTTTTTGGCCGCAGCATATTAGCCGGCTTTTTTGATTTTAAATTGATGTTCATGGCGACAACCTCCTAATTCCAACGTCTTTTCTGAATGCTCTGAACCGTCAGAAACAGCATAATTCCAATAAAGGAAAGATAGTAGACAACACCGGTAAGATCAAGAATACTATTCGTAAAATTGCTGAAGTGACTGGACATATTGAAAAGATTCAGTATTTTCTGGATGATGCCTTCGAACATGCTTTGTTTCACAAAATAAAGAACGGCAAGGACACCTTCACCGATGACACCGATCACAAGCGGAAGCAGGATGTTCTGTGTGGTATGATAAATCAGCAAACCTATAAGCAGAACAATGACAACAAGTGCAAAAAAGGAAGCACTGGCAGTTTCCGGGAAAAATCCGCTGATTCCATCCATCAGATAACATACCAGCAGAAAAGCGAAGGTTCCGACTGCGGCAAGAATCTGGCTTTCCGTAAGAGACGAGAAGAACAGTCCCACAGCCAGGCAGGTACATCCAAGCAGAAAAAAACCAAGCAGTGCCACGTAAGTAGATGCAAAAGCAATGCTTCCGTACTGTGCCATGATCAGCGGATAGAAACACAGGATCACGACCGGAAGAAGAAAAGTGACGATCAGTGCCAGGTATTTTCCAAGCACAATCTGCCATACCGTCACCGGTGCAGTGAGAAGCAGCTGGTCCGTCTTCTGTTTGCGTTCTTCTGCAAGCGTTCGCATGGCAAGGATCGGTGACACAATCAGAAACAGAAAGGTGATGGAAGAGAGCGTATAACTGAACAGTGGATAGCCATAATTCAGGTTATAGGCAGTAAAATAAATACCCGCCATCAGAAGCAGGAATGCACCGAACACCCATCCTATCATAGAATGAAAAAAACTTCGGATTTCTCTTTTACATATGCACAGCATTTTCGTTGTCTCCTTTCTCTGTATCCGATTCTGTCGTGTCGGTATCGGTATCGTCCGCATTTTCTGTAGGGGAAGATGGTGTACCGGTAATCACTTTTTTTGCTGCCTGATCATCGGCAGTCAGTTCGAGGAAGATATCTTCCAGTGACAGTCTCACAAACTGCATGGCAAGGATCGGAAGATTCTTTTCTGCCAGCTGATAGAAAAGCAGTTCCCGGATATCGGAAGAAGGATCGGTTTTGATCTCTGCTTTTACACAATGCTCTTCTTCGCAGTCGCCCATAAAGTGAAATTCTTTCACGGCTGTGATGCCTCGCAGAATTTCTTTCAGCTGTTCTTTGGAAGATTTCACCGTTACGATCAGACTATTTTGTCCCTGCATCAGTGAAGTAAGATTTTCCAGAGTGTCGCTGGCTACCAGTTTTCCGTGTGAAAGAATCAGGACGTAGTCGCAGATAGCACTGATTTCCGAAAGAATGTGGGAACTTAAGATAACCGTATGTTCTTTTCCGAGTTCTTTGATCAGATCACGGATCTCCAGGATCTGTTTTGGATCCAGACCAACCGTAGGCTCATCCAGGATCAGGATTTCCGGTGATCCGAGCAATGCCTGTGCAAGTCCTACTCTCTGACGGTAACCTTTGGAAAGATTTTTGATCAGACGGTTCTGTACGGCATCCAGTTTTGTGGTTGCACATACTCTGGTTATCTGATTTTTCCGTTCCGCTTTTGGGATTTTTTTCAGCTCGGCGGCAAATGCAAGATATTCTTTTACCGTCATATCAAAATAAAGCGGCGGCAGTTCCGGCAGATAACCGATGTTCTTTTTTGCGGCTTCTGCGTCTTCCAGAATGTCATGTCCGTTGATTGTAACACTTCCGTCGGTGGAAGCGAGATAACCGGTTATGATATTCATTGTGGTGGATTTGCCGGCACCGTTTGGACCTAAGAATCCATAAATACGGCCTTTTTCAATCGTGAAATTCAAATTGTCTACAGCGAGCGTGTCACTGTAGCGTTTGGTTAAATGTCTGACTTCAATCAAAACAATATCCTCCTTAAATAAATAACATATGATCTTATAAATCAGGGCAAAAACGCCCTGATTTTCAATCTTTTCAATATTTTATAAGGATTGTGTGTTTGATATGAGATGAAATTGTGTTTTTTGTTTGAAAATTGTGTGAAATGCAGACAGATCCTAAAAAGAAGGGAAGTGCTGGTAAGGTTCTCCGGAAGGAACACTGATGCCAAGATCTTCCAGTTCGATGGGGATTTTTTCTCCGTTTTTATCGACGGTACAATAATAGATGGACAGATCCTGATCCTGTGAAAAATTCACCTGTAAGGTATAGCAGATACTGTCAAGAATCTGACGATAAAGCTGATCCTTGCTGTAGATGGGAAATGCTTCCTTTTCAGCGGATGCAGTGCCAGTAAAAAGAGAGCAGGATCTGGCAAAACAGACTGTGAGGCTGTTCTCATTTTCTCCGGTGACAGATTCGGCAAGATCCAGATTCCATCCGGTCAGATCAGCCATTGCAGCGATCAGAGATTCCGGCGTGACAATATCTCCGCCGGCATAGGGATAAGCACGGAAACTTCCATTGCTTCCTATATAAATAGATGCAGAAACAACTTCGGATTCTGTGCTGGATTCGTTTTGGTGTTCCGGTTCCTGGATCGGCAAGCGGATCGTACCGGATACGGACTGTGATTCTGGCGTGCTGCTTTCAGTTTCTGTTATATAGCCTCCGATTTCTGTTTCCACTGCAGGAGCCTCCGTGATCAGAGGTTTCGGTTCCTTTCGTTTGCTGCATCCGCCGGAAACCAGCAGCAGGATGCCAAGAAGAGGCAAAAATAAATGATATTTTTTCATATATAATCCTTTCCGATTTCAGTTGCATTCTTACGATTTTGGCAGGAAGTCCTTCGACCTCTGCCCGATATTACAGATACTGTTTTGTTTCATTCAGTATAGAAGAAAAGTGAAAAAAATGCAATAAAATGGAAAAAAGTTGCTTGCACCTTTTGGAAGGATGGTATAAGATACAGGAAAAGTGTGTTTATGAGGTGAGAAAATGGCAGATTCCAATATCACAAGGAATGCGATGGCAGCGGCGATGAAAGCTCTGATGAAAGAAAAAAAGCTTTCCAAGATCAGCATTTCCGATATATGCGGAGCATGCGGTATGAACCGCAACAGTTTTTATTATCATTTCAAAGACAAGTACGATCTGATCAACTGGATCTTTTATACAGAATTTGTGAGCAATATCCATCTGGAGGAATATAATGATGCATTGCAGCTTCTGGAAGATATCTGCGATTATCTATATCAGGAAAGAGATTTTTACCGTGTGGCATTGAAGATGGAAGGACAGAATTCTTTCCAGGAATATTTTTCAGAAGTGATGGATCCATATCTGAAGTATCTTGCGGATCAGATCATGGGTGCCGGAAAAGAAGAAGCTTTTTTTCTGCGGTTTTTCGGAGATGCTTTTTTGATGGCGATTATCCGCTGGGTAATGGATGAGAATATTATGCAGCCCAGAGAATTTGTCCGACAGCTGGATGAGGCAATTTCCCTGGGGGCGAAAAAGATTCTGGAAGTTAAACAGAAGAAAGCAGCCGATTCATCCGTTCTGTGATATGAATCGGGAGCGGATCACCTGAAATAATCTCATTGATCCGTGTGATATCAGAATAAAAATCAACAGCTAAAAACGGATATGCCTGCTTCATGCGGGTATCCACGGCAAATCTGGAAGCGACACTGCTGGTGTCGCTTTTTCTGTCTTCTGATAAAAAAAACAAAAATGGTGTGCCAAGAGAAGACAGAAGCCCCAGACTTTTCCGTGAAATGCATTCCCGGATATTCTGTTCATTATATAGCTGATAAACGCCATAAAGTTTTTTGTGGGCACTTAATATCTGATGGATTTCAGATTCCATTAAAGCTTCCATTTTGAAGATTGGCATTACATTCTGCACATCTTTATAATCATCCATATTGATACAGAAAGAATCCACATCCGGAAGAAACCATAAGAATGCACAGTCATTCTGCTTTTGAAATACCTCCGGCAGAAACGTGTTCTCTGAAAAGGAGGCAGATGGAAGGAAAGCATAAGTGCAGACACCATATGTTTTCCAAAAATCAATAAAAGCATTGAGGTTTTCAGCTGTCCATTCGCTCTGTGAGAGATCCAGTATCTGGATCCAGGAAGTTAAGATGCCTTCCTTATCCTTTTTTGCACGGATTTTTTTTGCACCGTCCGTCCAGCTGTTGTAACCGAGGTTCATACCGAAAGTAGTCAGATTTTCTGCCGATACATTTCTGACGAGATTCTGCATAACAGAAAAATAAGGACTGTCTTTATATCTGAGACACTGCTGAAAAATGCCGAATATTTCTTTTTGCACCGATCCTCTGGCACATACTTTTCCGAGATCTGCTAGTTTGCGGAGCGTTCGTTTTGGATTACTTTCCATACCGCGAAAAGCTCTTGCAAGTTCCAGACGGATAACGGAGCGTGTTACGTCCTGTGTATTCAAAATATCACCTTCTTTTTTATTTATGAGAAAAAAACACAAACAAACCCTATAGTATTCTTAACTTCTTTCTACTATACTACTTCTTAGAAAGAAGAAAAATAGGCAAAGGAAGCGGCGATGTAAAAAAATTGTACACTTCCGTAAATGTGTCGAAAAATTATACATCATCTCAATAGTGACTAATGAAATATAAAAGCCGCAAAGCATATAATGTCACGTGAAAAGAGGAGCTGGCTTAGAAAATGTCGCAGAAGAGGCGGCAGCAGGAGGTAATAGATCATGGCAAAAAAAATCAGAAAAAATGTAAATACAAAAAAAGTTGTTTATAGAGGAATTGCAGTGGGAATGGCTGCTGTAATGGGTGGTGTGCCGGTAAGTGCAGCTGCCGCAGATGTATCAAAAGAAGAAACCGTTTATGTCAATGCGGATGCATCCGGAAATACGACAGACGTTACCGTATCAAACTGGTTGAAAAACAGCAATGGTGACAGTACGATAAAAGACAAATCCGATCTGCAGGATATCGAGAATGTAAAGGGCGATGAAACTTACACCGGAAGCGGTGACTCCATGAGCTGGCAGGCAGACGGTTCCGATATTTATTATCAGGGTACTACAAGCAAAGAACTTCCGGTATCTGTAAAGCTTAAATATTTTCTGGATGGTGTAGAAACAGATCCAAATGATCTGGTCGGCAAGAGTGGAAAGCTGAAGATTCAGGTAAATTATGAAAACAAAGCAAAAACAACAACAAAAATCGACGGCAAGACAGAAAATATTTATAATCCATTTGTTATGGTGACCGGAATGATCCTTCCGGATGAACATTTCTCCAACATTGTGATCGACAATGGAAAAGTGGTATCCGATGGAAGCAGAAATATTGTGATCGGTGTGGCAATGCCAGGTTTAAAAGAAAGCCTGAACCTTTCCAAAGATCAGGAAAAAGATATCACACTTCCGGAGAGTCTGGAGATTACAGCGGATGTAACGGATTTCGAGATGGACTCCACCTTCACCGTAGCAATGACGGACATTTTAAAACAGCTGGATGTGGACAGCATCTCGGATACCGATGAGCTGACAGATGCCCTGGATGATCTCGAGGATGCTGCACTGAAACTAGTTGATGGTTCCAAAGAGCTGTCTGACGGTGCAGATACTCTGAATGAGAAATATGGAGAGTTTGATGACGGAATCCAGACCTTAAAGGATGGTATCGATCAGTTGAACGGCGGTGCAAAACAGCTGGACAGCGGAATCAACGCGTATACACAGGGTGCAGAACAGCTGAATCAGGGTATCCAGAAATATCTCGGAAGCAAGGGTGTTATGACCGGAAAAGTAACAGAATACAAAAATGGTGTAAACAGCATCGTATCCGGTGTACAGACCTATACAAAAGGAACCTCCACACTGGCAGACGGTGTGACTTCTTACATCGCAGGTGAAAAGAAACTGGCAGACGGTGCAAAAGCACTGAAACCGTTGACAACAGGTCTTTCACAGGTGAGCACAGCGATCGATCAGATGTATGCCGCAATGGACGGAGAAGGCAGTACACAGGAAGATCTCAAGGCGGCTTCTTCTGCTCTGGCAGCCGGAACGGCACAGCTTGAGAGTTCTCTTGAAAGTCTGTCCGGACTGGCATCACAGGTTAACGGACTTGCTCAGACAGGAAGTGAACTGATTACAGAGGGCAAAGAACTTTCAGGTGCAGTAGACAGCTCCATCAAAGCACCGGCAGCACAGCTGATGGCAGACGGACAGTCACTGGCAGCACAGCTTCAGACAATCAGCACTGCCCTTACTACTTTACAGACACAGGCACAGACTGCGATCGCAACAGCAATGGGCACATCCGTTCAGAATGTCAATGCACAGATTGCAGACCGCAACAGCAAACTCGATGCAGCAAAATCCTCTGTGAATTCTGCAGTTGAAAGTGCAAACAGCCAGGTGGCAGCGGCAAATGGTCAGATTGACACGGCGAATGGTCAGATTGAGAGTGCAAGAGCCGCTCTTGATACAGCGATTGCAGCAGCACAGGCAGCCGGCAATACAGATCTGGTAAATTCTCTGACCGCTGCAAAATCAAATCTGCCGAGCGTATCCAAAGTGGATACCACCGTATCTGCAGATACTACTGGCGTGACAGCGGTAGATCAGGTAACGGCACCGGATGTCGAAATCAGCATGCCGGGTATCGACACGGCATCACTGACTGCAACACTTCAGAATATGAAGACCAGCCTTGAGACCCTTCAGAGTGCAGCTGGACAGATGAGCACAAAACTGGATGGCATGCAGACAAAACTGGCAACACTTTCCGGTGTGAGCATTCCGGAAGCACCGATGACACAGCTGACAACCAGTGTCAAAGTACTGAATACAGGCATGCAGGGACTGGATGCTGCAATCGATACACTTGCCGGAAATGTAAAGACTCTGAAAACACAGACTGCATCTCTTCCGAGTGCGGGAGCCGGAATCGCAAGTCTGCTGAGCGGATTCGATTCACTTGGCTCATACAACGATCAGCTTACATCCGGAGCAAAAGAACTGAAACAGAACGCACCGGTACTGAATGCAGGGGTCAAGACACTGCAGAAAGGAACCAAACAGCTGGCAAGCGGTGTATCTCAGCTTTCCACGCAGCTTTCGGCAGGAGCATCTACCCTGGTATCTAATAATGCAACTCTGACAGATGGCTCTGCAACCTTGCTTTCCGGCGTAGATGAGCTCTTCACAGGAGCCGGTACCCTTCAGACCGCAAGCGGACAGGTAGCAGATGGTATCAGCCAGCTGGCAGACGGAGCAAAAGAACTGGCAGACGGAACTTCTGAATTCGAAGAAGAAGGCACCAAGAAACTCAAAGAAACCGTAGAAGATGATCTGCTCACGGTGATCGACCGCATCAAAGCACTCAGCTCTGATGAGTGCACATATGATACTTTCAGTGGAAAAGCATCCGGTGTGGACAGCAATGTGAAATTTATCATTGAAACAGATCCGATTGAGTAATTTACGTCAAACTGGTGTGATATCCGGCATATAGTATATGATTTAAAAAACAGGCAGGTGTATCAGCGGTATAAAGCAGATACACCTGCTTTTGATATACCTGTGCAGCAAAAGAATTCTCAAAAAAATGGTTTTGATATGCACGAAAAATGCAGGAAATAACAGAAAATAATTAAAAAAGCAGCACAAATAATAAAACAGAAACGCAATATTGGTGATAAAACTGGTGATAAATTACAAAAAGACTTGAAATAGAATGAAAAGTATAGTATACTATACCTAATTTTGAGGCGAAGAAGTCTTGGAATAAAATAAGAGTGGAACAGCATGAGATGTTTCACAGTGCAGTAACAGCAGTTACCACAGGGAGAAGCAGACAGCGATACAGATGTCTGCCATAAATATTTATGAAAGGAAAAGGTAAAAACGTATGAAATTCAAACAGGTTTTAGCAGGATTACTGGTAGGTACTATGGTTGTGACAAGTGCACCGGTATCCGGACTTGGAGCATTGAGTGCTCTTGCAGCTTCGGAAGAAGCAGAAACAAAGAATTATAATTATACAAAACTTACAGAGGGTCTGACAGCTTCAGCAGATTGTGCTGATGGAACAAATACAATGAATGCTGTATTAAATGGAAACCCAGACGACTACTGGCATTCAGCATGGGAAGGTGATAATCAGCCGGTTAAACAGGGCGGCGAAGTTATCATGAATTCGAACAACAATATCACCTTGACTTTGACTGAAGCATCAACTGTCAAAAAATTGGAATATGTTTCAAATGGTGCAGGCAATAATGGTACGATTAAAAAATGCAATATTTATTATAAGACATCAGCCGAAAATGCAGAATTCAAGAAAGTACAGGAAGATCCATATACGTTGAGTTTTACAGAAAGTAAAGCAACGATAGAATTTACAGATGCAATAAGTGATGTGAAAGAAATTAAGATAGAAGTACTGAACACTGCAGGTAATCCGAACAATACTTTTATTTCCGGCAAAGAACTTTATGTATACAGGGATGACAATACAAAAATAGACAGTGGCAATATTTTGGCAAAAGCAGAGTGTTCCTCCCAGGGCGATGCAGCATTGAAGAATCTTGTGGATAACAATGAAGCTACAGGATACCATTCAAGCTGGGGCGGAAACGGCGGAACAGTTGCCGCAGATGAAGGATTTACTGAAATAGTACGTCCTGGAACGATGACTACTCCGACTGAACTGATTTCCAGAAACAATCTGTATATCAACCTTGCAGGCTCTGAAACGATCGGAAAGATTGCTTATCTGCCTCGTCAGGGATCGGGATCAGGAAATGGTGTTGCAAACGGAAGAATTACCGCTGCCAATATTTATATCTCCAATGCAGATGTTAATGACGTTTCTGCGATCACAGACTGGAAGCAGGTGGCAACAGCAGATTGGGAGAATAATTCTGATGAAAAAAATGTGACATTCTCGCCGGAAACAGCAAAACATATCCGTATCGAAGTAAAACATTCAGCAGGCGATCAGACAGATGCCTATATTAATGCCGCAGCGATTGATATTTATAAAGCAGAAGAAGTTGTTGCAGAAGATAAAGTCATCAGTAAACCTGTACTTACAGCAGTCGCACCTGTAACAGGGGAGAAACCTGCTGACGTAACTGCGACTGAGCCGGAAGGGTACACCGTTGCAACTGCATGGGCAGATTCCGATGGCAACACAGTAACAAAATTTGAAGATGGAAAAGATTATACACTGACAGCTACCATGACAGAAACACAAGGTTATAAATTCACAGACGAAAGCAAACCGTCCACCATCAAAGTTGGCGAAGAAGATCTTGAAGTGACCGCAGAAGTAAAGGACAGCGGAAAAACCATGACTCTGACCTATACATTCAAAGGGGCTGAAATAGGTGGGGATTCCGTACTTTCAAAACCTGAGATTACGGTAACAGCACCTGTTAAAGACGCTGAACCGAAAGATGCACAGACAGATGCATGGGGATATGCTGCTACTTCAAAATGGGCAAATAAAGATGGAAATTCTGTAACAAAATTTGAAGCCGGACAGAATTATACTTTAACAATCGCTCTGAAAGCAGAAGAAGGAAATATATTTGATGAAACTAGTATTCCGGAGAAAATCCAGGTTGGAGAGAAAGAAGTTGCTGTAAATACATCGGATGTAGTTATATCAGAGAAAGGAAAAACCATGACTCTGACTCTGGTTTTCAGCGTACCGGCAGAGACAACAAAACCATCCGATAAAGAGTACGGAAAACTGGAAGGGCTGACTGGTAAGGCCGACAGTGTTGAAACAAAAAGCGAAGATGGTGCAATAAATAATGCACTGGATGGCAATGTCAATACTTACTGGCATACAAACTGGAGCGATTCATCCAAACCAAAGGCAACTTATGCAGACGGAAAACTGACCGGTAATAATACATATACCATTACACTGGCAAAAGCCACAAAGGTGAAAGCATTTACTTACATACCGAGAAATCATTATGATAAAGAAGGAAACATTGCAAATGGTGCGATTTCTGAATGCAAAGTTTTTGTATCCACAGACAATGGTGCAAACTGGACTCTGGCAGGAACGGTAGAAGGTGATGCTGCATGGACTTATGTAAAGAAAGATGCAGAAGGTGCAGATCAGAACTTTGTTGAGAAAACATTAGAATTTGGCACAGAATACGCAAATGTCACAGATGTAAAAGTTGAAGTTACCAAGACAGCCGGTGCTGAGGCGAATATGTTCATTAACGCAGCAGAATTCGGCGTGATCGGTGAAAAAGATGCAGTTCCTGTAGAATCAGAAGCACGCAAAGCTCTGGCAGCAGCACTTGCAGATGCAGAAAAAGTAGAATCTGCTGATAAATATACCGAGGATTCTTACAAGACATTCAAAGAAGCCTGGGATGCAGCAAACGCTGTTACCGACGAGACAAAAGATGAGGATGTTCAGACAATCGCAGATACACTGGCAAATGCGATCAAAGCACTGAAAAAAGCTGAAACACCGGCTCCGCCAGTTACCGAAGATTCTGTGATCACAGCACCGAGGCTTTCTTATACAGCACCGGTAGCCGGAGAAACTGCAGTAGTACCAAGCTATGTTGCAATGGAAGACCAGTCTGCGAAACCGGCTACACTGGAAATGAAAGATGACGTTCCGACAACGGTCGTTAAAGATGGCGGCGTATTGGCATTCCAAGGAAGACTGACTGCACCGAACAACGGAGCAAACAATGATAAATTTGATGTATCCGGCGATACACCGATGGTTCTTCGCACAAAAGTAAAACTGAACAATAAAACTGATGAAGTTGTAAATATCCTTGGTAAGATGGATTCTCAGTATGGTATCCAGGTAGACGGTGCAAATGACCGCGTGATCCTGTACTGCTGCGATGCACAAGATAAATGGCCGGAGGTACAGTATAAATATGATGCCGATACCTTCTGGGGAGAGTGGCATGATATCGCACTGGTATATACCGGAACAAATATGCAGCTTTATGTAGATGGAAAAGCTGGTGAAGCTACACCGGGAAGAGTAAATGCATCAGATGGATACCAGGTTGTATTTAAATCTTATGCATCCAGTATCTTTACAATCGGATACAATACTGAAAAGAGTACAAACCACGAGGCAGATGGAAACGGTGTTAAATACTCCACACTGGATCAGGTAGATGGTAAGATTGCAGATATCAAACTTTACAAAGGCACCGATTATTCAGAAGGTCTGACAAAATCTTATGATGAGATCAAGGCCGCTCTGGAAAAGGTGGCGCCAGATGCTGATATTTCTGCAATTCCATACACAGCAGTGACAACATGGTCAGCAAACGGTACTGCTCTTGAAAAAGATGCCAAGTTTGCAGGAGAGACGGTATACACGGCAACAACCGTATACACGGCTCCTTCCGGATTCAAATTTACTGACATCAGCAAACCAAGCGTAGACGGTGCAACCGTTACGATTTCAGCAGACGGAAAGACCATGACCGTTACCAAGACATTCCCGAAAACTGCAAAAATTGTTTGCTCCTGTGTAGTTGGCGAGATCACAGGTGTTGCAGATCAGACGATTGATCTTGGAGTAGCAGACAGCAAGACAGTAACACTGAGTGCAAAAGCACAGGTAACCGGTGACTGCAAGGTAGAAGGACATGACGGAACTGTAAACTATACCTACACAGTAACAGACGCAGGTACAACAGGTGCAACTGTAAAAGACAATGCAGTGACAGTGACAGCAGCAGGTACAGCAAAAGTAAAAGTAACGGCAACTCTGGCATCTGATGCAACCAAGACAAGCACAAAAGAGATCACACTGACTGTTACAACAAACAAAGCGTCTGCACAGGATAAGGCAGATCTGGTAGCAGCGATCAATGCTGTAAAGGATATAAAAGAGGCGGATTATACAGAAGAAAGCTACGCACCGCTGAAAACAGCTCTGGCAACGGCAGATACACTGTCAAAGGACGCAAATGCATCGAAATCAGACATCGCAGCAGCGATCCAGGCGATCAGCGATGCGAAGAAAGGTCTGAAGACCAAAGTTGCTGCCAAGAAAGAAGAACTGAACAGTCTGCTGACAGCTGTTTATGATGATCTGATGGCAAATGGTAACAAATATACAGTAGCATCTTATAATAATGCAGTGACAGTATATAAAGCAGTGAAAGATGTTCCGGGCAAAGACGGAGTAACCGTAGCAGAACTTGAAAAGGCAATCAAAGATCTGAATGATGCAAAAGATGCTCTGGTACTTCAGGAAACAGCTGATCTGGAAAAAGCAAAAGAAAACGCAGCCAACACACTGAAAGACGCAGCAGCGATTGCAGATGCGGGACAGAAAGATTATGAAGAAGCAAGCTGGAAAGTATTTGATGCAGCTTACAAGGCACTGAAAAATGCTCCGGCAGATGCAGATAAAGCAACCCTGGAAAGCCTGACACTGGCACTTAGAAATGCACAGGCAGCCCTGAAGAAGGCAGAGACTCCTGCAGTTGCTCTGGATGCACCGAAGATAAAAGCAGCAAAAGCAAAAGTTACCAAAACAGGTGTTGTTGTAAATGTAACGGTAGAAGCAGTAAAAGATGCAGCATCTTACGATGTATACCGTGTAGTAAAGGGCAAAGCAACCAAGGTTGGTACAACCGCAGCAGGCAAAACGACCGTAAAAGATAAAAAAGCAGTCAAAGGTGCTTCTTACTACGCAGTGGCAGTTTCCAAAGACGGCAAGGTTGTAAGCAAAGCCGGTGCAGCTGTAGCAGTGAAACTTGCAAAAGCTCCGAAGATCCAGAAAGCAACAGCCGGATCTAAGAACGCAAAACTGAGCTGGAAGAAAGTAAAAGGTGCAAAAGTTGTTGTATATCGTTCTACGAAGAAAAACAGTGGTTACAGAAAAGTGGCTACTACCAGAAAAAATGCAACTTCTGTCACAAATAAGAAAGGTCTGAAAGCCGGCAAGACTTACTACTACAAGATTGCAACGATCAAAGGAAAACTGATCAGTGCAATGAGCAAAGCAAAAAGAGTTAAAATTAAAAAATAAGATTTTCAAAGCATGAAAAACTTATAATTAAATGAAAGAAAAGGAGCGGTATTTCGGTATCGTTCCTTTTTCTTTACCATTTTGGTATCTTAAAAAGACAGCACAGGAATGCTTTCATATGTTTGATCCTGGAATCTTTGGAATTATTGTATCATGCAGAAAAAACATGAAAATTCCAAAAAAATAAAAAAATTAAAAAAATCGAAAAAAGGTGTTGACATTTCCTGAAACATGGTATATTATTAAGGAGTCTTGAGGCAAGACAAAAAACAAAAGATAAGGTTCCATGGTCAAGCGGTTAAGACGTCGCCCTCTCACGGCGAAAACAGGGGTTCGATTCCCCTTGGAACTGCTAAGAAGGCTGTTTTGTTAGAAAACAAAGCAGCTTTTTTCTTTGCCCCATAAGAGAACATTTGTTTTGGGGTGTGATAAGAACAAGCATGTTTTTGAGCAAGGAGGAAAATATGGCAAAAAAAAGCACCTATGATGCCAGCAGTATTTCGGTACTGGAAGGTCTGGAGGCTGTCAGGAAGCGTCCTGGTATGTATATTGGCAGCGTTTCCAGAAAGGGTTTGAATCATTTAATATATGAAATCGTAGATAACTCGGTGGATGAACATCTGGCTGGTTTCTGTGACCGCATTGAAGTGACACTGGAAAAAGACGGCTCTGCAACCATCAAAGACAATGGACGTGGTATTCCGGTGGGCATGCACGAAAAAGGCATGTCGGCAGAACGTCTCGTTTTCACGACGCTGCATGCAGGCGGTAAGTTTGATAATTCGGTCTATAAGACAAGCGGCGGTCTGCATGGTGTCGGATCTTCCGTTGTAAATGCCTTGTCCGAATGGCTGGAAATAAAAGTAAGCCGTGAAGGTTGCGTGCACTATGACCGTTACGAGAGAGGGATTCCGACGGTCGAACTGGAAAACGGCCTGCTCCCGGTTATTGCAAAGACCAGAGAAACAGGAACCTGGATTCGTTTTCTTCCGGATGCAGAGATTTTTGAAAAGACTCGTTTTTCGGCAGCAGAAGTAAAGAGCAGGCTGCACGAAACTGCTTATCTGAATCCAAATCTTACGATCGTATTCAAGGATCTGCGGGATGAGGAGAAAGAGACGGTAACGTTTCATGAGCCGGACGGCATCGTCGGCTATATCCGGGATTTAAATAAGAAAAAGGAAACGATCCACGAGCCGGTTTATCTGTGTGGAGAAGCGGATGGCATTCATGTAGAATGTGCATTTCAGTATGTCAATGAATTCCATGAAAACGTACTTGGTTTCTGCAATAATATTTACAATGCAGAAGGCGGCACGCACCTGACCGGTTTCAAAACCGTGTTTACCACGGTGATGAACGCTTACGCAAGAGAGCTTGGGATTTTAAAAGAAAAGGATGCCAACTTTACCGGAGCAGATATCCGAAACGGTATGACGGCGGTTGTTTCTATAAAACATCCGGCTCCGCGATTTGAAGGTCAGACAAAGACCAAGCTGGATAACCAGGATGCCTCAAACGCAACGGCGAAGGCGGTAGGAGATGAGGTGGTCCGCTATTTTGACCGAAATCTGGAAGTATTAAAGAGCGTGCTCTCCTGTGCGGAAAAAGCAGCCAAAATCCGCAAAACAGAAGAAAAAGCAAAAACAAACATGCTTACAAAGCAGAAATATTCTTTTGATTCCAACGGAAAGCTGGCAAGCTGTGAAAGCCGCGATGCTTCAAAATGCGAAATTTTTATCGTGGAGGGAGATTCTGCGGGTGGATCTGCAAAAACGGCAAGAAACCGTAATTTCCAGGCGATCCTGCCGATTCGCGGTAAGATTTTGAATGTCGAAAAAGCAAGTATTGATAAGGTTCTTGCTAATGCCGAGATCAAAACAATGATCAATGCATTTGGCTGTGGATTCTCAGAAGGATACGGTAATGATTTTGATATCACAAAACTCCGTTACGATAAGATCGTGATCATGGCAGATGCCGACGTGGACGGTGCTCATATCTCAACCCTGCTTCTGACGCTGTTTTATCGTTTTATGCCGGATCTGATCTATGAAGGACATGTATATATTGCAATGCCGCCGCTTTACAAAGCGATGCCTTCCAGAGGAGAAGAAGAGTATCTGTACGACGATAAAGCACTGGAGCGTTACCGCAAAACACATAAAGGCAATTTCACGCTGCAGCGTTACAAAGGTCTTGGCGAGATGGATGCCGAGCAGCTCTGGGAGACCACACTGAATCCGGAAACACGTATTCTGAAAAGGGTGGAGATCGAAGATGCACGTATGGCTTCGGATGTGACGGAAATGCTGATGGGAAGCGATGTTCCACCAAGAAAGGCATTTATTTATGAACATGCTCAGGATGCAGAACTGGATATATAGAACGAAACAGAATATAGAATCGCTTCGAACAGATGAAGCATCTGATGGCAGAATCACAAGAACAGGATTGAAATAAGGAGAAAGTTACGACATGGATAGAGAACAGGAACAGATCATCCGGACAGAGTATTCGGAGCTGATGCAAAAATCATATATTGATTATGCAATGAGTGTCATTGTCTCAAGGGCACTGCCGGATGTGCGTGACGGACTGAAACCGGTACAGAGACGAACACTTTATGATATGTATGAACTGGGCATTCGCTATGACCGCCCTTATCGTAAATGTGCCCGTATCGTCGGAGATACGATGGGTAAATATCATCCGCATGGCGACAGCTCGATCTATGAGTCTCTGGTTGTGATGGCACAGGGCTTTAAAAAAGGACTGCCTCTGGTGGACGGTCACGGAAATTTTGGCTCGATCGAGGGTGACGGTGCAGCGGCGATGCGATATACAGAGGCACGCCTGCAGAAAGTGACTCAGGATGCATTTCTCTCGGATCTGGACAAAGATGTGGTGGATTTTGGACCAAACTTTGATGAAACAGAAAAAGAACCTCAGGTTCTTCCGGTGCGGCTTCCGAATCTTCTCGTAAATGGATCAGAAGGAATCGCTGTTGGTATGGTGACCAGCACACCGCCGCACAATTTGGGCGAGGTGATCGATGCCGTCAAGGCAACGATTTTAAATCATAAGATCACGACGGAAGAACTGATGCAGTATATTCAGGGTCCGGATTTTCCGACCGGCGGCATTGTCATCAACAAAGACGATCTGCTTTCCGTTTACGAGACAGGGACAGGCAAGATCCGCCTGCGTGGACGTGTGGAAATCGAAAAGCTCAAAGGCGGAAAAGAACGCATTGTGATCACAGAGATCCCATATACCATGATGGGGGCAAATATCGGCAAATTTTTAAATGATATCGCAGGGCTGGTAGAGAACAAAACCACCACAGATATCGTCGATATCTCCAATCAGTCCTCGAAAGATGGTATAAGGATCGTTCTGGAGCTCAGGAAAAATGCAGATACGCAGAATATCATCAATATGCTTTACAAAAAGACCAGACTGGAGGACACGTTCGGTGTCAATATGCTTGCCGTGGCAAACGGAAAGCCGGAAACGCTGGGATTAAAAGCGATCATCGAACATCACATTGATTTTCAGTTTGAACTGGCAACCAGAAAATATAAAAATCTTCTTGGTAAAGAAAAAGCAAAACAGGAGATCCAGGAAGGACTGATCAAAGCCTGCGATGTGATCGACCTGATCATTGAGATCCTGCGTGGCAGCAAAAACCGCGAGCAGGTCAAAAAATGTCTGGTGGAAGGCATAACAGAAGGAATCCGTTTCCGTACCAAAGCATCTGAAAAAACTGCGGCAAAACTGCATTTTACGGAGAATCAGGCAAATGCCATTCTGGATATGCGTCTTTACAAACTGATCGGGCTGGAAATCGAGGCACTGGAGGCGGAGCATGCCCAGACCCTGAAAAACATTGCTGCTTACGAAGATATTCTGACAAACTACCGTTCTATGGCAAAAGTGATCATGAAAGATCTGGATCGTCTGAAAAAGGAATATGCTTCTGAACGAAAAACTTCCATTGAGAATGCAAAAGCAGCTGTTTTTGAAGAGAAGAAGATGGAGGAAGCGGAAGTGGTGGTTCTGATCGATCGCTTTGGCTATACAAGAAGCGTGGATCTTTCGGTATATGAACGGAACAAAGAATCAGCAGATGCGGAAAACCGTTTTGTGGTGCATTGCCTGAATACCGACAAGCTCTGTATTTTTACGGATACCGGACGTCTGCATCTTCTGAAAGTGGCAGATCTTCCTTATGGACGTTTCCGTGACAAAGGTACACCGCTTGACAATCTCTGCAATTATTCCAGTACGGAAGAAGAAATTCTTCGCATCGAAGGCCTGAATGCGGTCAAGAGCACAAATCTGTTGTTTGCAACGCAGCAGGGCATGATCAAAAAGGTAGAGGGGACGGAATTTGATGTCTCCAAACGGACGATCGCATCCACAAAACTTACGGATGGCGATAAACTGATTGCAGTTTTACTGATCGGTGAGGAAGAACAGATTGTCCTGCAAAGCACAGATGGCTATTTCCTGCGTTTTATGCTGGAAGAAGTTCCGGTCAAAAAGAAGGCGGCAATCGGTGTCCGCGGTATGAAGATGAATGCGAAAGATCAGCTTTTGCAGGTACATCTGCTCACACCGAACGGAGATGACATCGCTATATACAAAGACAAAGAAGTACATTTAAATCGCCTGCGGATCAGCAAACGAGATGCAAAAGCAGTCAAAACGAGGGTTTCCTGATAAAAAACAGGCAAAGAGTGCAAAAATTAAATAATAAGAAATTTTCAACAAAGTCTTGCATTTTAACAGCAGTAGTGTTATAATTGGAGCGATGATAGAAGATTACCAGAGTGTGAGTGGGCAGTTCGCCCACTCATTCTTGTTGTATAAGAAAGGGTGAAGCGAATGACAAGAAGAGAGACTTATGAAGCAAAGACAGAAGAACTGCTGCAGCCGCTTGTGGATGCACACGGGTTCGAGCTTGTCGATGTAGAATACGTAAAAGAGGCCGGTAACTGGTATCTGCGTGCCTATATTGACAAACCGGGCGGGATTGCAGTAGATGACTGCGAAGTGATCAGCAGAGCGTTGAGTGACAAACTGGATGAAGAAGACTACATCGAAGATTCCTACATTCTGGAAGTGAGTTCCCCGGGACTTGGACGTCCGCTGAAAAAGGACAAAGATTTCCAAAGAAGCATCGGAAAAGAGATCGAAGTCCGCACTTTCCGTGCCATCGACAAACAGAAAGAATTCACAGGTATCTTAAAAGAATTCAACAAAGACAGCTTCACCATAGTGATAGAAGACAACGAAATGACGTTCCAGCGTTCCGAGACAGCACTGGTAAGACTGGCGTTTGATTTTTAAACATAATAGGAGGATAAAAGAAAATGAATAGCGAGTTGTTGGAAGCATTAAATGTACTGGAGAAAGAAAAAAACATCAGCAAGGATACCCTTCTGGAAGCAATCGAACAGTCCCTGCTTCAGGCATGTAAAAACCACTTTGGAAAAGCAGACAATGTAAAGGTATTTATTGATCCGGTAACCTGTGAGTTCAACGTGCACGCAGAAAAGACGGTTGTAGAGAAAGTAGAAGATCCGATCATGGAGATCAGCCTGGAAAACGCAAAACAGCTGAACTCCAAATATGAGCTTGGTGATATCGTAAACGTAGAGATCAAATCCAAAGAATTCGGACGTATCGCTACTATGAATGCCAAGAACGTGATCCTTCAGAAAATCCGTGAAGAGGAAAGAAAAGTACTTTTTGAGGAATATTATCAGAAAGAAAAGGATATCATTACCGGTATTGTTCAGCGTTATGTCGGCAGAAATGTCAGCGTAAACCTTGGTAAAGTAGATACTGTCCTGATGGAAAATGAAATGGTAAAAGGTGAAGTATTCCGCCCGACCGAGCGTATCAAGCTTTACGTTCTGGAAGTAAAAGACACACCGAAGGGACCGAAAGTTGTTGTATCACGTACCCATCCGGAGCTGGTAAAACGTCTGTTTGAGTCCGAAGTAACCGAAGTAAAAGATGGTACTGTAGAGATCAAGAGTATTGCAAGAGAAGCCGGAAGCAGAACAAAGATGGCAGTCTGGTCCAACAATCCGGATGTAGATCCGGTCGGAGCATGTGTCGGCATGAACGGTGTGCGTGTCAATACGATCGTAGAAGAGCTGCGAGGAGAAAAGATCGATATCATCAACTGGGATGAAAACCCGGCAATCCTGATCGAGAATGCATTAAGTCCGGCAAAAGTAATCTCTGTTATCGCAGATGACGATGAGAAGACCGCAAAAGTAATCGTTCCGGATTATCAGCTGTCTCTGGCAATCGGAAAAGAAGGACAGAATGCAAGACTGGCAGCAAAACTGACCGGATTCAAGATCGATATCAAGAGTGAGACCCCGGAAAGAGAATCCGGCCAGATGGATGACTATCTGATGCAGGGCGATAACCAAGAAGACGATGATACAGAAGCATCAGAGGAGGAAAATGTTGATTAAGAAGAAGCAAACGAAGAAAACTGAGCCAAAAACAATGCAGAACTGGTGAATGA
>ENA-OQKN01000641-OQKN01000641.1-human-gut-metagenome-genome-assembly--contig:-NODE-641-length-33045-cov-20.592867_pt1 | contig 33045 bp, 35 predicted proteins | sample MGYA00242776_ERZ504794 | MGnify/ENA primary metagenome ERZ504794 (study PRJEB26092, sample SAMD00036434) | human gut metagenome | host: Homo sapiens | study: EMG produced TPA metagenomics assembly of... | reverse complement strand
CACTTTCATCTATCTCAATATCTGCATCTTCTTCGGCATCACATTTTTTTGTTGCTTTTTTCTTTCTAAATTCCGAGATTCTATCAAATATAGACTTCATTTCTTTATCCAGTTTAATATCATCTGGTTTGTCTATGTAATATTTATCTATGTATTTTCCAACTGATTCATATAATTTCCGGTCTCGCATTTCTGACTCCTTTATCTATATCATATTTTCTGCTTTTTGCTCCCTTATCCTGTCTAATATTATATCAATATGGCTTCTTTTTTCACTATTTGCCTGCCATACTTTACCAATCCTCGTCAAATTCATCCATTGCGTCATCCACACCATCGGCATAATCACTATCCCTGTCATACCGATCATAATCATAATCGCCATCCATGTATATATCATCATAGCCATCATCATATGAGTCATATGTATTACTTTTCTTTGAGCTACTTGTTCCAGTAGAACGTTTCTTTGTACTGCTATTGTACGATGACGTATTGCTTCCTGCTGTCGATTTATTGTTATAACTACTTGAAGAACTGCTGCTTATTGATTTATTGGAATATGATGAACTGCTATGTGAAGAACTACTTCCAGTATAAGGCTTATGCAGATAACAATAACTGCTATTTGTTGCCTGCTTATTGTCACAGCCTGACTTAATGCACTTAGGCTCACTAGCTTCACTAATAGCACCAATAATGTAAAAAATACCTATTACCACCAAAAATACTGCCAATCCTTGTCCAAACGAATTCTTTTTCATATACGGCACCTGCTTTCATTTACCTGCGTCTTCATTTATCAATCTTTCGCAATCATCAATTAATATCCTAATTGCATCCAACTCCATCAGCTTAAATTTCACTTCAATATCCGCAAAAATAACTGTATTGAAATCATTATTGATTGCTTTCAAATTAGCCTGTAATTTCTTTTCAGTTTGTTGTTTCATCTTGCACTCCTTTAGTCAAAATCATAATCATCCGGATCTAAGCCGGCATCCTCCAATGCCTCTCTTCTTTCATCTGCATCCATATATTCAAGCTCTGTTGCATCTAGTCCTGCCAAGGATAACTCATCTTCTAGTTCATCCACCTCACTTGTATCCGTATCTTCATGACCGAAAACTACATCATCCATTACAGAATACTCATAAGCATTAAGTTTTCCATCTCCATCAAAGTCAAAATCCGCATCATATAATCTTCCATCTGTTCCTAACATATCCCTGTCCTCCTAATTATCGTAATGATTGAATCCACCAAACAAACCTCTGTCACTATGGCTTGTCTTATGTCCATTATTATCATATGTGTTGACACTTCCAAATAATCCAGGGCGGCTGTGTCCTACTTTGTGACCACTATTATCGTAATGATTCATTGTACCAAACAATCCGGGACTGCTATGTCCAACTTTATGTCCATTAGCATCATAGTTGTTCATACTACCAAAGAATCCCGGTCTGCTCTCTCCAATTTTATTGCCATTTGCATCATAATGCTTCATTGTGCCAAATAATCCTGGACGGCTATATCCTTCTTTTTTCATATCAATCAGCTCCTTTTAAACAATTTTTACATGTTTTAAAGTTCTTTGTACTTACATTATACGCACACCATGTGTCCAATAAAAAGGACAACTATGAATTCAAACGATTCTTATTTCATGTGCTATCATAATTATAGCAAGAACCATTTCTTATGTGTCGCATTTCAGGCGACAAAAAAACTCCACGCCCTTGCTTCAAATGCATCTGTATAATTAAAAAATCTGGTCGCATGAAAAGCGGTAAAAAGCAAATGACTATTTTCTGTGCTTCTCATATAGTTTAAATCATTCTACATAAATCTTCTATCCACTCCCTACGAATAATTATTTCTAACCAGTGTTCCGGTATATTCTTATATCCGTAATATATTCCAGCCAATCCTCCAGCGATTGCCGCCGTCGTATCTGTATCATGTCCCAAGTTTACCGCTTTCAACACGCAATCTTTGAAATCTGATGTATTGAGCATACACCATAGAGCTGCTTCGATGGACTCTATCACATATCCCCCACTGTTTATCTGTTCAACCGAAATTTTTCTTAATTCTTCCATATTTCTTATTCTGCTAAAATGCTCTAACTCTTTCTTGCTGTCATTATTCTGCTCATAGAATGAAAAAGCTAAATCCACTGCATTTTGTAATAATTCCTCTAATGGTTTATTTCTCTTTGCAAGTTCCCGCACACAATAAAAATAGATGCCACATGACATTTTGCTTCTTAAATGTGCATGTGTTAATGCCGACATCTTATGTACAATTTCCAAACATGTTCCGTCCTTTAATCCACATTCATCCTGCAAATATTTCAAGTAAATACACACAGGAAGTATCCTCATCAGAGAACCATTTCCATTGCTGTTTTCTCCAGTCTGACCACATGTATCCACATTTTCCGATTGCTTGTAATTATAAATTGCGAAACTACACGTAGTTCCTTCATCAAACACCTCTCCTGCCGGTGTGAACTTGCCATTTTCTTCCCAATCTACAAAGTTATCCATAATCTTTTTCAAATTAATACCATCGCTATGCAATGCAGATAGGGATGCCAATGCCATACTGCTGTCATCAGACCACGAACCTGCCGGAACCGGATACGTTCCAAAGCCTGTCATGTCTACGACAGGGTGTTCCTGCATTTTCTCCCTGCTTGAAAACTCCACCGGAACTCCAAGAGCATCTCCTGTTACCAGCCCCATCATTCCGTCAAGATATAGTTCTTTACTTTTGACATGATCAGATATCCCTACATAATAGATTTTCTCATCCTCCAGTCTAATGCATGCCAACCTAGCATTTTCCTGTACACTTCCCATCACACATCCGCAATCTATATCATAGAAAATGCAATCCTGGGTTTCATCATACATTCGATACACACTACCATTGTTATAAGGAAATTCCTCATACTTTATTGTTGGTGTATGCCCGGCAATAATCATTCCATGCTCAACTCCACCACACATATATGCAGCATCTCTGGCATATAAGTAGAAATCCTCGACACTTTCGTAAGATTCCTCTGTATCAACATGGTCAAGGCTTTCAATATATCCTGCATGAACAACGATACAAGTTCTCTTATTTATATCTATTTTGTAGAAATACGGCATTCTTTCAACGATTTTCGCCCAGTCACAAAGTAATGCAAATGAAACCAATTCCTCATTAATAAGTTTCCCGATTGTTCCATAGTAATCAAAAAATTTATTATTATTCTGCTCGGCAAATTTTTGAACTGCTTTATACAAGGTTATGGAATCTTCAATACTATTCGCATCCAGTTCTGCTTCATCACATACATATTTCATTATGTGAATGTTTGTCAGGAACTCTTCATCATGATTTCCTCTTACGAAAATCACGTTCTTAGGTGCATTGCTGATCCAACTCATCATTTCATAATTCTTTGCACCCCGGTCAATATAATCTCCAGCGCAAATCAGCAAATCTCTGTCGCTAAAACGAATCTTTTCAAGCATCTGCTGAAATTCATCATAACATCCATGGATATCTGTCATCACATATGTATTCATAGTACAATCTCCTTCATATATTTCTTTATGTAATTTATCCGCTTGTTCCATTACCTTTTCATAATCATCACACCATCGCCACTCTATACATTTTGTCACACAAGCACATTGCAGACAAAATAAATCCTTAATATGATATTTTTCTCTTTGTCTGCTGCCTCGTTGTATTCCTTGACCTATAAAATTCTCTCCTAAGTGTTTACAGCATATAAATCTACTGGCAGTCTTAGGATTTCCGTATTTCCCTCTGCTCAAATAATTGCCTCTTTCTGTATATAATCACTAATTACTTTATTATGCTTATTGTACACCAATCTCGTTATTTTGTGTCGCATATAAAGCGACATCTATTCATAAAAAAGGACGCAGAATCTCTTCCACGTCCTCAAAACTATCTGGCTTTATCTTCTCTTACCTTCGGTGCTTCCTTATGTGCCGCTTCCTGCTTCACCTCATCCACACCTCTTGCCTCAAATGCATCTGCATTATACTGATACTCCTGTGGTTCAGCAATCATTGGTGAATATACAATCTCTGCTTCCACTCTCTCTGACTTACCTACCATATTTATCTTCTCTATAAGAAGCTAATTCTGCATCATCATCTGTAACAGTTCCCTTTTTGCGTAACTGTTCTAATCTTGAAAAAGCTTCTTTCCTTTCCTTATTAGAATCATTGTATAATCCATTTAACCCCTGCATAATCTGAATTATAAAGGATAACTTATCTTCTGGTATCTTTTCCAATTCCATTATTGCACTCTGTCTTAATGCTGTCATATGTCATACCTCCTTAAAATCTCTATTCTATTTTCAAACATAATAATCTGTATAGGCATACCTTCTGTATGAATACTATAATCACGATGCACTAATGAATTAAGGATAGCTTCCCTAATAGCTGTAATTGGATAATATGTACGGTCTTTACGTTTTCCTGTTTCAGAGTCAACTATTATATGCAAGTAACTTAAATTATATTCATTAATTTAATACAATTTTATCTTTATAACCAAGCTAATTAATTAAACAACTTAAATATAAGCAAATAAACTCAAATCCCAACCAATTAACTTAAATTTTTATCAAAATAATATTTATCTCTTATTCTCCCTCTCCAACTCTATATACAACTATCTTCTCCCTCTCAGCCTCTCCGTCCGATACATCACTACAATCAATCTCTTCAACAAATGTCACATTATATTCCTGTGACAGGCACATAAGATACTCATCTGACGGATAATAACACATAATAAGCATTTCCCTTTGAGCCTCATAATAGCTGTCTATAATATTCGCCAGCACGCTCTTGAATATCTCAATAGAAAATGGATTGAAAAAGAAAAATCTGTCCACATTATCTGCAATCTTAAAACCAACTGCATCTTCACATAGGAATTGTACTCTGTTACCTGACACCGTGTCCGCTTTATTGGCTAACGCCCGATTATAAATCCGCTCGTCATACTCTATACCAATAGAATGACATTTTGTCTGATATGCCATAAAAATGCTTACTCTGCCTTTTCCACAGCCATAATCTAACAACGTATTATTTTTGCCTATAAATCCTGTATTAGCCAGTCTTTCCAATACTTCGTATGAGGTTGGTTCATATGGATACCTGAATGTATCTGACCTTGTGTCATCACGTCCGGTTGTCTTTATCCTTAAGAGCTTTTCCCATTCTTTTTCTTTCATTATTAATATCCTCTTACGTCAAAATTTCTATAAAATGTATATTTATGTTACATTCCTCTTTTAACTATCCCATAAAGCAAGCACGGATTTTGACTCGTTGCTCACATAAACTCAAAAAAGCAGTACAATCATATCAGATTGTACTGCATTCTAATTTCAAGCAATTATACTATTCGTATGATTACATTCTGTCATGGAATGTTCTAGAAATAACATCCATCTGCTGTTCCTTTGTAAGGTCGATGAACTTAACAGCGTAACCAGATACACGGATTGTGAAGTTAGCATATTCTGGCTTTTCTGGGTGTTCCATAGCATCAAGTAACTTATCCTTACCGAATACGTTAACATTGAGGTGATGAGCGCCCTGATCGAAGTATCCATCCATAACGTTAACAAGGTTGTTAACTCTTTCTTCTTCGTTATGTCCTAAAGCGTCTGGGTTCATTGTCTGTGTATTAGAAATACCATCTAATGCCCACTCGTAAGGAAGCTTTGTAAGTGAGTTAAGTGAAGCAAGAAGACCATTCTGCTCTGCACCATAACTTGGGTTAGCACCAGGAGCAAGTGGAGTACCAGCCTTACGTCCATCAGGCATAGCACCTGTGTACTTACCATATACTACGTTAGAAGTAATTGTAAGGATAGATGTTGTTGGCTCTGAATCTCTGTAAGTATGTCTCTTCTTAATCTTCTCAAGGAATGTCTTAAGTAACCATACAGCGATATCATCAGCTCTGTCATCATCGTTACCATACTTAGGGAAGTCGCCTTCGATTTCGTAATCTACAACGATACCTGTTTCATCACGTACTGTCTTAACCTTTGCATACTTAATAGCTGAAAGTGAATCTACAACGTGTGAGAATCCAGCGATACCTGTAGCAAATGTTCTCTTAACATCTGTATCAATAAGAGCCATCTCAGCAGCTTCATAGTAATACTTATCATGCATATACTGGATAAGGTTAAGTGTATTAACATAAAGATCAGCTAACCAATCCATCATAGCATCGAACTTATCAACAACTTCATCATAATCAAGATATTCTGAAGTAACTGGCTTGTAAGCAGGACCAACCTGTTCTCTGTTCTTAACATCTACACCACCATTGATAGCGTAAAGTAAGCACTTAGCAAGGTTAGCTCTAGCTCCGAAGAACTGCATTTCCTTACCTGTCTGTGTAGCAGATACACAGCAGCAGATTGAGTAATCATCGCCCCATGTTACCTTCATAACATCATCGTTCTCATACTGGATTGAAGATGTATCAACAGAAATCTTAGCAGCATACTTCTTGAAGTTTTCTGGAAGTCTTGAAGAGTAAAGTACTGTAAGGTTTGGTTCTGGTGAAGGTCCCATGTTTTCAAGTGTATGAAGGAATCTAAAGTCGTTCTTTGTAACCATTGAACGTCCATCGATACCTGTACCACCAACTTCAAGAGTAGCCCATGTAGGATCTCCTGAGAATAATTCGTTGTATGATGTAATTCTTGCGAACTTAACCATTCTACACTTCATAACGAAATGATCAATAAGCTCCTGAGCTTCCTTCTCTGTAAGAGTACCAGCTTCAAGATCTCTCTGAATATAGATATCAAGGAATGTAGATACACGACCTACAGACATAGCAGCACCATTCTGTGTCTTGATAGCTGCAAGATATCCAAAGTATAACCACTGAACAGCTTCCTTAGCGTTAGTAGCTGGCTTGCTGATATCATAACCATAGCTTTCAGCCATCTTCTTCATACCTGCAAGTGCCTTGTACTGATCAGATATTTCTTCTCTTAAACGGATAACGTCATCTGTCATTGTTCCACAACCACAGTTAGCGTGATCCTTCTTCTTTTCTTCCATAAGGAAGTCGATACCGTAAAGAGCAACTCTTCTGTAGTCACCTACGATACGTCCACGTCCATAAGTATCTGGAAGACCTGTGATGATGTGGCTGTGACGAGCCTTTCTCATCTCTGGTGTATAAGCATCGAAAACACCCTGATTGTGTGTCTTATGATATTCTGTGAAGATCTTATGAAGTTCTGGATCTGGTTCATAACCATAGTTCTTGCATGATTCTTCTGCCATCTTGATACCACCATAAGGCATAAATGCTCTCTTAAGTGGCTTATCTGTCTGAAGACCAACTACCTGTTCAAGCTCCTTCATAGATTCATCTATATATCCAGGACCATAAGCTGTAAGACCAGCAACAACTTTTGTTTCCATATCAAGTACGCCGCCCTTAGCTCTTTCTTCCTTCTGTAACTCCTGAAGTCTGCCCCAAAGCTTGTTAGTAGCTTCTGTAGGTCCTTCAAGGAAACTTTCATCTCCATCATATGGCTTGTAATTGTTCTGAACGAAATCTCTTACGTTGATCTCTTCTTTCCAAAGTCTGCCTTTGAAACCGTTCCACTGATCAAAATTTACCATTTTATTGGTTCCTCCTTAAAAAATTAACTGTTAAATTGCATAATGAGTTGTACATTGTATACAAACTTCCGTAAAAATATAAGCGAATATGTTAATTTCTTAACTATCACTCGCAAGATGTATGTTAACATTCTAATCAACATATTTCAATACATTTTTTTGTTGTTTTTAGTTTTGTACAATAAATGTGTATATATTTAAAAATGATACTAACAGTATTTACCATATCATTCATTTTTATACATAATAAAATGTAAAATTGTATAATATCAGCTTAATATTATGGTTATAATCAGTGTTATTACTTAAATATATTAACCTCATAATGGACATTTCTTCTTATTGATACCATTTTATCATTACATAATTTTCCTCTGTCTGTATATACTTTACGTACAGATGCAAAAATAGTATTTTATAATTTCATAATTTTCCATTAATTATTATCATACAATTAATATAAAAAAGAAACAGCTATGAAGCAGACATCTACTTTTAAATGACCTAACGAACGAATAAGTCATGTAATGCAGAACTAAAGAGTTCGATAACGTAGGTTTAGGTTTGTAAGCTGGAGTATTGTTGTCAGACCATTTACAATATATCAACAATTATAACAGCTTAAAATGATTTTTTTTATATATAATAAGCCCTTCCTCCTGCATCCTCCCCAGCTCAGATGACATAGCACTGCGGTCGACTGACAGATAATCTGCAAGCTGCTGTCTGTTAAATGGAATATCGAACTCATTACTGCCACTTCTGTTAGACTGCGATGAAAGATATGATAAAATCTTATCCCTTGTCGTCCTTTTTGACATATGTGTAATTTTTTCATTCATATTTACACATCTGTCAGCCAGCATATACATAAGGTTTCTTATCAGCTTATTATGGAACTGACACGATTCGCTGCACACAGTTATTACCCTGTATGTATCAAGATAGGCGATTGTCCCGGCTTTCATAGCAACAACACTTACATTACATACCTTATTATTGCTGCATGCATATGCCTCACCAAATATATCTCCTGCTTTGGCATATGCCATAATATGCCTGTTTCCCCAGTAATCCTCCTGCTCAATGCTCACCTCTCCCTCAATAACCATTCCTATTCGTTCAACAGTATCACCATCATGCAGCACATACTGACCTTTATCCACCTTTTCAAACCTTACATCAAGACATTTTATCATAGCCGCAGTTTCATTTTTTTCAACACCTTTAAACAGACTGCTCTCACTTATAATGTCTGTCCATTTATCCATAACCTTCTTATTTCCTGACACTGTATCCATAATGCCTCCACATTTATATTATCTTCATATGCCTTAAATATATCCATTAATATTTTTATATTTTGTTGTATTTACAACATACATTTATATTACCACATAATATAATGATGTACGTGTTGAAAATGCTATTTTCACTAATTAATATTCACAACTGTCTAACGTGGATATTAAACTAAAATATAATCAGGCAATCGCAAAATAAAGACACAAAGAAATTAGTTCTTTGCGGCTTATGATTTTTCACAAACACCTAAAAACATAGACGAAAAAAGGAGATATAATATTATGATTAGAAAAATTATAGAAATAAACGAAGACTTATGCAACGGATGCGGCTTATGCGCACATGCCTGTCACGAGGGCGCTATTGGTATAGTTGACGGAAAGGCAAAGCTTTTAAGAGATGATTACTGTGACGGTTTTGGTGACTGCCTTCCAGCCTGTCCTATGAATGCAATCCGCTTTATAGAAAGAGAAGCTCCAGAGTACAATGAAGCCGAAGTTCTTGCTAATAAGGCAGCAAGTGGAAGTCAGATTAATAACTGGCCTGTACAGATAAAGCTCGTTGCGCCTTATGCTCCATACTTTAATGGCTGTGACCTTCTTATTGCCGCTGACTGTACAGCATATGCATACAGCACATTTCACCATGATTTTATGAGAAATCACGTAACACTTATCGGCTGCCCTAAGCTTGATATGATTGATTATTCTGAAAAACTTACAGACATTTTTAAGAATAACAACATAAAAAGCATAACTGTAACACGAATGACTGTTCCTTGCTGCGGCGGACTCCAGTACGCTGTTGAGAAGGCTATTGAAGCAAGCGGAAAGAACATTCCTTTAAGAGTTGTGACCATCGGAACTGATGGAAACCGTGTGAATTAATACCATATTTTTGTTATTTTACTAACTAAAAGCAGGAGATGCGCCATAGCCCATAGTGCATATGGTACATCTCCCAATTATATTTTCAACTATTGTAAATGCATTAAATATTTTTTATAGAATTAATAATATCCATATAACTTACATTCTGAGTCTCACATAACTTTTTCACGCTTTCATATTCTGGATAGCGTTTCGTTCCTCCATCTGGAAGCTCACATACCTTTATATCAACTTCTCCATATGGTGTTACTGCCTTTTCCATATGTCTTTTAAGTATGGTTCTTTCCATGGCTGTACGCCTTATTCCTATAGTTGTAGTCTGTCTGAATATAATATTCTGAAGCTTATCTATATCAGCCTGTCCGCATATTACAACAAGCTCGTAGGCTGGTCTGTTCTTCTTCATATATATTGGAATATAGTGTACTTCTCTTGCACCTGCTTCATAGAGAAGCTCCATAGTGTACCCAAGAACCTCTGATGTACAGTCGTCAATATCTGTTTCCAGCTTATATATACAGTCCTTTGTCTGTGTGTCTGATAAATCTTTCACATTATGCTGCTCACTATCTATAAGCATAGCCCTTAACATACTTTGAACTTCATAATCTCTTTTACCTGCTCCATATCCCACCTTTTCAATCATATACTTAGATGGAATATCTGTATCTGTTCTTACTGCTGCCACTATTGCTGCACCTGTAGGTGTTACAAGCTCACCCTTGATATGTGTGTGGCTCAGTACAATATTATGCTCTGCTACAATATTAGTTACTGCTGGAACCGGCACCGGTATGACACCATGCTGACATCTTATCGTTCCGGAACCTTCGCATAAGAATGGAACATATACTCTGTCTATTTTAAGTTCATCAAAGCATACTGCAAATGCAACTATATCCACTATGGAGTCAACTGCCCCGACCTCATGGAAATGTACATTTTCTATATCTGTTGCATGGGCCTTTGCCTCTGCTTTTGCAAGAATAAGAAATATATCTTTGGCAAGTTCACGCGCACCGACTGTAAGTTCAGTCTTATCAATTATATCATTAATTTCTGCAAGACCTCTGTGCTCGTGACTATGGTGATGACTATGTTCATCATCGTGATTATGATGATGGTGATGCTCTTCATTTTCTGCTGTATCTGTCACTGCATTTTCTGATATATGCTTATTATCTGTATCTGTTTTATTATCTACAGTTTCACCTTTTTCCTTATGGCTATGACCATGCAGATACTCCATATCGTGGTCGTGATTATCCTTATCAAGTATTACATTAAAATCACATGCATCTATACCACTTTTCTTAACTCTTTTAATCTCTATACTGTAACCACTTAAGGGCATTGTCTTAAGTGTTTTCCTTAAATGTTCTTCACTGGCACCTATATCAAGAAGTGCTGCAACAGACATATCTCCACTTATGCCGGAATAACATTCAAGATATAATTCTCTCACTGCTTTTCACCTCTTAATAATCTTACTGTGCAATAAACTGCTTAACCTGTTCTTTACCTATAAAACCAATGCTTGTATCTGCAACCTCACCATTTTTGAATAAAAGTAATGTCGGAATAGAAGCAACATTATACTTTAATGCAAGAGCCATTTCCTTATCTGTGTCTATCTTGCATATCTTAACCTTGTCCTGTTCTGCTGCCACTTCTTCAAGTACCGGACCTAACATCTGGCATGGTCCGCACCATGTTGCCCAGAAGTCAACAAGTACAGGCTTGTCTGACTTAAGCACTTCCTGTTCAAATGTTTCTGCTGTTACATGTATAATATCCATAATAATCCTCATTTCTGCGCACATTTTACTTATAATGGACTGGTGTATGGTGCGCTATACACTAATCCTATGTATACTTACAAATATATACCTTTATGTTCTCACCGCTGAAAGACTTCTACGATATTCCATACTCTCCCTTTCCATCTGGGCAAGTATTCTTGTAATAGTCCACTGACTGTTTGTCTTTGTCTGCACAGCCTTATAATCTGCCTTGCTGCTGCCATTTCTTAACTCAAACAACAGCTTGTCCATATGCTTGTCTGTCACATTACAGAATATAACTATGCCAGCCTTAGCTTCATTATAAAAAATATCATCACCTGACTTATAATCTTTAGCACTGTCAAGTACATCCTTTAAGGTCTTAGATGTCATATCCTCACTTAAAACTATGCTTTTAATACGCATATTCGATGCACTTTTTATAATGTTTTCAGAATGTTTTACATTGTATAATACAATTCTTTCCATACCTATTACACTCCATAATCGTTACTTATACAGCTTATTTCATTTGCGTTAAATAATACACACATTTTGCATTATAAATATGTCTTAAGTGGTGTATTATTTAATAAGCTTTTTAATCTCATCTAATTCGGCAGAATGTTTTCTTGAAACTGCTCCCGGATTACGCTTAACCATTCTGAACACACTCTTGTAGCTCTTATTGTGGTCAGTCTTAAGGTTGACCTTTTCATTTTCAAGAGTTTCTAATAACTGGTTAGCAGCCCCTTCATCCATAAGCTTATTCTTAAGTCCTTCAACAACAGCTTCACTCATCTTCTGTAACGTAGCAAGCTTAATTCCTTTTCTCTCATTCATATTCTTTTCAAATGTAAGTCTTCCTTTAGCCTTGCTTACATTATTCATAACTGTTGCTTTTCCTTCTGCCAGCTTTTCTTTCATCTTATTGTAATCATCTTCTGCAAATGCACTTGCAATCTCAATTCTTTTAGCGATTGTTTTAATCTGCTGGTTACTGTTCGCAATTCTTTCAATAGTTGCTTTAAGATCCATAGCTTCATTGAATGACTGGGTGAAGTCTACTGTCATAGCAATAGCTACTACAAACGCAATAATATCTGATATTGTTATCGGAATCATACACACCAGACCCTCTATAGGCCTGTGTACAATTCTTACAAGAAGTACTGAGAATATACCCCATCCTACTGAAGAAAAAAGACATATATGTCCCATAAGATTGAAAGGTTTCTTACTATAATCCCAGTATCTTACTCCAAACATACGCTCCATGCAATATCCTGTAACAAACTCAAGTATCGTTGATGATAACATTCCCAACAGGAATATAAGTGGAATTGAGCCCCTTACACCTATTGTACTTACAAGTATTACTATAGCACCTGAACCATATATAGGAAGTGCAGGCCCATGCAGGAAGCCTCTGTTGACCCACTTTCCTGACTTGGCAGATACATAACAGCTCTCCCATACCCAGCCCATAAAACAATATATAAAAAAGAATAACAACCACTGCGATACAGTATATGTCTGCATTATATTCCTCTTCTTTCCAAGCAGATTAACTATATCATAAATATAGTTAATACTACTTCTTTATTATTTATCTCACATTTGGTATTAAAATATTCTAACACTTTTCTTATACATATGTCAAAATTTACTATTATTGTAAATTTTATTAAAAATTTCATGATTATAAATGTTTACTATAGCTCATAACTGATACTTCACCAGATATCAGCTATATATGAATAAGCTTATTAACAAAATTATAATATGTAAGCTTACTTCACATACCACCGCTATATAGGAGAAAGCCCCGCCATATGCCAAACACATATGACAGGGCTTGTACCAGCTCTGATATTCACGTTGCTGTATATGACTGTAACCGATGTCTATATAAACCTGCAACAGTCCGTCACTAACTTAATTCCATATAAGTTCCCTTACTCTATGCTTATAATTCTTGCTGCATATAAGTTCAGTTTCTTCGCATAGCACAATATAATTAGTGTGCATTCTTCTTATCTTCATAATATTAACTATTTCTGATTCATTAATGTACTCAAAACCGCATTGTTTCAACACATCATATACTTCGCCAATTTTCCCATAAAAACTATCCTGAAAACTATCGGTATGAATTGTAATAATCCTGTTGTCACAACTTATATAATTAATATCCCTGACTCTTATTCTTACTACTCTCGTGTTATTTCCACACACAAGAATTCCCTCATTTTCCTTAACAAGTAACTTACATGCACCCATATCCGCTCATACTCTCTCCTTCGTATAATAATATACGAAAGCAGGATTGCCGTTTATTATTATAAAATATTGTATATCTGACGTAAACTGACTATTTTAGAATATTTTTGCTTAACTTTCTTTGCACCAGTTATTCATGCTTAACTTAACGGATACAGATATAGGCAAGATAAACCACATATGATGCAAGCATAACAACACCATGCCATCTTACAAGCTTCTTCTTAGACCATGCAAATGCCCATACAACTGCACTCATAATAATAAGTATAATTATATCGATAATATTTTCTGATATAAATATAACAGGACTTATGGCACCAGCTACACCAAGCACCAGAAGAATATTAAATATGTTAGAACCGATTACATTTCCAAGTGCCATATCAACCTCGTCCTTTTTAGCTGCAACGATAGATGTTACAAGCTCAGGAAGGCTTGTTCCAAGGGCAACGATTGTAAGTCCAATAAGGTTCTGGCTTAATCCAAGACTTGAAGCTATTGTTGAAGCTCCATTTACAACAAAGTCGCCACCGAACTTTATAGCCACTGCGCCGCCTATTATATACACGATACACTGCCATACAGGTAATATCTTTATTTCCTCGTCCGTCTCTTCTGCAATCTCAACACTGAGTGTTGAATTTCTTGCGCTGAGCGCTGACTTAATCATCCAGCCAAGGTATGCAGCAAATAATACAAGGAATATTATTCCGTCTGCTCTTCCAAGAAGCATACCAACTTTTCCAAATATAACAAGAAGTATCGCACATAATATCGAAAATGGAAATTCTTTCTTTAATGTATCTGCTGATACCGCAAGCGGCACGAATAAAGTACATACTCCACACACGACCATAAGATTAAATATATTAGAACCTACAACATTACTTACCGCAAGTGCATTATTGTTGCAGAGTGATGCTGTAACACTTACAGCACACTCTGGAAGGCTAGTACCCATAGCAACGATTGTAAGTCCGATAATCATAGATGGAACTCTTAATCTTTTGGCAACTGATGAACTGCCATCAACGAAAAAGTCTGCACCCTTTATAAGAAGTACGAAACCAATAACAAGTAATACTAACGCTACTAAAATATCTTTCATTAAAACCTCTTTCCAAATGCATTTATTCTGCATTTTATATTTTTTACTGACTAACTATTTACATGTAAATTGCAACAACTGTATTTAAATATCACAAACAAAAGTAAATTATTTTTGTACATTTTTCTGTGTTTGCTCATTTATAGTATTAAATATAATACAACTTTGTCTCCATTACAAAGACTTATCTTTTGTAATTCATTTAAATATTTCTAAATAAAAAAACTTATTTTTGTAATTTTTATCTGCTCATTCATAGTTGCTTACAATTACAATATTCCAAGTCCATCAAGAAGAATTTTAACACCTATAAGTACAAGTATTATACCACCACATAACTCTGCCTTAGACTGATACTTATCACCAAATAAGCTGCCTATCTTGACACCTGCTGCTGAACAGACGAAAGTAATGCATCCGATAAATGATACGGCTGGAATTATATTAACCTTAAGAAACGCAAGTGATACACCGACTGCAAGTGCATCAATACTTGTGGCTATGGCAAGCAAAAACATACTCTTAACGCCCATATCATCATTTACCTTTTCTTCTTCGCCGAATGACTCCTTAATCATATTACCACCGATAAATAAGAGAAGTATAAATGCTATCCAGTGTGAATACTTGGTTATCATATCCGCAAAAAAACTGCCAAGATAATAACCTATGAGTGGCATAAGTGCCTGAAATCCACCAAACCACAAACCAGCTATACACATATGCTTCACTTTAATCTTACCAAGTGATAAACCTTTACATATTGATACTGCAAAGGCATCCATCGAAAGACCGATGGCTAAAACAAATAATTCAAAAATGCTCATAATGTGCTCCTCTTCCTGTAATTCCCCTAATTCATCGTTACTCTTCGCTCGCAACGATAAGCTCAAGATGCTTCGCTTCTTTCGCTATCGCGGTGCTCCTCGAATAAAAAACCATATTCTCAATTATTCCTGCAAGCAGAATAATTGTTCATATGTTTTTTCATTCTCATCGTTACTCTTCGCTCGTAACGATAAGCTCAAGATGCTTCGCTTCTTTCGCTATCGCGGTGCTCTTCGAATAAAAAACCATTTTCTCAATTATTTCTGCAAGCAGAATAATTGTTCATATGTTTTTTCATTCTCATCGTTACTCGCGTAAAAAAAACTCAAGGACAGTAGGAATTGCTCCCTTACTGTCCTTGAGTCTCATCATTTAAAGTAATACCGGGTTAATAATTATATTGTATTAACCATTATGTCGATATAACTGCATATCAGTGTGTATCCATATTATAACCATATATTCTTACTTAAAATACAGCTATATTCATAATACAGATACATGTATGCCGACTACTCCCTCAGGGGATTTATGTTTTACGTATTGTTGATATAATATCATCAATAATGTTTGCTGACAATGTTTTTATTTAAAAACATTGATTCTTTTGCGCTCATTACATCATCATAAATATTGTATGAGTAATGAATGCTGCTATCCATGCTATGCAGCACTGCATAACTACTACCCCTGCTGCATATTTACTGCCAAGCTCTCTCTTAATAGATGCAATTGCTGCTATACATGGTGTATACAACAAGCAGAATACAAGGAATGCCATAACTCCTGCTGGTGTTACTGCTGCCAGTATTTCTGCTGTGCTTCCGAAAAGTATTGATATTGTTGATACAACACTTTCCTTAGCCATAACACCTGTTAAAACAGCGGTTGCTATTCTCCAGTCACCGAATCCAAGTGGGCTGAATATAGGTGATATCAAGCTTGCTATTGCAGCAAGAATACTATCCTTTGAATCAGTAACAACGTTGAGTCTTATATCGAAATTCTGTAAAAACCATATAAGAATTGTTGCAATAAATATAATAGAAAATGCCTTCTGTAAAAAGTCCTTTGCCTTCTCCCAGAGTAACTGCATAACATTCTTGGCACCTGGCATTCTGTAGTTAGGAAGCTCCATAACAAAAGGTACCGGCTCTCCCTTAAACAGTGTCTTCTTAAATATAAGTGCCATAATAATACCTATAACTATACCTGTAAAATACAGTCCTATCATAACAAGTGCCGCATGCTCTGGAAAAAATGCAGCTGAGAAAAATGCATATATAGGCACCTTAGCTGAACAGCTCATAAAAGGTGTAAGCAGAATTGTCATTTTTCTATCTCTGTCTGATGAAAGTGTACGGCTGGCCATAACACCAGGAACACTACATCCGAATCCTATAAGCATTGGTACTATACTTCTTCCGGATAATCCAAGCTTACGTAACAACTTATCCATAATAAATGCTACTCTTGCCATATAACCACTGTCTTCAAGTATTGATAAGAAGAAAAACAGTGTAACAATTACAGGAAGGAAACTAAGTACGCTTCCCACACCATTAAATATACCATCAATAATGAGTGCATGTAACACTGAATTGACATTCATGGCTGTAAGTGCATTATCTATTATGCCTGTCAGCGCATTTATTCCTATATCAAGTATATCCGATAACCATGAACCTATAACATTAAAGGTAAGATAAAACACAAGTGCCATAATCGCTATAAATGCAGGTATACCAGTATATTTGCCTGTTAATACCTTATCTATCCTGCGGCTTCTTATTCTTTCTTTACTCTCTCTTGGCTTGACCACTGTATCTTTACATACTTTTTCTATATAGCCAAATCTCATATCAGCTATGGCTGATGATCTGTCCATACCATACTCTTCCTCCATCTGGAGTATGATATGCTCTATCATCTCTTTCTCGTTCTGTTCAAGTTCAAGATTCTTTAGCATTATTGCATCACCCTCAACAACCTTGGATGCTGCAAAACGTTCTGGATATCCAGCCTTGTCGGCATGGTCACTTATAAGAGCCATAATTCCATGTATACATCTGTGTATAGCACTGTCTTCCGGACAGAAATCCATTATTTCTGGCTTTTCCTGATATTTTGCCACATGAATTGCATGCTCTACAAGTTCACCTATACCTTCACCCTTAGCCGCTGATATAGGTATAACAGGAACACCTAACTGGCGTTCAAGTTCATTAATTCTTATTGAGCCACCATTAACCCTTATCTCATCCATCATATTAAGTGCCACTACCATAGGAATATTAAGCTCCATAAGCTGCATGGTAAGATAAAGATTACGCTCTATATTAGTTGCATCAAGTATATTAATAATTCCCTTAGGCTTATCATCAAGAAGGAACCGTCTTGTTACAATCTCTTCACTACTATATGGTGACATTGAATATATACCCGGCAAATCAGTTATAAGTGTCTCAGGATGACCCTTTATAACACCATCCTTTCTATCAACTGTTACACCAGGGAAATTACCAATATGCTGGTTAGAACCCGTCAACACATTGAAAAGAGTTGTTTTACCGCAATTCTGATTTCCTACAAGTGCAAATGTAAGTGTCACATTATCAGGAAGTGGATGCTCGTTTTCCTTATCATGGAAACGTCCTCCCTCGCCCAAACCGGGATGCTCAGTTTTTATATGCCTGTCACCTGTCTTATCTGTTTTTTTTCTTTTATCCTTTGTATGTCTTTCTCTTATTGATGATAATCTGTTTTTATCTGCGTTTTTGTCAGAAGCTGCTTCATCATCATTACAATTAGTGCTTTCTGATACACTATTAACTGCAGTTTTATTAACCGAATAAGGCTCATCACTATGTATGGAGCTTACTTCTATCTGTGCTGCATCTGCAAGTCTTATCGTTAATTCATATCCATGAATTCTTAATTCAACAGGATCTCCCATAGGTGCATACTTTATAACCGTTACTTCTGCCCCCTGTATAAGTCCCATATCAAGAAAATGCTGTCTTAATGCAGCCTCACCACCTACTTTAAGAATTGTGGCACTCTGACCTGTTTTCATATCTTTAATAGTCATATGTATAACCCCCGTATTTGGTACGGATGCTTTCTTATGTCATTTTCATTTCTATATTTACTCACATCTTTAATACATATGTTAACATATAACTTAATGATAATAAATATCAATAATTACACATTTATTAGCATTTTACATATATTTTTTTGTTTATTTTCTCTTATAATCACACATCTGATTCTTCTGCCAGCAGTTCATTAACCTTATCAACATCAACATAATCCGTATCAATATTATCTAATTCAATATTATCCAGATTAATCTTATATTCATCTATATATTCTTCTGTACTATCAGAAGCTGTATTCCTCCATTTTACAGTATCAGAAGCTTTTGTATCTTTTATATTATTTTTATTTATAGATTCCGTTTTTCTTCCAATATCAGCTTTGTTTTGTTCGTTAACAGTTTTATTGTTGTTTTTCTTATCCATATTGTTATCATCTGCTCTATTCAGTACGCTGTTGTCTATTTCATCTTCCGTATTTTTAGCTCTTATAGCTGCATTTTTATCTACCATATTAACATCTGGAGCATCATCACCTGCTATATAATCACGTCCTGCAAGACTTATATGTGTCAATTTAGTTATTCTGTCATACAACATATTTCTTGTAGCACTAAGAAGACACAGCAAAAGGTCGATTGCCATATAAACTGCTATTATCACACATATTGCCATGCAGACTACAAAAGCATAATATTTCCATTCACCTTTATATAACCCCGCAGTCTGTATATAACGGTATATATAATATGCATATGCAACTGAAGGCATCCCCACAACATACAGTATTATATATCTTGCAGCCAGCCTTAATATACCAGCTTTACCTTTATTCTCTGAACTTACAATCTGGATATTGACAAGTGCTTTACCTAATGTACGACCATTACTTATAGCTGTCACCAATATAAATATAAATGCTATATAAGCACTTAATGCAGCAGTATACCTGATGTCATATATAAATACTGATATCTTCTTGTTATTAAACAGAATATACACAACAGCCGGTATTATGACTATGAACATATCTATACACCACGCTATTCCACGTCTGAATTCTGATACTACACGGCCCTTCTTATAAGCTATCTCATCCAGCTTGTCCCTGTCTGGCATCATAAACACAAATAACGGTGTTATGATATATCCAAGGACTCCTCCTGATGTGTTACATATAAGGTCGTCCACATCAAAAAATCTATACGGATATTTGTATATTCCATATAAACCTGATAACTGTGTAAACTCAAAGAACAGGCTGTAAAGGAACGAAAATATGAGCACCTGCCACCATGGTCTTTTGAAATAATATCTTAAATAAACTCCGAATGGCACAAGCAGCAATATATTAAATACTATCTGCCAGAACTCTGAATTTTTCAACAAATTAATATATGTTGATGGCTCTGAAAAAACTATTCCTGATGTAGCAATAGTTCTTCTTACAGCATCAAATGGCACAAGCAGCATACTTGCAGTATTAGGTGTTACCGACTCCCTTGGTGGAAGAGGCAGAACTGTCATAAAAAAGGATGTAAGCATATAGAATATAAATGTATACACTATCCCTGTTCTTAGAACAAGAAGCGAACCATATTTATGGTATTCATATAATATATATGGTATCGTAAATATAATTGCAAGTATTGGGAATATATAGCATGCTGATATTATTGGTTTTAAGTATACTTCCATAGTTTCTCCTCATCTGTTATACATATTTAATATTGTCAGGGTTAAATGTCTTAAAAGATTACATAGCCTTATTATTTTGTAAGTATAGCATAATTTTATGATAAGTCTATGAATTTTATATTTAAGTTCTCATTAATAATCTCTATGATTAACGTAAATATCATCTAAAGGACTAGTAAAATTATCAACATTACATAAATAATAAGAAAATTCTGTAATTCTGTTGTTGACACACCCGCATTTCAATGCGAAAATAACGTGTAGTCATGTAGAAATATATTTTTGCTTTTTAGTATTTTAATGTTATATTTTTCAGGCAGGAATGTTTTTTCTATAATAAAATGTGACTATAGCGGAATATACATAAGAATAGAATAATCCGCATCTGAATGGAGGAATAATGTTAGAGATTTTAAAAGCGGTGCTTTTCGGTATCGTAGAAGGTATTACAGAGTGGCTTCCTATAAGCAGTACAGGACATATGATTCTGCTTAATGAAATTATGCCGCTTAAAGTATCTGAAGCATTTTACAGTATGTTTGAAGTAGTTATCCAGCTTGGTGCTATCCTTGCTGTAGTTATTCTTTTCTGGCATCAATTATGGCCTTTTGGAAAGAAAAACAACAAAGAACCACTTGCTGAAAGTGGTGCCGGTGCTTATGTAAAGTGGGATATATTCAAGTTATGGTTTCACATTCTTGTATCATGTGTTCCAGCCGCTATAGTTGGTATACTTTTTGATGAACAGCTTGAAGCTTTATTCTACAACTACACAACTGTTGCTATTATGCTTATAATCTTCGGTGTTGCATTTATCATCGTTGAAACTATGCACCACGGAAAGAAGCCTAAAGTACGTAACCTTACAGGAATTACTTATAAGCTTGCTTTCTATATCGGACTTTTCCAGCTTATAGCTGCTATATTCCCAGGAACTTCACGTTCTGGTGCAACTATAGTTGGTGCTCTTATCCTGGGTGTTTCAAGAACAGTAGCTGCTGAATACACTTTCTTCCTTGCTGTTCCTGTTATGTTTGGCGCAAGCCTTCTTAAAGGCGTAAAGTTCCTTATGCATAACTCTATGACATCTATGGAATGTACTATTCTTATCGTTGGTATGGTTGTAGCATTTGTTGTATCTTTAGTAGTTATCAAGTTCCTTATGGGATACATCAAAAAGCACGACTTCAAGGTATTTGGATGGTACAGAATTGTACTGGGTATAATCGTGCTTATATGTGGCTTTGCGGGAGTTATCGGAGCGTAAGACTTAATAGTTCTACATTCAGGTAAATGTAATATCTGCCTGCTGTGTTTATTAAGATACAGATTTTTACTTTTTGACCCAGACATTTAATATTACATTAAAATGTATAATATAAAAGCGGTATTTCTAAGACCATAAAAGTCATGAAATACCGCTTATTTCTTAATATGCTGTTTTATTACTTTAACTTGCCATACTCTTCATCTGTAACAGGCTCACACCATTCGTTCGATGTTTCCTCACCCGGTACCTCAACAGCCAGATGTGAAAACCAACTATCTGGTGCTGCACCATGCCAGTGCTTAACTTCTGCTGGAATATTAATGCAGTCGCCCGGCTTTAATTCTATAGCTTCCTTTCCTTCCTCCTGATAGTAACCACGTCCGGCTACACATACGAGAATTTGTCCTCCACCGCTCTTTGCGTGGTGAATATGCCAGTTATTTCTACATGCTGGTTCAAATGTTACATTGAATATACCTACCTGACTTGTAGAAACTGGTGCAAGAAAACTCTTTCCGCTAAAGTACTGTGCAAAACCATCGTTAGGTGCCCCGATAGGAAATACCATCTGCTTTGCATGTGCTCTCATTTCTTCATCATCATATGGAAGGTCACCCTCTGCCACTTCCCATACTTCCTTTGCAAGATTAAATACTGCCCACGCCTTTGGCCAGCCTGCATAGAAAGCTGTGTGTGTTATAACTGCTGCTATTTCCTTCTGTGTTACGCCGTGTGCCTTAGCATTCTGAAGATGAAACTTGAGTGAAGAATCTGTAATACCCATAGACATAAGTGCTACTACTGTTATGATACTTCTTGTCTTTACATCAATATCCTGATTATTCCAGTTTTCTCCGAAAAGCACATCATCATTAAAATGTGCGAATTCTGGAGCAAATTCATTAAGTGCTGTTCTTCCTGCTGTCTGTACTATTTTTTTCATTATATTGCACCCGCCTTTTATATTTATATTTTTTATACCAGTTTCCTATTATAAACTTTCAGCCCATGCAACAATTTCCTGCTTAGACATTCCATTAAGCAGTTTTCCTTCTGTTATAACTGCATCCGGTGCCGATGGCTGTAATTCTTTAACTGTATTTCCGAAACCACTTCCGCCTGATGTTGCAAATAATACTATCTTCTTTCCTGCAAAGTCATATGCTTCAAGAAATGTATTAACAATAGTTGGTGCAACATACCACCAGATAGGAAAACCGATAATTACTTCATCATATTGACCCATATCAATATCATTTTTAATAATCTCTGGTCGAAAGCTCTTATTATTACTTTCAACACTGCTTCTTGACTTCTTATCCATCCAGTTAAGGTCTGCCTTTGTATATCTTACCTTAGGCGTAATCTCACATATGTCCGCGCCTGCTGCCTTAGCTATTGTTTCTGCCGCTTCTTTAGTATTGCCGCTTGCGCTGAAGTACGCTACCAATTTTTTACTCATATATACTTACATCTCCTATCACAAATAATTGACTGGAATAAAGCTGACACTTTTTCCTTATAAAATCATTCTATCTCTTTCAGGTTTATTATGTCTAATACCTATAATGTATCTGTTTAAATGCTTTTGACACATAGTCTTTTACTTACTGGTGTAGGATTGAATTTCTTTAATAAACTTCTCCATTACAATAGAGGTTGGAATATTTCTACGCCATGCTATTACCGTGTTAGAAGATATTCCCGGTGACAGCTCCTTCTGTACAAGTACATTATTTCTCCAATACCTGCCTGCGCCTCTTATGGATATTGAATAACCAAGCCCTGCCGATACCATTATCGCCGCATTAGTTCCAAGATTACTTATAAATGATATGTTTAACTTGTTAAAGTCTTTTCCAAACCAATTAGCAAGCTCACTCTGGACACTAAGGCGCTCCGGAAGTATGAGCGGTTTATCAATTATATCAGACTTTTCTATAACTTCTTTGGCTGCAAGCGGGTCGTCCGGCTTCATACCGACAACCCACACATCACTGTCCTTTATTCTTATATAGTCAAGTCCCTCTGTATCCACAGGCTCAAGAAACATCACGACATCCACAAGTCCTTTATGTAACATTTCATACACGGTATCTGCTGTCGCTGTATGAATTGCAATCTGGACTAGTGGATACTTTTCTTTAAAACTCTTACATATTTCTGCAAGCATTTCTACAGCCATAAACTCTCCACAGCCAACCGTAACCTTTCCTTCTATACGTTCTTTAGATGGTTTCAGCTCTTCAAGTGTACGCTCCTCAATATCAAGCATTTCAAGCGCTCTTCTCTTTAACAGGATACCTTCACTTGTAAGTGTTATTGTTTTTCCTGTTCTGTCAAATAAAGATACACCAAGTTCCTGTTCAAAAGCCGCAAGCTGTCTTGATAGCGTAGGCTGTGTTATGTGAAGCTGTTCTGCGGCGCGTGTAAAGTTCTGTTCCTTTGCTACCGTCAAAAAATACCGTAAAACTCTTAAGTCCATACTAATCATCTTTTCTGTGCTTTTTCATTCATATGATTAAAGCTTTCCACCATATACAGGGAAGCCGCTGCTTTCGCCATAATCTTCAATCTTCTTAAATTTCTTAAGTACTTCCATATCTTCTGCGCTTATTTCAAAGTTAACCTCTGAGTTGCTCTTCATATGCTCTGGATTAGCTGTCTTTGGAAGTGATATTGCTCCAAGCTGGAGTGTATATCTTATGCAGAGCTGTGGAACTGTAACACCATACTTATCAGCTATTGCCTTAATCTCTGGCTGGTTAAGTATTTCACCATGTGCGATAGGTGAATATGCCTCAACTGCTATTCCATTCTTCTGGCAGTACTCCACAAGCTCTATTGGTGTGTTGCTGATATGAAGAAGTATCTGGTTAACCATAGGCTTAACTGTAGCTGTTTCCAAGAGACTCTCAATATCTTCCTGCTTAAAGTTAGAAACACCAATAGCCTTTAACTTTCCTGCTTTATAAGCATCCTCAAGTGCTCTCCATGCCTCTCTGTTTCCTTCAACATATCTGTCATCACTCTGGTTTACTTCTACCCAAGGCTGAGGTGAATGAATAATCATCATATCAAGATAATCAAGTCCCATCTTTTCAAGTGTTTCATTAATTCCTGTCATAGCCGCTTCATATGTCTTATGCTCTGCTGCAACCTTAGATACTACGAAAAGTTCTTCTCTCTTAACACCGCAGTTTCTTACGCCTTCTCCTACACCGCGCTCATTACCGTAAGCCTGTGCAGTATCAATATGTCTGTAACCAAGCTTTACAGCCTCCTTTACTGCGTCTGCCACCTTTGCATCCTCGATAAACCATGTTCCAAGTCCAAGCTGTGGAATTTTAACTCCATTGTTTAATGTTAAAGTATTGTTGTACATTTTGTTTCTCCTTTCGTTTCGGGTTCAATATAATAATTATTTAATAACTTGATTTAATCTTAATATATGAACTTAACTCCAAGTCAATATATTTTTTTACAATTTATTTTTTGTTAATATTTTATCATATGTTATAGTTCCGGCGTATAAATTTATAACATTTAACATAACACCTTGTGGTGGATTTTTATCTATTGCACCAACTACAGGATGTGGCACATACATTTCTTCAAGATATGCAATATCCTCCTGTGATAACTTCACAGCAAGGGCACCAGCGGCATCATCAAGATACTGCTTCTTAGTGGCACCAACTATAGGTGAAGCAACACCTTTTGCCCACTGCCATGCAAGTGCTATCTGTGACATTTTGCAGTTATATTTTGCAGCAAGTTCGTTGACACGGCTTACTATATGCATATCCTGTTCCTCCATGCGGTCGTACTTTCCTCTTGCAACACGGTCAGTCTTTCCCCTTAATGTATCCGAATTCCACTGAGGTCTTGCAAGATGTCCGGCAGCAAGAGGACTATAAGGCATAAGTGAAACATTCATCTGCCTGCATATAGGAATAAGTTCTCTCTCATCTTCCCTGTAAAGCAGGTTGTAATGATTTTCCATAGTACTAAATGGTGTAAGTCCCTTATCTCTTGCTAACAACTGCATATTATAGAACTGATATCCATACATTGCAGATGCACCAAGTGCCCTTACTTTTCCTGCCTTCACAAGCTCGTTAAGCGCATCCATAGTTTCCTCTATAGGTGTGTCATAATCAAACCTGTGTATTATGTAAAGGTCAAGATAGTCTGTACCGAGCCTTTTAAGAGAACCATCTATCTCTCTCATTATTGCTTTTTTCGACAATCTGCCTTCATTAAAATATACTTTAGAGGCAATAACAACTTTATCTCTTGCTACATTTTTCTTAATTGCATTTCTTTTTATTGTATTTTTATCTACTCTATAACAGATATTGTCACTGACTCGTATTTATCCATATTTTTAATATATTCAATACCTTCTTCAACATTTCCAAGCTCTGCAAGTCCTGTGGACTTACGGAAGTCCTCATAAAACAGTGACAGATTTCCCCAAGGAATATAGTATGCAAATGAACCTGCCTCCAGAGCATACTCGGTAACTGCATCACTTGTATCAAGCTTATCATCCATATAACTAATCTTTTCTGTATTATTAAAATCTTCAAAATGCATTGTCATTGTATTGTTATTCTCCTGTTGTGTCTGCATATTATTGTCTGTTATTGTACTAATATCCGTTCTATTCTCACTGGCACTACTATTATTTTTACTATTATTTCCACATGCTGTTAAAGCCAGTGACATAATAACAGCCAGCATAAATCCTGTAATTATCCTTTTCACTACATATCTCCTTTCTGCTTTCTATTTTTTCAAACTATTAAATTTTCACGTTATTAAAAAAGATGCCCTTTATGGACATCTTTAATATAATATTATTCAGTTGCTATGTCTAATACCTATTTTGTCAATCACATTATGCCCAAAAAGCATTATAATTTTATTTATTCTCCATAGAGTCTATGAGTTCTATTGCTTCTTTAATCATGCAGTCACAGTGTGTTTTCTTATCTCCGCCCTTAGCTGCATTGGCACGTAAAAGGTCTACACAATTAATATTTCCCTCATGATTATTAGCTATTGTCTTACGGAATTGATTAATCTTAGCAGGGTCATCTATTCCTTTAGCTCCAAGCACCATCAATGCACTTGTAATAGCTCCGCATACACTTCCGTTTTTCATGCCACCGCCGAAGTTACTTCCTATTGCACCTGCCATATCTTCTGACAGACCAAGCTCATCTGCATATGCACACATAATTGTCTGGGCACAATTATGTACCATAGGCTGCTCATTTCTAAGTTCCATTGCTTTTTTTACATGTTTATTCATAATTTTATTATCTCCGTTTCTCTTATAAAATATACTCAGGTTGTCTGAAATGTAAATGACTGCTTCACATGACTGTTCGTTCGTTAATGGCGCAGGAAAAATAAATGTATGCTTCGCAGCCGCTTACTTTTCTTTTTTGCTAATTATATCATAAATTATTTACTCCGCCGTACATGTCCGAAAAAGCTACAGCTTTTCAGGACTGTCGGACTTTCGCCCTATCAGACAAAAATCTGATAAAGTGCTTTGTACTAGCACAGCACTTTGTTATTCTTTTGTCAGGCACGGCTCATTGCTTACGCACATTATATCATATTTATCTATTATCTGCATATAAATATATATTCTTTTTAAATATTTTATAAATTTTTATTGACACTATCAAGAAAATGTTTTATATTATGGATATATTATTTATACAGATTGCAATTTATATTCCTAATATACTATTCTATAATTAATTTACGAAAGGCGATATATGAGTGTACAACTTAAGAATAAACATACTATAAAGTCAGGACACAGGCACAAAGATGTCATATTTAAGAACTTCTGGCAGGTCAATGAACATTTTGCTGACCTTTTCAATGCCGTTATGTTTGATGGCAGACAGCTATTAAAGCCGGAACAGCTTACCGAAATGGATACAGACGTATCTGCCACTATTAAGTCCCGTGACTATAATGAGTCTATAACACGCAACCGTGATGTCGTTAAGAAAATGTCAGATGGCATTGAATTCAACATTCTTGGTCTTGAAATTCAGGACAAAACCCACTATGCTATGCCTTTAAGAACTATGACCTACGATGCTCTTAGTTATATTAAAGAATACAATAACATTAAAAATGAACACAAGATTAATAAGGAACATTTTAATTCCCCTGAAGGTTTTCTGTCCGGAATTAATAAAGATGATAAGTTTCATCCTGTCATTACCATTGTTCTTTATTATGGTGAAACGCCGTGGGATGGTCCGATGTGCCTGTCTGATATGATGGTTCATATGCCTGAACATATCCGTCCATTTTTCTCTGATTATAAGTTAAATCTCGTCCAGATACTTGATTCCGACAGACTCCCATTTTATAATAAAGATGTTAAGAACCTTTTTGATATTATCAGATACATTTATAAAAAGGATTTATCATCCATATATGAAAAGTACCAGTCGGATACTATTGACTATGAAGTTATTGAACTAATCAGTGTTATCACTGATAATCCTAAGTTACTAAATCTATATAGTAGTCAGAACGAACATTTGACAGGAGGGAATATTATGTGTAATGCATTTAAAGAATTAGAGGCTGAATGGATGGAGCGTGGCAAAACCGAAGGCATTGAGCAGGAAAAACAGCAGTCCATTATATCAATGCTTGAATTCGGCATAACCAAAGAGCAGATACTAACCAGATATTCTAAGGAAGATTTAGAAAAGGCAGAGGCAGCTATTGCCTATAAATAACAGTCAGATAATTCTGTAATATAAGTAATAATAAGTATAAAGCCATAATCCTGTCATTCATCTAACGATTATATGATAAGATTATGGCTTTTATATAAATATCAAATATTTTTATAAAAAACTTAACAAAATTTCCATAAATCAAGAATAATTATTACTGTAAATTAAAATTGGGCTGCCTGTACCTGACAAAAAACGTACCAGTTATATCTTCACATAAGCTCAGATAAACCGATACGTTTTTCTATTATATATTTAATTATCAGATTTTTACTATATCCACTTTCAGGAACCCAATTCTTATGATGTATATTTTGTGTTACTTATACTCCTACTCCTGTGGCTGTCCTTTCTCAAATTCTCCTGCAACCTCCTTTAAAAGTTCTCTGATTGCAAGATGTTGTGGACATACCTTCTCACATTTTCCACAACGGATACATTCACTTGCCTTTCCATTATGTACTGTATGTACGCTGCTATAGTAATAATCAGCATTCCAGTCGTGGAATACTTTCTTTGCATTCATACATGCAAAAAGGTCTGGAATAGATATATGCTTAGGACATCCCTCAACACAGTAACGACATACTGTACAAGGAATCATATGCTTTGAATGGAATACATCAGCCACCTTCTTTACAACTTCCATCTCCTTATCATTAAGTGGCACAAAATCCTTCATATAACTTAAGTTATCTTCCATCTGCTCTATGTTGCTCATACCTGAAAGCACCATCATAACACCATCAAAGCTTGCTGCAAAACGTACAGCATAACTTGCAGTGCTGCCTCCATTAACGTCATCTAATATCTTCTTTGCATCTTCTGGAAGATTAACAAGATTACCCCCCTTTACAGGCTCCATAATAATAACAGGCTTGTTATACTTACGACAGACTTCGTAGCACTTTCTGCTCTGTACAGCAGGGTCTTCATAGTCAAGATAATTAAACTGTATTGCATATATGGAAACGCAATATGCTGATATCAATAACTGGAGGCACTATATGTTATGTGCTTCTTATACATTTTATATTTACAGCTATCTGATATCTGTATAGTTTTTATTTTATGCAGAATGTATAGCGCATAGTACTTCGCATATATCTCCATCTATGCATAATGCTCTATCACTAATCTCCTTTGGTGCAAATGCTTCTCCATAATTAATGCATACATACGAAGCATCTGGATTTTTATATGTTTCATTCCAGAAGTTATATTTTACTATGCCGGGTGTGTTCATTCCTACTCCAAGTTCTAAGAATAATACCCTGTCTTTTTTATGCCTTCTCATAAAGTCTGAATATCTTCCGCTTGCCTTATACCATCCCTCATCCTGCACAAATGTATCATCGGACCTTAAGTTCATAGACATCGGCTTTCCACATACCGGACAATATGGTATAAGCTTTGATGGAATTCTCATATCTTTCTGCTGCTCTACCATATCACGCACAATATCTTCATTATCATATGTGACATCGCTACAAGGCTCACTGCACTGGAACAAGCCATAATCCCCCTGTGTATAGAATAGTCTGTGTTTATCAAAGCCGGCCTTCTGGAACTGGTGGTCAACATTGGTTGTAAGCACAAAATAATCTTTATTCTTAACAAGTTCAAAAAGTCTTTTATATGTTCCATTGTCCACATCCATATATCGGTTAATATATATGTATCTCGACCAGTAAGCCCAGTGCTCCTCAAGACTTTCAAATGGATAGAAGCCGCCTGAATACATATCTTTAAAACCATACTTTTCAATGAAATCAGAGAAATTATCTTCAAAACGCTTTCCTGAATATTTAAACCCTGCCGAAGTTGACAGACCTGCTCCTGCGCCTATAACTATCGTGTCCGATTTATTCAATAACTCTTCTAATTTTTTCACTTTACTATTCTCATATTTTTCATTACATATCTTAAATCTTGTATCATCTGAATTAACTTCTGCTGCTTTTACATTAACTGTCTTATTATCGGTATCCAAGCAGCCTCCTGTAAATGCTGTAATCTTCTTCTTTAAAAACATTAAATACCACCCTCTCTATTCTGTCATCCTCTTTTAGATAATCCTGTACTGTCTGCACGGCTATTTCAGCAGCTTTATTCTGTGGGAAATGAAACACTCCAGTGGATATGCAGCAAAATGCTATACTTTTAAGTCCACTATCCGCAGCCAGTTTAAGACATGACCAGTAACAGTCTGAAAGCTCATTACAATGCATTTTCGTAAGTCTTCCTGATACAATAGGGCCTACTGTATGAAGCACATAACTACATGGAAGATTATATGCCGGTGTTATCTTGGCGCTCCCTGTCGGTTCTTCATATCCCTGCTCATTCATAAGTTCATCACACTTAAGACGAAGCTGTATTCCGCTTACGCTATGTATTATATTATCTATGCAGGAATGATTTGGTATAAAGCAGCCTCTTAATGCACTGTTAGCTGCATTTACGATTGCATCTATCTTTAATGTTGTTATATCACCACGCCACAATACAAGTCTGTCATCAAGCGGCGAAGCCTCTAATGCAGTACTGTCAGTTATACCACGCATACTAACTTCTTCACTTAAGTAATCGTCCTGTAGCCTGCGGAATTCATCACTTATAGGTTCCGGCTCACGCACATTCATAAGTCCTCTTAACAGCCTTTTCTGTTCCTCCTTATCCTCTGGTATGCTTAATGCCCTGTATTGAGGCGACTCTGCAAGCAGGTCTTTTATAAGTTCTATTCTTTTTTCTTCGTGTGTCATATCTATCCCCCTTATTTAACATTATAATGATTTATTGGCAAAATGTATTTTTTAAAATTTACTCACTTATAGTTATTATAATATTTTCTCATCATATTGTTGTATAATGTTACTATATTTTATCTACCTTTTATAATCATTTACCCACCAAATATTTTATTTAAAATATTTATTACTGTATATTATTCACTGCCTTGACAGGACAGTTCTCATAACACGCCCCACAATGAAGACAATTATGTTTATTTATTATATAAGGCGTTCCCTCATATATACATTTCTGCGGACATACCTTCTGGCACGCTCCACAACCTATACATTTATCTGTTATATGATATCCTTTTCCATTTGCCCTGTCCTGCACCATTGTCAGATTAACGCAGAATGTAACTGTAACACAGCTCACTGCAATAAGTGCCGCGGCAAGCTGTGCTGCTACCGCCCCCATTAATCATCTTATCTGACAATTCAATCATATTATTAAAAGCTGACGTATAAGAGTCTTTATAAACCTTTGCTAAAAATGTGGCATATAAAACTATGAGAATTAAAGGAGTTATCATTGAAGAAAATAACATTCCCTTATCTTTAAAAAATAATTTACGGTTTCTGTCTACAAGCGCAGCTACTTCTCTCATTACTGTCCACCTCCCAGCATTTTTCCAGTTACAGCAAGAAATCTTCTTCTCTGTCCTCCTGACAACTTTCCAACTAGTCTATCTATGTAATCTCCAAAGTCAAGCAGTTTTTTAAGTTCATTAAGTCTTTTTTCAAATGCTTTTCCAGTAATTCCATATAAAGCATCCCTGCTTTTAAGATTTTCCCTGACCGTAAGCGGCTTATCAAGAACACTTTCCTGAAACACAACTCCCAACATTCTTTTAGTTTCATTTCCTGCGCAGTCTGCATCTTTATCTTTTATCCAGACACGACCGCTATCTTTGCGAAGCTGACCGCATATTATGGAAATTGTTGTACTTTTACCTGCACCATTAACACCTAAAAATGCGAACAGCTCACCTTTCTTTACTCTGAAGCTTAAGTCATTAACTGCCTTGACATCACCAAAGCTTTTATTTAGATGTTCTATTTCTATAATATCTATATATACTTTTTTCTTATCACGTCTACACTCATAACAGTAAGTTGCATTTTTAGCATACTAAGTTGCATAATTTACATAGATATATTGGCGTTATTTATCAAAATATATGTGTTACACAAACAAAATTTACCTAAAAAAGGGCGTGTGAAAAAACGAAAGTTTTTTCATGCGTCCTTTTGCTTATGGATGTAATAGTAGTTATATTACATAAAAAAGGGTATAGTTCCCCTTACCCCATAAGAATGCTCTCTTATGAAATACTATGCGGCAGTTGCTACTTTTTTCTGTTTATTGTGATATTTATAAAGATTGTGTCCGATAGAAACGAGAAATACTTCAAGCAATACAGATTTTATTCCTCTTCGGACAATTCTTTTGTACCACCGG
>ENA-OQKN01000626-OQKN01000626.1-human-gut-metagenome-genome-assembly--contig:-NODE-626-length-33769-cov-5.669223_pt1 | contig 33769 bp, 20 predicted proteins | sample MGYA00242776_ERZ504794 | MGnify/ENA primary metagenome ERZ504794 (study PRJEB26092, sample SAMD00036434) | human gut metagenome | host: Homo sapiens | study: EMG produced TPA metagenomics assembly of... | reverse complement strand
GTTTTGCCTCTCCATCATTGTTTCTGTCGCACTTACCACTCATCTTACTCACCACCCATTTCCATCCTGTCGTCTGAACCGGACTGCACGAGTTTTGACACATCGCAAAACTCTGCCCGCCGCTGTTCCTTCGACCGCCAGTAAAGTTTATCTAACGTCTCAAGAAATGCCGCTTTTTCCTCCTTGGGCAGCTCCGCTAAAAGCCACTCATAAAACACGCTCTCAATGGACGTCTTTGAATTTTTTAACTGTTCCGCTTTCTCTGTCGCATACAAAAGCTGGCTTCTTCCATCCTCCGGGTTCGGTTTCCGGTAAAGATATCCTTTGCTCTCTAAATTAGCCGCACGCCTTGCAGCAGCCCCTTTATCAATCTTTAACTGCTCTCTGACTTTCGCCTGTGTGACGCCGGGATTGTGCCGGATGAAATGGATAAAATCAAATTCTGCCGTTCCGATTCCTTCCTCTTTCATCATCTTTAATGTAAACTTCCCCGCTTCACGCGCGATCTTTGTGATTTTTCTTCCTGACTCGTCCATTGCGATCTCCACTCCTAACCAACTCTGAAAATTAAAATCTAACTTATGACTTTCCAATTAGCATACAAAAAATAGATGTACCTGCATCTAACCAGATGATAGTACATCTATTTTTGTGTGTCAATTTATCTTTTTCTTACTTTGCACAGGAAAAAACTTTTTCCTGATTTGATTCATCAATGAAATCTTTCTTACTTCTCACTCCAGATTTTTCTATATTTCATAAAATAGTAAATACTCATGATCATACTGAGTATCTCGCCCGTTGTGATCGACAGCCAGACTCCGTCCATTCCAAGCAGATTTGGTAATATCAGTACCGGCAGCAAATATCCATATACCAGTACACTAGCCCATGTTTCTGCTATTTTTACTCCACCTTCGGCAGCCCTGCAAATCCCACTGCAAGCTCTTCATCGGTCGGAATATAGTCTGTCATCTCTCCATTGTTAAACTTCTCATATGCAACCATATCAAAATAGCCGGTTCCGGTAAGTCCAAAAACGATAGTCTTTTCTTCTCCGGTTTCTTTACATTTCAACGCCTCGTCAATGGCAACACGAATCGCATGAGAACTCTCCGGTGCCGGAAGGATTCCCTCTATTCTTGCAAACTGCTCTGCTGCTTCAAATACAGAAGTCTGCTCTACACTCCTTGCCTCCATCAGTCCGTCATCATAAAGCTGTGACAGAGTTGAACTCATGCCGTGATAGCGAAGTCCTCCGGCATGGTTTGCAGATGGAATAAATCCGCTGCCAAGTGTATACATCTTTGCTAACGGACAGACCCTTCCGGTATCACAGAAATCATATGCATAGCGGCCTCTCGTAAGACTCGGACAGGATGCCGGTTCGACTGCGATAAATTGATAGTCTTTTTCACCACGCAGCTTTTCTCCCATAAACGGAGAGATCAGACCCCCAAGATTGGAACCGCCGCCTGCACATCCGATAATGATATCCGGCGTAATATCATACTTTTCCAGAGCAGCTTTTGTCTCAAGTCCAATGACTGACTGATGTAACAATACCTGATTTAACACACTTCCCAATACATAACGATATCCTTCTCTCGTCGTTGCAGCTTCTACTGCCTCGGAGATTGCACAGCCAAGACTTCCTGTTGTGCCCGGATGCTCTGCTAAAATCTTTCTTCCGACTTCTGTTGTCTCAGACGGTGACGGGGTTACACTTGCTCCATATGTGCGCATTACCTCACGGCGGAATGGTTTCTGTTCATAGGAAACTTTTACCATATAGACTTTACAGTCAAGATCAAAATAAGCACACGCCATAGAAAGTGCAGTTCCCCACTGTCCAGCACCTGTCTCTGTTGTCACACCTTTTAATCCCTGCTTCTTTGCATAATATGCCTGTGCAATCGCAGAGTTTAATTTATGGCTTCCACTTGTATTGTTTCCCTCAAATTTATAGTAGATCTTTGCCGGAGTCCCCAGTTTTTTTTCCAGACAATATGCTCTCACCAGTGGTGACGGACGGTACATGCGGTAAAAATCACGGATCTCCTGTGGAATATCGATGTATGGGTTGGTATCATCGAGTTCCTGTTTTACCAGTTCATCACAGAATACATGCCCCAGTTCCTCCGCGGTCATCGGTTTTAGAGTTGCCGGGTTCAAAAGCGGTGCTGGTTTGTTCTTCATATCAGCGCGCACATTGTACCATTGTGTCGGCATCTCATTCTCTTCCAGATAAATTTTATACGGTATTTTCTTTTCGCTCATCTTCTCCTCTTTTCCGCAACTTTTATCGTTACTTTACTGTTATGATTCTCTGATTCATGATTTTATCTATATTTTAGTATGTTAGCACATTGAAGTGTCGCAGTCAATAACTTTGGATCTTAATATCGGCATCGACGAAAGCCGTAACACCTGTTTACCCCAAATTGCGTTTCTTTTTATTCCACTCTTGCAACACTGCTGACACCCTCCGGCGTCCGCTGCTTTGTCACAATTATTTTTTTGTCGATCTGGTCTTTTAATTCAGATACATGTGAAATAATTCCTACCAGACGATTTCCCTCGGTGAGCTGCAGCAATGCTTTTAACGCCTGTTCTAAGGCATCCTCATCGAGTGATCCAAATCCCTCGTCCACAAACATGGAATCCATACGGATTCCACCCGCATAAGACTGTATCTCATCCGACAGTCCAAGCGCAAGTGACAATGATGCCTGGAAAGACTCCCCACCGGAAAGCGTCTTTACACTGCGCTTTGTCCCGTTATAATGATCAATCACACAAAGTTCCAATCCTGCTTTTTCCTTGCGGCTTCCTGTCTCTTCCTCACGTTTTAATTCATACTGCCCGCTGCTCATCGTAAGCATCCTCCGGTTTGCTCGGATCAGTATCCTGTCAAAATAAGCCATCTGCACATAAGTTTCCAGTTCAATCTTTGCCTTACCGTTTAACATTCCACTTGCCGTATCGGAAAGAGATTTCATCCAGACATACTTTTGTTCGGTCTGTGCGATCTCTTTTTGTTTTTTGCTGACATTTTTACAGATTTCCCTATTAGTACAATAAGATGTATATTTTGAAGCCCTGTTTTCTTCCATCTCATTTCTTTTTGCACGCAGTTCTCCCGCCTGTTTTTCGATCTCTTCTTCCGGAAACGATATTGCTTTCTCTGTTTCCTCAATCTGACGAAGCAGCATCTGAATGACGCCCTTTTCCGTCTCTCTGCTTTTTTCGTAATTATGATACGCTTCTCTTGTCTTTTCTCTGTTCTCTTCTAAATTTCTTTTTTTCAGGGTAAACTCGTTTATCTGTGTCTGTACCCCCTCTTTTGTTACATCCCTTACCTGCTCTTTCAGCTCATTGAGATTCTTTTCTTCATTTGCGTACTCTGTCTGCAGACGTACCAGCTCCTGTTCTGCCACATTGATCTGGTCGGCAAGTGTTTTTATTTCTGTTTCATCGAGCGGAATCTTTTTTTCTAAGGCAGTCTTTTTTCGTTCGTCTTCCTGTTTTTTGGAAAGTTCCGCTTTTTTCTCATCGGCTGCTCTTTGCAGCATAGTAATCACAGACTGTACATGGTATGGTTTTGCATCAAAATCTTCTATTGACAAAACCTGACTCCCATCAGCGTTTTTTATGGTCTGTAATGTATTGACATCTGTATCTCCAGTTAAAGTGCTCTGATTACATGTAATTATATTACTTGTAATTATATTACTTGTAATCAGAGCACCCGTAATTAAATTACATGCAGATTTTATATCGTCACTGATCTGCTTTTCGGCAGTTTCCCTGTTTCCGGTCAATTTTGCAATTTCTTCCTGAATACTGCTGATTGTTCCTCTTATCTTTTGTATTGTTTCTTCGCTTTCTTTTAATTCATCTTTGATCTGCTCTGCACGTTTCCTGTTATTTTTTGCCTGTAAAAACTGCGTGTTCCGTTCGTTTTCAATCTGCATAAGCTGTGCAAAAACAGTTTTTTGATCCTCTGTCTGCTCTATGCCAGTTCCACAGTCTGCAACATTTTTCTTCCACTGCTGTTTCTGCTGTGTGCACCGTTCTGTCGCCGTGGCAAGCATCTGTCCAAGATTAATGTTCTGTTCGTTTAACATAACCAGTTCATCCTGCGCAGACTGCATCTGTTCTTCTAATACATGCTTGACATCCAGATCCTTTTTCGCTTTTTCTTTCTGATCTTTATATTCTTCCCTTCTCGCCTCATCAGCACTCTTTTGCCTTTTTGTCTCCGTCTTTATTTCATTTAAAGACATTCTGACATCAGGCTCACCAAGCAGTTCTCCTGCATCCTTTAGGACTGCTGACATTTTCTCATTTTCCTGTGTCACGAGCTGATGCGCTTTTTCACTCAGTCTGCTGACTGACTCCCTTGCCTTTTCATCCTCCGCTTTTGCCTGTTCTAACACTTCCCGATCCGGAGTTTCCTGTGGTATGACTGCCAGTGTCGGATGATGTATGGCTCCACAGACCGGACAGGGTTCGTCTTCCTTTAATCCCTGCGCCAGCATTCCCGCCTGTGCATCCCAGAATTGCTGTTCTATCCTCCGGTATTGTTCACTGATCTGTTTCTGCTCTGCGGCTGCTTTCTGATACTGTTTTTGAGTTTTCTCCCTTTCTCTGCTGACTTTCTCACAATCCTCTAACCTGTTTTCCAGCTCTTCGAGCCTGCGTATCCTCTCTGATACTTCCAATATTGCTTTCTCTGCCTGTTCTCCCCTGCTGTCTGCACCGGAAAGCTGCTCCCACGTTTCTTTTTGCTGCTGTAAGTCCCTGCTTTTTACCTCATATGATTTCTGTACGTTTTCCAGTTCTGTACCAAGTCTCTTTACTTCTCTTTCTGATGTGTTCAACTGTTCTGCAATCTCTGTCAGATCCTGTATTTTCTGTCGGATTTCTTTTACTTCCTTCTCATAGGCAATCTCCTGTCCTGCCGCATCCTTGTTCTGCTCCTGTTCTTCTTTTAACAGTTGCCGCTGTTCTAAAAGACTGTTTTCTGCTTTCTTTTTTAAATCAAGTTTTTCCTTTTGATCTGAAATATGCTCCTCCAGCGCACGGCTCCTGTCTCTCTGATTTTTCAGCGTATCCATTTTTTCTGTGATCAGTCGCATTTCATGCTCTATGCGTTGTATTTCCGCAGTAATGCCCTCATAAGATTTTAAGGTCTCTTTTTCCTGCTGCAGTTTTCCCTCCAGTTCTGTTCGTCTCTGTTCATCCTGCCGTTTTTTCTGAACCTTTTCTTCCATATCCTGGTGCTTCTTTTCCTGCGACAGACCAATTTCCTGTATTTTTTCAAACAACACCAGCTTCTGTTTATATTCTTCAATCGTTCTGCCTAATTTTTCACAGCATTCCGCTTCCTCTCCTGCCCTGTCCATATCCGCTTTTGCCTGCACCAGAAGCGCTTCTAAGTCCTTCAGCTTCTGCTGTTTTTCTTCCAACAACCGCCTTCTGTCTGCATTTTCACGCACTTTCCCGCTAAGTTCATCCATATTTTTTATTTGCTGATCCAGCGCCTCTTTTTTCTTTTGCAGGCACTCCAACGCAGATTCTTCCGCTTTACAAAGTTCTTCTAAAAGTGAGATTCCCTCCTCGATCCTGCCGTCAAATTTTTCCTTTTTTAAAAGATTTATTTTTTCTGCGATCCTTGTCCCTTCTTCATCCAGAGAGTCACTCTCACAGACAATTCCCTCCATATACTGATTGATGCTGCGCCGCAGTTCATCATATTCTTTCCATTGTTTTTTTACGGCATCTTTCAGTTTGTCCTGCAGCACACGATAAATATCCGTCCCGAATATCTGACGAAAAATCTTTCCTCTCTCCTCCGTATTGGCAAACAATACTTTCTGAAAATCCCCCTGTGCGATCATTGCTATCTGGGTAAACTGTCTGCAGTCTAAACCGATCAGCTCTGTGATGGCGCGTGTGACCTCTCTGCTTTTTGTCACTGGTTCTCTGTCATCCGGGTATTCTAGTGTGGCATTTGCCTTTTCCGTTGTCATTCCCGTTCCACGTCCCTTCGGACGCATATATTCCGGGTTACGCTCTACTGTATACCGTTTATTTGCGTACTCAAATGTCAGACGCACGAATGTTTTCACGTCATCTTTTGCATATTTGCTGCGGAACATATCCGCTTTGCGCACATCACCACTGGCTTCCCCGTACAGCGCAAACGTGATTGCATCAAAGATCGTGGTCTTTCCTGCCCCGGTATCCCCTGTGATCAGAAATAATCCCTGCGATCCAAGCCTTTCAAAATCTATGGTCTGCTCCCCCGCATACGGGCCAAATGCACTTATTGTAAGACTGACTGGTTTCATAAATCGTTCCTTTCCTGCCGCTCCTATTTTCTCTCAAATCCCAAATATCTCGTTCCCTGAAACATCAGTTTTCCTGTATTTGCTTCTCAAACTATTTTTTCAGGAACTTGTCAATGCACCAGCTCTTCCATCAGTTCTCTGACAAAATCCTGCTGTTCTTCACTCATCGGCTGATTATTCTGTATCTCGTAAAATTCTTCAAACAGTTCCATCTCTGATTTTTGCTCCACATGTTCGGTCACCTCAACCTGCCTGCTCTGTCTGGTCCTGCTGTTATCATAGACAAGCTGCATCAGATTCGGGTATACCGTCCGAAGCTTTGCCATTCCATCCGGCACATCCTCCTCATCGGTCAGTGTGATCTGCAGATAATCGTCTGTTTCTGTGCCCTCATAAAAATCTTTCGACATCAGTTCCATGTATGTTCCCCGGATCTTTCTCAGATCACGAAGCGGTTTTAACGGAACTTTTTCAATGAAGATATCTCCCTTTTCCTTTATCTCCATGACAACAACAGACTTTTTCTGTTCCGCTTCGGAGAAAGAATATTTGAGCGGAGTCCCGCAATAGCGCAGTGTCTCCCTCTCGATATGCTGCGGGCTATGAATATGCCCTAATGCAACGTAATCAAAAACATCAAACACTTCCGCCCCAATCTGGTCTAATCCACCCACCGAAACTTCCTCCGACTCACAGCGCGAAGCCCCTGTCACAAACTGATGTGCCACTAATATATTCCGCTTTGATGCGTCCACCGGCATATGAGATACGACAAACTGCAGGGCATCCTGATATGTTTCCACTGTCTCCACATCATCTTCCTGTGCCAGATCCTGTTTTGTCCCGGCATCTTTTTTTCCAATGGATATCCCCTCTGTCACTTTCCTCCATGCATGGCGCACGACCGCCGGGCGGATAAACGGCAGCAGCCAGATGCAGAGTTCCCCATATGCATCCTGACATGTAACACACCTCACCTCTCCATCATAAACCGGTGAAACATAGACTTCCCGGCTGCTCATAAGCTGTGCACCAAATGCAATACGTTCCGCAGAATCATGATTTCCACTGACTGCAAACACCTTTTTCCCGCAATCAGCAAGTCCCGTGAGAAACTGATCAAACAACTGTACCGCCTCCGCAGACGGAACCGGCTTATCATAGATATCCCCCGCGATCATAACCGCATCCACCTGTTTTTCCAATGCGATCTCTTTGATCTGCCGTAAAATATATTTCTGATCTTCGATCATGGAAAACTCATTGACTCTTTTTCCAATATGCAAATCCGAGATATGAAGAAATTTCATGCTCTCCTCCTATACTATTTCATTCGTAATACTTTACTTAACTATACCATATAGCGTCCCGAAATACAAACATATGTTTTGTTTTTGTTGCTTTTTCACAAAAAAACAGATCTCAGAAAATAAAAACCACTTTCTGGAGATCCATTTTTCTATTTATTTTGTTTCCATTGTAACAGCAATGCCGAATTGATGATGACGAGCACAGAACCTGCATTATGTACCAATGCTCCCACGACCGGATTTAAAATTCCGATGATTGCAAGCACGATCGCCACAAAGTTAAGCCCCATCGAAAAACTCATATTGCATTTGATCGTGATCATCATCCGCCTGGATAATGCAATCAGATGCGGCAGTTCTTTTACTTCATCATCCACCAGCGCAATATCTGCTGCATCCAACGCAATATCACTTCCAACACCGCCCATCGCAATTCCGATATCCGCTTTTTTCTGTTCCGCCGGCAAGGTAATCTGCGCTAAGACATCCTCACACGGCACATCCTCGTCAACCATACGGTCGATTGCCTGTACCTGACCAATGATTTTTGACAGTCTTATTTTTCACTTATCTCTTCCAGAATTTCTATCGGATGCGCATCAGTAACAAAGATCATTCCATCGTACAATTTTTCCGGCGATTGTGATGTGCGGTAACTGCGTGGGAAAAGTCCCATAAAAATTGCACTGTAGCCCTCTCCTAACGATCCCATAGAAACATGATCTGTAATCTGCTCTTTCAGTTGTGAATTTTCCGGAACCTTTGAAAAATCCAGCCAGCTCATATCATAACCGGCTTTCTTCGCGGCTTTCGCTAGAGGATCATAGGAATAAAACGTGTGCGTGATACGCTTTCCATCATTTTTCGGAAGATTGCAGTTCGTCTTGTAAAAATCCGTTCCAATCGCAAAATATCCGTCCCCCAGTTCCTCGGAAAGAATATTCCCCATCACTCTGGTACCTGCGCCATAATTTCCAAACCGCTCTATATGCCCATTGTGACCTGAAATAAAAATACAGGAATTGCCCCTCTGCTCTTCCATAGAAAGGATCCACAGCACATTTTCTGCCATCAATTGGTCTCTGAGCACATTTCCTTCTACGGCAGAATTGATCACTTTCCCAAGAGAAATATTCTGCAGCAGCGTATCTGCCAGATGATCCGCCTGTACAATGTCCTTTACATCTGATTTTTGTAATTCTTCTTTTATTTCTGTGATCACTCTGCTCTGCTGTTCAACATCATACTCACTGTGCTGTTCTTCTGTATCCTCCAGTTTCTTCAGTTCTGTCACATCTATCCCCGCCTTTTCACATGCTTCAATCAGATACTGCAGATTATAGGACCATCTTTGCATGTCAAACCCATAAAACCTTAAATCATCTCCATCTTTTGCAGTCTCATTGTATTTTCGCATATAAGAGATCAGATCTGCCATCTCATCAGTTCTGTATATTGCAAAGCCAATCGCCGCGGCAGCCTGCTCTGCCGTTCCTTCCCCACCGTGAATGTAGCGGTTCACATACTCGCATCCACCGTAGTCTCCCTCCAGTGCAAATGCTCTTATCCCGGCATTTTCCACCAGATTTTGAAATACGGAAAGTTTTAACTGCTGAAACTCTGCATTTCCATGGGATGCCTCCCCCAGTGCCACAATTTTTGTTTTCTCCGGTATCTTTAAGTCCTCCACCTGCTCTGCATATTGTGCAAATTCCGTTGTATCTGCACATGGTCCGGTTCCAAATCCTCCAAAATGGGAATATATGCTGCCGGCGGCAACAATACCTGCTAATACCATACCTGCGGTTATCAAAATCCATGTCCGTTTTTTCTTCTTATTTTTCTTTTCCATAAAATCTCCCCCAAATCTGTTTTTCTTATTCGATACTCCAATATTAACAAAAGGGAAAATGTTCTGCCATTTCATTAGCTTACATTTTCCCTGATGTATCTTACATTTTTGTAAGATTTATATAGTTTTCAAATTTATACTGTTCTATAACTTTACTTCCCAAAAGAGTGATTGCCTGTTTCGGACAATTACAGATACAGCGGTAACACATGGTACACTGATCCCCTGGGTGGGGTTTTCCTTTTTCCATGATTATATTTTTCATGGGACAAATTTCCGCACACATACCACACCCCGTACAATCCTCATTTATTTTTAATTGATCGGTATATCCCGCTGTCTTTTTATAAAACCAGAGCCTTTGTCCAAAAAGTCCTGCTATATGTGAGAAAATTGTCAGCCCCTCTTTCGGATAATCCCCCTGTTTTATCCGTTTTGCAGCTTCATAAATCTTTCTGTCAGCTTTTTCAATGATCTTTTTATTTTCTTCCATCTGCCTTTTCAACAGCTTACTGTCGCACACGGAATCGGGCATTTTAATATGCACACCGCTAAGAATCTCTGCTCCATATTTTTTCAAAAGCCTCGCTGCACAGCCTGCGCCATCCCCACTAAATGCTCCCATTGTCGCAACACATATCATTTTCCTGCCCTTCCACAAAGAGGCATTCGTTTTGATAAAATCTCTTACCATGTATGGTGCATTCGAAAACTGCGTCGGATATCCCAGAATAATCGTTCCATTTCTTTTTATCTTATCGATAACAGATTCATCCTCTAATGGAACTACATCGGCTGACGCATCGATTAATTTTACCAGTTTTGTAATGCAATATTTCGTATTACCTGTACCACTCAGATAAATTCCTATCATTTCCAAACTCCTCCGTCTTTCGGTTATTTTGACGTTTTTTCTATGAATGTTTTCTATAGAATATTTTCTATTGAATGGTACAGCATACCAAAACCATCCTCTAAAAATTCACTCTTCGATAAATCCATCGACATTTTGATATATTCTTCCTTATTCGCTGCAAGCTGTATCAGTCCTGCTAACATTCCCCAGAACTGAAAGATCGTAGGCATTATTTTTAAATCCTCTCGCAAATCACCATTTTGAATGCCTGCCACTAAAAATTCTTTCATTTTTTCATTGATTTCTTCCCCCACATGATAGGTAGCTTTCTCTTCTGGCAGGTAATCATGATCTTTAAAATCAACATTAATTTTGTCCAACACCATTTTAAAATAAAACGGAAATTCCTCCTGATACTGTATTAAACCTTTACAGATCATATCGTATCTAGCCCTTGTTGTCTGCTGCTCTTCTAACGCAGCAACTATATATCCATATAATTTTTGCATGCTCTCTAAAACCAGCAGACCAATGATCTCCTCTTTGTTTTCAAAATATACATATAACGTAGCTTTACTGTATCCGGCAGCTTCTGCAATATCACTCATGGAAGTTGCCGTGATTCCATTTTCCATAAACAGTACCGATGCCGCTGACGCAATATTTTCTCTATGTACTGCCCTCGGTTCTTTTTTTCTTCGTCCCATATACCTCTCCTCTTCAGTTAATTAAACTCTTGGTTTAATTATATTGATAAATATATGGATTGTCAATCCTTACCTTTACACAACACAAAAACCCGCACAAACCTTTCGGTTCATGCGGGTTTTCCCCCTATATATTACCTTTTCCCAAAAATAACATATCCCCTTTTTAATTGATGCAATACAAATTATTTGTCTGCGATAGCAGCCCTGTGCATGCAGCACAGACTGCATTTTACCTTATAACAAATTATTTATTTGCAATCGCAGCCTGTGCTGCAGCCAAACGAGCGATCGGCACACGGAATGGTGAACAGGATACATAATCCAGACCAATCTTGTGGCAGAACTCAACAGATGAAGGATCTCCACCGTGCTCACCACAGATACCAACATGGAGTTTCGGATTAACCGGTTTTCCAAGTTTAATAGCTGTCTCCATTAACTTACCAACACCTGTCTGGTCAAGTTTTGCAAATGGATCGTTCTCGAAAATTTTCTTATCATAGTAAGCATTTAAGAACTTACCAGCATCATCACGAGAGAAACCATATGTCATCTGTGTTAAGTCGTTTGTACCGAAGCAGAAGAAGTCAGCCTCTTTTGCGATCTCATCAGCTGTAAGAGCAGCTCTTGGAATCTCGATCATAGTACCTACTTCATACTCAAGTTTGATACCTGCTGCTGCGATCTCAGCATCTGCTGTCTCAACAACAACATCTTTTACGTATTTTAACTCTTTTACTTCGCAAACCAATGGGATCATGATCTCAGGTTTTACAGTCCAGTCAGCATGTTTCTTCTGAACGTTGATTGCTGCACGGATAACAGCTTTTGTCTGCATCTTTGCAATTTCCGGATAGGTAACTGCAAGACGGCATCCTCTGTGTCCCATCATTGGGTTGAACTCATGTAAAGAAGCGATGATGTTCTTGATGGTCTCAACAGATTTACCCTGAGCTTTTGCAAGTTTCTCAATGTCAGCTTCCTCAGTCGGAACGAACTCATGAAGAGGCGGATCCAGGAAACGGATAGTAACAGGGTTACCTTCCAGAGCTTCGTATAATGCTTCGAAGTCTCCCTGCTGATATGGCAGGATCTTCTCTAATGCAGCTTCTCTCTCTTCTACAGTATCGGAGCAGATCATCTCACGGAAAGCAGCGATTCTGTCTTCCTCGAAGAACATATGCTCTGTACGGCAGAGACCGATACCTTCTGCACCAAGCTCACGAGCTTTCTTAGCATCTGCTGGAGTATCTGCGTTTGTACGAACTTTAAGAGTTCTGAACTGATCAGCCCAAGCCATAACACGTCCGAACTCACCAGCGATTGTAGCATCAACAGTCTTAATTGCTCCATCGTAGATGTTACCGGTTGTACCATCGATTGAGATGTAATCTCCCTCATGGAACTCTTTGCCAGCTAATGTAAATTTCTTATTTTCTTCGTCCATAGCGATATCGCCACATCCGGATACACAGCAGGTACCCATACCACGTGCAACTACGGCTGCGTGAGATGTCATACCACCACGAACTGTTAAAATACCCTGGGAAGCTTTCATACCAGTGATATCCTCTGGAGATGTCTCAAGACGTACTAATACGACTTTCTCTCCTCTTGCATTCCACTCTTCAGCATCCTCTGCTGTAAATACGATCTTACCACATGCAGCACCCGGAGAAGCACCAAGTCCTTTTCCGATCGGTGTAGCAGCTTTTAATGCAGCAGCATCGAACTGTGGATGAAGTAATGTATCAAGGTTACGAGGATCGATCATAGCAACTGCCTCTTCCGGAGTCTTATGTCCCTCGTCTACTAAATCGCAAGCGATCTTAAGTGCAGCCGGAGCTGTTCTCTTACCGTTACGGCACTGAAGCATGTATAACTTCTTGTTCTCAACGGTGAACTCCATATCCTGCATATCATGATAATGATTCTCAAGAGTCTCACAAACTTTTAAGAAGTCTGCATATGCCTCAGGGAATTCTTTCTCCATCTGAGCGATTGGCATAGGTGTACGAACACCTGCAACTACGTCCTCACCCTGTGCATTGATTAAGAACTCACCCATCAGTTTGTTCTCGCCAGTTGCCGGATCACGTGTAAATGCAACACCTGTACCGGACTCGTTATTTAAGTTACCGAATACCATAGGCATTACGTTAACTGCAGTACCCCAGGAATATGGGATATCGTTATCACGACGATATACGTTTGCACGTGGGTTGTCCCATGAACGGAATACAGCCTCGATAGCAAGTTTTAACTGCTCAACAGGATCTGAAGGGAAATCTGTACCTAACTGATTCTTGTACTCAGCCTTGAACTGCTCTGCTAACTCTTTTAAGTCAGCTGCTGTAAGGTCGATATCAAATTTAACGCCTCTCTCTTCTTTCATCTTGTCGATGAGCTGCTCAAAGTATTTTTTACCAACTTCCATAACTACATCTGAGAACATCTGAATGAAACGTCTATATGAGTCATATACGAAACGCTCGAATGCAGGATCCGGATTACCTTTGATCATTGCAGCAACTACTTCGTCATTTAAACCAAGGTTTAAGATGGTATCCATCATACCTGGCATGGAAGCTCTTGCTCCTGAACGAACAGATACTAATAACGGATTCTCAAGATCGCCGAATTTCTTTCCGTTGATCTCTTCCATTTTCTTAACGCCTTCCATAGCCTGAGCCATGATCTCGTCGTTGATCTTGCGACCATCTTCATAGTACTGTGTACAAGCCTCTGTTGTGATTGTGAATCCCTGTGGTACAGGAAGTCCGATGCTTGTCATCTCTGCAAGGTTGGCACCTTTACCGCCAAGCAGGTTACGCATGGTCATGTCGCCTTCGCTAAACATATACACCCATTTGTTTGCCATTTTGATAATTCCTCCTAAAATAAATTACTATGTAATTATGGACACCGTATTTGTTTCCATAATCAAGCCATGTTATGTGCCTTTCTAAAACGCACATATTTATTCTAACATATTTTGTCTAAATAGCAACATTTTTTTTACTGTTTTTCCCTGTTTTTTTGTAACATTTTCACAATGTAAAACTTTGTTCCGTTATGTGGAACATTTTGGATTTGTTTATTTCTTTTTCCATTTTGCATACAGTGTGATTTTCCCCGTGCTGCCTTTCTTAATAGAGGTTACCTTTCTGGTACATTTTTTATCACGGTACCATCCTTTAAACACATACCCTTTTCTTGTTGGTGCTGCCAGTTTTATCATCTTTGAAGTAATGGTATATATTTTCGGATTTTTCTTATTATTTTTGCCTCCGTTTAATTTGTAGGTAATGGTGTACTTTTCCTTTGCCCATTTTGCATACAGTGTTACTTTTCCGGTACTGCCCTTTTTAATAGAGGTTACCTTTTTGGTACATTTTTTATCACAATACCATCCTTTAAACACATACCCTTTTTTTGACGGATTTGAAAGTTTTATCGTCTTTGAAGTGATTTTATATGTTTTGGGATTCTTCTTATTATTTTTGCCTCCATTCAGGTTATATGTAATCTGATACTGTGCTGCTTTCCACTGGGCATATAAAGTTACGACCTCATCTGCTTTTTTTGTCAGATTTTTTACATAGGCATTTTCCTCATAAAAGGTTCCCTTCCCATCTGGCTGCGTATTCCAGCCTGCAAATGTATATCCTTTCTTTTCAAACTTATTTTTTGAAAGTTTTTCCTTCTGACCCGCCGCACATGCTTTCTCACTCATTTTCCCTTTTGCTGCACCATTTCCATCAAATTTTATTGTATAAAGATATGGACACACGACAACCGGGACATTCCTCTTAAATGATTCTGCATTGATTTTATCTTTGGAGAGACTGGTTATTACATATATTTTTTCAGGTCCGTCTGTCGTTTCCCAGGAAAATGCTTCGCTGCCAATCTCTGTAATCGTCTTTGACAGCCTTATCTTCCCAAGCACGCCGCCGTCCTTATAAAACGCACAGATTCCAATTGTTTTTACCGCGGTCTGGGAAAGATCAAGTTCCCCCGTTAAATTTTTACAGGATAAAAAAGCATAACTGTCAATCGCCGTTAATGTTTTGGGGAATTTCACGGTTTTTAATCCACTGCAGGCAGAAAATGCACTACCGCCTATTTCTGTAACCAAAGTCTGGGATAAATCCATTTTCTCCAGTGAACTGCAGCCTGTAAATGTGCCAAATCCAATTTTCGTTATATTCTCTGGCAATTTCACCGTTTCCAATGCACTGCACCCCTCAAATGTTCCTTCCAATTCCGTTATCCCTGTCTGGGATAAATCCACTTTTTCTAACGATGTGCAGTTTTCAAATGCACCGTAAATCATGGTTAATGTTTTGGGCAATTTTACCGTTTTTAAAGAAGTGCAATTCAAAAACAGCCTGCTCTCGATTACCGTTATCCCTGTCTGTGACAAATCTGCTTCTTCCAACAGCGTGCAGTCTGCAAACACACCCGCTCCATCATTCACTTCCAGCACGTCAATATCTTCAAATCCGCCACACTTTACCTGACGGATGTTTTTATTTTTTACAGCAGCTAAGTCGAAATACCAGTTTCCTCTGCTCCATCTATAAGAAATCAGACTGTAATACAATCCATCCTTCAGCAAGCCATCAACTCTATATATCTGATGATTTGATAATTCTGCAATCTCCTCCGGGGACAGGTCAAAATACCCGTCAGAATACCCCTGATACTCCCATTCTTTATCTACCGAATAAGAGTTGCGGCTGCACCATGTAGCATCTGCAAAAATCCATTTTCCATTTTCACTGTCATAAACAGCATTGTATTCATGGGCATGCCCCTCTAAATCCATGCACGGAATTCCAATGGAAATGCACAATGTTCTCATAAGGCTTGCATAACCCGAACACATAGCACGCTTTTGCTCGTACACCTCATACGGTGACCAATAACTTGGCTTATTATTATAATAGGCATAATAATCATAATAAGTTCTGTCCGCAACAAATGCCATAATCGCTTTTATTTTCTCATACTGTGTAGTACACCCGGCTACAGCCTGTAATGCAGCCTGTCTTAATTCCTCAAACTGGGCATCTGTTATAGCATTCCTTTCAGGATCTGTTAAAAAGTAATCCGGGTCTGCATATTTATTAATCAGAGTCCAGGCCTTCTGTTCCGCTGCAATCTGCTCTTCACTTGCGTCCCCCTTGATTGAAGTTTCTTCCCGTTCTTCTGTTTCTTCTTCCATTTCCGGCAGTTCTGTTTCTGTGTCTGGCTGCTCTGTCTCCTCCGGCTGTTCTTCTGTGTCTGGCTGCTCTGTCTCCTCTGACTGTTCTTCTGTGTCTGGCTGTTCTGTTTCTTCCGACTCTGGCTGTTCCGTATTCTCCCGTTTCTCCTGTTCGCCTGCCTGTGTCTCCTGACGTTCACGATCCATCAGATCCAGTTCTTCCGTATCCGCATATTTTTCATTTACTTTCTCTGATGCCGATTCCGCTTTTTCTGTCTCTGCAATCACATTCGCCTGCATATTTACCGGCATCCCACCAACCAAAACAGTCGCAGCCAGCAATGCCGTAAAAGCTTTTTTCATCCCTCCTTTCATAAACTAAAACTCCTCCTTCATTTGTACCGCTATGTTACATTACCTTTTCTATATTATAACCGCAATACGACTATTTTCAATTGTTTGCGAAATCATTTCTATCATATCTCCGCAGACTATCTGCCTGTACATACTTCAAAATATTTTTCTTCTCCTCCGCGAGGTGCGCATCCCGCCCGGAGGGCGTTTTCATTCATAGGACGTAATTTCCTATGAATGAAAAACAGACGGATCATTCCCACCCAACAGGAATAATCCGTCTGTCTTTTTCTTTTTATTCTCCGCTTCGAAAAATCCTAGAAATCTACTTCCGTGTCATAGTAACAGCATTTCAACAGCTTTTCCATCTCCTCCTGGCTCGGCTGTCTCGGGTTTGATCCTGTACATGCATCTAAGATTGCATTGGCTGCGATCTCCGGCAGTCTCTCTAAGAATACTTCTTCCGGTACAAAGCCCTGCTCGGTCGGATAACTGTCTGCACCATAATTCTTAATGCAGTGCGGGATCTTCAAATCATCATTCATACCGCGCAGGTATTTGATCAGAAGATCAACCTTCTCATCCAAAGAGTTTCCACCAAGTCCCATGAAATCTGCAATCTCTCCGTAACGTTTCTTTGCAGTCTCATCTTTTGCATTAAATGCGATCACTTTCGGCAGATACATTGCGTTGGCTGCACCGTGGATGATATGTGCGCCGTAATCCGCAAATGCAGCACCGGTCTTATGTGCCATGGAATGTACGATACCAAGCAGTGCATTGGAAAATGCCATACCGGCAAGACACTGTGCATTATGCATGTTATCTCTCTTTTCCATATCCCCGTTATAAGATCCTACCAGATCACGCTGGATCATCTTGATTGCATGCAGGGCAAGCGGATCTGTGAAATCACAGTTCGCTGTCGATACATATGCCTCGATTGCATGTGTCATCGCATCCATTCCGGTATGTGCTACCAGTTTCTGTGGCATTGTCTCTGCAAGTTCCGGATCAACGATTGCAACATCCGGTGTGATCTCAAAGTCAGCGATCGGATATTTGATACCTTTCTCATAATCGGTGATGATGGAAAATGCAGTTACCTCTGTTGCAGTTCCCGAAGTTGAGGAAATCGCACAGAAATGCGCTTTCTTACGAAGTTTTGGAATACCAAACACCTTGCACATATCCTCAAATGTGATATCCGGATATTCGTATTTGATCCACATAGCCTTTGCCGCATCGATCGGCGAACCTCCTCCGATCGCAACGATCCAGTCCGGACCAAACTCTTCCATCGCCTTTGCGCCCTTCATTACGGTCTCCACCGATGGATCCGGCTCAATTCCTTCAAAAAGCTGTACTTCCATGCCGGCTTCTTCCAGATACTGTTTTGCGCGGTCAAGAAAACCGAAACGTTTCATGGAACCACCGCCTACGCAGATAATCGCCTTTTTGCCTTCAAACGTCTTTAATGCTTCCAATGCCCCTTTTCCGTGATACAAATCGCGTGGTAATGTAAATCTTGCCATCTTTCCTCCAATCTGCCGCCATCAAAAGGCCGCCCCCTGACACATACACATGCCTGTATTTTTTGTGTCATTTACTGTGTGCAACTTTTATATAACCATCACATATTTTGTTAATTAAATAACAATATGTATTGTAATATTATATCACATCTTTCAAAAATAAGAAGCATTTTTATGCATTTTTAATAATTCTTAATATTTTCTAAGCATTGTTTTTAAATCCACATTTTGGACAGATATTTCCTCCCTTATATACATAACCACAGCGGAAGCAGCAGATCGTATCATGTTTTTCTTTCGCCAGATAAGAAATATTTCGCGAATCCGGTTTTTCCTGTAAATAATGAATAAATTCATTCAATACCCCGGCATATGCCGTGAGCTGCTTATTTTCTACCGCATATGGAATTTTCGTCTTTTTCCCATTTTTCTCTGTCACATACACACCACGGTTTAAAAGTCCTGTGGATGCAGTGATCTCATCTATGGACGGAACATCAATACGGTAAGATGTCATCAGTGTGCTGTAATATAGATGTTCCGGTGTCAGGATAATCCCCTCTTTTCCACTGTTGTTTCTCGATGTGTCCACCACAAAAATCGGATATTCAAACAGACCGTTTCCTGCGGCATAGGATGCCATGGCATAATCGATAACCTCTGTTTCCTGCGGCGCTGCCTGCTTTAACAGCACTTTTCTCGCCGGGTAAAAATAATGTTTCTGGCTTTCTGTGATTCCCGCCTCTTCCAGTTCATTTTTCAGCTTATTTACAAGCTGTTCACACTCATCCGTCTTGATCTTGGAAAGACGCCTGCTTAAAAGTTCTAATGCATTATCCTTTAAATCCGGTAAATATGGTCCTTCTGCAATCTTCTGATACGCATCCATTCCCTCATCAAAGGACATGTGTGCCGGATCACCGGTAATTTCTGCGATCTCATTTTCATCCATCTGACGGATTTTATTCTCGATCTGCTCAAAATACGGCAAAACCAGCCCCGGCTCAAACTCCTTTTCTTTCAGACGCTCCTTAAGCTCTGTCAGATCCTCCCTTGTGATTTTTCTCGACTGGCGGATCATATTTTTTATTTCCTGCTGTTCGGCAAGATTTTTCTGCGATTCTAACCGTTCCTGATATGGGGTTAAATCTACTCCTTCGTATTCTTTTAATTTCTCCCGAAGTGCATGGTAACGTGCCCTGTCCATATTAGGCGGCATTTTCCCAACCAGCTCTGCGACTTCCCGCTCTGCCTGTGTCTGCATTTTCTGTTTCAGATTTAAAAGCAGATTCTGTTTTTTCTCCTGCGGCAGCTTTTCCTCTGCAATCTCGTCATAGACACGGCGCATCACGGCATAATTTTTATCTGCGCAGCTCTCTGCCTTTTTATTTAACGCGGCAAGCTTTCTGTCCTGTTCTTTTTCCTCTAACACATCCAGGTATTGTTTCCGCTCTTCGGGCGAAATTCTTGTTTCATGCATGAGCTGGTGTTTTAATTCAGAAAGCTGGCGCTCTGACATACGGTCTGCGACTCCAAATTTAGCCTGATAAGTTTCACGGGCTTTCTGTGCCTCCGCATTATTTACCTGTGCATATTTTTCATCGGACGATTCCCCACCAATCCGCCCAGCTTCGTGCGGCTGCCTGCTGTCACTCTCATATCTGGAAGCGTTCACATGGCGGCTTTCCGTTTCATTTTGACGTACATCTTCATATTGCTTTTTGTGCTCGTTCCGCTTCCATCCACTTTCACCCGCGCTTTCATTTCCATGCTGTTTTTCTGCGTGCCGGTTCTTGCTCTCATCCTGCTCTTCTTCATCATCTGTGACTTCGTCCTGATCTGATGCAGGCGTACTCTTTAACTTTTTACGATGCTTTTTTTCCTCCTGTATGGCAGGTTCGCAGGCTGCAATACTGCTTTCCGGGAAAAATCCCTCTTCTATCTTATTTAATAATTCCTCAAAGTCTGCATCTGAATATTCCGGCAGATCCTCGCACAGTTCCTCAAGTGGCTGCTGCTCGTCCTCGACACCCGCCGGCTTTCTGCCGTCCTCATACTCATTATAACGGCTGTTTGCCTCATGCTCGCCGTTACGCCCCATCAGCTCAAGATAATCTTCGTATGCCTTTTTATCCTCCTCAAAATCCATCAGATAAATATCGCCGTCTCCAAGAAGTTTCCATGGGCGCGGCGTATAAAATCTGTGACACGCTGCACAGGTACATGCTTTTGCCAAAAGGACTACTCCCTCAGGCGTCTCGATTCGAAACTCTTTTCCTTTCGGATACATGATCATATGCAGATTTCCTTTGCATTTTGGGCAGCGGTAACCAACTTTATAAAAGTTATTGCCAATCCTGCCTTTTGCTCTTTCTGACAGTGAAAGTTCTGTTCTCTCAAAAACAGTATGCGCCATCTTCCATTCAACTTTATGCCAGAGTCCCTGTTCCTCGTCTGCTTCCTCTTCCTTCTGCACTGCTTCTTTTGCCTCAAGTGCCGCCTGTATCACATCTTCATAGGTAATACGCTTTCCTGCATGATAAAAACGAAAATACTGCGTGGTATATTCCGGTTCAATATAGATTCCTGCAAGCACATGCCCGAAAAGAGTATTCAGCTGCTCCGTATTTTTTTCCACACGAAGTCCCTGGATCGTTCCCCATTTTCCAAATGCATACAGGATCATATTGATCACATCCCGTACTGCTGCCTCATCGGTATCTTTGATCTCATCTTCTTTGATCGGCAGATCTACAATATTTTCCGCCACTTTTCTGCTGTCAAAATGAAAAAACAGGGAGCGCACTTCCCCCTGTAAAATGAGATAATTATCAAGTGCCACAAAAAGACCTGTCCAGTTTACATTTGCATGCATGGTCTTTATCAGCCGTTCAAATGTCATTTTTAATTCGCTATCTGCTTTTAATACGATCACTTTTTTCACCTCTTACTTTTCAAATGCAGATTTTTCCTTCAAGATCTGTGCAAATCCCATATGAAGTTCTTCTTTTGCCCACTCAAAATCAATCTCCTGATTGCTGTCATTCAAACAGACGCTTCCACTCTTCTGATGACCTATATCAGCCACAATCCTGCTGTTATCATTTGAGACATCATAATACCGGCAGAGTCTTCTTACATTGCCGGGAACAAAACCGCCAGTCAGTTTCTGATACTCCCTGAGCACATACTGGCTGACATCCTCTTTCTGACGGAATTTATGGCTGCACACCTCGTTTAACAACTCCGGTTCTAATTCCCACATTTTCACAAAAGTACTCTTTTTAAAAGGAGACGGCCCATGAACCGTGTAAAATCCTGTAAACAACGGGAACGCCAGTTCTAACATATTATAAATAAAATACATAAACGGATAACCGGGATGGAAATATGCTCCCGGCTGTTTTTTCATATTTTCACGTTTGTCAAAATATTTTGCCAGAAGCATGGTATTATTCAGGTAAATATATGGCATGACCTGATCTTTTGTATTTGCCACATCAGGCTGAAGAGCCAGCATATCCACCGGAAGATCATTTTTAAAATACTGTTCCGGTCTGACCTTTTTTATCAGAAACATATCATCATTAAAATATACAAAATTCTCTGCCAGACCTGGGATTCTGTGCATATTCCACTCAATGGCATGTGAATTAAATGTCGGCAGATATTTTTCTGGAATAAAATCTTTATGATTTACAATATTTAACTTCGGATGTTCTTTATTTAACCAGGATGGCAGATGCCCCCATGTAACAAAGTGTATCCTGCGCACCCATGGTGCAAAACGCTCCACACCACGAAACCAGTACCTCAGCAGATCCCAGTCTCTGTATCTCTCTTTTCTGTCATCCTGTTTCTGCGACAGATCCGGCTGCATACTGTACTCCATTTTCTGTTTCTGCCAGTCCGGATCATTGCCATCTACCCATGTGATCACAAAATCAATTTCCGGAATGTTATTGTCGCGTGTCATAATAATCTCCATTTCTGCCCAGCAAACATCTTTTTCATCTGCTTAATAAATTTCACTGTTATCATGATAAAACAAATCCTGCAAAATGAAAATCCCATTTATCTGCTTAATTTATATTTTTTTTAGAAATACTGGTTTTTCCCTGTTTTAAGGCATTTCCGTTTCTTTTGTTAGCACTCATTAAAAAAGAGTGCTGATTTTCTATTGACTTTTGAAATTTGCGGTTATAATATTAGATTCAGGCAGCAGCGAGGCGGATCTGCCCACTGCATTTTATTACGATTATAAAGGAGTGTTTGAATATGGCAGAGAAACATGGAAATCTTTCAATTAACAGCGATAATCTGTTCCCGATTATCAAAAAATGGTTATATTCCGATCACGACATCTTCTTCCGTGAGCTGATCAGTAACGGATGTGATGCGATCACAAAATTAAAAAAACTCGAAATGATGGGCGAATATACATTACCGTCTGACTACAAACCGGAGATCCACGTTGTTGTAAATCCGGAAGAAAAAACCTTAAAATTTATCGATAATGGTCTTGGTATGACCGCAGACGAGGTTGAGGAATACATCAACCAGATCGCATTTTCCGGCGCAACAGATTTCATTGAAAAATACAAAGACAAAGCAAACGACGATCAGATCATCGGTCACTTCGGACTTGGCTTCTATTCCGCATTCATGGTAGCTGATCAGGTAACGATCGATACATTATCCTACAAAGACGGCGCAACGGCTGTTCACTGGTCCTGCGACGGCGGTACTGAATTTGATATGGCTGATGGCACCAAAGAAGGCGTCGGTACAGAAATCACCCTTTTCTTAAACGAGGATTCCGTTGAATTTTCCAACGAGTACCGTGCAAGAGAAGTCATCGAAAAGTACTGCTCTTTCATGCCGACTCCGATCTTCCTTGAGAAGGCAAACGCTGAGACAGAATATGAGACGATCGACGCCGCTGATAAATTAGACACAGACACTGTCGTTGAGACGATCCATGAGGAAGCAAAAACAGAGGAGAAAGAAAACGAAAACGGCGAAAAAGAAGTCGTTGAAGTTTCTCCTGCAAAAGATAAATTAAAGATCGTAAAGCGTCCGGTTTCATTAAACGATACCAACCCTCTCTGGGCAAAGAGTCCGAACGAATGCACCGACGAAGAATACAAAGCATTTTACCGCAAAGTATTCTTAGATTACAAAGAACCGTTGTTCTGGATCCACTTAAATATGGACTATCCGTTTAATTTAAAAGGTATCCTGTACTTCCCGAAGATCAATACCGAGTATGATTCCATCGAGGGAACCATCAAACTTTACAACAACCAGGTATTTATCGCCGATAACATCAAGGAAGTCATTCCTGAATTCTTAATGCTCTTAAAAGGTGTGATCGATTGCCCGGATCTGCCGCTTAACGTATCCAGAAGTGCACTGCAGAACGATGGTTTTGTAAAGAAGATCTCCGAGTACATCACCAAGAAAGTAGCTGACAAGCTGATCGGTATGTGCAAGACGGATAAAGAAAATTACGAGAAATACTGGGACGACATCAGCCCGTTCATCAAATTCGGCTGTCTGAAAGATACCAAGTTCTGTGACAAGATGAACGATTACATCCTGTTCAAGAATCTGGATGACAAATATCTCACTCTTCCGGAACTCTTAGTCAAAGAGGAAGAAAAGAAAGACGAAAACAAAGATGAAGCTGAGGTATTAGATGCTGACGGCAATCCGATCAAAAAGGAAAGCACCGATGCAGCAGATGAGAATACTGAGGAAAAAGATGAGCGCAAGGTAATCTACTATGTAACTGACAAACTTCAGCAGGGTCAGTACATTAAGATGTTCAAAGAGCAGAACATGGACGCTGTCATCTTAGACCACAACATTGATACTTCCTTCATCTCACAGCTTGAGCAGCGCAATGAGCATTATAAATTCATGCGTATTGATGCAGATGTCACAGAATCCTTAAAGGACGAGACTTCCGCTGAGGACTTAAAGGCTGAGACAGATACCCTGACTGATGTGTTTAAAAAAGCTTTAAACAACAATAAACTGACTGTCAAAGTTGAAAAGCTGAAAAATGCGGATATCGCTTCTGTCATCACGCTTTCCGAGGAAGGCAGACGTATGCAGGATATGATGAAGATGTATGCAATGAACGGCATGGGCGGCATGGATCCGAACATGTTTGCTGCGGATCAGACCCTGACCTTAAACGCAAACAATGAACTTGTAAAATATATCTTTGAGCACAAAGATTCCGAGCATGTTCCGATGTTCTGTGAACAGCTTTACGATCTTGCAATGCTTTCCAACCAGCCGCTGTCTGTTGACGCTATGGCAAAATTTGTACAGCGCAGCAATCAGATCATGATGCTTTTAGCAAAATAATTTTTACAGAATACAAGCCCCTGCAAAACCTGTAGATACGAGTTTTGCAGGGGCTTTCTCATGCTGTTTTTTATCGTGTTTATACCTGAATTTCTATAAAAATATTATTTTGCTGCCGTATAGATTGCGATCATATCTTCCACATCCAGATGCTTTACTTTTCCAAGATTGCCTCTGACTGCCGCATTACACTTTTCTGCCAGTTCTTTTATCTGTTCTTCTGTCGGCGCAATGCCAAGTTCCGTTAATGATGTCGGCATATGGATTTCCCGGTAAAAATCCTCCATTGCAGCAATGCCTGCCTCTGCCGTCTTCTGTTCTGTTTCCTGCGGCTCCACACCCATAACGTGCTCTGCAAACTGCACAAATCGTTCAATACGCTCCCCGCAGACATAGCGTGCCCAGCTTCCCCAGATCGCGGCAAGCCCTGCTCCATGAGCCACATCAAACATTCCACCAAGCTCGTGTTCTAATTTGTGCGTTGCCCAGTCACCACCATCCGTTCCGCAGCCGGTCAGTCCATTATGGGAAAGACTTCCCGCCCACATGACTTCCGCGCGCGCATCATAATTTTCCGGCTCTTTTACAAGGATTTTTGCATTTCTGATCACCGTGCGCATCAGTGCTTCACCGATTCCATCCGTCAGTTCCATGTTTTCACCGTGGTTGAAATAGCGTTCCATCGTATGCATCAGGATATCCGTGCATCCGCATGCTGTCTGATATGGTGGAAGCGTCATCGTAAGCTCCGGATCTAAAACAGCAAACTTTAATCGGCTGTAATCGGTCGTGCATCCTCTCTTCATGCCGCCATCTTCCTTTGTTATTACGCAGGAACCGCTCATCTCACTTCCCGCCGCCGCGATCGTAAGCACTACACCGATCGGCAGACATGCAGTCGGTTTCCGTTTAAAATCAAAGAAATCCCACACGTCTCCTTCATTTGCAACACCATATCCGATCGCCTTTGCGGAATCAATGACACTTCCGCCGCCGACGGCAAGGATGAAATCGACATTTTCTTTTTTACAGAGTGCGATTCCTTCATACACCAGAGAAAGTCTCGGGTTTGGAACGACACCGCCCAATTCGACGTAAGTGATCCCCTCTTTATCAAAGATCGCCTCGATCCTGTCTAACAGACCGGAGCGTCTGGCACTGCCGCTTCCATAATGGATGAGAACCTTTTTACAGTTCTGTTCTTTTATCAGGTTTCCAACTTTTTGTTCCGCACCTTTTCCGAAAACAACTTTTGTCGGTGCATAATAATTAAAATCGTTCATTTTGCTCCTCATTCCCACATGTAAAAGTTCTTATTTCCTCTTTTCATAACTACTTCTAGTTATATAAGCTATTATCGGTAAGAAAACGTATCTGCTTTAGTCTGAACAAGCTCGCAGGAAACCATCACCGGTTCTCTGCGGGCTTACACTCTCTTATCGTATCTTCTTATTATATATCTGTCTGACAAACTATCTACATTGAAATTTTATCAAGTATTCCGGTCAGATGTGCGATCGTCACCCCATAATTTGTCATCGGAACCTGCTGTTTTTTGGCACGGTCGATCCGCGACATCACATATTTGCGGTTAAACATGCATGCACCGCACTGGATGATCAGATCATAGCCGGATAAATCCTGTGGAAAATCCGTTCCACTCATGATGTCTACGGTAATGCTCTCTCCTGCGCGCTTTTTTAACATGCGCGGGATTTTGACTCTTCCGATATCTTCCTGCAGTGGCGCATGGCTGCAGCATTCTGCGATCAGAACATGCGATTCATTTGTCAGGGAATCTAACATTTTTGCACCTTCCACATAGTAAGGAAGATCTCCTTTATACGCTGCAAACAAAACAGAAAATGAGGTCAGCATGCTCTCTTTCGGCTTGTGCTCATACACATAGCCGAATACCTGTGAGTCTGTGATGATCAGTTTCGGCGGTTCTTTTAAGGCTGCAAGTGCCGGCAATAGTTTATCTGTTGTCACACTCATGACCAGGCACTTTTTATCCAAAAGTTCCCGTAATGTCTGCACCTGCGGCAGGATCAGACGTCCTTTCGGCGCCTGGATATCCTGCGGCATGACCAGTAAGACGAAATCTTCTTCTGTGACGAGATCTCCCGTGATCAGCCTATCTCCGTAATTTTCCGGCACAAGGCGGGCGAGTTCTTCCCTGACTGTGTCGATCCCTGCCCCCGTTTTGGCACTGACTGTGAGCGCCTGTTTTCCTGTTTTTTCTTTGATATAAGAAGCAAGTTCGTCCGTATGCGGATCAATATCTGCTTTCCCGACGAGGAATAAAACAGGCGTATTTTTTTCTTTCAGAAACTGATACCACTTTAATTCTTCTGTGAGATCCGGTAAGTTCTCCTGATTTTTCTCGGACGACTGTTGTAATTTTTCTTTTGCATCTTTCGTCTCTGAAGCATCCTCTCTGCAGGCATCCGCGCCAGATACCACGATCACAGCGATATCCGCCTTTTCCGCTGCCAGTTTCGTTTTCTCCACACGGCGTTCCCCAAGCTCAGTCTCATCATCAAATCCCGCTGTGTCAATAATCACACAGGGACCAAGCGGACTGATCTCCATCGGCTTATAGACCGGATCCGTCGTCGTTCCGGCAACATCTGCAACAATGGAGACTTCCTGATGTGTGAAGGCGTTAATAAAAGAAGATTTCCCGCTGTTTGTTTTCCCGAACACACCAATATGCAGACGGTTGCTGCCTGGTGTATCATTTAGTGTTCCTGCCATAGTACTCCTTTCGGACAATCTACCCGGCAGCACGGATTTTCCCGCTCTGCTTTCTGTTTGTCCATTTAAGATATGCATCCCGTTTTTCTTCTCTTAAAATCTGAAATCACGTTTTCCCTCTGCGATATCGTGGATGTGCTCGTATGCAGTCTGTTTTACTTTCGGATTCGGAATTTTTTCAAGTTCTCTGTCGATCAGCTCCATACCAAGACGTTTTGTCTCTTCGCTTGCATAATCTTCCAGATATTCTTTTAATGTCATCAGCGCATTCGGGTGACAGCAGTTTAAGATCTGCATGTTTTTACAAAGTGCCATAAAACGGTCACCGGTTCTTCCCTCGCGGTAACATGCAGTACAGAAACTTGGGATATACCCCAGTTTGATCAGCCAGTTCACAACTTCATCTAAGGTTCTCTGGTCGCTGACATCAAACTGCTCGCTGGTCACTTCTCCTTCTTTTTCCGGCTCTGCGTAGCCGCCGACGCTTGTTTTTGATGCACCGCTGATCTGGGAAACGCCAAGCGGAAGGACTTTGTTTCTCACTTCCTGGCTCTCTCTTGTTGAGATGATCATTCCGGTATATGGCACGGAAACACGGATCAGAGCACAGATCTTTGCAAATGTGTCGTCAGAGATGCCATTGTCAAATGCAGACGGATCAATGTCATCTGCATGCTTGATTCGCGGTACACTGATAGTATGCGGTCCGACTCCATGTACTGCCTCTAAGTGTTCTGCGTGCATCAAAAGTCCTGCAAACTCATAACGGTAAAGGTCAAGTCCAAACAATACGCCAAGTCCTACATCATCAATTCCGCCCTCCATTGCACGGTCCATCGCTTCTGTGTGATATGCGTAATCGTGTTTCGGTCCGGTCGGATGCAGCTTTTCATAGCTTTCTTTATGGTAAGTCTCCTGAAACAGGATATAAGTTCCGATTCCAGCTTCTTTTAATTTGCGGTAATTTTCCACGGTCGTTGCAGCAATATTGACATTGACACGGCGGATCGCACCGTTTTTATGTTTGATGCTGTAGATGGTCTTGATGCACTCTAAGATATATTCGATCGGGTTGTTGACCGGATCTTCGCCCGCCTCAATGGCAAGACGTTTATGTCCCATATCCTGCAATGCAGTAACTTCTTTTACGATGTCTTCCTGCGTCAGTTTCTTTCTTGCAATGTGTTTGTTTTTCAGATGATACGGACAGTATACACAGCCGTTCACGCAGTAGTTTGACAAATAAAGCGGTGCAAACAATACGATACGGTTTCCGTAAAAATCTTTTTTGATCTGCTCTGCAAGTGCATAAACTTCCTGGATTTTTTCAGGAATCTCACATGCTAAGAGGACAGATGCCTCCCTATGATTTAAGCCCTTTCTTAATTTTGCCTTCTCGATGATCTCATCGATCAGTGCCACATTGTCCTTGTTGGCATCTGCATAGGCAAGTGTCTCTCTGATCTCCTCATCTGAAATAAACTCTTCTGCTTTTAATGATTTTGCGTTATACATACATTCTTCCTTTCTTTCCGGTCAGTTTGCGCCCGCTTGCTTTCCGGTTAGTGTATTTTTATATGGACGACAGACTGCTCTTTTTGCAGAACTGTCGTATAAAACCAGTAGATCCGCCTTAAGTCTGCTGGCTTTTTGTCAATTAGTGATTTCTGAAGTTATCTTATGTCCGCCCGTTCTGTCTCACAGATGGCTGATACTTTCCATTCTGCTTCCTTATGGCTGAAAATCGCCCCTGTTTACGGCTACCTGATAGCCAATGCTTTCCATTCGTTTCTGCATGCAGAAGCGGCACTCTGCTGCCTCGTCACCGGTGCAGATCTTATTATCATATAATTTATATTTCTCCCGCACGGCAACCGGGGATAAATTCGGCATGACGACATTTGCTCCCGCTAAAATTCCAAGCTCCCTGCCCTTGGGATGAATCGTTCCAAGCGCTGTGGTCGCCGGGAGAAGTACATGCGGATGGATCAGTCTGATAATGGAAAGCAGCCGCAGTGTCATCTCCATAGTGCCCGCTGTCTCAGTACCAAACGGCGTATCTTTCTGCGGGATAAACGGACCAATACCGACCATCTGCGGTTTCAATCTACGGATAAACTGCAGATCTTCCCACAGGGTATCTACGGTCTGATAAGGCGAACCTACCATAAATCCGCATCCGGTCTGATATCCGATTTCTTTTAAATCTCTAAGACAGCGCATCCGGTTCTGATAGGACATCTCTACCGGGTGCAGTTTCTTATAATGTGCCTCATCTGCCGTCTCGTGGCGCAGCAGATACCGGTCTGCCCCCGCATCAAAATATGCCTGATAGCTCTCTCTTGATTTTTCTCCGATAGAAAGTGTCACCGCACAGTCGGGATATTCTGCCTTGATCTTTGAAACGATCTGACAGATCTTTTCATCGGTATAAAATCCATCCTCCCCACCCTGCAGTACAAAGGTGCGGAATCCCAGCTCATATCCGATTTTACAGCAGGAAAGAATCTCTTCTTCCGTCAGCCGGTAGCGGTCTGCGTGGCAGTTACTTCTGCGGATTCCACAGTAAAGGCAGTCATTTTTGCAGTAATTTGTGAACTCAATCAGTCCGCGGATGTAGACATTTTTTCCATAGATGCGGTCACCTGTGTTCCGCGCACGCTGTTTTAAATCCTGTATCATCGCATCGTCCTCTGTGGCAAGAAGAAATGCAAGCTGTTCTTTTGTGATATCTGCTGTCTTTTCTATTGTCTCTGGCAGATTTTTAAAATTCTGCGCTGACATGCCATAGTTTTTCTGTTTGTTTTTGTCTGGTGTTCTCTGGTTTTGTAACATAAATTTATCCCTGTCCGATCATAATGGTCTTTCTGCTAGTGAGATTGGGCATCCGACATATATTTCTTTTGATTTTGCCCAATGTGTATATTTTCAATTCATATCCACGCCAGCTTATGCCATGCCAACATTCGAATACACCGTCTTTGCCGTGATTCCATCAAGTCTGCCGATTTTCCCGGAAAGTGCATTGATAACATCCTGCGGCGCATCGATTGCAACGCTGATGATATGCACATTCCGCTCACGGTATGGCAGACCCATCCGTCCGATAATATACGAGCCGTATTCATGCAAAAGTTTATTTAATTCCGGCGTGGAATCCATATTTTCAACGATGATCCCGACCAAAGCTACTCTTGTATCCATTCGTTTCCTCCCTGATTATCAAATTTATATGATTTTCATACACGAATCTATGATACAGATTTTGGAATAAAAAAAACTGTACCCCTAATTTCAGGTACAGCCTAATAAGAGTCGCATTGCGCCTCTTACATTTTCCATTTATGCCATACCTTTCATCTCAAGTGATTCTTTTGATGTCAGCGTCTTTTCTTTTTCTAATAAACAATCTTGTGCAAAAAGGACTTTACATGTGCTCTTTGCAAAGATATACAATCTCAATTTAGATGCATTTTACGGGCAAATTTCTTATTATAACAATACCCTCTGCATACACAAAAATTATACAGCAAAATTTTTTGCCTATATAAGTATTATGTATACAAAGGGTATCATGATTTTTTAAGAATTGCAATTATGTTTCGATTCTGTACGATATAAAATACAAAAAATGTGTTACTGTTCACACATACTGTGTGAGCAGTAACGATTACAGCCCATTTTAAATGCATCTTCGATGCATGGGGCTGTAATCTGGCATGATATAGTCTTTGGCGCACAGCTTGACAGCAAGTGTCAAGCTTGCGAGTGAACAGTAACAAAAATGTTACTCTTTACGGCACCGGCTCTTCCTCCGGCACCTCGATCTCTTTGATCATCGTCTCATTTCCACATAAAAGCCAGGTATGTTCCCCGCCGCACTCCGGGCAGATCTTACCATGTGCTACGGTATCATATTCGCAGCCACAGTCATCACAATGTGTCACTGCATGGATTGTCTCGATATTTAACTCACTACCGGATAAAACCTCTGTGCGGTCCGCCGCCCAGCGCCAGCAGTCTGTGAGATAAGACGGCACGATGCCGGACACTTCCCCGATGGAAAGTGTCACAGCCGAAACCTTTGTCAGTTCATTTTCCTGCGCGATCTCCTCCACGCTTTTGATCACATGAAATACGATTCCAAGTTCATGCATTCGCGTTATTTCTCCTTTTTTCCAAAACGGATCTTCACTTCACGTTTTAACATATAAGGAAGAATTGCCTTCATCTTGTCCTCCGCTTTTACCATACGGCTGCACTCCGGCAGCTCGCGGTGCAGATGGATCGCATCAAATTCACACTTTGTCGTGCAGACACCACAGCCGATACACTTGTTCGGATCGACCACGGAAGCTCCACATCCAAGACAACGCGCAGTCTCGATCTTCACCTGCTCCTCGGTCAGTGTCCTGTGTGCATCGCGGAATGATCTGTGCGCATCAATCTTGTCATCCATTGCAGGACGCTGTCTCTTTGCACTGTCATATCCTTCCAGGGCAAGATTTTCCTTATCCAGTTCGATAAACTGACGGCGGTTTCTTCCGATCGTCATGCTTGCGTTTTCATGTACAAAACGGTGAATGGACTCTGCACCTTCTTTTCCGGCTGCGATCGCATTGATTGCAAAACCCGGTCCGGTATAGACATCTCCACCGACAAAGATATCCGGTTCTGCGGTCTGGTAAGTAAGCGGATCTGCTACTGCTCCGTTTCCTCTTCCAAGTTCCACTTTAGAGCCTGCCAAAAGGTCACCCCAGAGAATGCTCTGTCCAATACTTAAGTATACATGCTCACATTCCACGGTCATTGTCTCATTCTCATCGAACTGTGGGTTAAAACGTCCAGTCTCATCTTTGACGGAAACACATTTTTTCAGCACGATGCCACGCACTTTACCGTTTTCTGTCAAAATCTCTTTCGAACCCCAGCCACAGTGAACGGCAGCTCCCTCTTCTTTGACTTCTTCCACCTCATCTTTGGATGCCGGCATCTCTTTTTCAGACTCTAAGCAGAACATGGAAACTTCGTTGGAACCACAGCGTGCCGCTGTACGTGCCACATCGATTGCCACGTTACCGCCACCGATGACAACAGATCTGCCATCCACGCGGTAGTCTTCGTTTCCACCGGATACGATATGTAAGAAATCAACCGCACTCATTACACCCGCGGCATCCTCGCCCGGAATGCCTGCTTTGCGGCTTCCCTGGCAGCCGATTGCAATATAAAATGCCTGATATCCCTGCGTGCGCAGTTCGTCTAACGAAATATCTTTTCCAACTTCCACGCCGCATTTGATATCCACACCAAGTTCACGCATCACTTCGATTTCAGCATCCACAACATTTTTCTCTAATTTAAAAGAAGGAATACCGTAAACGAGCATACCGCCCGGACGTTCATTTTTCTCAAATACAGTCGGTTTGTAACCTCTGGCTGCCAAATAAAACGCACAGCTTAAACCAGCCGGGCCACCACCAATGATTGCAATCTTCTGTGGGAAAGTTCCACGGTTTGACGGCTGTACGACCGGTGGAATGTAACGTGTATCTGAATTCAGATCCAGTTCTGCGATAAATTTCTTGACATCATCGATCGCAACTGCCTGGTCCACAGTTCCTCTTGTACATGCATCCTCACAGCGGTGGTTGCAGACACGGCCGCAGACTGCCGGGAACGGATTTTCCTTTTTGATCAGGGCAAGGGCATCTGTGTATCGTCCCTGTGCCGCCATCTTTAAGTATCCCTGTACTGCGATATGTGCCGGACATGCCGTCTTACACGGTGCCGTTCCGGTATCATAACAGTTGATGCGGTTGTTATCACGGTAATCCATATCCCATTTTTCCGGTCCCCACTTGGTATTATCCGGCAGCTCGTGTTTCGGATAGGTGATGGTTCCATCTTTCGTACAGAGTTTCTGACCCATTTTTACGGCACCCGCCGGACAGTACTCTACGCAGCGTCCACATGCAACACAATCCTTTGTTTCAACCTTTGCCACATAAGCAGAACGTGACATGTTCGGTGTGTTAAATAACTGTGAAGTACGAAGTGCATTACAGATATTTACATTACAGTTACAGATGGCAAAAATCTTGTCCTCGCCGTCAATGTTTGTGATCTGATGAACAAATCCGTTATCCTCCGCACGCTGTAAGATTTCCATTACCTTTTCACGTGTAATGTAATGTCCCTTGTTTGTCTCGACTAAATAGTCAGCCATATCGCCGACACCGATACACCAGTCTTCCGGATCATCCGCGCATCCCTCGCCCAAAACACCGCGGGAATAACGGCAGGAACACGGACCTGCTGCATATTTTCCATCATATTTATCCAACCAGTGGGAAATATGCTCGATATCCACCGAGCGGTTCTCGGTCTGAATGGCCTGCTCCACCGGGATCACATGCATGCCGATGCCCGCGCCGCCG
>ENA-OQKN01000610-OQKN01000610.1-human-gut-metagenome-genome-assembly--contig:-NODE-610-length-34575-cov-5.804604_pt1 | contig 34575 bp, 35 predicted proteins | sample MGYA00242776_ERZ504794 | MGnify/ENA primary metagenome ERZ504794 (study PRJEB26092, sample SAMD00036434) | human gut metagenome | host: Homo sapiens | study: EMG produced TPA metagenomics assembly of... | reverse complement strand
AATACAAATCAAATCCAAAGGATTGTGAGAACTGTCCTTTAAGAGGAAGATGTACATCATCAAAGAACTTTCAGAAAGTAGTGACACGTCATGTATGGGAGGAATACCGGGAGGAGGTAATGGATGAGATACGACATACACCGGAATGGAAAGAAATCTATCCAAGGCGTAAAGAAAGCATAGAGAGGGTGTTCGCAGACTGTAAAGAACATCACACGTTGAGATATACCAGGTTAAGAGGACTACAAAAAAATCAGCATCAGTCGCTGATGATTTTTGCGTGTTATAATCTAAAAAGAATGTCCAGATGGAGGTGGAAAAACCTCTCTAAAACTGCACAAAATCTAATAAAAAGCACAATTTTAAATTATTTTAAGAAAAAAGAAAAGCGATACTTGTTTATAAGTACCACTTTGTCAACAATCTGAGAGCTTTATAATAAATCTATAAAGCTCCTTCTAATATATGAATAGGATACTTCCTATTTTTCAATATTTAGATGCAATTCTTTTAACTGTTCTTCATCAACAGGTGTTGGCGCATCACTCATTGGACATTTTGCATTTGCGTTTTTAGGGAATGCGATAACATCTCGAATTGATTCACTTTCAGATAAGATCATAGCGATACGATCAAGCCCAAATGCCAAACCGCCATGAGGAGGTGTACCATATTTTAACGCATCTACAAACCATCCGAAATTTTCTTGAATTTTTTCTTCTGTGAATCCTAAGACTTCAAACATTTTATCCTGCATAGCACCATCATAAATACGTAAAGAACCTCCACCAAGTTCATAACCATTTAATACGATGTCATAAGCGATTGCATGTACTTTACCAGGGTCGCTGTCAATATATTGCATATCTTCATCTTTTGGACGTGTAAATGGATGATGCATTGCATACCATCTGCCATCTTCCTCACTATATTCAAACATTGGGAAGTCTGTTACCCACAAGAAAGAGAATTCATCCAGTTTTTTAAGTCCTAAAACACTTCCAAAGTGGTTACGCAAAGCACCTAATACATTGCATGTTGTGTTCCATTTATCGCTGACAATTAAAACTAGATCCTGTTCTTTTAATTTCAATGTATCACATACGGCATGAATTTCATCATCAGATAAGAATTTCACAATAGGTCCACTTAATACATTGTCCATATATTTTAAAGTTACTAATCCTTTTGCCCCATTTTTCTTCGCAAGTTCTGTAACTTTATCAATTTCTTTACGTGTCATATGTGCCATATTAGGAACAACAACTGCTTTGATACTTCCTTTTGCCTCTACACAATCCTTAAACACTTTAAAAGAAGAGTTTTCAAATAAAGAAGTAATTTCCTGTAGTTCCATACCAAAACGATTGTCTGGTTTATCGCTTCCATAGCGATTCATAGCTTCTTCCCATGTTAAACGTGGAAATGGAGTTGTAATATCCATTCCTTTTACATCTTTCATCAGTTTCTGAAGCATTTCTTCCATCATTGTCTGAATTTCTACATCACTTAAAAAACTTGTTTCCAAATCGACCTGCGTAAAATCTGTTTGACGATCAGCACGTAAATCTTCATCTCTAAAACATCTTGCGAACTGATAATAACGTTCAAATCCAGATACCATCAACAGCTGTTTGTAAAGCTGTGGAGATTGTGGCAGTGCATAAAAACTTCCTGGATGTACACGACTAGGCACAAGATAATCACGTGCTCCTTCTGGTGTACTTCTTCCAAGCATTGGTGTTTCAATTTCAATAAAGGCATGATTATCCAAATATTCACGCATGCTTCTTGTAATTTGATGACGCATCATTAGTTTTTTCTGCATAACAGGGCGTCTTAAATCCAAATAACGATATTTCAAACGTGTATCTTCTAATGCATCTGTATCATCTGCCACAATGATTGGAGTTGTTTCTGCACTGTTTACAATTACAACTTCTTCTACTTTTACTTCAATATCTCCAGTAGGAAGTTTATCGTTTTTATCTTTTCTTTCTAAAACTGTTCCACTAACTTCTAAAATATATTCATTACGAACTTCTTTGATCTGTTCTGAAATAGTTTCATCGAATACAAGCTGTGTAATACCACTTCGATCACGCAAATCAATAAATACCAAAGAACCAAAATTTCTTCTCTTCGCAACCCATCCAATTAAACTAACTTTTTTTCCTGCATCACTTAAACGCAGTTCCCCATTTGTATGTGTACGTTTCATAATCCTTATTTCATTCCTCTCTATTCTTCATGATGGTGATGATGTCCGCATGTACAGTTTTCTTCACCACAAGTACATTCTTCATTTTCTTCCTCAAACAAAGCATCCATGCTGTCAATAATGTCATCAAAAGGAACACTTTGCTGTGTCTTATGCAGGGTATCTTTTATTGTTACTTCCCCTTTTTCAACTTCATCTTCACCAATCAATATCGCAATACGCGCCTTTTTACGATCGACCGTCTTAAACTGTGCTTTAAAAGATCTTCCAAGATAATCTGTATCGCTTCGATAGCCGTTTGCACGAAGCAAGGATACAACCTGTAAAGCTTCTTTTTTCACACTTGGAGAAAGACATAAAACATAAGCATCTAATCCTTCTTCTTCATCCAAAGAAATACCCTCTGCTTCACAGGCAATCAACAAACGTTCCAGTCCCATGGCCCATCCAATGCCGCTCATACCTTGTGGACCGCCAAAATATTCTACAAGTCCATCGTAGCGTCCACCAGCAAATACGGTAGACTGTGCCCCCATTTCCTTATTTACAGAAACGACTTCAAATACAGTATGTGTATAATAATCCAATCCACGTACCAAACGATCATCTACTTCATAAGGAATACCTAAAGCATCTAAGCCTTCTAAAACTTCTTCAAAATATGCCTGACTTTCTTCGTTTAGATAGTCCTGCATTTTTGGTGCAGTTTTCATGATTTCTTTTTCATGATCTACTTTGCAATCCAAAATACGCAAAGGATTTTGTTCATAACGACGTTTACAATCTGCACACATATCATCAATATCATTTTTAAAATGTTCTTTTAATGCAGTGCGATAAGCATCTCTTGATGCATCATCCCCCAGCGTATTAATTAATACTTTCATATCTTTTAATCCTAATGCAGATACAAAAGACCAGCCTAACGCAATTGTTTCTACATCAAGCATAGGACTTTTTGCGCCAATAACCTCTACACCAAACTGATGAAAGATACGCATTCTTCCTTTTTGTGGTCTTTCATGACGAAACTGCGGACCTACATAATACATTTTTACCGGTAAATCGGCACTTCCAAAAAGTTTATTTTCTACAAAAGAGCGCACAACACCTGCAGTTCCTTCTGGACGAAGTGTTAAGGATGTCTTGCTGTTTTCTAATTGGAATGTATACATTTCCTTATTTACCATATCACTGGAATCATTTCCTCTTTTAAATACGTTTGTATGTTCAAAAATAGGGGTACGAATTTCATCATAGTTATATACATGACAAAACTGGCGAATCAATTCTTCTAATCTGTGCCATTTGCGAATATCCTTAGGCAGAATATCCTGTGTTCCTCTAGGGACCTGATAGTTCATAAATATCCTCCTTATCTATCAAAGAATAAAAAAACGTCCTCAACAAAGGACGTAATTTACGTGGTGCCACCTTATTTCAACCTGTAAACAGGTACTCATTTTCTTTAACGCAGAAATACGATCACTCATTTCCTAGTGATACCTCCAAAGTGTCCTGTTCTTCTTCATCCATAAAGACTTACAGCCAAGGTCTTTTTCTCTGCCATGGAATCCATTTGAAAAACATCTCTTTTTCATAGGTTATTTAAAGTTTACCTGTCTTTGTACTCTTTGTCAATACCAAGCATAAAATAAGCGATGAATTATACCGCAACATAATCAAAAATTATTTATTTTTATCTAATCTTTTGATAAAAATACGGTTTCGAATGGATATTCCGTATTGCCATCTGAACATTTAAGTATACAGTTTTGATTCTCTGTACCACAAGATGGATCCAGTTTTAATCGATACACATAGATATCATCTTTTGTATTATCTTTATTTTTTGTAAACTGAATTGTATACTCTGCATTTGTCTGATGCAATTTAACACTATCTGGATCAATCCCCATACGATAAAAGACAATGTATTTACAATCCGAAGTACTAATATCAAAAACTTTCCCATTATAGTTTTCTTCAAGTTCATCAAAATAAGGATATTGTTCAAGAATCTTAGAATCTACTTGTTTTAGAGACTCTTTATCAGAACAGGCGATAAGCATAAAACTAATGAAAACAAAAGACACAGCCAATACTACCTTTTTCATAAACATCCCTCCTTCAAAGCTGCACATAATAATCAATATGCATACTACAGGCAGAATCTAACTGTTTATTTATAAAAGCAGCTGTTTACCTAAAGAAACAGAAGCTTTCCTTCATCTTTATCATACAGCTAAGAATATATTCTTTCAATAGCAGGAATACAATATTTCATGTTTTATGCTCATAAAAAGCTGCGCATTTGAAACATTTTATTTTAGATGTAACTCATAATATAAGATAGTTATTTCTCCTAGAAAAGGATGCATTTGGGTAGATGTTCTATTTGCAATTTCTTTAAATCCAATTTTCTTTAACAAATTATTTGAAGCAAGATTGTACGAATATGCATTAGCAGATAATGTTGTTATATCACTTTGTTTATCCAGCAAGGAAATCAATGCACGTAAAGCTTCTTCCATATATCCTTTTCTTCTATAAGACTTATTCATACAGAAACCTATTTCCATACAGTCCTTTTTAGAAGTGTGCATAATATGAAGTGCCGCAATCATTTTGTTGTTTTCTTTTAGTTCAACAAAAATTCTTTCTTGCACCTCTTTCACAATACGATCATAATCCTTTTCAAATTTTGTATCTTTTTTTAGATAAGGTTCATATCCTCCATCATCAAGACACGTCTGCCGATCTGAAACAATGTCGAAAAAATCATCTTTATCTTCTTTTGAAGGACTGCGTAAAAGCAGTCTCTCTGTTTGTGTATACATGCTTATCACTCCTATACAAAAAAAGGGCATAACACCCTTTCCCATCTTATTCCGCAGATTCATTAATGTTGCTGACGTTATGATATACCTGCTGTACATCATCAACATCATCTAACAATGTTACCAAACGCTGGAACAGTTTCAAATCTTCTCCCTGAAGTTCTACATATTCATTTGCCAGCATGGTATCTTCCATTACATCAAATGTAACATCTGGAATCAATTCTTCAATTGCTGTTTTTGCTTTATTTAAATCTGTAGGTTCAACCGTAATTGTCATTGTTCCATCTTCTACTTCAATATCTTTTAGCTCTACTTCCGCCATAATCAATGCATCCATCATAGCTTCTTCATCATCATATTTGATAACGATCAAACCAACATGATCATAGTTGAATGATACAGAACCACTAACACCAAGTTTTGCATGTGATTTATTAAATGCTGCACGCAAATCCGCAATCGTACGATTGGCATTATCTGTTAAACAGTCAATAATGACAGTTCCACCACCTGCAGAACCAAATCCTTCATAACGAGCAGCAGAATAGTTTTCATTTGTTCCACCTTTTGCTTTTTCAATTGCTCTTTTAATGACATCATTTGGTACCTGATTTGCTTTTGCACGTTCAATTACTTTTTTCAAAGCAACGTTCATATCTGGATCTGGTACACCTGATTTTGCAGCTACCAGAATTTCTTTTCCATAACGAGAATATAATTTTGTTTTTGCTGCTGCTGTTTTTGCCATAGATGCAGCACGTACTTCAAAATGTCTACCCATTGTTTCATCACCTTCCAAAATTTCCTTATCTAGTATAGCATATTTACACTTTTAAACGCAAATAGATTTTTAATCAGGCAGTTCAATCTCTCCTACTTTTTCTTCGATTTTTTTAAGAATTACTGCTCTTTTTTCTGTCTGCACTCTCTTTATAAGATAAGCAATTAAACGCTTGAATTCGCCCTCACTAAATTCCTCTTCTATAAATGTATCAATAATCATGGAACATTCCTCTCTATATTTGGGAATCACACAATTTTCCAACTGTACAAATAAAGCCTCTGCTATTCTTCTATCCATAAAAATACCTCATTTCTTTCTTTAGTATAATATAAATCAATTATCATTCGCAAGAAAAAAACTTAGGTTGCATATATAACTAACCAGAGATATAATCTATTTAAGATAGAAATGAGGTGGACTTCGATGAAGAATTTGATTCGAGACCAATACTCGGTGCAGTTTTAAAATCTGATAACGGATTGCATCGAGTCAAATAATTTATGTTATCAGTATAACTGCACCTTAGATAGAAAAGCTGAAAGAGATAAAGGAGTAGTTATTTATGAATACAAACGAATTAGTAAAACAATGGTACAAAGAAGAAAGACAGGCCAATATACATGGATGGGATTTTTCATATATCCAGTATCGTTATGAAGAAGAAAAAGATTTGCCATGGGATTATAAAAACATCGTAAAATCTTATATCAAAAAAGATGATGAAATTTTAGATCTAGATACAGGTGGAGGAGAGTTTTTACTATCTCTTCATCATCCCTATTCAAAAACAAGCGCTACAGAAGCTTATCCACCTAATGTCGCATTATGCAAAAAGATCCTGCTTCCTCTTGGTATTCATTTTAAGGAAGTAGATGTAAAAGAAGCACTGCCATTTGATGATAATCAATTTGACATCGTCATCAATCGACATGGTTCAATAAATGAAAAAGAAATTTATCGAATCTTAAAACCAAATGGTATTTTTATTACAGAACAAGTCGGAGCAGAAAATGATAGAGGTTTGGTTGAATTATTATATGAAAATTCTCCAAAGCTACCCTATCCCGAAGAATATGTAGCCATAGCTAAAGAAAAGTTTAAAAATGCAGGTTTTTCTATCCTGCATGCGCAAGAAGCATTTCGCCCTATCTACTTTTATGATGTTGGTGCTCTGGTTTGGTTTGCGAAAGTTCTTCCATGGGAGTTTCCAAACTTCTCTGTTAAAAACAATTTAAAAGGTTTATATAAAGCCCAGAAACAATTAGAAAGAAAAGGATTTGTTGAAGCACAAATTCACAGATATTTGCTGATTGCGAAAAAATAAGCATTAATATTTCTTATAGAAACAAGCAGTTAACTTCCTAAAATATAACTGCTTGTTTTTTACATAATGATAGCTTTCTACAATCCTGCCAAGTTCTAAAGACCAGCAACATATTGCATATATCATTTTCATTAACTACTGTAACTTTATTTTGCACCACAAAAAAGTGTTCAACATACTATGTAAATCGAACACTCATTTTTTATTTGCTCTCTTTTAAATATTTGGACTCAATCGCAGGTACATAAAAAGCACCATATTCTTTTAATGAGATCTGATGTTTTGTAAAATAATCGTCTTCATATTCTACTGGAACATAAAATTTGTAATAAGGAAGAAAATAATCTAAACTTTCATCATCTAAATAAACGAGTTCACTATACGCTATCTCATCTAAATCAATTGTGATACCTGGCATAGAACCTACATCACTGCGATATTTTCCACTATGCAATTCTGCTTTTGCTTCTTCTAAAGATTTAATTGGATAATTTCCGATAGAAGTTGATGTGTCTTTTTGATTGATACGATAGCCGTATAAATACCCATCTTCATCCGTATATAAACTAACACTTTGAAGTTGTGAAACAAATTTATCAACAGGATTTTTTTCTGTTTCATAAACTTCAATAGAATACCCCTTTTCTACTTTATTATTTTGACTAACACCATAGTTCACTCTTACATCAACTAATGGGTTTTCTATTTGAAACAGTTCTTTATGATCTAGACAGTAGTTTCTTACTGTTTTCTTTATTTTTTCGATGCTCCAATTTTTATTGACAAGCAATACACTATTTTCTTTGATGTTTGGAAATTCATACCAAACAAATACGCTTTCTCCGCCATCTTCTAACGTAATCCTAATATTCTCATTTTTTAGTTCACTCCTTTCCTCTTTTTTTGTACTAGTCGTAATTTCATAATGTTCCATTCCTAAAATATCTGCATATTTTTTTAATTTTTTCTCCTGCTCTTCTTTTGTCATAGAATTATGAAAATATCCATATTTGTCCATTACATTTTTGTTTTTAATTACTGGCAAGTTATCTAGCGGTTTTGAAAAATCATAAAAAGAAAGATGCTGAAGTTCTTTTTCATCATATACATCAATGCCTTCAAATCCTGTACAATATCGACAGTTTACACTACCTGTTCTTGGAGCTGGTTTCTGCAAAGACAAGACAGGCAAAGAATCTACATAATGAACCGGTTGTTTTTTTTCAGGTATCCATCGAAGCACCCCTGCTCCTAATATGCAAATTATACAAAAAGCAACTGCATATGCTAACATCGGTTTTTTCTTTTTTTCATTTTGTTTTTGTAGTATTGTATTGATCATTCTCTGTTTCCATAGCTCATTTGCGCAAATCTGTTCTACTTCCTTTTGGTAGCGATTCATCATATAACACCTCTTCTTCCATTTGTTTTCTTAACTGCTTTCTAGCTCTTGTTAGCCATGAAGAAACCGTCCCTTCTTTCACATGAAAAATTTGTGCAATTTCCTTCATGGAGTATCCCTCAAAATAAAATAGAAATACTGCATTTCTTTGATGAAAAGACAATTTACGTACTTCATCCAAAACAGAACTTGTAGTTTTCGCTTTTTCTATAAACTGTGTATCATTCACAGTAAGATGATTTCGTTTCCGATTCCACCAATGCCCTAGATAGTCTTTGCACATATTCGATGCAACTCTTAATAACCATGCTTTTTCATGTTCTTCATCTATAAAAACAGGCTGCTTTTCCATGTATTTCATAAATACATTTTGTACAATATCCTGTGCCTGTGCTTCTTCTTTCACATGATGCATCGAAAAGCGAAGCAGCATCGTACTGTAAGAATGAACAATCCTTTCAATTTCTTCCTCTCTCATCTTCTCCCTCCTTCACTATATACACGTTTTTGTTGCTTAAAATACTGCACATAAAGTTAAAAATTCTTATATTTTAGATGCTTCAGATTATGCAGAATTAATATCTAGGATTTATTCCAAGATGCAAATGAAATAAAACACTTATTACAATCATTAGAATGAACAATTATAACAAGTGTTTATAGTGCTAAAGTATATTACTCAAAACAAGGATGAGTCTGATAAACTTCAAAGATAATTTTTAAGAACCTCAATGTTTCTTTAGACGGTTTTGTAGAATAGATGATTCCAAAAGGAACTTTATAATCCCAGTTAAGTTTAATTGTTTTAATCATTGGGTGTATGTCTATCCAATTAGGAGAAGTGATAATAACGCAATTTCTTTTTATACATAAATTAAACGTATTGATATCATATTCATCGACATCGATGATCGTTATTTCTTTATGTTTTTGCAGTTCTATTCGAGCATCGTCCAAATATTGAGAAACACCGTTTTTTAACATGATGATTTCTTGATTATATAAATCTGATATAGCAAGCACTTTTTTATTTTGAAGTTTATGGTGAATCGGAACACCTATACATAAAGGTAATTTGACAAGTTCCATCGCATTATATCTTGTACCTAGAAATGTTGAAAGATAGGTACCTACGAAAAATGTGAATTTATCTCCAAGCTGTGAAAAAGCATTATGTTGTCCTTGCCTACTATCTTCAAAGGATATAAATTCTAAATCAAAATTTGGCCATTCACTTTGTACAATATTCCAAATATTACTTAAAAGTTTACTTGGAAAGAGTTCGGAAGAGCCAATTTTAATTTTTATTGTAGTTTCATTTGATAACTTTTTTGCCTCCTTTAGGATGGTATTAGAAAGATGCATAATCTTTTGTGATTCTTTGTATATGTACTCCCCCTGCATAGTTAGCTCAATTCCTTTTGAAGTTCTTTTAAATAATCTTACTTGAAGATCATGTTCCAATTTATTCATTTGCTTCATAATGGAAGTGGAGGAAATAAATAATTTTTCAGACGCCTTTTGAAAACTGCCACACTTAGCAACAATAATAAATGTATCAAGTAAATGATTATACATAAACCACCCTCCGTATCAACTTTTAGTTGATACAATTATAACACATTTAACACTTCTTAGATAGAAAATGATTTTATATAATACACATGAGGTGATAAAATGAAAATAGAAGCAAAATTAAAACTAGGACAGCACGTATCTTTAATGGATAAAGAATTCGAAGAGATTAGAAAGACTATTAAAAGAAAATGCCTGGATAGGTGCTGGCAGTACCATTTTAGGAGTAACTGTTGGTAAGAACTCTATTGTTGCGGCTGGTTCAGTAGTTACTAAAGATGTACCTAATAATTGTATTGTCGGCGGGAATCCAGCTAAATTTATCAAATATATTAATGAATAGCAAAAACATAAAAAATAGAAATGTTAGATAAGGAAAAGAGAACAACATGAAAAAAAGATTTATTGGAAAATTAGAAGTTTCCCCAATCGGTATGGGGTGTATGGGCTTTTCTCATGGGTATGGGAAAATTCCAGAAAAACAATATAGTATAGAAGCAATCAGAAAAGCTTATGCGTTTGGCTGCACTTTCTTTGATACGGCTGAAGTTTATGGAAATGAATTATATTGGGAAGGACATAATGAAGAAATCTTAGGAGAAGCAGTTGAAAGTTTTAGAAAAAACATTGTGATTGCGACGAAACTTCATATCCATGATGAAGAAGTCACACCAAACATGGACTTATATCACTTAATTAAAAGTCATTTAGAAAAATCTTTAAAAAGATTAAGAACCGATTACGTTGATTTATATTATCTGCATCGTGTTAACGAATTCGTACCTGTCGAAGATGTTGCGTATGTCATGGGAAAATTGATTGATGAAGGATTAATTAAAGGATGGGGTTTATCACAAGTTGATGTTGATACACTAGATAAAGCACATCGTGTAACACCTGTGACAGCTGTACAAAATTTATACAATATTTTAGAAAGAGATTGTGATGATGAAATCTTTCCATACTGCATTGAAAAAAATATTGGAGTGGTTCCTTTTTCACCAATCGCCTCAGGTTTTTTAAGTGGGAAAATTACTGCGAAAACAGAATTTGAAAAAGTGGATGATGTTAGAAAGTTTGTTCCACAGCTAACAAAAGAAAATATCGAAGGCAATCAGCCAATCGTAAATATACTTCAAAATTACGCAAAAAAGAAAAAAGCAACACCTGCTCAGATTTCTTTGGCTTGGATGTTGAAGAAATATCCAAACGTTGTCCCTATTCCAGGATCAAAAAATCAGGAAAGAATTATAGAAAATTTAAGTGCATGGGACATTGAGCTAACAGATGAAGAATTTTATGAACTACAGTCTGCTTTAGACAAATGTGAAATATACGGACATAGAGGTATTGTAGAAACTCAACAAAAGATTTTCTCGAATCATTGGAAGAAATAATCATGTAACTGTTTATGTATATTTTCATATCACTTCACTCGTAATAAAAAGAAAATTGAAAAATCCTCCTCATTGTATGATTGTTTATGGAATGTGGAGGATTTTATATTTTGAAATTAGAATTATACATTTAAATCAATATTATTATCATGATGTATACTCATTTTAATCACATAAACAATGGCACTCCTCAATATGAGTAGTGCCATTCATTTTCCTATTTTACAACGATGTTAACAACTCTACCTTTGATAACAATAATCTTACAGATTGTTTTTCCTTCAATTTGGGCCTGTACATTTGGAAGTTTCATAGCTTCTTCTTTTAATGCATCTTCATTTGAACCTGCAGCAATCAAGAATTTACCACGTAATTTTCCATTTACCTGCGCAATGATTTCTACTTCACTTTCTACAAGAACGCTTTCATCATATGTAGGCCAATCTGCATAGGCAATTGTATCTTCCTGTTTCAAGACAACCTGCCACATTTCTTCTCCAAGGTGTGGAGCAAATACAGAAAGCAGTTTTACAAATCCCTTCGCATATTCTTCGTATACTGTTTCTGCTTTGTAACATTCATTCACAAAAATCATCATTTGTGAGATTGCTGTATTGAATCCAAGAGTTTCAATGTCATTTGTAACCTTTTTAACTGTTGCATGATATACCTTATCTAAAGAATGATCGTTTTCTTTCACGATTTTACCAGATTCTGCAATCAAACGATATACACGATCCAGCCATTTACGGCTTCCATCAACACCGCTTTCGCTCCATGGTTTGCTTGCCTCTAAAGGACCCATAAACATTTCATAAATACGAAGGGTATCTGCACCATAATCTCTTACAATATCATCCGGATTGATAACGTTTCCTCTGGATTTACTCATTTTTTCTCCATTAGAACCTAAGATCATTCCCTGATGGCATAGTTTCTGGAATGGTTCTTTTGTTCCTAGAACCCCTTTGTCATATAAGTAATTGTTCCAGAAACGAGAATACAACAAGTGTCCAACTGCGTGTTCACTTCCTCCAATATACAAGTCAACAGGAAGCCAGTGTTCTAATAATTTTTTATCTCCAATAGCCTCTTTGTTTTTAGGATCGATATAACGCATATAATACCAGCTGCTTCCTGCACTACCTGGCATAGTACTTGTTTCACGCTTACCGCCTTTATAATTCAGCCAGTCTACTGCTTTGTTTAATGGAGATTCTCCGGATTTGCTTGGCGCATAATCTTCTAGTTCTGGAAGTGTCAGTGGAAGTTCTTCCATTGGTAAAACTTCATCATGATCTTCATAATGTACGACCGGAATCGGTTCTCCCCAATAACGCTGACGAGCAAAAATCCATTCACGTAAACGATAATTGATCTGTTTTTTACCGCATTTATGTTCTTCTAACCATGCAATCATCGTATCAATTGCTTCTTGTTTTCCCATACCGTTTAAGAAATCAGAATTGATATGTTTTCCATCTTCGGTATAAGCTTCTTTTGTAACATCGCCGCCTTCCAAAACTGGAATGATGTCAATACCAAATTTTTTCGCAAATTCCCAGTCACGTGTATCGTGTGCAGGAACGGCCATGATTGCCCCTGTACCATAGCTTGCAAGTACATAATCACTGATCCAGATTGGTGTTTTCTTATGATTTACAGGATTGATGGCATATGCTCCTGTAAAAACTCCTGTTTTTTCTTTGTTTAATTCAGTACGTTCCAAATCAGATTTAGAAGCACATACTTTCTTATAGCTTTCTACAGCTTCCTTTTGTTCAGGTGTCGTAATTTTATCTACTAATGCATGTTCTGGTGCAAGTACACAATACGTTGCCCCAAACAAAGTATCACAGCGTGTTGTAAATACCGTAAAGCTTTCCTCATGTCCATCTACTTTAAAGTTTACATGCGCACCAACAGATTTTCCAATCCAGTTACGCTGCATTTCTTTTGTAGATTCTGGCCAGTCCAAATCATCCAGCTGTGCCAATAAACGCTCTGCATATTTTGGAATATCCAATACCCATTGTTTCATATTTTTACGAACAACAGGATATCCTCCACGCTCACTTTTTCCATCAATAATTTCATCATTTGCCAAAACCGTTCCCAATTCTTCACACCAGTTTACAGGCATATCCACATTTTTTGCTAAACCATCTTTGTACATCTGTTCAAAGATCCACTGCGTCCATTTGTAATACTGAGGATCTGCGGTAGAAATTTCTTTGCTCCAGTCATAAGAAAAACCAAGCATTTTCAACTGACGCTTAAATGTCTCAATATTAGTTTCTGTAAAACCTGCAGGATGATTCCCTGTTTTAATTGCATACTGTTCTGCAGGAAGCCCAAAAGCATCCCATCCCATTGGATGTAAAACATTAAATCCTTTCATGCGTTTATAACGAGAAACAATATCACTTGCTGTATAACCTTCTGGATGTCCTACATGTAACCCCTGTCCACTTGGATAAGGAAACATATCCAATACATAAAACTTTGGCTTGCTGAAATCATATACATCGGTTTCAAATGTTTTGTTTGTATCCCAATACTCCTGCCATTTCTTTTCTATTTTCTTGTGTTCAAATCCCATACTATCTTTTCCTTTCCAAACATAAAAAAACGTCCTATTCTAAGGACGTCATAAACGCGGTACCACCTTAGTTCCCTGTTTTTTACAGAGCACTCTACTTCTTAACGCGAAGATAAAACGGATAAGTTCTTATCAGGCTCCTTAACAAGTTCCCAAGCTGCATGCTTCGACTTTTCACCAGCCAGTCGACTCTCTAAACCATTTCACAAGGTACTACTTTAATTCAACGCCTTTACCTGTATAAGTTTAATAAACCAGTAAGGTTTTGTCAATATTTCCAGCATAAAAAATGTAACAAAGTCCAAGTCAGTTTGCAGTAAACCATAACCTTAAATACAAGGTTCACTTCAATCAAATCACACGCGATTAAAAACTTGATTCAACGTTATATTGGTGTAATTGAAGCTTTATACCCTTATGCCTTCAGCATATCACATAAGGGTTATGTTCCTATCTTTTATTTCCAATATTTCTTTTTATCCTCATCTGTAACTTTACGAAGGATACGGCATGGATTTCCAACCGCAATAACTCCTTCTGGTATATCTTTTGTTACAACACTTCCAGCACCTATAATACTGTTATTTCCAATTTTTACACCGGGAAGTACCAATACTCCCATCCCAATCCAGACATTATTTCCAACAGAAATAGGATAAGCGTATTCCAGCCCCTGATTTCTTTGTTCTACATCCAAAGGATGTCCTGCGGTAGAAAAAACACAATTAGGGCCAATGAATACATTATCTCCAAATGTTACTTTTGCACCATCTAAAATTACACAATTATGATTGGAACAAAAGTTTTCACCTATTTCAATATGATAGCCATAATCACACCAAAACGGTGCTGTAATACAAAAGGAGTTTCCTGTCTTCTTGAATAAACTGCGAATCAATTGTTCTTGTTCCTCTATTTGTGATGGTCTTAATTGATTATATTGAAAACACTGTTCTTTACAAGAAATCCTGTCTTTCAATAACTCATCATCATAATTTGCGTCATAAAGCAAACCTTGTTTCATTTTCTCTTTTTCTTTCATTTTCTACATATTCTTCCTATCTATCTAATTTATCGAATTGGTGTACCTATTTTCTTCTTTTTCCTCCATGTAGGCGGTAAACCATCATCACCCCAGTATTCATCAATAGAGATAATCTTGTCATTCTGAAACTTTATAAATGAAGTTACATGACAAGAGATAGTTTTATCTAATGAAAAAACATGCACTACAGTAATGACAGTATCTTTTAAATATTCAGTTCGTTGTATTTCCCCATCCCATTTGCCTGGATATTCACAATTTGCTTGAATAAATTCATCTACTGTAAAGTGTTCATTTGTATTATGCCAGTTAATATATGCATTCTCGTGAAAATATGTTTTTAATTCATCTGCTTTTTGATGCAGGCAACATCTCCAATACGCATTTATATTCATTTATTTCACCTCACATATCCTCTTTTTCTTGCTTCTTCTATAAGTTTAGGCTGAATTGATGGATACGTCCATTCTGTTATTAAAGTATCACTAAGAACTATTTTTTCAATTTCACTTTAAATTTTTCCAAAAGAGAAAATATCTGCCACAAAAAGCATTCCGAAGGTCTCCACATTTTCTTCTTTAACCACTCTTGTCTTCCCTGTAACAGAATATACACATACTGGTTTTATCTCAAACTCTTCTGCACCTGTTTCTTCCCTTAATTCTCGACTTGCCGTTTCAAGAATTGTTTCGTTTTCTTCTCTATGACCACCTGCAAGTTCAAATGTATCTCTTTCTTTATGTTTACAGAACACCCATTTTCCATCAGCTTTTGCGATAATGACCGCAAATTTAAGCAGAGAATCTTCTACACTGTCATAAAACTTTACACTTACCATTTTGTATCACCTTCTGATTATACTTTAGAATGTAATCTTTTCCAATCTTCTTCTTTTAAAAGAGTAGTATGTCTTGTGCGTTTTTCATGCAATGCAGCTACTTCTACATCTTTTATTGTGCAGTAATAAGAGAACCCACATTTTTCTTGTACACGTTTTGAATTCATATTTCCTTCGTAATAACCACACCATATTTGTTTCATATCTAAATCTTCAAAACCATGTCGAAGCAGTTCTTCTGCAGCTTCCAGCATATAACCTTTGCCCCAAAAAGGATAAGCAAGCCAATACCCCAATTCACATGCATCCTTGCTTGCTGCCACATCACTTTTCTCATGTAACATTAATTCAATTGCCCCTATTGGTGTTTTTGCATCTCGTAAACAAATGGCATAACATTCTTTTCCCTGTAAAAGATGTTTTATAATAGATAAGCTTTCTTCTACGCTTTTATGTGGAGCCCAGCCGGCTTTTGGACCTACGCGAGGATCTTTCGCATACATATATAAAGCTTCTGCATCACTTTCTTTCCATGGACGCAAAGTCAATCTTTTAGTGTTTAATTCCATAGCATTCACCATCACTCATCTGCTGTATTTTAAAACAATTTCTGCTAATCTTTCCTGACATTGTCCATTTGAACAAATAACACCAGTAGGTTTTAATTCATCAAAAGCATTTTCTACAAGAGCTTTTATTTTGCCTCCTGTGTTTTCAATGATGATTTTCCCAGCCCCATAATCCCAGGGCTGTAAATTTTGTTCATAGAAAGCATCAATTCTTCCACAAGCTAAATAGCACAGATCCAATGCAGCACTTCCACTTCTTCTAATATCACGTGCTTCTATGAACAATTCCTTTATAATCGCAAAAGTGATCTCCGCTAAATGCTTATCATAAGGAGATGTTCCTATCATAATAAGTGCCTCATGAAAAGGATGATGACTCACATGAATTGCTTTGCCATTACAAAAACTTCCTATCCCATCAATTCCAACAAAACACTCATCAAGATAAGGGTTATAAACCACTCCAATCAAGCCTTTTCTTTGATAATACAAACCTATAGAAACACAGGAATGATGAAAATCATACACATAGTTTGTTGTGGCATCAATTGGGTCAATGACCCATGTGAATTGTTCACTAATCTGCTGCTGTCCTTCTTCCTCTGCTAGAAAAACACTGTCAGGAAGAACCTTTTTACATTTCTCAATGATAAGATTTTGACATTGTATATCTATATTTGTTACCACATTGGAAGCATTCCCCTTTTCCATAACTTTTTCAATTTTATGATGTAAGATAAACTGTCCAGCTTCTTTAATGATTTCTTCTATTTGTCTAGCCAGTATTTTCTTATTTTCTATTTTTATCATCGAAATCTACCTCCTGTATATTAAAATAAATAGTTTCCCCTTTTACTGTGATAGCTTTTTTGACATCAAATGAAGTTTACAATATGCATCTTCAAAAATAACACCATCATCATGATAAGCATGCTGTTTAAAAAAATCTAGGTTGCCATCTGGAAATGTTCCAATTTCATCTGTGATAACCTCCACGTATTTATATTGTTGAGACAGATAGTTTTCTAATGCTTTTAATAGAGCACTTTTATAGTCGTAATCTTCATCTGATAAATAACCACATGTTATAAAAGCGATGTCTTCTGCCTTAGGAATATCATAAGGAACATAAAGAGATGGATAAAATTCTGCACCTCCTAATACGCTATTCCCATCTACATTCATAAAGCCAATCACTTCGTTTTTTACCATCTAAAAGAAATAAAGGGAATCTACCATGGAATACCACCAAATTTTTAAATATGTATATAGTAGAGTGTATGGAAATACAATCATCGAGGAATCGGAAGCAATAAAATCAAATCCTAGACAAAAACATTGAAAACTTAAATAATATTATTTATTATTTAAGAGAATGCATTATGAGCTATTATGGATGGAGTGATAATTGATATTATACAAATTGTTAAAAAGTTTATCAAGTATATAATCATGTAGGGAGTTTAATGAAATATTTTATATTAGTTTTCTAATTAAAGAACTATATTTTCGATTTGATCGTATTCTTTATTCAATGTTTTGAATGTATTGTAATGTGTATATAATAATTAGAACCGATATGTATTTATGTTAATGTTAAAGAAAGGATTTTATTATTTTATGAAAGAAGAAAGTTTAGAGTTTGAATCAAAATTAGATAAAAATGATTGCAAGTTATTGTTTAAAGAATATTCATATTTAAGATATCTAGAATACCTAATTAATTTTTTAATTGTTTATTATGGTATTAAATTAGGTTATTACTTTATTAATAAGATGGCTATAAATAATATGGATATTCTTTACTTTGTATCATATATATTTATCAGGCTTATTTTTTATAAGATGTTTCAATTGAAAAAAAGATTTAAAGTTGTTGGGACTAAAATTTATTTAAATAACAAATTACGCAATTACTCAAAAGTAATTATATCAAAGGACTTTTTATTTATTATAATTGGTAGGAGAAGAGGAGTGGTAAAAATTCCAAATGGCAAAAAAAATGAAATAATTGATTTTTTTGATCTAAATAAAGTAGTATATGAGGTTGTTGATAAACCTTTTAAGATAGAAAGAAAAATATAAATAACAGTATAAGACGAGTAGTTATTTACCTATTAGCGGTTTTTTAGCTGTCCATTTTACAGGGTATAGTTTACAGTAAAATGTAGTCTTTTTTTAATACTCAGTTTACTATTAATAGTAAACTGAGTCACTCAAAATACCATTTAATTTATTAACATTGATAATTATGACCCAGAATTAAGCTAGATTCAATACATGGATTATTTTGCTGTTATTAAAGAAGGATGAATACACACTGTCACAAGAATAATTATATAAAGAAAAGATGAAAATGCCTTTATCAAAGGATATAGAATGCAAACCAGATGTTTTAAACAACATGTTGACAAGATATAAGTCAAATTAATATTTTAAACAATTATGCGATAATTTCATAATGAAGGATAGGTCTATCGAGCAAAATTATATTTTAATTACTTATTTGATTAAACCTAATTTGAGTGATAAGTAGGCGTTGTTAGCGTTCTAACTATTTTATTAGTTTGGAACAGCAAAAACTTCTACTCGATACAATTCATTATCATATGCCGCTTCGCTTGAAAGTATCAAATTTTTCCCTTGTTTTAAGGTTTTCTTTTCTTCACGTAAATATGTTACTTTTTGAGACAATTTCTCAGGTATATTTACTTTCTTTAGAATTTTATCAAAAGGTAGATTGTTTTTTCTATTATATGGATTACTACAACTCAATAAAACTTCTTTTCCTAGTAAAGCAATATAAAGATTTCCTCTTCCATAATCAAATTCTTCTTTATATATCTCATAATAGAATAATTCTTCATTCAAGTAATAATCTATTTCAATAGAAAAAGGGGTATTATTTGTATCATATGCAAAAGCATATATTGTTTTTTTATCTCCATTATAAAAATTATCGAAAGTACGTGCAAGTTTATCTTCTACTAAATGTATGGTAACTTCACTTTTTGCATTTGCAGGCGTAATTATAAAAAATAATGTCATGAATAGCACTATAATTGCAGTTATTTTTTTCATTCCACTACCTCCAAACTAATTGTTATAAAAAGTTTTTTATCATAATTTGTGTTTCCAGAATTAACTTCCTCCTTCGTATTTATAAATAGTGAACGTTTATCAATAATCATATTCTTTTTAATTGGGTATTTATTGGTTGGAATAAATGAACGATATTCACCTCTTTCACAATAGATGTCATAACCTACAAACTCGTTTAAATCTGTTTCATAGTATGACTGGATAGTGTCATCATCAATTAATGCAACACGAGTTATAAAAAATTTATTCGTATAATATAAGTATTGTACATGGTCACACGGGGGAATAATAAATATATTTTCTTTGAGACTTTTCCCTTTGTAATACACATCCAATTTTAGTTTATATTTATTTTTGTGAGGACCAATATTATAAGTATTTAAATTACTAGCATATTCCCTTCCCACTTCTTTTTGAAAGTAGCGAGTTGTGATGTAAGATAAGCCAAGTTCATTATTGGTTAAGTTTCTAGGTTCAATGTAGTCACTTTCATAAGCTGGATTAATTCCACTATAATCCATAGAATATTCATAGAATCCTTTTTCAACTGGATCATTTAAATTATAGTTATAAAAATTATCTTTAATCTCTGTTTTAGATTCTTTTTTACAGCCACATACTAGCAATAGAATGCATAATACTAATATTGCCTTTTTCTTCATATCTAAGTTCTCCTTTGAATTGTTCAAAATATAATAAATAGTGCTAAAAAATCTAGTTACATAAAATCACCTTTCATTCATTCCTGTTTAAATAACGTTCCAATTGCTTATATAGATTTTCACATTCCTGCTTTTTTGGAAGATTAAATACAAAAGTATCATTCTCTGTATATATGATAATATAATAAGGTTTATCATAATATACATAAGCTTTACACTTTCCAAGCTCTTTATCTTTGGCATCACCAGCAAGAAAAGTGGAGGTACCTTCCCCTGCTCCACTCTTTTTTCCTTCAAAAGTTTCTTTCTTGTATTCGATGTTTTGTATATCTGTAAAATCGACAACATGATCTACTATTCCATCAAAATGAATGGCATCTTGTGTCAGGGAAATTGTATAAGCCTCTTCACTCTTCCCTTTTTCATAGGATTGATACATCAAAAAAACTGATAATAATACCATTAAGATAATAGGAATCCCTACAAAACATGCCAATAGCTTCTTTTCCAAAGCTGTTCCTCCTAACCTATGTCATAGGAAAGAAATCAACCTATAAAAAACAAATAGCCAAATAAAAGCACTACACATGCACTGAACAGTACATCTTTCTCTATGTTTTCTCCCTCTTTTTTCTTTTCCTTAATATAAAGAAAACTTACCAGCGCATATACCCCCAGTGCGCATATTTTCATGGTATTTTTTAACAATGGGAAAACCAGGGATAATGTAAAAAAACACACCAAGGCAAATACTGCCAGAAGATTTAAATATTTCTTATTCATACGTAGCATCACCATGAACAGAATAACAGATTTTTGATAAAGAAACAACAGCATGTAAATATTTCAAAAATGAAAAAGAAGCAGTCTTCACACTGCTTCAAATCGTTATTTTGCTTTGTTTTGTATATATGCATCCATTGCTTTGGCAGCTTCTTTTCCAGCTCCCATCGCTAAGATGACAGTTGCTGCACCAGTTACTGCATCGCCTCCGGCATACACACCTTCTCGTGTTGTCAATCCATGTTCATCTGTAACAAGACACCCTTTTCTATTCGTTTCCAGTCCTTCCGTAGTAGAGCGAATCAAAGGGTTTGGAGAAGTACCAATTGCCATGATCATACAATCAACATCCATGATAAAGTTACTGTCTTTAATTTCTACTGGACGTCTTCTTCCGCTGGCATCTGGTTCTCCCAATTCCATCGATACACATTCCATTCCTTTAACCCAGCCATTTTCATCACCAAGTACGCGAACAGGGTTTGTTAACAGTTTAAAGATAATGCCTTCTTCCATCGCATGTTCTACTTCTTCTTTACGTGCAGGAAGTTCTTCCATGCTTCTTCGATATACGATGGTTACTTCTTCTACACCTAAACGTTTTGCACTTCTTGCGGCATCCATCGCTACATTTCCTCCACCAACAACAACTGCCTTTTTCGCATGTTGAATCGGTGTTTCACTATCTTCTTTATAAGCTTTCATCAAATTGCATCGAGTTAAAAATTCATTGGCAGAATATACCCCTTTTAAATTTTCTCCCGGCATATTCATGAAATTTGGAAGTCCTGCTCCACTGCCAATGAAAACAGATTCATATCCTGCATCAAACAAATCATCGACAGATTCGCTTCGCCCAATCACCACATTTGTCTGAATATCTACACCCATTTCTTTTAGACCGTTGATTTCATGCTGAACGATTGCTTTTGGCAAACGAAATTCTGGAATCCCATACATTAAAACACCGCCTGCTACATGCAGTGCTTCAAATACAGATACCTGATATCCTTTTTTCGCAAGATCTCCTGCACATGTTAACCCTGCAGGTCCTGCTCCAACAACGGCCACTTTATGTCCATTGGAAGCAGGTTTTTGTACCTTTTCTTTTACATGTTCCCGATACCAGTCAGCTACAAAGCGTTCCAATCGTCCAATCGCAACAGCTTCTCCTTTTATACCGCGAACACATTCTTTTTCACATTGAGTTTCCTGTGGACATACACGACCACATACCGCAGGCAAAGAACTTGTTTCATGAAGAATATGATAGGCTTTTTCAAAGTTGCCTTCTTTTACTTCTAAAATAAAATCAGGAATTTTCACAGATACTGGACATCCACTAACACAAGGTCTTGTTTTACAGTTTAAACAGCGCTGTGCTTCTTCCATTGCCATTTCTTCTGTGTAGCCAAGCGTTACTTCTTCAAAGTTGTTTCGTCTTTCGAATGCATCCTGCATTGGCATTTCTACTTTTTTTAACGACATATTTGGCATATTTACTGCGCCTCCTTGTTCATTAGATTACAGTTTTCTTCTCTTTTTCTTGTTTCAAATTCACGATACATACTGCTTCTTGCGATAGCTTCATCAAAATCAACCAGATGACCATCAAAGTCTGGACCATCAACACAGGCAAATTTTGTTTCACCGCCAACACTTAATCGGCATCCTCCACACATACCAGTACCATCAATCATAATTGGATTCATGCTTACCATCGTTTTGATATTATATTGTTTTGTCAGCTGACATACAAACTTCATCATGATAAGCGGTCCAATCGCAATCACTTCATCGAATTGTTCTCCATTTTCAATCAGTTTTTTCAAAACATCGGTAACAAGTCCTTTTTCACCTGTACTCCCATCATCACTAACAAGATAATATGCATCAGAAACATCTTGAAATTCCTTCTCCAAAATCACAAGATCCTGATTTCTAAACCCTGCAATACTTGTTACCTGTGCACCATTTTCATGCAGTGCTTTTGCGGTAGGATATGCAATGGCACATCCTACGCCTCCCCCAATGACACATACCTTCTTAAAACCTTCGACTTCACTTGGCTTTCCTAAAGGACCAACAAAATCCTGCAGGAAATCTCCTTCCTTCAGCCTATTTAATTCCATCGTTGTTCCACCGACAATCTGGAAAATAATCGTTATCGTTCCCTTTTCTCTATCATAATCTGCAACAGTTAATGGAATACGTTCCCCTTCTTCATGCACACGAAGAATAATAAACTGACCCGCTTTTGCTTTTTTCGCAACCATCGGTGCTTCTATGACCATTTTTGTAACTGTTGGATTTAAACTTTCTTTTCTTACAATTTTATACATAAGCCGACCCTTTCTTTCATTTTTTAACATACATATTTTACCTGTTTTCTTATCGTTAGGCAACCTAATTATATATATTTAGAAGTTTCAAACGGTATGACAAAAAAAGAAAAAGCGTACACAACGATACGCTTATAAACTGTTATGCAATGCAGTCAATACTGATTTTAATGCATGCACATCCATTTGTCCTGGAGCACTTGCTTTTCCAACCGCACCAAATGTTAAGCAGGAACCAAATACTTCCCCACTTAAACGAGAAATCATTCCATTACTTGCCATTGACATAGTGATAATTGGTCGATCTGCATGCTGTTCAGACATTTCCAATGTTGCTTCCAGTAATGTCAATACATCTTTTTTACAAGTAGGCATGACAGCGATTTTTGGAATATCGGCATGCATATCCTGCATTTTTGATAATCGTTTGATAATTTCTTCTTTTGCAGGGGTTGCATGGAAATCATGATTTGACATAATGACTTTCACATTATGTTCATGAGCAGCAGAAACAATTGTTTCTACTTCTTTGTCCCCGCTGAAAAGCTCCACATCTATCGCATCTACATATCCAGATTTGCTAACTTCTGTATTCAACGCTACATAATCAGCAAGTGCAAGTTCTTTTTCTCCTCCTTCTTTTAGACTTCTAAAAGTCGCAAGAAGAGGTGTGTCTTTGCATACTTCACGGATTTCTTTTGCCATATCAATAACAGAAGAAATATTTGTGACATTTTCAAACCAGTCCATTCTCCATTCAATGATATCAACAGGTGTTTTCATGATATTTTCAAGCTGTGTTAAAATATCTTCTTTTGTTTTTCCAACGATAGGAACACAAATCTTTGGCATTCCTTTTCCAAATTCTACATTTCTAATTGTTACTGTATTCATAAAGTATTTCTCCTTTTTCTTTCCCATATTTTAAATATGTATTATATAATTCATTTCCACATTGTTTTTGTATATCGGCATATACATGTTTACTTTTTTCTCTAATTTCATTAATCAGATCATCTGTTAAAGGCAACATTCTGGTTCCACTTTCTTCAATGATCTTCAATCTGTTTTCAACTCGTTTATCTGCCTGTTTGCGCGCATGATTTCTTGCGAGAAGTGCTGCTTCATCAAAAATTTGTTTCTGTTCAACTGTCAAAGAATCGTAAAAACTGTTGCTTGTTATTAAACTAAGTAAATGCGGCACATGATTTGTTTCTGCAACATAATCCTGCTGCTCATATACCTTTGCGGAAACAATGACTTCATATGGATTTTCCTGTGCATCAATGGTTCCCTGCTGCAAGCCAATATATACTTCCGACATTGTCATGGGTGTAGGGTTGGCGCCTATCGCCTTCCAAAAAGCAATGTGATTGGAATTTTCCATCGTTCGTATTTTCAACCCCTTAAAATCATTTATAGAAGAAATTTTCTTATTGGTTGTCATAACACGAAAGTTTTGATCTGCCAAAGCCATAAGATGAAACCCTCCATCTTTATATACATCAGAAATCTGACTGTAAAAATCTTCATCATCCAAAACTTTACGCAGCGATGAAATATCTGTATAGGCAACAGGCAGATCAAACACAGCAAGTTTCGGCATAAAATTTACCTGTGGAGCACTGCTTTGTACAACAAAGGCAATATCATCGTTTTTACAGCTTTCTAAAAGCTCTCGATCTCCTCCTAATACCCCATTGTCATACACCTTCATCTGTATTTTGCCTTCACTAAGGCGAATCACTTCCTGTGCAAATTTCTCAGCAAATAATCCTGTTACAGTATCACTTGGAGAATCCGTTGCGATAATGATTGGATAGGTTTGAGAAGAAGCAGCAAGATCCTGCTTTTTTGTTTGACATCCAAAACAGGAAAGAAGCATAGCTGCAAGCATCATATATGTATATCTTTTTTTCATACACTAACCTCCTGCCAGCAACAAGGATATTTGCGGCACCAAAGTAAGAATAAGCAAAGCAACCAGGAAAATAAGAACTAATGGCAATGCTTTTCTTGCGATTTTAAATACTTCTATATCGGTTAATGAACTCGCTACAAAAAGGTTTATACCAATTGGAGGAGTAACAAAACCAATTGCCAGATTCACTACCATAATAATCCCAAAATGTATTGGATTTATCCCTGCTCCCTGTGCAATCGGAAGCAAGATAGGAGTTAATATCAAAATTGCCGGGCTTGTATCCATGACCATGCCTACTGCCAGTAAAATAACATTCATAATTAGTAAGATGGAAAGTTTCGTATGAAAGTTTGACAAGATAAATTCTCCTGCCTGCTGTGGGATTTGCAGCAAGGTAAGAACTCTTGAAAACGCAACAGCAGATGCAAGAATAAATAACAATGGTGCAAAGGTACGTATACTTTCTACCAGAATTGCTTTCATATCTTTTAGTTTCAATGTTTTGTATATGAAAACAGAAATAAACAATGCATAAAAAACGGATATTACAGCAGCTTCTGTTGGAGAGGCAATACCTGAATAAATACATCCAAGAATAATAAACGGTGTTAACAGTGCCCAAAAGCTATCTAAGAATACTTTTTTAAACCCTTTTTGGTGCAAGATACTAATCTTCGCATGGATTTTCTCTTTATCTTCTCCATAACGTTTACAATACCATAAAGAATACAAAATCAATAACAAGGCAATAAAGATACCTGGCAAAATACCTGCCATAAACATATCGCCAACACTTGTTCTACTAGCCATACCATATAAAATAAAGGGAATACTTGGCGGTATAATAACCCCTAGCCCTCCAGCAACAGCAACAAGAGCTGTTATGAAAGTTTTATCATATCCCATAGATACCAGCATAGGAATCGTCATGCTTCCAACTGCGGCTACCGTAGCTGGAGCACTTCCAGAAATTGCCCCATAAAATAAACAGGTAATAATAACCGCACATGGCATACCTGCCAATCGATTTCCTAAAAAGTAAGCAAAAATATCAAATAAACGTTTGGAAACACCGCCTCTTGCCATCAAGATTCCTGATAAAACAAACATAGGAATTGCCAGTAATGGAAAAGAGTCAATTCCTCCAAGCATAGAGCGAATGATGTATTCTCCTTTTACTGGAAAATTTGGATCCAGTAAAGAAGGCAATAAAGAACTGATACTTAAACCTGCAGAAATCGGTACAGAAAGAAGAAGCAAAACAACAAACAAAAGCATGATCCATAAAGCCATCATTTTACTTTCTCCTTTCTTCTTTGTATGAAAATATGCAGAATATTAGAAACATCCAGTAAAATTTGCTGAAAAGCACGAATAGATGCAAGTACAAAGCCAGCAAGAGGTGCACTTTGTACGAAATACATTGGTAAATGACATGCAGGACTTACCTGCCCACTTTCTATACTGTCCAGCAAATAGAAAACGGCATAGTAAGATAAAGTGATAAAAAGCAGAAATAAAATAAGATTTAAAAGCAGTTGAAATACAACGTATATATTTTTTGGAAATAACTTGATGATTTGATCAATTTTAATCGAAATCCATTTTTTTATACAATAGCTAATGCTTATAAAAGCAGACCAGATAAACAAATATCTTGTGATTTCTTCTGACCAGCTCAAAGAAAAATTAAGAAGATAACGACAGAAAACCTGAACTCCCATAACAAGTGTCATGCAGGACAAAAATAGAACTAACAGAGTTTCTTCCAAATTTTCATCTAACCAGTGAAAAAACTTCATAACCTTCCTCCTCGTACTGTATCAGTATATAGAAATTTTAATATCCTTACAAGTTTTAAACTTTTTCAATAAGTTTATTAAAACGCATATTAACAAATATTGCCAAGATAACACCCAGACCTGTAATAACGATATTCAATATCACAACACCTAAAGGACCACTTCCAGCACTTACTACAGAAGCTAAAGATAAGATTAGATAATTCGCTAAAGAAGAAGCAATCATAATAATACTTGTGATCGTTCCTTTGATTTGCGGGAATAAGTCATTTACAGTTGCGGTTGCAAGCTGCAGCACTCCTCCAGCCGCAAAAAATCCCATTAAGAATCCTACGACTTGACACATAAGAGGTGTTTGTACAAAATACACTGCAACTAATGATAATAATGCACATAATGGATAGACTGCAAGAAAGCGTACCTGCTTGATTTTTTTAACTAAAACTGCAGTAAGCAACACAGCTAAAATTGTACCTGTAGCATAGTATGTCTGAATGGTTTGCGGATTTGTCATTCCAGCCATTTTTCCCAATTCCTGATTGCAGTTTAACCATAACTGGAAAGTTGATGTACAAGTGAACCCAATCAAGATCAATGCGATGCTTTCTGGAGTAAATTTAGCGTGTTTTAATTTTTCAAAGAAACCTTCTTCTTTTCCTGCTTCTTTTTCATCTTTTGGTAGTGGAAGTTTTACAACAAACACACCGATGATCGCAATACATACAGCCATCAAAATAAACAAAGTTCTAAATGACATGTTGTTGTCCGCAACAAATAAAATCATATATGGCAGCACAAGCTGTCCCAAAGAAATTCCTAATTTCGTACACAAAGTAGCTAGTCCGCTGTTTGGCTTTAAAATTTCAACACAAGCAGGAATAACCCCTGTATCTAAGAATGAGTTTGCAGCTCCTCCAATGATTGCGGCAATATATGCCAAATACATATTTGGTGCATAAACAACTCCTACAAAATATACTGCATAAGATAGGATTCCTATAAGAATTGATATTCTTCTTCCCAGCTTATCGGATAAAGGACCAGAGAAAGGAAGTGTAATCAAACGTCCCAGCCCCATTGCGGCAATTACTAATAAAACCTGTTCTGCACTACAGTTCCACTGAATTGCTAAATCTGCTTTATACTGGCTTAGAATGGATGCCCCAATCCCATGGATAAAAAAGTTTAAATATAATATAAATGCACTTGGATAATATTTTTTATTCATTTTTATGTTCTCCTATATCTTTCCATCTCACTTTAAAAAATAGCTGTGTCAAAACAGTGTTCAACACAGCTTCCCTCTACGTTAATCCTCAATATGTAAAATTTCTTTCATGTATGCAATTGGCATATCTTCTCCTGTCCACATTTTAAATGCAGCAGCACCCTGGTATAACATCATACCTAATCCATTCATACATGGACAGCCAACTTCTTCCGCAACTTCTAAAAGTTTCGTTTTTGTAGGCATATATACAACATCTGTTACGATCAAATCTGGACGAAGATAACTTGCATCAGGAATTACCATCTGTCCTTCCAATGGTTTCATACCTACACCAGTTGCATTCACAAACAGATAGCTGTCTGCGATTTCACGACGTAATGCTTCTTTGTCATCCAAATCAAATAACGTTGCCTTACAGTTTGTTTTTTCATTGATATTTTTTACATTTTGTACAGCTCTATCCCAGAATTCATCTTTGCGATTGAAAATGGAAATTTCTTTTACGCCATCTAAGGCAGCTTGGATTTCAATTGCAGTTGCAGCACCACCAGCACCGACAATTGTCATTTTCTTTCCAATGACATCAAATCCTTTATCTTTCAAAGATCTCATGTATCCAATACCATCTGTAATATTGCCAGTCAACACGCCATTGTCATTTACGACTGTATTTACTGCACCGCACAATTCTGCTGCAGGAGATAATTTATCTAAATACTTTCCAATAACGGTTTTGTTTGGCATAGATACATTATATCCACGTACTCCCAATGCCTTAAATCCTTTTACTGCATCTTCCAGCTGTTCTGTACCAACCTCAAATGCAAGGTAAGCATAATCCAAACCAAGTTTCGCAAATGCTTCATTATGCATCGTAGGTGATTTTGAATGACGAATTGGTGTAGCAATCAATCCAATCAATTCTGTGTGTCCTGTAATTCTTTCTGCCATAATCTATTCCTCCTATATTCTAGATTTTTTATAAAGGACTGATGAATGTTATCACATTCACAAGTAACATTATTATAATTGATATAATTCTATAAAAACAATTAAGTTTATTCATCTTTTCTATAGAATTTTTCTATGAATTAATTTTTTGATAAGATGCCCCGATATGGGCATCTTATCAATTTTTTACATAAATTCTTTACGTTTTAAAATATTGATAATATTTCGTCCTTCACTAACCCCATCAATGATACGGCGAGCTCTTACACTGTCACCAATATTGATGATTTCTACATCTTCCTGTGCAAAAGCCTCTTCAATTTCAGATAGATGAGGTGCATAAGAACGCATTCCAAGGCATACAAAGCCATAGTCAAAATCTAAACGTTCTATGTTCTCTGCACGTTTTACCATGAAATATGTATCTCCAACTTCCTGCAAAGCTGTTTCCGTTAATACATTTACATGATGTTTTTCCAGCATATCATAAGTTCCAATTTTTGTGACGACATCCAAATCTTTTCCAACAACCGGCTGCATTTCTACAATACTTACCTCTGCATTTCGATTTGCGAAAAATTCTACCACATCAAGTCCAACAGCGCCACCGCCTACAACTACGACTTTTTTACCCGTGCAGTCTTCTGGATAAGAATCAATGTGTGAAATCATTCCTAAAATACCTTTTACTTTTGTTTCATCTTTATCAATATTTTCCTTTAACCCCTTAATTGGCGGTAATAAAGGTGTAGAACCACTTGCATTTATAATAATATCAGGTTTTAACATACGCAGCAGTTTTACATTGGCCTGCGTTTCTGTTAGGGCAATTAGATTTCGAAGTTTTTCTGCACGATGAATTAAATATGCAGGGAAATCATGCAGACGTTTCTTTTCTGGAATCTTAGAAATTGCGACACTTAATCCACCAAGTTCCTTTTCTTTTTCAATCAAGAAAGTCGTACATCCAACTTCTGCTGCAGTACATGCTGCTTCCAAACCTGCACTGCCTCCACCGATAACAACCACATTGCATGGTTTCTTTATATTTTTTTCTTTATATCCATCTCCAATATTAACACTTGGATTTACCGTACAGCGAATTGGACGATTTAAGCCAATACGATGTCCACTGCATCCAATATTACAGGAAATACATTTACGAATTTCATCTTCTTTTCCATATTTCGCTTTGTTTGGCCAATTAGGATCCGCAATCAGCTGTCTACCCAAACCTACAAAATCTGCATCTTCACTTTCAAGAATTTCTTCCGCAACTTTAGGATCTCGGATATTTCCGCAAGTAATGACAGGTTTATTGAATTTTTCTCTTATTGCCTTTGCCAGATAAGATTTCCAGCCATCTTTTAAGTAGTTTGCATCAATCTGGTAATGAATAGAATCTACCAAACCTGCCGATACATCAAGAATATCCACTTCTTCCTGGAAATACGTCAATAGTTCCAATGTATCCTCTAGTGTATTTCCACCTTTCAAAAATTCATCTGCAGAAATTCTAACCAAGATAGGAAACATTGGTCCTACCTGTTTACGTACTTCTTCAATAACCAGTTTAGCAAAGCGTGCACGATTTTGTGCACTTCCACCAAATTCATCCTCACGATTATTGGTTAGCGGCGATAAAAACTGTGAAATCAAATAAGAATGTCCTGCGTGAATTTCAACAGCATCAAATCCGATGATTTGTGCACGTTTTGCAGCTTTTCCATATTTTTTTACGATTTCATAAATTTCTTCCGTTTTTAAAGGACGTGGTGTTTTTCCTCCTTTTTTATTTGGAAGATTTCCAGCGGAAACCGGCTGCATACCAATACGTTCTTCTAATGCACTGGCTCCGGCATGATTTAACTGAATCGCAATTTTTGTACCATGTTTATGCACTTCTTCACACAATTTGTATAATCTAGGCATGTAGTTGTCATGATCGATTCTCAATTGTGTTGTCCCATTGGAACCGCCTGGATAGTCCACACAAGCATTTTCTACGATCAAAAGACCAGCTCCACCCATAGCTCGCTGTTCATAGTAGTCGATATGAAGAAAACTCATTTCCCCATTTTGTTCACCAAAGTTTGTTCCCATCGGTGTCATTACGACACGATTTGGAATCGTTACATTTTTTACGGTAATTGGCGAAAATAACTTTTTATACTTATTCATCTTTTCCTCCTCAAATGAATGATATTTCATTCACAAGTTAACCGTAATTATTATAATCGTTACAATTACACAAAAACAATTTAGTTATTTTACATTATTTATAGATAATATCTATGATTAACTTGTCATTTTCGATATTTCTTTTATATAATAAGGATGAAATGGAGGAAACTTTATGAATTTAAACTATTTATATTATTTTAAAGTCCTTGCGGAAACGGAACACTATACACATGCGGCAACCCTTTTAAAGATTACACAGCCTTCCCTTTCACATGCGATACATTGTTTAGAAGAAGAGTTAAATGCTTATTTATTTGAAAAACAAGGTCGCAATATCAAACTTACAAAGTATGGGAAAATCTTTTATAATTATATCAATGAAGGACTTCTGCAAATCGAAAAAGGACAAAGCGTGTTACAGTCTATAACTTCTCCAAAAAACGGACAAATTGATTTAGGGTTTATTTATACTTTAGGAGCACGATTTGTTCCTCAGTTATTAAAAAGCTTTTTATCCATAGAAGAAAACAAAAATGTCCATTTTTCTTTAAATCAAGGTACGACATCACAGCTGATTCAAGGGCTAAAAGAAGAAAAGTATGACATTGTTCTTTGTTCGCATGTACATAACGAAAAAGAAATCCACTTTCTTCCTGTCGTAAAAGAAAACCTTGTTGTCATTGTCCCAAACAACCATCCATATGCCAATCGAAAAGAAATTGATTTATCTCTTCTAAAAGAAGAAAAATTTGTATATTACTCAAAAAGCAGTGGAATTCGCCCCTTATTAGATTCCTTATTTGAAAAGGTAAATATAGAACCGCATATTGCCTGTGAGGTAGAAGAAGACAGTGCTGTCATGGGGCTGGTAGGTATCAATTATGGCATTGCCATCGTTCCCGATATTCCTTTAATCGATACTTTCCCTATACATAAATTAAAAATTATAAATCCCTCTTATGAGCGCTACATATATCTGGCAACTATGAAAAATCGCTATCTTCCCCCTGCTGTTCATACGTTTTGTAATTTTTTGATTCAAAATGCAACTGTAAATAATATAGAATAGTTTTCATTTTCTTTCTAAAGTTTTCAATCCAAATGAAAAAGCACTTGTTTTTCTTCCTCTATATGACTATAATATAGTTACAGGAGTGATATTCATGCAAAACAAAGCTTTCTTAACTACACGATTTTATTATGTCTTTCGTAAACTCTGAAAATGCAGTCATATAAAATAATAGACTGTTTTTTCAGAGTTTTTATAAGCAAGCATTCAAACATTGGTTAGGAATGCTTTTTTTGTTTTATGAACATTGCTTTTCAGGAGGTAGAAAATATGAGATATGGTCTTATTGGAGAAAAGCTGGGACATAGCTTTTCCAAAGAAATTCATGAAAAAATTGCAGATTACACATACGATTTAATTCCATTAACTAAGCATGAGTTTCATACCTTTATGAAACAAAAAGATTTTGCGGCCATCAATGTCACGATTCCCTATAAAAAAGATGTCATTCCCTATTTAGACGAAATGGACATGCAGGCAAAATCGATTGGGGCTGTTAATACGATTGTGAATAAGAATGGAAAATTAATTGGACATAACACAGATTTTGATGGTTTCCTGTATATGGTTCGCCACCATAACATCCATATGAAAGATAAAAAAGTTTTGATCATCGGCAATGGCGGTGCTGCTCAGGCTGTCAAAGCGGTTGTAAAGCATGAACAGGCAAAAGAAATGATCATTGTTGATATCATAAAAACGGAAGATACGATTACCTATGATGAATGTTATGCTTTGCACAGTGATGCACAAATCATCATCAACACTTCCCCGGTTGGCATGTTTCCATCCATTGATGCCAGTCCGCTTCATCTGGAATATTTTAAACAGTGTGAAGCACTGCTTGATGTCATATACAACCCTATTCTTACAAAACTGGCATTTGCAGCACAAGAACTAGGTATCAAACGTGTAAATGGATTAGAGATGCTGGTTGCACAGGCAAAATATGCCGTTGAACATTTCCTGGATACAAAAATCGATGATGATATCATTGATAAAATTTACAAAGAATTGCTGATGAAGGAATGTAACATTATCTTAATTGGCATGCCAAGTGCAGGAAAAACAACGATTGGAAAAATGCTGGAACAAAGAATGGATAAAAAGTTTATTGATTTAGATGATGTCATTGTTGAAAAAGCAGGAATGACAATTCCTGAAATTTTTGATTTATTTGGTGAAGAAGGATTTCGACACCTGGAAACACTTGTCGCAAAAGAATTAAGTGCCATGCATAACATGATCATTGCGACTGGCGGTGGGACAATCAAAAACAAAGAAAATATGGATGCACTTCGATTAAATGGTATTATTATCTTTATTGATCGGGATATCAACAAACTTATGACAAGTGATCCTAATCGTCCTTTATTAAAAAATGAAGATGCATTAAAGTCTTTACATAAAGAACGCTATCCGCTTTATCAAAAATATGCAAGCATGGTTGTGATGAACAATGAAGCAATTGAACAAACCATAGAAGATGTGATACATGCCTATCAATCCATCATCTTGGAAGCTGTAGAAATATAAGGAGATTTTGTTTATGATTATTACATTAAAAAAAGACGCAAAACAGGAAGAAACAGAAAAACTGCTAAGAAGTCTTGAAAACAAAGGACTTTCTGTCAATATGATACAAGGGGATACCTTTAATGTTTTCGGTCTTGTCGGTGATACCTCAAAACTAGATGAACGGCTTATAAAAGCACACCCATTTGTAGAAAATGTACAACGAATTGCGGCACCTTATAAACTTGCGAACCGTATGTTTCATCCACAAGATACCATCATAGATGTAAATGGTATTCACATTGGCGGAAAAAAACCAATCGTTGTCATTGGAGGACCTTGCAGTGTAGAAAGTGAAGAAATGATTGAACGTATCGCCTATAAAGTAAAAGAAGCAGGTGCGTGTATGC
>ENA-OQKN01000583-OQKN01000583.1-human-gut-metagenome-genome-assembly--contig:-NODE-583-length-35843-cov-54.262543_pt1 | contig 35843 bp, 28 predicted proteins | sample MGYA00242776_ERZ504794 | MGnify/ENA primary metagenome ERZ504794 (study PRJEB26092, sample SAMD00036434) | human gut metagenome | host: Homo sapiens | study: EMG produced TPA metagenomics assembly of... | reverse complement strand
GGCGTTCCCCAGCATAAGCATGGTAGAGGAACAGGACTGCATAGCAAACAGGAGTAACACACAGAGCACCGCAACCACGGCACCTGCGGGATGACTTTTGACAAATTCCACTGCCCGGGCGGTCAGGCGTTCTGTGGCTGTGGCAGTTTTCCCAGCCACAGCCGCGCCCTGCTTTGCAGCCTCCTTTGCCTGCTTGCGGTATTGCCTGCGGAGCCGTTGCTTCTGCCAGTAGCGGGTAAGCACATTTTTCGTCAGTTCCGGGTGCTCCTGTGCGGCGGTGTGAAAATGATAGTCCGCCGTGTATTTGGTATAGCGGGCCTCGGCCTTGCGTACCACTTTTGCCGGATGTTCCCGGACTTTACGGCGCACAAAGCGGGAGCCATGCCGCAGCGCGGTTTCTCCCACAAGCTCAGAACGGTGTGCGCCTTCCGTGCCCACATTTTCCTGTTCCACTTCAAAAATCTTGCCATGCACGAAGCTGTGAACGGAACCGCTGGCAACACGGCCTATGCGTTTTACCGGGCCGGGCTTTTTCGGCGGCTTTTGCTTCGCCAGCTTCTCCCGGGCCTGTTCCAGCTTTTCGCCTTGGGACTCCATGCGGAGCTTTGCCGCCGCAGCCTGTTCCTGCTGGCTCTTTTTGCGGAACTTGGACTTCGGGACACTTTGTCCCGAAGTGTCGGAAGCCTCCGGCCCGGGCTGTTCCCCGTCAGGGGCGTGGGCGGTCTGCGACCAAGCCTCCTCCTTGGTCTTATTCGTTTTTCGTTTCATTCTTCATATCCTCCGGGCGAGTAGTCAGCAGGTCATAGATTTCTCCGCGAGGGAACCGATCCACAAACGGAATGGTTACATTTCCATAGAACAACAGCCCCTCACCGGAATTGCTGTGTGTGATATAGGAAAGCTGATGCTCGGAAATACCGAGCTGTTTTGCCAGAATGGTACGGTCACTCTGCGCCTGCGAAAGCAGGATCATAAAATCCGTGTTGTCCAGAATGTTCTCGATTTCCCGGCTGGCCAAAAGGTCTTTGACGTTCTGCGTCAAAGCAGACGGCACACATCCTTTTTTACGCAGCATTTTCCAGACTGCCACAAAGTAGCTGGCTGTCAGCGGATCGCGGAGCAGGATATGAAACTCGTCAAAGTAGCACCAAGTCGCCGCACCCTCGTGGAAGTTCTGATCCACCGCCTGTGAAACAAACTCATTTGTGATGTGCATTGCAATCTTTCTAAGGTTTTCGCCCATGTTTTTCAGAACGATGCACACCACACGGCTGTCCGTCTTGACGTTGGTAGGATGGTTAAAGAGATTGAGGGAGCCTGTGCAATAAAGCTCTAAGGCAGTTGCCACGCGCCGGGCTTCGGGCTCCGGCTGGCGTAAGAGCTCTTCGTACAAATCCTGCAACAGCGGTGTTTTTGCGGTTTCCAGTCCGAGCGCCTGTTCCCGGTACACCAAACGCACACAGCGGTCAATGACCGTCTTTTCAATGGGCTGCAAGCCTTCCTTGCCGCCGACCACCAGCTCGCATAGGGACAAAAGAAAATCCGCCTTCATGGAAAGCGGGCTTTCTCCGGCGGCCATATTGAGCTCCACATCCATCGGATTGAGGTGGTGCGGGCTGTCCGGGGCAATCTCGATCACCTGGCCGCCCAGCCTTCGCACCAGCGGAGCGTATTCGCCCATCGGGTCAACCACGATGATCCGATCCTGCGGGATGGTGAGAAACACATTCAAGAGCTCACGCTTTGCAGCAAAGCTCTTGCCGGAGCCCGTAGAACCCAAATACATCCCGTTTGCCGACTTCAGCTTTTTGCGGTCAGCCATGATGACATTGTGAGAAAGTGCGTTCATACCATAGTAGAGGGCCTGCCCAGCCATGCGGAGCTCCCTTGTCATAAAGGGGATAAAGATGGCTGTGGAACTGGTTGTCATACCGCGCTGGATTTCTACCTCGTTGTAACCAAGGGCCAGCGAAGAAACAAATCCCTGCTCCTGTTGCCAGTCCAGACGGCGCAGAGCGCAGTTGTATTTCTGCGCGATACCGCCCACGGTAAACACATCGTTTTCCAGCCGCTGGCGGTTAGGAGCAAGGTTTACCACCGTAAAGGTCAGCAGAAACATTCGCTCATTGCGGGATTGCAAATCAGCCAAAAGCTCCGCTGCGTCCTTGCTGAATGTGATCAGGTCAGGGGGAAGAATATCCGGGTCATAGCCGGAGCGCACAGCCTTTCTCTGTTCCTCCACTTTCATTTTTCCGATGTCCGAGATTTTCCCCTTGATGGTCTTGATTGCCTTGAGCTGATCCACGGTCTGAATGTGCATGGTCACAGTCATTTCTGCATCCAGCTCCAAGATTTCCGCCAGCAGCTTATCCGAAAGCTCCGATGCCATAATCTGCAAGTAGGACATCGCGCCCCAATACTGGCCGATACGGAATGTTCGGGACTGGCGGAAGTCGAGACTGTCCGGGGCAATAAAGTCTTTTGTGCCGAGCCCGGTCTGCGGGATGTCTTTCCACGAAAAGCGGAACGCCTCGCGGCTCCCCGGATGCATCTGGCTATGAAGCAGCGCAAGGCGGGCCCGCCCGTCCATCGGCTCCGAGGGAACGCCCAGCCGCTTAAAGTTTCCCATGACATCAGCCTCCACACGCTCCAGACGGGGCCGTGCCTCCGCAATCCCCTCGGCGGGTATGCCAAAGGTGATGTATTTTGAGCGTTCAATGCCGTTATTGCTTTTGGCAATCTGATTTTTCAGCATCCCGGTAAACTCGTCCCGGACGCTGTTATAGTTGTCATCCGCTTTCGGGATATTGACCTGATAGCGGCTGCGGGAATGAGAACGGCGGTTGATAAAGGAAAGCTGGAACGGCAGCGAACTGTCAAAGTAGTTGAGGAATGAGCTCCATCCGCTGAATATGGCGGTCTGATCCTCGGTGGATGCCACGGAGTAATTGATGTCCTCATATTCCACGGTTTTTGTATAGAGCCCGCCCGGGAGCTTGCACACACCGTCCGGGTGCATGGACAGATACGGGATTGTCTGTTGGGCAGACAGGGTCGCCCGGCCTTTACCCTTGGCGGCGGCTCCGTTTTTCTTCTTTGTGTTTTTCAATCACATCCTCCTTTCCAGCGCCCGGCCCGGCAAAGGGCGCATAAATGTTTTCGGTTCGGTAGGCCCTGATCCCCGGCCTTAGAAACTTGGCCCGGATGATGTTTCGCACAACCTTTTCAAAGGGCAAGCCGTCCTTTTCATACATCGCCAGCAGGAACGCCGGGAGCATAATTCCCAGCATGAGAAACATCGCCCCGGTATTGCCGAGAGTGCCACGGGTCAGCAGATAGGCCGGAATCCCCACTGCGCCCGCGCTGCCGAAGCAGACAAGCTGGCGTTTGGTGAGGTTGAAAGCCATCTTTGTTTTGATTTTGGATAAATCGTTTGGTACGTTTACATAGGGCATAGATCACACTCCTTTCTGCACTTCGGGACAATGTGTCCCAAAGTCCGGGATGGTTGGTGTTACTTCATTCCCCCATACAGCCCAACCGGGCGGGGTCTGCCTGGCAAAGAGCTCCACGCGGGGCAGATCGCCCATCAGGGAAATAATTTTGTCGCGGGCCTCGTCCGGCTTTTTGCTGTGGGCCTCAATCGGGGAAACGATAAATTGATGGATGTTGGCAGCCTGCCGCTTTGGGTGGCCCTTGGTTGCCAGCAGGCAGATTTCTGCATTGCCCCTTGTCCAGAAGCCAAGGCCGTAAAACCAGCTATCCGCCTTCTTGTTCTTTTTCAGCCAGACGAAAGCAACGCTTTTGTAGGTGAAGCCCCAAGCCTCGATCAGCCGGAGCGCCTCCGGGAGCTGCGGGAAAGTGGCCCATAAAAAGAGTGCGCTGTCCGGGGCTGCAAGATCAGCCACAGGCAACGCACATAACTCCTCAATGCTCATAGTGGGATAATGGTTTTCCGCCGCGCCCTGTACTTTCTTAGCCGAGTAGCGCCACGGCGGGTCAGCGTAAATGATAGAATACTGCTGGATAATTACACTCCTTTCTCGCCAGAGCTTTTTACTGCCTGCGCCGCACGAATACGCTCACTGGCTGCGGCATAAAAGGCCGGGGCCGTTTCAAAGCATACAAAGCGACGTTCTGTGTTGATAGCTGCAATCGCGGTTGTGCCGGAGCCCGCGCAAATGTCCGCGACCAATTCGCCGGGGCGGGTATAGGTGCGGATCAGATACTCACAAAGCTCCACGGGCTTCTGTGTGGGATGGATGCCGCCGGACACCGTAGGCACAAAAAGCACATTTCCGGGATAGCGGCGGCCATCGTTGGACTCTGAGCCCTGCCGTTCAAATTTCCCATAGTTAGAGCTTGTACCGCTTCGGGAATGAACACGGGTATATGGCTTGCCGTAAGTAAACTGTGGATTGTAGAACGGGGACTTTTGGTAAAACACCAAGATGTTCTCGGACTTTTTCAGCGGAGCCCGGTTTGCATTGAGAAAGCCCGTTCCGCGCTCTTTGTACCAAATCCACTCATAGCGGAGCATGGCGAGGTTGGATGCGCCCAGCACCTTGTCAAAGGGGCACTGTGCGAAAAACAGCACTGCGCCATTCGGCTTGACCGCCCATTTCACCGCCTCCCACAGCTCCGGGAGCGGCAGGGGCACATCCCAATAATTCCGGGTTGTGCCGTAAGGCGGATCAGTCAACAGCATATCCACGCTATGTTTGGGCAGGGAGCGCAGGCCCTCAATGCCATCCATGAGAAACAAGCCCTCCTTCGGGACACTTTGTCCCAAAGTGCGGCTATCGGTCATTACGGGCCTCCTTTGCCTTGGCAGGCGCAGGCCGGGCAGCGTTTTCTTTTCCCGCTTGTTTCGCGGCCTCGGCCATCTGCTCCTTGATCGGGGCAGGCCGTACCGCCTGGGCCCGTGCAACAAGCTGTTCCACTGCCGCATGATACGCCTCCACACCAGCCGCATTGATCCGTTCCTGTGTGGCTCGGTCAGGAATCCGAACCGTAGCCCGGTATCCCGTCCGGCTGGCAGGATCAGGTTTAGAGGGAGCGCCGAGGAAAATCCCGTTTTTCCCGTCCACAACCTTAAAATCGTCGATGACCACACCGCCAAAATTGACGCTGGCGAAGCCGATCAGTTTACCCTGCGGCTCAATCGGACGGACAGATACCGTGATCGGAACAACCGCCTCCTGCAAGACAGCATCTGTCCGCATTTTTACTGCCTCATCAATGCTAACGCCCTTGACTTCTGCAAGCTCCGCGATGGGAGCATCAAACAGCCAGCGCCGCTCCTCCGCAGCAATCTGCTCCGGGGTCAGCAATACATCATCTTTCTTACTCAGATAAAATTCCTCCTTTCCGCTTGCCGGAGCAGGCTGGGCGGGGTCGTCCATCAGCTCTTTTCTTTGCAGGACGGCCTCCGTTTCCGCCATAAAGCGGTAAGCGTCCGCTTCAGTAAACTCCTCCGGCGTTTTTCCATTCCATAAGCGCGTTCCGTCTGCCCCGTATCTTCTCGGCATAAGCACCACCTCCTGTTAATGAGCGCCAAAGATACGCTGGGCAATGCTCCCGGTCTTAAAGAGCATGAAGCAAAGCAGAACCGTGTAGCCCACAGTTCCCCAAATCGCCCCGATGGGATCGCCGCCTGTTGCGATGCCTTGAATGAGCACTGCGTAAATTGCAACACATACAAGGATCAGCAGCCCTTGAAAGCCCACGGCAAACAGGGACTTGATGTAGTTCTGCCCGGTGCCGCCAAGCTCCCGGTTGGAAAGCGTAGCAACGGGGATGGGGGCCAGACTGGTCAGCAGATAGATTTCCAGCATCCTGCCATACACCAAAACGAAAATGATAATTCCCATCGCCTTCATCGTGAAGCCAATGAGCGCAGACTGCAGCCACAGCCCCAAAAGCGGCCCCAAGTCCATCGCCTCCAGCGAGGTTTCCAGTTCAGCAAGCATATCCGCCGAAACATCGGTAGAGCCTTGAATCAGCCCGCCTGCCTGCGCGATGACGCTCTGCGAGACATCGAACACGGCCATGACGATATTGAATGTGTTTGACAGGATCAGGATTGCACAGGCTGTTTTGAACATCCATTTATAGAGGTTCGCAACGTCAACCTCGTGCATATTGTTCTTTTCCAAAAGCATTTGTATGAGCTCATAAGTGGCAACAAAGGTCAGCACCATTCCGGCAATCGGCAGGATCACCGTTTCGGAAAGCTGTCGGATCAGGGAGAAAACCCCGGCGTGCCACGCCGCCGGGGTAGTCCCTACCTGTGCCGCAATCTCTCCGACTTGGGTATTGACAGTATCAAAAAGACCTTCGAGGTTCCCCATGATCCCGCCAATCAGAAGCTCTTTGAGCCAGTTTGTGAGCCAGTCGGTGAGAAAATCCATAAGCGCCTACCTTAAAACAGGCCAGACAGCAGAGGGATCAGTGTGGTGCCAATGACTATGATGCCGCCGCCCGCCATGAGCTGCTTCATGCCCTGGGACTTGGAGCCCGGGTTATCCGAGCCGTAGCCCTCCAGCAGATTAACCACGCCCCACACGCCAAGGCCAGCACCGAGAGCAATAACGAGGGTCTGTAAAGTGTCGATTGCAGATGAGAAAAATGCCATATAAGCCTCCATTTCTCCGGGATTTTCCCGGTAACAAAAAAGCCGCCCTTGCAGGCGGCAGGTTACAAACTTCGGGACACTTTGTCTCGAAGCGTTTATGCAAAGGCGTCTGGATCGTCGATGTCATCATAGTTGAGGATGTCCTCGTCCTCTTCTGTGAGCGCATCGTCCGGCACAGTCACCTCATACATCGTACACGCCTCGTTCAGACCGGGCCGCCTGCGGCGGTTAATGAGCCTGTCGAGGTCAAAAGCGTTTTTCTGTTTATCGGCCTCCGCCGTATAACGGTAGTTCGGATGCCGTTTCAGATCATACTTGGGAGAGAAGAACGGGGGTAGGCCCCGAAGCTGCAAAATACATTTATCTCCCGGCATGGTTGCAAGTTCGGCTGGGGTCATCAGTTCCCGGCCCAGCCGCTGGGTATTTTGACTGTAGCTTTCCGACTGACCACGGGAGCGGCTGTCAGTCTGCATACTGATTGTGGCCTTTCCCAGCCAGTTCTCGGATATTTCCTTGATGGTGCTGGCTTCGCGGCCACCGAGGAACACCACGCTGTCCATGTTGCCGAGGATTGTCTCGGCGTGTTTATCGTAAATGGCCTTGCACTGCGCCAACTGCTGATACAGCAGGCAAAGACTCACCTCACGGGAGCGGATAACCGCGACCAGCTTTTCGAGCTGGGGCACCTGTCCCGTGTTGGCTGCCTCATCCCACAACACCCGTACATGGTGCGGCAGGCGGCCACCGTGAACATTGTCCGCCCGTTCACACAGGAGGTTGAACATCTGCGAAAATGCAAGCGCCACTAAAAAGTTGTAGGTCTGCGTGGTATCGGAAATGATGAAGAATACCGCCGTTTTCCGATCTCCGATGCGGTCAAGCTCCAATTCGTCATAGGCCATGACTTCACGAAGCTGCGGGATGTCAAAGGGAGCCAGCCGCGCACCGCAGGAAATTAAAATGCTTTTTGCCGTCTTGCCGCTGGCCAATTTGTACTTTTTATACTGTTTGACCGCGAAGCAATCCGGCTTGCGCTTTTCAAGCCCGGCAAACATATAGTCCACCGCGTTCATAAAGTCCTCGTCATCCTCCTTGACCTCCATGCCGGAAATCATATCCACAAGGGTATTCATGTTCCGATCCTCAGCAGGCCCCTCGAAAATGATGTAGGCAATCAGGGCGCAGTATAAAAGCGTTTCCGATTTCGTCCAGAATGGATCGCCTTCCTTGCCTTCGCCCTTTGTGTTGGAAATCAGGGCATCCACGAATTTCAGAATATCGGCCTCGTTGCGGATATACGCCAGCGGGTTATAGTGCATGGATTTTGAAAAATCTATGCTGTTGAATACCTTGATTTTGTACCCGCGTTTTTGCAGGAAAGCTCCGACCTGTCCCAGCACACCACCTTTGGGATCGACCACCACATAAGAGGAATGGGCCTGTAAAAGCTGGGGCGTAAGCCAGAAGCGGGTTTTGCCGGAGCCGGATGAGCCGATAATACAGCAATTCAGGTTTCGGGCATTTGCGGGGATTTTCGGGCGGGTGTTCATCGTGAGAAACTCCGTCCCGGTCAAAATCACGTTGTTTTCAAACTTCGGATCGACAAACGGTTTGATGTCTTTTTCCGTTCCCCACCGGGCGCTGCCGTATTCTGCATCCCGCCGAAACTTCTTAGCGTTCTTGCTTTTGAAATAGATCAGCAGCCGGAAACCAACTGCGCCTACAATACCAACAAGCCAATCCTGCGGGGCAAGACCGGGTGCAAAGTCAGCAAAGGCCGGGCCAATCGTCTGGCCCAGCCCGATGAGCTTATGTGCAAAATCGTTACCCGCTGCCAGCCGGTAGGCCGTTCCCAGCTTGAGGAACGCCCACAGGATGAACAGATAGGGAATGTTCGGAATGAGATATTTTCTGATCTTATCTGTCCTCATGGGCCACCTCCTTTGCACGTTCTTTCTGCTTCGGCTTTTCTTTGGAAAGCTGATCTGCCGCCTGTTGCAGTTGTTCCCGGATGGGAACACGGTTCGATTTTGCTTTGCTTAACACCTTCCGGGAATACTCAGAAAAGCAGGCGGTCATTGCGTCTGCCTGTCCAGCCTTGAAAAACAGCAGGTATTTGTCCGGCCCGGTTTTATAGAACGCATAGTCTACATTCCATTTCCGGGCCACGCGGTCAAAGGACTTGGCATCCCCGGATAGCTCAATGCTGTTGGTGGCTGTACCGTGGGCCATGAGCTTTCGCACACTTTGTTTTCCATGCGGTACTTGCCGCCCACGGTATGCCTTGCGGATCTTCCGGCCCACCATGCCCAGCACATACGCCAGTCCCCGCGCCGTCAGCTTGGTCGTTTTTACAGATATGGCTATCGTGCGCCGGGAAATATCTTCATCAATCAGTTACACCGCCTCCTTCCTTGGGACAATTTGTCTCGAAGTGCCATCACCGATCCCCACGGTCTTTTTTCTGCATTTGACGGTAGCCCTCCAAAGAAGAACCGTCTATGATTTCCTGATAAGCGGCCATTTGCGCCCGGATAGAGAGCTTCGGGAAAGAGAACACCTTATGTTCCTTGGGAATATCCTGCAAGCCGTGATACACTTCCACGAAATGATCGCTTTCTTTGACAACATAACCGCCCGGGGCAAAATGGCCGTTTTCGTGGATGCAGGCATCCCGGCCATACGCCTCATAATCGAAATACGGTTTTACCTGATCCGGCACATCCAACATTTCCAGATCGTCCACATAAATACGCCCCAGCGTTTCCTCATCGGATACGCCGGGGTAAAAACCGTAACAGTCCAGATTTTGTGTCAGATTGATGATGTCCCGCACCGAAGAACAGTGATCGCCGCTGTCGAGGACGGCCTCCAGTGTTTCCAACTCCGATGAGGTAAGCTCGGAAAGCAGGCAGGCCAGATGATTAAGCTCATCCAGATTTTCATACTCGCTCAAATGGTCATAGAGCCCCAGCACATCCCCATCGAAAGAGGTAATAAAAATTTCCTGATAGCGGACGCCATCCACGCCGATCCGTTTCAAGAGAGCCTCCACCTCCTGGGCGGTCGTGGGAAATTTCAGTGTTTCACCCACAAGCTGGCCCTCGCTGTACTTCCCCGCATTGGTAACGTAGGCTTCAAACAGGGTTGCCATTAGCGGCGGCCCTGTCCCTTGACGGTCAGGATGCCCTCAAGGGTTGTTGCCGTAATTCCCAGCCGCTGGGCCACGGCAATATCATTTTTCATGGCTTCGGTCATACTGTGCCCGCAGACAACCAGCACATGAGAACGGCGGAGCAGGTCACGGCTCATGTCGATGCCGCTTTTATGCTCCTCGGGAACAGCATCATTGAGAAACAGGGGCAAGTACAGGGGCGGGCAAATAGGAGAAAAGCCTGCCTCATACACGGTGCGGCAATACTGCGCCGCCAGTTCTGCGTTTTCGCTATCGCCGCCGAGCCATGCAGCGGTGATATAAGCAAGGGGTCGTTTCATCGTTCATACCTCCGATATTTTAATAAGAAAGTTCAACCCAAACCCCACGCCCTTTCCCAGTCTTGGGAAAGGGGGCGGCTCTGGAGGATATACCCCCGCCGCTTGCCGGGGAAATAGCACAGCCGGGGCAGACCGTCAAGGGCGAGCCGCCGAAAACGGCGGTGCGCTGCACCCTTGACGGCCCACTCCCGGCTGTACTAAAAAACAGGCAGCGACGGGGGATATATACCACCAGAGCCTCTGCGCGAGGGCGGGGTCCTCGGGACAAAGTGTCTCGAAGTTGTTACTTGTCAAGTTCCTGCTTTTTCGGGGCTTTTGCCAGCTCCGGCGGCTGTTTTTCTTTCCAGTCATCCAGCAGGGACATAATCTGTTCTTTCATTTTGGCGGGAGTGACCTCCTTGCCAAAATACTTTTCCAGTTCCGCAGTAGAAATAATCACGCCTCGATCCTCCTTTTTCTGTTCTGATAAGATACCGTCAATGACATCGCCGTTGAGCTTGCCTTCCTTATCCAGCTCCCGGAGCCGTTTAGCCTGGGCCAGCGAGGGCGAAGCCTGCTCCCCGTCAATGGAAACAGCGATAAGCCTCTGATTTTTCGGTTTGATGTAGGACAGCTCCACGGCAGGCATGAAGCCCATCTTTTTATCGTCTACCTTATCCAGAAGCTCCGGCACAAGGGAGTTGAGCCGCAAGTAGCGCATGACCTTTTTATAGTTCATATCATGCGCCTCGCCCACAATCTCAACCGAGCGTTTCCCAACATCGCCTTCTGCAACGCCTTTCAGCCGCCCGCCCTGATGCTTGATGTCCTCAACCTCGAGTTCCAGCAGCGCGGCCAATTCGCTGGGGAGCATCCCGTCACGCTGCTTGTTGCTGTCCTTCATGGCCTGTACCGCTTCGTGGTCGGTCATTTCACGGACGATAAAGGGCATTTCCTCCAGCCCCGCCAGTTCACTGCCGTGGGTACGGCGATGGCCCGCTACAATTTCATAGCCGTTTCCATCTTTCTCCGGGCGGGCAAGACCGGGAACCATTACACCGTTTACGCGGATAGAAGCAACGATTTCCTGCATTTTCGCATCGTCCCTTACCTTAAAGGGGTGCGGACGGAATGTGTGAAATGGATGAACCTCGGAAAGTTTCAGATAAACCAGCTTGCCTTCCTCAACCGGGCGGGGAGGTGTGGTCGGCGCGGGAGCCGTCTGTTCCACAGCAGCTTCTTTCGGTGCCGTATCCTGTGTGGGCTTTACGGGCTCCTTGGCATCCGGGGCCTTTCCGTCACTTCGGGACACTTTGTCTCGTTTGGACGGCTTGGGCTTGTCAGGGGCCGCCTTATCCGCCTTGGGTGGGCGGCCCTTGCGTGCCCCAGCCGATTTCTCCGCTTTCTGATTTTCAGTCGCGGCCTTTTCCGCTTTCGGCGGACGGCCACGGCGCGGCTTTTTCGGTTCCTCCGTATTGGCGGGCTGCGGTGTTCCTCCGGGGGCTGCCGCCTCTGGCGTTTCGGGGGTTTCCGCCTTTTCGACTTCGGCGCGGGCGTTCTGCCTCTTTTCCGCCATAAGTTCATTGATTTTGTCAAAGGACACAACCACATCGCCGGACTCAGGTATGGCAGGCCCGGTCTGTTCCTGCCGGGGCTCAGACGCTGCGGCCTGTTCGGGTGTGGTGATAGGCCCGGCGGCCTCCGGGGAAGTATTCTCCGCAGGGCCTGTGTTCAGTTTTTCATCGGCCATTTACGATCCTCCTTTTCGTTAAAGTTGCACAAATTTGAACGCTAAAATTTTGTGGTTATTTTTGTGCCTCCTTTCCGTCTATCCACGCAAAAAAGCCGCCCGTTTTTCATGCCGGACGGCTTTTTGCGTAATGTGATAGATCAAATATTATTTTTTCTGATTTGTAGGCTCCGAAAAGCCTTGTATTTACAGTGTTCCTAATAGGAAGTAATCATATCGTATTTGCACCAAAATATCGGAGACAGATAATTTATAAAGCAATAAGAGCAGATGTAGGAGAAATCTTGGGATCATTATGCCGAAGAAAAGGAATTGAAATTATTGAAGCAGAATGCTGCCCAGATCATATACATATGCTTGTAAGAATTCCGCCAAAGTATTCTGTATCAGAAATAGTAGGATATTTAAAGGGAAAAAGTTCCCTGATGATATTTGAACGCCATGCAAATTTAAAATATAAGTATGGAAACAGGCATTTCTGGTGCCGTGGATATTGTGTAGACACAGTGGGGAAAAATACTGCAAAAATCAAAGAGTATATTCAGAATCAGTTAAAAGAGGATTTACAGTATGACCAGATGTCATTAGTAGAGTATATCGACCCGTTCACGGGTGAGCCGGTGAAGAAATACAATAAGTAAATTTCGCTTGGAGCGGAAGTAGGAAGTCAAAGCAAACCAGCAAGCCTCTTTTGAGGCTGCGCCGGAGTAAGGAAGCACTGAAAAAGCCCCCAGTTTGGGGGCTGCTGTAAATGTGGTGCAGTTAGCAGACTTCAGTGCGCCTTCCGGGCGCAAGCAGGTAATATCCCCTTCTAGGGGGAGGACATGCCACCCGCTAAGCGGGTGATCATGACTTACAATATGCCGTTTCGGGGGATTGCCAAGATGACTGGCGGAGCAGTCAGTATGGAAATGGTATATGGAATTGTCGATGCTGTGAATGGACACTTTATGCGTGGAGTAAAAAAAGTAGTTGGCGGATATTTCAGAAACAGAAGAAATAATAAGAAATATGAAAAATTATTAAAAGGAGCCGAAGGGAAGTGCAGATGAATCATATAAAAAATATATGGAAATGTTTTGAAGAGAAACATTCTGCTATTGCAAAATGGCTTTATCAGATATTCTATTTTGTTATATTCAGTATGGGCGTGACAGTATTCCAGTATCTTGTATTTACATTTTTACCAGGGATTTTGGGAATTGGACTGGCTGGTACAGAGTTTATGTGGCCAAAGGTTTCCATGAATCTGTTTGGAGTAAAATTTACATGGAGTTTGCTGGGGTATAATGTATTGCGTGATGCAACGGGAAATATACTGATCGGTGGTGGACTTGGCTATTTTATCAGTTATGAATTGGGGTCATTTCTTGCACAGTGTATCAATTTTCCACGTCAGAGAAATATTACTTTTAAAAGCCATGGAAATCCTGTATATCAGGCAATCTGGTATTTTGTTGCGTGGGTGGTAATTTCGCTGATCTGTAATGGATTTAATAATCTGTGGATGCCAGTTGCATCTGCATATGTGGCCCCGGCAGTCTATAACATGCTTGTGACAATTATTACAGGTGGAGTTTCCATGGTGATTTTCTTCTTTGTGTTTAAAATTATTTTCCCAGAGGGGAAGGCTGAATAGAAGAAATTAGCAAGTATGCCTGAAATCTAATAATAAAAGAGATGAGGAGTAGTAAGAAAATCAGACAAATATATTTTTCCAAGAATTTGTCGTAAAAATGTGGTCAAACCAAGAAAATCGAGTGCGAAAGAGAATGTTACGCCATGCACAGCTCGGGAAAGAATTCCCTCGCTGTAGGGCTGTCGCCCTATAAAATAGCAAAAAAAGACGCCTTTGCAAGTAAACTAGCAGGGCGTCTTTTTTCACCATTTTGCATGGCTCGTAGCGTTCACAAAATCTTCACAAAATAATTAGCACTCGCCTCTTGACAGTGCTAATAATAAGTGTTATATTACAGCTAGAACAAAGGAAGAGGGATACAAAGAGAGGAAAAGAAGAAAACCCCCGGTATCCGGAAGCCTTTCCGTTCCAAAGAAACAGGTAAACAAAAAGATCCGGTGAAAAGAAAAACCGGAGAAAAAGCATGGATCAGGTTCCATGAGAAGAATAAGAAGGAGCGATGACTTATGTTAATGCCTAGTATTTTTGGAGAAAATTTATTTGATGACTTTTTCAACGATTTTCCGTTCTATGATTATGACAAAGAGATGAAGAATACAGAAAAGAAACTGTATGGCCGCAAAGCCAGCCATGTGATGAAAACAGATATTCGCGAGCTGGATAATGGCTACGAGGTAGTGGTTGACCTTCCGGGCTTTACGAAAGATGAAGTTCAGGCCACACTGGAAAATGGTTATCTGACCATCAGTGCAGAGAAAGGTCTTGACAAAGACGAGAAAGAAAAAGAGAACGGCCGCTACATCCGTAAAGAGCGTTACGCAGGTGCATGCAGCAGAAGCTTCTATGTAGGTGAAGATATTACCGAAGAGGATATCAAGGCTGAATTTAAACACGGTCTGCTGAAACTCTTCGTACCGAAGAAGGAAGCAAAACCGGCTGTGGAGCAGAAAAAGACAATCTCCATTGAAGGATAAAAGAAAAAAAGCAAAAGCGTTTGCCGCCCGGGAATGTTAACATTCCCGGGCGGCAAAATTTTTATCTTTTCCGGTAGATCCCGAGGGAAAGAATCCGGAATACGCGGGGCGGATATACGTGATTTTCGGATTCGGAAAATAAATTGTATACAATAATGTACTTGCTATTTGGGAACAGGTCGGATACAATAGGCGTGACAATTACAAAATGAGAGAACTCGTATCAAAAGGAGAAATCATGAAGAAAAGAAGAAGCGTACTTGCGCTGCTTTTAGTTGCAGCTCTTACTGTTGTACTTGGCGGATGCCAGGATGGCAAGGATGGGAAAGCAGATTCTTCCGATACCACAAGTTCTCAGGTATCAACGGAATCAACCCCGACAGGGGAACCTGTTATGGGAGGTTCCATCACGGTAGGAATTCCTCAGGACATTGAGGATAGTCTTGACCCACACAAATCTGTTGCGGCAGGAACGAAAGAAATCCTATTCAATATTTATGAGGGCCTTGTAAAGCCCGATGAAGAAGGAAATCTGAACGATGCGGTGGCAGAGAGCCATTCGATCTCGGAGGATGGAAAGGTTTATACCTTCAAGCTCCGGAATGGTGTCAAGTTCCACGATGGAACGACCGTCACTGCAGAGGATGTAAAATATTCAATCGAACGCTGTGCGGGTATCAACGGAGACGGAACGCCTCTGGTAGAGGCATTTTCCAATGTAGACAAGGTTGAAATTCCGGACGAGAGCACGATCGACATCTATTTAAAAGAGGCAGACACTGAGTTTCTTGCCTATCTGACGGTGGCGATTGTACCTGAGCATGTGGAAGATCTGGAAGCAGATCCGGTCGGAACAGGCCCGTTCCACTATGTATCACGGTCCCCGCAGGAAAATATTGTCCTTGAAAAATTCAGCGATTACTGGGATACGGAAAATCAGGCGTATCTGGACAAGGTAACATTTCGAATTGTCAAGGACAGCAATGCAGTCGTAACAAACCTGAAATCCGGTACACTGGACATGTATGCACGTCTCAGTTCCACACAGACAGCGCAGCTTGCCGAAGATTCCGATTTTACGATTTATGACGGCGGTATGAACCTGGTACAGGCGCTGTATCTGAACAATGCCGTGGAACCGCTCAACAATGTGAAGGTGCGCCAGGCGCTCTGCTATGCGGCAAATCGTCAGGAAGTGCTGGATATGATTGCAGACGGAAAAGGAACGATCATCGGAAGCAGCATGTTCCCGGCATTTGGAAAATATTATGTGCCGGAACTGTCAGAGCGATATAATCAGGATATTGAGAAGGCAAAAGAACTGTTAAAAGAAGCCGGATACCCAGATGGATTTGAGCTTACGATTACAGTGCCGAACAATTATCAGCAGCATATCGATACAGCCCAGGTTCTGGTAGAGCAGCTTAAAGCGATCGGTGTTACTGCCAAAATTCAGCAGGTCGAGTGGGACAGCTGGCTGTCGGATGTATATGCAGACCGGAAGTTCCAGTCCACGGTTGTCGGCGTTGATGCGGCATATCTGAGCGGACGCGCGTTGCTGGAACGGTTTACCTCAACATCATCCAAGAACTTTATCAACTACAGCAACGAAGAGTATGATAAACTGTATCAGCAGGTTAAGACCAGCACGGATGAAGAGGAGCAGGTTGAGCTTTACAAAAAAATGGAAACACTGCTCTGTGACGATGCGGCAAACCTGTATATCGAGGATATGGCATGCGAGGTTGCTCTTCGGAGCGATTTTGCGGGCTATCGGTTCTATCCGCTGTATGTGCAGGATATGGCGAAAATTTATAAAGTAAAATAGTAGCTATTCCGTTACGGCTCGCTGGGTACCGGTGGGCGGTAACGCTATTTCAGGCAGGAAAAAGAAAAACTCTCATTCGATTGTCAAATCTGCCTGAAAAGAGATAAAATCTGAAAAAACAGAGAAAAAGCGGCGCAGAATTGCTGAAAAGAAGCAGTCTGCGTTGCTTTTTCTCTCTGTCGATAGAATCTCCGAAAATATGTTAGGCTTGACTTTTTTTTCAACACTGCCTACTATAGAAAAAGACAGAAAAAACATAAGGGCTTCGCGGCGATGCGTGAGGCCCTTTTTATCTAAGCTAATGTTTCTGAATGTATTGTGGAAAGAAGGGGAACCCATGACAGATTTTCTGGTAAGATGTTTTGTAAAAGAGTATGAGAACACCGACAATGCGGATGTGCGCACGAGCTATGGTATTTTATCCAGTATGGTGGGAATCTGCTGCAATGTATTGCTGTTCGCTGCAAAGCTGCTGATCGGCGTTGGGATGCATTCGCTGGCAATCATGGCGGATGCGTTCAATAACCTTTCCGACGCGGCATCTTCGGTCATCAGCTTTGTTGGTGTCAAGATGGCAAACAAACCGGCAGATAAAGAGCACCCGTTCGGGCATGGGCGGATCGAGTATATTGCAGCGCTGATCGTTTCGTTTCTGGTTATTGAAGTCGGCTTTACGTTTTTAAAGAGCTCTCTGGAGAAAATCCGCAATCCGGAAGAGATCACATTTCAGATGGTTCCGTTTTTGATTCTGGTGCTCTCGGTTGGTGTAAAGCTGTGGATGGCGCTTTTCAACCGAAAACTGGGAAACCGCATTCAGTCGAAGGTGATGCTGGCAACGTCGGCGGATTCCATGGGTGACGTGATCACGACGAGCGCAACGATCGCTTCTACATTGATCTGCCATTTCCTTTCGGTTAATATCGACGCAATCGCAGGACTTGTTGTGGCGGTACTCGTTATGTGGTCCGGTATTTCCATTGCAAAAGATACATTGGAACCGCTGATCGGGCAGGGCGCGGATCCGGATCTGTATGCACGGATCATGAAAGAGGTTGCTTCCTATGAAGGAATTGTAGGAACCCATGATCTGATTGTCCACAACTACGGGCCTGGCAGAAGTATGGCATCGATCCATGCGGAGGTGCCGCGAGATGTCGATATCGAGGTATCGCATGATATTATCGACCGCATTGAACATGAGGTCGGCGAAAAATTGGGGATTCTGCTGGTCATCCACATGGATCCGGTGGAGATCCACGATGCGACGGTTCTTGCGACAAAGGAGAAGGTAAGAAACGTAATTTCCATTCTTGATCCGGAGCTTTCCTTCCACGATTTCCGTATGATCAACGGGTCGGAGAAAAAGAAGCTGATTTTTGATCTTGAAATCCCGTATTCTTATAAGAAGAAAGACTGTGATCGCGTGATCGGGCAGATCGGGGCGCTGATGAAGGAAATGGATGAGAAGTATGAATGCGTCGTCAACATCGACAAAAAATACGTGGCGGGAGAGTGACAACGGCCGGGTTGAGCCGTCAAATCCCTTCCAAAATGTTCCAAAAGTCAGTTTTTTGAAAAAAATAAAAAAATTTCAAAAAAGGTGTTGACTTTTCTCTTGCGATAGTGTATTATACATTTTGTCGCAAGGCAATGGGCTATCGCCAAACGGTAAGGCAACGGACTCTGACTCCGTCAGTTCCTGGTTCGAATCCAGGTAGCCCAGCTCATTGAAAGGTCTCAGGTCTCGTACCTGAGGCCTTTTTCGATGCTCAAAAACAAATACAGCAGGAGGAACAAACGATGAAGTATTCCTTTACGAGCAGAATCCGCTACAGCGAAATCGGTGAGGACGGAAATCTCACCCTGCCGGGGCTGATCAATTACTTTCAGGACTGCAGTACCTTCCAGTCGGAAGCGATCGGCGAGGGCGTTGCGGAGCTCAAAAAACGAGGCTGCGCCTGGGTGCTGTCCGCGTGGCAGATTCATGTGCGCCGCTATCCATCCCTCGGTGAAGCGGTAAAAATCACTACATGGGCGAGCGGCTTCAAAGGATTTCTTGGCATGCGTAACTTCACGATGGAAACAGAAGACGGCGAAATGCTCGCCTGTGCCAACTCCATCTGGTCTTACGTCAATATGGAAACGGGTCATCCCGTCCGCGCACCGAAAGAGACGACAGACGCCTACGGCATTGACGATCCGATCGGCGAGGATTTCGGCGAGCGCAAAGTGAAAATGCCGGAAGCAGATTTCATCGGCGAACCGTTCCCGGTGCGGCCGCACAACCTCGATACGAACCACCACGTCAATAACGCACAGTTCATTTCCCTTGCCGGTGAATGCCTTCCGAAGAACTTCACCGTGCGCCGGATGCGCGCCGAATACAAACAGCAGGCGCACCTCGGCGATGTCCTGCATCCGCTGCGCGCCGAGACGGAAAACGGCTGTTTTATCTCGCTGAACGATGAAAAAGGACAGCCATACGTAGTTGTGGAATTTCAATGATTGTGGTACAATCGGAAAGAATAAGATACGATACGAACGTAATAAACACAATGAGGAAAGGGGAATTTGCCATGAGAGCGCAGAACCTTACACTGTTAACCGATTTATATGAACTTACCATGATGCAGGGCTACTACGAGAACCCGTCCGATCAGATCGTGGTATTTGATGCATTTTACAGAAAGAATCCATGCGGCGGCGCATACGCCGTATGTGCAGGACTTGAGCAGGTAATCGAGTATGTCCGCGATCTTCACTTTTCACCGGATGACATCGACTATCTCCGTTCCCTCCATATTTTCAACGATGATTTCCTGGAGTATTTAAGAGGCTTCCATTTCACCGGAGATATCTATGCGATCCCGGAAGGAACCGTCGTATTCCCAAGAGAACCGCTCTTAAAAGTTGTCGCTCCGATCATGGAGGCACAGCTTGTAGAGACCGCGATTCTGAACATGATCAACCATCAGAGCCTGATCGCGACGAAAGCATCCCGCGTTGTTTACGCGGCAAAGGGCGACGGCATCATGGAGTTTGGACTCCGCCGTGCACAGGGACCGGATGCCGGTATCTACGGCGCGCGTGCTGCCATGATCGGCGGCTGCATCGGAACCTCCAATGTCCTGACCGGACAGATGTTTGACGTTCCAGTCAAGGGAACCCACGCACACAGCTGGATCATGAGCTTCCCGGATGAGTACACCGCATTCAAAACGTATGCGAAAATGTATCCAGAAGCATGCATTCTTCTCGTAGACACCTACGATGTTCTCGAATCCGGTGTTCCGAATGCGATCCGCGTCTTCAAAGAGATGAGAGCAGAGGGCTTACCGATGAAGGGCTACGGCATCCGCATCGACAGCGGTGACCTGGCTTACCTGTCGAAAAAAGCATATCAGATGCTCGAGGCAGAAGGTTTCGGCGATGCCATCATTTCCGCATCCAGCGACCTCGATGAGTACCTGATCGACAGCCTGAAAACCCAGGGTGCGAAGATCAATTCCTGGGGCGTCGGCACCAACCTGATCACATCCGGTGACTGGCCGGCATTCGGCGGCGTTTACAAGCTGGCAGCAGCAAAAGATAAAGATGATGCAGAATTCACACCGAAGATCAAGCTGTCCGAGAACTCCGAGAAAGTAACAAACCCGGGCAATAAGACGATTTATCGTATTTATGATAAAGAAACCGGAAAGATCCGTGCCGACCTGATCTGCCTTGCAGACGAGACCTTCGACGAGAGCAAAGATATGATCATCTTCGACCCGATCGAGACCTGGAAAAAGACGAAGATCAAAGGCGGAACCTACACCTTACGCGAGCTCCTCGTTCCGATTTTCCAGAAGGGCGCATGCGTCTACACTTCTCCATCCGTCATGGAGATCCGCGACATCTGCACCAGAGAGAAAGATACCCTCTGGGAGGAGTCCAAACGTCTGGTCAATCCGCATGAGGTTTACGTGGATCTGTCCGACAAGCTGTACCACATCAAGAGCGACCTGCTCGAGGAGATGAGCATGAAGGCTCTCGGCGAGCAGTAAGAAAGGAAGTCAAATGTTAAATATAGGAAGAAAGCAAAAGCTGGTAGTAGTAAAGAAAGTAGAATTCGGTATTTATCTTGGGGAGACCCGGGAAGCAGGCGAGAAGGAACGTGTTCTTCTGCCGATCAAACAGGTGCCGGAAGGAACAAAAGAGGGAGATGAGCTGGAAGTATTTCTGTACCGCGATTCCAGCGACCGTCTGATTGCGACAACCAGAGAGCCGAAGCTGGTGCTTGGAGAGCTGGCTGTCTTAAACGTAGCTGCTACCGGAAAGATCGGAGCATTTCTGGACTGGGGTCTGGAAAAAGATCTGTTTCTTCCGTTTAAACAGCAGACCCGCCGCCTCCATCCAGGTGATGAGGTTCTGGTTTCCCTCTACATCGACAAGAGCGACCGTCTCTGCGCAACGATGAAGGTTTACCATTTCCTGAAAACCAATTCTCCGTACGTCGTAGGCGATATCGTAAAGGGAAGAATCTACGAGATCAGCGGAAACTTCGGCGTTTTCGTTGCTGTTGATGACCGCTACTCCGGCCTGATTCCAAAGAGAGAAGCACAGGCAGACTATCATGTCGGCCAGGAACTTGAGTGCCGCGTTACAGAAGTCAAAGAGGACGGAAAACTCTCCCTGTCCGCACGCGGAAAAGCGTACGAGCAGATCGCAATCGATGCAGAGAGCGTTCTTTCTGTGATCGAGGAATTTGCAGGTGTCCTTCCATTTGATGACAAAGCATCACCGGAAGTGATTCAGAGAGAATTCGGCCTCAGCAAAGCAGCATTTAAGCGCGCGGTCGGCCATCTGATGAAAGAAAAACAGGTTGTCATCCGCGACGGTAAAATCTGGACGGCAGAAAAAGCAAAATAAGAAAAAATCGGGCACTGGACAGGAAGCACATCCTCTCCGGTGTCCGTTTTTTTGTGTCAGACAGCAGATAAAATTTTGAAATTTTTTCTGCGCCCGGTTTGCGGTTGCGCGAAGAGAGGATTGCGCTTATAATATGATCTATATGACAAAAAGTGACACAGGATCTGATGGAGAGCGATGAAGAAAAAGAAAAGTAAGAAAAAAACATCTTTTATTTCCAAAACCGCAATGACGGTTTTAACGATCATTCTGATTATTCTGTTTTTCTGCATTATGTCGATGGTCGAGAAAATACAGGGAACGGCCCGCGTTGTCAACTATGCCGGTCTGGTGCGCGGAAAAACGCAGCGGATTATCAAGCTGGAGAATGCGGGAGAACCGCAGGATACGATGATTGCAGACATCAACGCTTATATCGACGGTCTGCGGAACGGAAGCAGCGAGCTGGATCTGGTGCGCCTGGATGACCGGGATTTTCAGGATAAGATGACTGAGCTGGCATCGTATTTTGAAGAGCTGAAGGCAGAGATTCTGCTGGTGCGTGAAAAAGGATATGAGAATACCGCGATTATCGAAAAGAGTGAGACCTTTTTCAAAATCTGTGACGAGGCGACGGGCCTTGCGGAAGCGTATTCGCAGAGAATGGCGTCTTCGCTGAAGAAGCTGGAGCAGGTGGTAGTAGGAGATATCATCGGTCTGGTGTTTGTCATCGGCATGGAGCTGATCAAGGCCGTCCGCTATGCGGCGGTGAACCGTATTCTGCAGAAGAAAGTCTATCTCGATGAGGCGACGGGCCTGCCAAATAAAAATAAATGCGAAGAGATTCTGGAGGGAAGCGACGGAGGAGAAGAAATTTCCGGCGTGTATGCGGTCTGCGTGTTTGACCTCAACAATCTGCGCACGATCAACAACAGTCTGGGTCACGACAAGGGAGACGAATATATCCGTTCCTTTGCCGTTCAGCTTCGAAAAGCAGTCCCGGAGGAGTATTTCGTCGGAAGAAACGGCGGAGATGAGTTTCTTGCCATTCTGCGCGGACTGAACCGCGAAGAAGTGGAAGCGTGCATGAATCACATCCGCACGCAGACGGCAGAATATTCCCGCCAGCACCCGGAGATGCCGATCAGCTACGCCGGAGGCTATGCACTGTCCACGGAATTTGAAGACTGTGATATCCGGGAACTGTTCCGCCATGCGGATCAGAACATGTATATCGACAAAAACCGCGCGAAGATGGAAGAAGCCGCCGCAGAGCGGAAGATCAGCCTGGAAGCGCTGGACGTCGTAAAGAAAAAGGGATACCATTTTTCCAACTGTATTTACTGCAATGCAAGACAGGACCAGTACCGGATTCTGCGTGCCGTTTCGGGCTTTTTCCTTGCCGAGGACGGCAGCTATACCGGTGCGGCCGAGCATATTGTGCAGGGCATCACGGATGAGGAAAAGAGAAAGGAAATGCGTAGAATGCTGGATCTTACCCATCTGAAGGAGTGCTATCAGAAGGGAGAAGAGAGCGTAGAAATTCTGTACGAGTATCAGGAGGGCAGCGAAGGGGAAGCGCTCTGCCGGGGAAAAGTCACCATTCTGTTCTACGACGCGGCCGAGGACGGCGGACTGCACCATTTTCTGATGGGCTTTGAGCGGTTCCGCTCCAATGGGGAAGCTGCTCGGAATGAAAAAGAACAGCTCGACCAATACTATGAACAGATGAAACAGTCGATCATTGAAAACAGCCACTACGCCGAGGCACTTCTCGAGACGGCCGAGGCCGTGTTCGCCGTTGATCTGACGAATGATTCGCTGGAGCAGATTTTTTACCACAGCGGGCAGAAGAAATTTGACCTCAATATAGATCTGCCGTGTTCCTACGAGAAATACTGCGGGGAATGCAGTGCGTTTGTCGCGGAGGAGACATTGGAATCATACCGCATTGTGGATTCCTCGAAGAAACTGCTGCAGCGCTTTGAAAACGGAGATAAGCAGGTAGTCGTGGAGTATCAGGAAACAGATGAGTCCGGCAGAAGAATATGGTTGCAGAAGACGGTTCTTATGTCACAGGATACCGTCTACGACCGAAAGACAAAGCGGGAGAGCGTTGTGGTACATGGCATGATCCTTTTCCGTGATACGTCAGAGTTCCACAGCCGGGAAGAGAGGGAGAAGATACAGCTTCAGGATGCCTTTAGAGCTGCAGACAGTGCAAGTCGTGCAAAAACAGAATTTATGAACCGCATGAGCCACGATGTGCGCACGCCGATCAATGGCATTATGGGCATGCTGGATATCATCCGCAAAAACCGGCAGGATGAGGCAAAAGTGGACGACTGCCTCGATAAAATCAATCTTTCCGCAAGCCATCTGCTGGCACTCGTCAACGATGTGCTCGATATGAATAAGCTGGAGTCCGGAAAAGAGACGATCGAGAGCGCTTCTTTTGATCTGACGCATCTGATGGATGATGTGGCATCCCTTGTCAATGCGCAGATTACGGAGATGGGCATTACCCACCGTATGCACCGCGGTGAGCTGACGCACACGAGACTGATCGGCAGTCCGCTGCGCCTGCGGCAGATTATGCTGAATCTCTTCAGCAATGCAATCAAGTACAACAAGCCGGGCGGAACGATCGATACGTATGCGGGCGAAGTCTCCTGCGACGGAACCCGGGTCGTCTACGAGTTCCGCATCATGGACAGCGGCATCGGAATGAGCAGCGAATTTATCGAAAAAGAGCTGTTCCATCCGTTCACACAGGAGAAGTCCGGTGCGAGAACGCAGTACAAGGGAACGGGCCTTGGCATGTCGATCGTCAAAGAACTGATCGAAAAAATGCAGGGCACGATCGAGGTAACGAGCCAGCAGGGCGTCGGAACGACGTATGTATTCCGGCTTCCGTTTTACATTGACTGCGAGGGACAGCGGATTCAGGAAGTAAAGACACGGATCGCAGGAAAAGAGCTTGTCCGTTTCCACGTTCTGCTTGTCGAGGATAATGAGATCAACATGGAAATCGCCGAGTTTTACCTGACCGATCACGGTGCGACGGTGGAAGAGGCATGGAACGGCCGCGAGGCGGTCGAAAAGTATGCGGCGAATCCGCAGAAATTTGATGTGATTTTAATGGATCTGATGATGCCTGTGATGGGCGGTCTTGAGGCAGCGCGGCAGATCCGCACCATGGGGCTTCCGGAAGCAAAACAAGTCCCGATCATCCCGATGACGGCGCAGTCCTCCGAAGAGAGTAAAGAGGGATGCCGCGCAGCGGGCATGAACAGCCATCTGACCAAGCCGATCGAGCCGGACAGCCTGGTGCAGACGATCTTGGAGACAACGGAACATGCCTTTGGAAAATAGAGGAGAAAACGATGAGTTTTACGCATTTACATGTACATACCGAATACAGCCTTCTGGACGGATCGAACAAGATCAAAGAGTACGTTGCCAGAGTCAAGGAGCTTGGCATGAACAGCGCCGCGATCACCGATCACGGCGTCATGTTCGGCTGTATCGATTTTTATAAAGAAGCCCGCGCGCAGGGCATCAAGCCGATCCTCGGCTGTGAGGTTTACGTGGCGCCGGGTTCCCGTTTCGACCGCGAAACCAGCCGCGGAGAGGACCGGTACTACCATCTGGTTCTGCTGGCGGAAAATAATACGGGCTATTCCAATCTGATGAAGATTGTTTCGGCGGGCTTTATCGATGGATTTTACTATAAGCCGCGTGTCGACATGGAGATTCTGGAAAAGTATCACGAGGGCATTATCGCGCTTTCCGCCTGCCTTGCAGGTGAGGTGGCGCGTGCGATGGTGCGGAACCAGTACGAGATGGGAAAAGAGGCCGCACTGCGGTATGAGAAGATTTTCGGAAAAGGCAATTTCTTCCTGGAACTGCAGGATCACGGCATCTCGGAGCAGCGGATGGTCAATCAGCAGCTGATGCGCCTCTCGGCAGAAACCGGCATCGAGCTGGTGGCGACGAATGATATTCACTACACGTACGCAGAAGATGCGGATTCCCATGATATTCTTCTGTGCCTGCAGACCGGAAAGAAGATCACGGATGAGGACCGCATGCGCTACGAGGGCGGACAGTATTTCGTGAAATCCGAGGCGGAGATGGCATCGCTCTTCCCGTATGCACCGCAGGCAATCGAAAATACACAGAAAATTGCAGACCGGTGTAATGTGGAGATCGAATTTGGTGTCACAAAACTTCCGAAATTCGATGTGCCGGAGGGATACACTTCCTGGGAATACTTAAATAAGCTCTGCTACGACGGCCTCGAGGAACGGTATCACCCGGCGACAGATGAACTGAAAGCGCGGCTGGAATACGAGCTTGATACGATCAAAACGATGGGTTACGTCGATTACTTCCTGATCGTGTGGGATTTCATCAAATTTGCGCGCGACCACGACATCATGGTCGGACCGGGACGAGGATCGGCGGCCGGAAGTATTGTTTCCTACACCCTTGGCATCACACAGCTGGACCCGATGCGGTACCAGCTCCTGTTCGAGCGTTTCCTGAACCCGGAACGAGTTACCATGCCTGATATCGACGTGGATTTCTGTTTCGAACGCCGCCCGGAGGTCATCGACTATGTAACGAGAAAATACGGCAAGGACCGCGTTGTACAGATCGTCACATTCGGTACACTGGCGGCGCGCGGTGTCATCCGCGATGTCGGCCGTGTGCTGGATATGCCGTATGCACAGGTGGATTCGATCGCGAAGATGATTCCGAATGAGCTGAATATCACGATCGACAAGGCACTGCAGATGAACCACGAGCTGCGGGAGCTGTACCAGGGCAATGAAGAGGTTGCACATCTGATCGACATGTCACGGAGACTTGAAGGTCTGCCGCGCCACACGTCGATGCACGCCGCCGGTGTTGTCATCGGTTCGCGGCCGCTGGTGGAATTTGTGCCGCTCTCGCGAGGAAGCGACGGAACGATCGTCACGCAGTTCACGATGACGACGCTCGAGGAACTGGGACTTCTGAAAATGGACTTCTTAGGGCTTCGGACCCTGACCGTCATTCAGAATGCGACAAAGCTCGCAGAGCGTTACAGCAATAAGAAAATTGATCTGCTTCACATCGATTACAACGATCCGAAAGTGCTCGGCATGATCGGCGCATCGAAAACGGTCGGTGTGTTCCAGCTCGAGAGTGCGGGAATGAAAAACTTCATGAAGGAGTTAAAACCGCAGAGCCTCGAGGATATCATCGCCGGAATTTCCCTGTACCGGCCGGGCCCGATGGATTTTATTCCGCAGTACATCAAAGGAAAAAACAACCCGGAATCCGTTACGTACGATACACCGCTCTTAAAACCGATTCTGGAGCCGACGTACGGCTGTATCGTCTACCAGGAACAGGTTATGCAGATCGTACAGGCACTGGCGGGCTATTCGCTTGGACGGGCCGATCTGGTGCGCCGTGCGATGTCGAAGAAAAAGGCATCCGTCATGGAAAAAGAGCGCCAGAATTTCGTTTATGGAAACGAGGCAGAGGGTGTGCCGGGCTGTATCAAAAACGGCATTGATGAGAAGACAGCGAACAAGATCTACGACGAGATGATCGACTTCGCGAAATACGCCTTCAACAAATCCCATGCGGCGGCGTACGCGTTCGTATCGTACCAGACGGCATGGCTGAAATACTATTACCCGGTTGAGTTCATGGCGGCTCTGATGACCTCCTGCATCGATAACCCGGGAAAAGTCGCAGAGTATATCTTGAGTTCCCGCCAGATGGGCATTTCCATTCTGCCGCCGGACATCAACCGAAGCGAAGGAAAATTCACGGTAGACGGCCAGGCGATCCGCTATGGCATGGCGGCGGTCAAAGGCATCGGAAAGCCGGTCATGGAGGCGATCGTGGAGGAGCGGAGTGCAAACGGACCGTTCCGCTCGTTAAAGGATTTCGCGGAGCGCCTGAGCGGAAAAGAAGTCAACAAGCGGACCGTCGAGAACTTTATCAAGGCGGGCGCATTCGACTGCTTCGGCGTGACGAGAAAGCAGCTCATGTTCGTCTACGCCAATGTGCTCGATGATGTGGCGCGCGAGAAAAAAGATTCGTTAAGCGGCCAGATGAGTCTGTTTGACTTCGTAGATGAGACGACCAAACGGTCGTATGAAACGGTGTACCCGGATGTCGGAGAATACGAAAAGAGTGATCTTTTGGCGCTCGAAAAAGAGGTGCTCGGCATCTACGTCAGCGGTCATCCGCTCGAGGAGCAGGAGGAGTGCTGGCGGAAGAACATTTCCGCGGTAACGACAGACTTCCAGCCGGATGAGGAGACGGGTTTCCCATCCGTCACCGACGGCGCGAAAGAGATTGTCGGCGGCATTATCACGGATAAAAAAATCAAATATACAAAGAATAACAAGACAATGGCATTTCTCACACTCGAGGACCTCGTCGGCAGTATGGAAATCGTCGTATTCCCGCGCGATTACGAGAAAAACGCACCGATGATGCAGACCGATGCGCGTGTCTTCATCCAGGGCCGTGTTTCCGCGGAGGATGATAAGCCGAGCAAGCTGATCTGCGAGAAAATTTTCCCGTTTGCTGGCATCCCGAAAGAGCTCTGGATCCAGTTCCCGGACAAGGAAACGTACGAGAGAGAAGTGGCGGATCTGTACCAGATGCTGCATGAATCCGACGGCAAGGACAGCGTGATTCTCTACATCAAATCGATCAAAGCGATGAAAAAACTGCCGCCGAGCCGCAATGTGCAGGCAGATGCCCGTCTGGTGGCGTCACTTCAGGCAAAATTCGGTACCGGAAACGTGAAAGTTGTAGAAAAGAGTATTGAAAAAAGGGCCTGAATGCTTTAAAATAAAACTGTGTGTGATTAATAAATAAAACTACTCGTTTATTAATGTGTGTGATGAGATGGAGGAATTCATATGGCAACGACTAACAAGGTAAAGACAATCGGAGTGCTTACCAGCGGTGGTGATGCACCAGGTATGAACGCAGCGATCCGTGCAGCCGTAAGAAGAGGTCTGCAGAAGGGCGTTCAGATGAAAGGTATCCTGAAAGGCTACGACGGACTGATGAACGAAGAAATCATCGACATGACAGCCCGCGATGTATCCGACACCATCGAGCGCGGAGGTACCATCCTTTATACCGCCCGCTGCGCAGAGATGCGTACACTGGAAGGCCAGAAACGTGCTGCAGATGTCTGCAGAAAACACGGCATCGACGGACTGGTAGTTATCGGCGGAGACGGATCTTTTGCAGGAGCGCAGAAACTGGCAGCTCTTGGAATTAACACCGTAGGTGTACCGGGAACCATCGACCTGGATATCGCCTGCACAGAATATACCATCGGTTTTGATACCGCGGTAAACACTGCAATGGAAGCCATTGATAAAGTAAGAGATACTTCCACTTCCCATGAGAGATGCTCGATCATCGAGGTTATGGGACGTAATGCCGGATATATCGCTCTTTGGTGCGGTATCGCAAACGGCGCAGAGGATATTCTTCTTCCGGAGAAATACGATTACGATGAGCAGAAGATCATCAACAACATCATCGAGAACCGTAGAAAAGGCAAAAAACATCATATCATCGTAAATGCTGAGGGCATCGGCCATTCCACCAGCATGGCGCGCAGAATCGAAGCTGCAACCGGCATCGAGACCCGTGCAACGATCCTTGGACATATGCAGCGTGGAGGAAGCCCGACATGTAAAGACCGTGTATATGCGTCCATCATGGGTGCTTACGCAGTTGACCTTCTTCTGGAAGGCAAAACAGACCGCGTTGTTGCATACAAGAACGGTGAGTATGTAGATTACGATATCGATGAGGCACTGTCCATGACAAAGACTCTGCCGGAATATCAGTGGGAGATCGCAAGAGCTCTTTCTTATAACTATACGAAATAAAAAAATATCACGAAACAGACTGTTTTTAGCAAGCAGTCTGTTTCATTGGTATAATAGCGGGAATAAAAATGTTTCCGCGGACGGAATAGAGAGACAAAATAAAAAAACAGGAGGAACTTAACAATGGTTACCTGGAACAATCTTGATAAACTGGCTTCTTTTGAGGAGTTGAAAAAAGTGGAGCGTGTCAATCTTGCCGAGGTGATGTCCGGCGAAAACGGAGCAGAGCGCGTAAAATCTTACAGCGTTCCGATGGCAGAAGGACTTGCGTATAACTACGCAGCAAAACAGGTGAATGAGGATGTCCTTGCCGCACTCGTAAAACTGGCAGAAGAGGCACAGCTTTCTGAAAAATTTGAGGAGCTTTACAACGGTGCTGTCATCAACACCGGAGAGAACCGTCTCGTGCTTCATCAGCTGACCCGCGGCCAGCTCGGAAACACCGTTACGGCAGACGGCGTAGACAAACGTGCTTTCTACGTAGAGCAGCAGAACCGCATCGCAGAGTTTGCGAACAAAGTACATGCAGGTGAGATCACCAACGCAGCAGGTGAAAAATTCACCACCGTTGTGCAGATCGGTATCGGCGGAAGCGACCTTGGCCCGCGTGCGATGTATCTGGCTCTGGAAAACTGGGCAAAGAAAAACGGCTGCTTCAAAATGGAAGCAAAATTCATCAGCAACGTTGACCCGGATGACGCAGCAGCTGTTCTGAATTCGATCGACGTAGCACATTCCATCTTCGTTCTGGTATCCAAATCCGGAACCACACTGGAGACTCTGACCAATGAGTCCTTCGTAAAAGACGCTCTGAAAAATGCAGGCCTGGATGCATCCAAGCATATGATCGCCGTTACCAGTGAGACTTCTCCGCTGGCAAAGAGCGACGACTATCTGGCAGCATTCTTCATGGATGACTACATCGGAGGCCGTTATTCTTCCACATCCGCAGTCGGCGGCGCTGTTCTGTCCCTGGCTTTCGGACCGGAAGTATTCGCAGCATTCCTCGAGGGCGCTGCAGCAGAAGATAAACTTTCTGCAAACAAAGACGTATTACAGAACCCGGAGATGCTCGATGCGCTGATCGGTGTTTACGAGAGAAACGTTCTTGGCTATCCGAGCACTGCAGTTCTTCCGTACTCCCAGGCACTGAACCGTTTCCCGGCTCACTTACAGCAGGTAGATATGGAGTCCAACGGTAAATCGGTCAACCGCTTCGGCGAGCCGGTCAATTACCCGACCGGTCCGGTTCTCTTCGGCGAGCCAGGTACCAACGGACAGCATTCCTTCTATCAGCTGCTGCATCAGGGAACTGATATCGTTCCGCTGCAGTTTGTAGGCTTCCGCAATAACCAGATGGAGACCGATGTCGACATCCAGGGCAGCACCAGCCAGCAGAAACTCTGCGCAAACGTAGCAGCTCAGATCGTTGCATTTGCCTGCGGTAAAGCAGATGAGAATAAAAACAAAAACTTCGAAGGCGGCCGTCCGTCCAGCATCATTATCGGAGATCAGGTAAATCCGAAGACGCTGGGAGCACTGCTTGCACACTTCGAGAATAAGATCATGTTCCAGGGATTCCTGTGGAACGTAAACAGCTTCGACCAGGAGGGTGTACAGCTTGGTAAAGTCCTTGCAAAACGCGTTCTGGCTCATGAGACAGACGGAGCACTGAAAGTATTCAGCGATCTGCTCAACATCTAAGAAGTTTAAATCAGAAAATTTAAGATATGAAAAGGCGGCATACCGGATTTTCTTTCTGAAAGTTTCAGGGGGAAAACGGTATACCGCCTTTTTTATTACTATATTATGGGGTTATCCCAGCTTCGCCGGAAGCGACGAGGACACTGTGGACTGATGCTCCTGCCGGAACTGCCGCGGGGTGATCTGATACCGTTTTTTGAACGTACGGATCAGGTGGCTGCAGTCTGCAAAGCCGGTCTCGGTGGCAATAAAGTTCAGGTCATAATCGGTAAAGAGGAGCAGGTTCTCGACCTTGTTCAAACGGATAAATTCGATATACTGCTTGCAGCTCTGCCCATAGTGTTTTAAAAACAGCTTGGCAAAGTACGAATAGCTCATATTGTATTTATGCGCCAGCTCTTCGATGTTGATATTCTTCTGTGAATGACGGTCGATGTAGACGAGAATGTCCTGCATACTTTTCTCTTCACTCTCGGAGATGGTTTCGAGATCAAAACAGATTCCCTGGCAGTGCCACGTCCGCAGAAGGCGCAGGAACAGTGTCGAAAACAGCGAATAAATATACGCGTCGTAGCCGTACTGTTTCGCATGGGATTCTTTTTCAATGGTTGTGAAAAAATCGTTCAGGTCGAGCCCCGGAAGATCCATCTGCGTAAAGAGCAGGGAAGGATGCGTCATGGAGGCAACCTTATGGAACGCAAAGCTCAGGTTCGGAAGATAGCTTCCGGTGAGATGAATCCGGTTCAGATTGAATTTTACGCAGAAAAAGCGAAACGGTTTGTCATGATCCGCGGCAAGCGCATGGACTGCCTGCGGCGGAAAAAGGATGAAAGAGCCGGCCTCCATCGGATAGACAACATCGTTGCAGCTCACAAGGAGCGAGCCTTCCTGCAGATAAAGTACTTCAGTAAAATAGTGCCAGTGTGATACCACCGGCATGGAAAAGGTTTCCGAGCTGCAGGAAAATGCCTCGATCGGTGAGCGCAGGATATCACTGTATTCAAATAGATTTTTCAAAAGTAAATTCCTCCTGTTCCGGTTAAAAAGTTCTGCAAAAAATTACGAGGATTATTCAAAAGAATCATGCATGAAGATAGAAACGTTCTATTTTTATACAGTCGCATTATATCATAATGAAATGAAAATTGATACAATGGCGAAAGCATTTGAAAGAGAAAAATGCAGAAACCTTTTGATTTTCAGAAGATAAGGGGGGGATATGAAAAAATGAAAAGCAGCACAAAACCATTCCCGAAAACCAAAATCCAATGGCTGTGGGAAAACATGGAAGGAAAGCGTGCGCTGTATCTGATCGGCATGATCGGAACGGTATTATATAACGTTCTGCAGCTTACGATTCCATATTTTTCGGGAAAAATTGTTGACCTGTTTCTGACAGGTGAAAATGCAGTGCAGAATCTGCAGACACACCGGGATCTGTTTTACCGCCTGTTGATTGCGATGATTGGCTTCACGTTTCTGCGTGTCGTTATTGTCTACGGCAGCTGTATGATTTACGAGCACGTATCACAGAGCGTCCTGTACCGGGTGCGGAATTACCTGTATGACAAAATCCAGCGGCAGGATATGACGTTTTACAGCACGTACCGTACCGGCGATCTGATGACGCGTCTGACCGGAGACCTCGATGCCGTCCGCCATATGGTCGCATGGGTCATCCGAATGGTGATTGAGTCGTTTTCCCTGTTCGCGGCAGCGGCCATTTTCTTCCTGTACACGAACTGGAAGCTGGCGCTCTGCATACTTGTGATTTCGCCGTTCGTATTCTGGATCATCTACCTGTTCCGCAACCGTGTTGCCCCGATGCATGCGGCACTGCGTGAAAAGCTGGCACAGATGAATACGTGTGCGCAGGAGAATATCTCCGGAAACCGCGTCGTCAAGGCGTTTGCAAGAGAAGAGTACGAGATTGAGAAATTCGACCGCGCTAATACCGATTACGCGGAGACAAACAAAGCAACCGCGATGGTATGGCTGAAATTCTTCCCGTTTGTCGAGAGTATCGCTAACCTGATGCCGGTTGTCCTGCTGGCAGTCGGCGGTGTCTTTATGATTAAGGGCCAGCTGACCATGGGTGATTATGTGGCATTCTCCGGCCTCATCTGGGCAATCGCAAACCCGATGCGTCAGATGGGAAATATCATGAACGAGTTCCAGCGGTTCTCGGCGGCTTCAAAAAAAGTCATGGAGCTGTATTATTCCGAGGCGAAGATCAAGGACGAGGAAAATGCAGTGGCACACCCGGAACGCTTCGAGGGAAAAATCGAGTTCGACAACGTTTCGTTCCAGTATGAGGACGGTGATCTGCCGGTTCTGCATAACATTTCGTTTACGGTTAACCCGAATGAGACCGTGGCGGTCATGGGAGAGACGGGATGCGGAAAGACATCCCTCATCAACCTGATTCCGCGTTTCTACGAGCCGACAGAAGGTCAGATCCGCATCGACGGTATTCCGGTGGAAGATCTGAAGCTGTATGACCTCCGGAAACACATCGGACTTGCGACGCAGGATGTCCTGCTGTATTCTGATACGATCGAGGGCAACATTGCTTACGGCGATGACTCGATCAAGATGAATGAAGTCATTAAATTTGCAAAATATTCTGCCGCGGCAGACTTTATTTCGAAGATGCCGGAGGGCTATGACACTCTGGTCGGTGAGCGCGGCGTCGGTCTTTCAGGCGGCCAGAAGCAGAGAATTTCCCTGGCGAGAGCGCTGGCCATCCGTCCGTCGATCCTGATTCTTGACGACACGACATCGGCCGTCGATATGGAGACGGAAAAACAGATCCAGCATTCCTTACGAGAACTGGATTTCCCGTGCACGAAAGTTATCATCGCGCAGCGAATCTCCACCACAAAGACGGCGGACAAAATTATCGTGCTGCAGAACGGTTACATCAAGGAGATGGGAACGCACGAGGAGCTGATGGAAAAGAAGGGCTATTACTACGAACTGGTGAAACTGCAGACCGGTGTGGATGAACTGTAGGAGGGGGAAGCAATGGCAAAAAATACATACAAGCAGGATGAAGTGCTCGAAGAGCCGTTTGACATCAAGCATCTGCTCAGAGCTTCATCCTATATCAAAAAATATGCAAAACGGATGGTTTTTGCGATCCTTTTGAGTGGCATCGGCGGTGCGTCCGGCTATGTGGCGCCGATGGTTATCCAGCGGGCGCTGGACCTTGCAATTCCGGAGAAAAACGAGAGGCTTTTATTTTCTCTTGTGGGAATGCTGGTCGGCATCTATCTGGTGAGCGTGATCTTCACAACAATCCGAAGCCGCATTATGGTGGATGTCAGTCAGAGTATCATCTATGATATCCGAAAAGATTTGTTTGCACATCTGCAGGAGCTGCCGTTCCAGTATTACGATGACCGCCCGCACGGCAAGATCCTGATTCGGGTTGTCAACTACGTCAACTCGGTATCGGATATGCTGTCAAATGGTCTGATCAACATCGTTCTGGAGAGCTTCAACCTTCTGTTTATCGTGATTTTCATGTTTCTGGTTGATGTGCAGATGGCATTTGTCGTGCTCTGCGGCGTGCCGGTGCTGTGCGTTTTCATGGTCTGGATCAAGAATAAACAGAGACGTGCATGGCAGGCAGTTTCGAACAAGAACTCAAACCTGAATGCCTATCTGCAGGAGAATATTGTCGGAGCCCGCATTACGCAGATCTTTGCACGAGAGGATGAGAATGCGGAGATTTTCAAAGATCTTTCCAAGGATTGCCGCAGAACATGGAATACAGCAGTTCGCTATTCCAACCTGGTATGGCCGGGTATCGATTCAATTTCCGTCTGCGTGCGTGCTGCCATTTTTCTGTCCGGTCTGATCCTTTTCGGGCAGGGAAATAAGTCGGTTGGTACGATTGTAGCGATTTCGAGCTATGCATCGTATTTCTGGCAGCCGATCATGAACCTTGGAAACATCTTCAATAACTTTATCAACAACATTGCGTATCTGGAACGTATCTTTGAGACGATGGATGAGCCGGTGACGGTAAAGGATGCAAAAGATGCCGTTGAAATGCCAAAAATCCGCGGTGAGGTGACCTTCGATCACGTAAATTTCTCGTACGATGCGTCAAAACAGATCTTAAACGATGTTTCGTTTACGGTAAAACCGGGTGAGAGTGTGGCGCTTGTCGGACCGACCGGAGCCGGAAAGAGTACGATTGTCAATCTGATTTCACGGTTTTACAATGTCAATGGCGGTCGCGTCCTGATCGATGGACAGGATATCTCGCAGGTGACCATTCATTCCCTGCGTGAGCAGATGGGTATTATGATGCAGGACAGCTTTATTTTCTCGGGAGATATTGAGGATAATATCCGTTACGGAAAGCTTGACGCAACGCATGAGGAGATTGTGAAGGCGAGCAGAACTGTCTGTGCGGACGAGTTTATCAGCAAAATGCCGGATCGCTATCAGACGGAGGTAAGGGAGCGTGGTTCCATGCTGAGCCAGGGACAAAAGCAGCTCATTTCGTTTGCGCGTACCCTGCTTTCCGATCCGGCCATTCTGATTCTCGATGAGGCGACCTCAAGCATTGACGTACAGACCGAAAAAGCACTGCAGACGGGTCTTAACGCGATGCTGAAGGGCAGAACATCGTTCATCATCGCCCACCGTCTGTCCACGATCCGCAACTGCGATAAGATCATGTATATCGACAACGGCGGTATCATGGAAAGCGGAACGCACGACGAACTGATGGCAAAGAAAGGATACTACTACAAACTGTATACGGCACAGCTCGACGAAGTACAGAAAGCGGGCTGACACCATTTCAGGACAGCAAAAAGGCTTCTGCCGGCGGATGAAAATCCGGGGCAGAAGCCTTTTGAAATTGTGTGATATTTTATTTTCCGGAGAAGTATTTCTCTTTGATGATCTCAACCGGCATATCCTCGCCAGTCCACAGTTTGAAGGAAGCAGCTCCCTGGTATAACAGCATGTACATACCGTTTCCGGTCTTGC
>ENA-OQKN01000558-OQKN01000558.1-human-gut-metagenome-genome-assembly--contig:-NODE-558-length-37477-cov-4.602597_pt1 | contig 37477 bp, 37 predicted proteins | sample MGYA00242776_ERZ504794 | MGnify/ENA primary metagenome ERZ504794 (study PRJEB26092, sample SAMD00036434) | human gut metagenome | host: Homo sapiens | study: EMG produced TPA metagenomics assembly of... | reverse complement strand
GTATACTCTTCACACCTGTTACGTGGATCAGTGGGACTGGGAGAAAGTCATCGACCGCAGCGACCGCAACGAGGACTACCTGAAAGCCGTTGTCAAGATGATTGTCGGCGTGATCTGCAATACCCTGGATGAGCTGAAATACTATTATCCGCAGCTGGAGCTGGAACTGAACCGTGATGTTGCATTTGTCACAACACAGGAGCTGGAGGACCGTTATCCGGATCTGACACCGAAGCAGCGTGAAAATGTGTTTGTAAAAGAACACGGAACTGCTTTTATCATGAAGATCGGTGACAAACTGAAGTCCGGTGAGCCACATGACGGCAGAGCACCGGACTACGATGACTGGGAACTGAACGGAGATATTCTGTTCTGGCATGAGACACTGGGCTGTGCCCTGGAGGTATCTTCCATGGGAATCCGTGTCGATGCAAAATCTCTGGCAGAACAGCTGACAAAAGCAGGATGCGAAGATCGAAGAGAACTTTTGTTCCACAAAATGCTTCTGGAAGAGAAACTGCCTCTGACGATCGGTGGTGGTATCGGACAGTCCAGAGTCTGCATGCTTCTGCTCGGTAAGGCACATGTCGGCGAAGTACAGGCATCGATCTGGGATGAAGAGACACTGAACGCATGTGAAAAGGCAGGAATCTGCTTGTTATGATCGATCAGAGATGCCGTCTCTGTCCGCGGGAATGTAAGGCAGAGAGGGAAAATGGACAGATGGGTTTCTGCGGTATGACAGGAAAAGGCATCAGGGCGGCGAGAGCTGCCCTTCATTTTTGGGAAGAACCATGTATTTCCGGGAAGGGCGGTTCCGGTGCCGTCTTTTTTGCAGGCTGTACCCTGCGTTGTGTTTACTGTCAGAACCGCGAGATCGCAGCCGGGAGGATGGGAAAGGAGATCAGCCTTTCACGCCTGGTGGACATCTTTTTTGAACTCAAAGAACAGGGAGCGGAAAATATCAATCTTGTCACACCGAGCCATTATGCGGACAAGATCATGTCCGCAATCCGTATGGCAAAAGAGAGCGGATTTGACCTTCCGTTTGTTTATAACTGCAGCGGATATGAGAAAGTGGAAATCTTAAAACAGCTGACTGGCCTGATTGATATTTATCTTACAGATTTTAAGTATATGTCGCCGGAAAGTGCCCTGCGATATTCGCATGCCAAAGATTATCCAAAGGCTGCAAAGGCGGCACTTGCCGAGATGATGCGTCAGCAGCCGCAGACGATATACGATGAACATGGCATGATGAAGCGTGGTGTGCTGGTTCGCCATCTGCTTTTGCCGTCGCACCGTAAGGAAGCAGAACAGGTGGTGAAATATGTATACGATACTTATAAAGATCAGGCGGCGCTCAGCCTGATGTGTCAGTATACACCGCTTGGCGGACTTGATAACTATCCGGAACTGAATCGGAGAGTGACAAAAAGAGAGTACGAAAAGCTGCTGGATTTTGCTGTCGAACTTGGCGTGGAGAACGGCTACATGCAGGAAATGGAAAGTGCGAAAGTCTGCTATATTCCACCATTTGACGGAGAGGGGATAAAAGCATAAAATATGCAGTAATTTGATTTTCTATGCACCAATTCCGTTGACATTACTTTGAAACAGTGTTAAACTCAGACGCAGAGCAAGGAAGCAGTCCGGATGATGGAAAAGAAAGAAATTTCGGACAAGCTTATTAAAATTCAGGAGGAATAGAAATTATGAAAAAACTGATTGCAGCAGCACTGGTTGGAACAATGGTACTTACTATGGCAGGATGCGGAAGCAAGACTGCAGAAACAACAGGAAGCGAAGCTTCTTCTGATGCAGCAGGCGGCACACTGGTTATGGCTACCAATGCAGAGTTCCCGCCATATGAATATTATGAAGGCGAAAATGTCGTAGGTATCGATGCAGATATCGCAGCAGCCGTAGCAGACAAGCTGGGTATGGAGCTGAAGATCGAAGATATGGCATTTGATTCTATCATCCCGGCTGTAACATCCGGTAAGGCAGATATTGGACTGGCCGGTATGACCGTTACCGAAGACCGCCTGGAGAATGTAGATTTCTCTGATACTTACGCACATGCAACACAGGTTGTTATCGTAAAAGAAGACAGCGATATTGCAAGTCCGGATGCCCTGGAAGGCAAAAAGATCGGTGTACAGCTTGGTACCACCGGTGATATTTATGCAGGTGACATCAAAGATGCAACCGTAGAGCGTTACAACAAAGGTTTCGAGGCCGTACAGGCCCTTACTCAGGGCAAGATCGATGCCCTTGTCATCGACGGAGAACCGGCAAAAGTATTCGTGAAAGAAAACGAAGGCCTGAAGATGCTTGACGAAGCATTTACCGAAGAAGATTATGCGATCGCAGTAGCAAAAGGAAATGATGAACTGCTGGATAAGATCAACACTGCACTCGGCGAACTGAAAGATTCCGGTGAGCTGGATAAGATCGTTGACAAGTATATCACAGCGGAATAAAAGAAAGTGACAGAGGAATGCCATGTCAAGACAATTATACTTGAATTTTATTAAAGATAACAGATGGAAATACATTGTGAACGGTCTGGGAACGACACTGCAGATTACCTTTTTTGCAGTCATTCTCGGTATTGCTCTCGGATTCCTGATCGCAGTCATCCGTTCAACCTATGACAAGACAGGAAAAGGGAAAATATTGAATTTTCTGGCAAAAGTATATCTTACCGTAATACGAGGAACACCGGTACTGGTACAGCTCCTTATCATTTACTTTGTCGTATTTGCAAGCGTGGATATCAATAAAATCATCGTTGCAGTCATGGCATTCGGTATCAACTCCGGTGCGTACGTGGCAGAGATCATAAGAAGCGGTATCATGTCGATTGATGACGGACAGTTTGAGGCAGGCCGAAGCCTGGGCTTTAACTATACACAGACCATGATCTACATTATCCTGCCGCAGGCACTGAAAAATGTGCTTCCGGCACTGGCAAACGAGTTTATCGTACTTTTAAAAGAAACTTCCGTATCCGGATACATAGCCATTCAGGATCTGACGAAAGGCGGAGATATCATTCGAAGCCAGACATACAATGCTCTGTTCCCGCTTCTTATGGTGGCAGCGATCTATCTGATCATGGTGCTTTTCTTTGAAAAGCTGGTATCCATTTTAGAGAGGAGGCTGCGTAACAGTGAGCGTTGAGAAAAAAGAGACCCTGATCCAGGTTCAGAACCTGACCAAGACTTTCGGAGGCAGCGTACATGCACTGAACGGTGTCAGCACCGACATCAAAAAAGGCGAGGTTGTCTGTGTGATCGGACCTTCCGGTTCCGGTAAAAGTACATTTCTTCGCTGTCTGAATCGTCTGGAAGATCCGACGGACGGACGTATCATTTTTGCGGGGGAAGATCTGATGGATCCGAAGACGGACATTGATATGCACCGTCAGAAAATGGGAATGGTATTTCAGCATTTCAACCTGTTTCCGCATATGTCGATCCTGAAAAATATGACGATCGCCCCGATGAAACTGCAGAAACGCGGCAAAGGCGAAGCAGAAGGTCAGGCTATGAAACTTCTGGAGCGAGTAGGACTTGCTGACCGTGCAAATGCTTATCCAAGCCAGCTCTCTGGCGGACAGAAACAGCGAATCGCCATCGTGCGTGCCCTGTGTATGAATCCGGAAGTGATGCTTTTTGACGAGCCGACTTCCGCACTTGACCCGGAGATGGTCGGAGAAGTGTTAAATGTTATGCGAGATCTTGCCAAAGAGCACATGACCATGGTCGTGGTAACCCATGAAATGGGATTTGCAAGAGAAGTTTCCGACCGCGTGATCTTTATGGCGGAAGGAAAGATCGTAGAAGAAGGAACGCCGGAAGAGATCTTTACGGCACCAAAGACAGAGAGACTTCAGAGTTTCCTGAGTAAAGTTCTTTAAAGAGAATTTATCGAAATACAGAAAACGGCATGGGTGTCAGAAAAGCTCCGGTGCCGTTTTTTTATGCTGACAGATGAAAAATTATGCGAAAAGAAATGCTTGCATATTAAACAGGCATCGCTATAATAATAGAAGAAACGTAATGATACAGTGTGGCAGGAGCATTTGCTGTCCAGACTGTAAGAATCTAAAAGCAAAGTGGTGGATAAAATTGAACTATACAGAAGCAGTAGAATATATACTTAATGTACCCAAATTTACGACAAAAAACAAACCGGAACATACCGTAGAGCTGTTAAAAAGACTGGGACATCCGGAGTGCGGCATGAAGGTGATCCATGTTGCAGGAACCAATGGAAAAGGTTCTGTCTGTGCCTTTCTTTCAGAAATGCTGACACTGGCAGGCAAAAAGACCGCCCTTTTTACCTCTCCGCATCTGGTTCGGATCAACGAACGTTTCCAGATCAACAATGTACCGATCAGCGACGAGCTTTTTCTGGAATCTTATCAGAAAGTACAGGCAGCCATTGACGGCATGGTAAAAGACGGACTGCCGCATGCAACTTATTTTGAGCTGCTCTATGCGGTTGCCATGGTTGCTTTTCAGAAAGAAAAGGCAGAATACGTGGTTCTGGAGACCGGTCTTGGCGGAAGACTCGATGCGACCAACACGATCGAACATCCGATCGCGACGGTGATCACTTCGATCAGCCTGGATCACACGGAGATCCTCGGAGATACGATCGAAAAGATCGCAGGGGAAAAGGCCGGGATCATCAAAGAAGGTGTGCCGGTCATCTACGACGGCAGAAACGAAGAGGCAGAAAAGGTCATCAAAAAGAGGGCCAAAGAGCTTCACGCACCGGCGTTTGCACTGAAAGAAGAAATGTATGAAATTTTGGGAAACACGGACAAAAGTATTGATTTTTGCCTGAATTGTGGGTATTATGAACATGCAAAAGTGACCGCACCTTATCTTGCACCATATCAGGTGGTGAACAGTTCTCTGGCACTGCTTGCCATGGATGTGATCGATCCGAAACAGGAGATCTCGCAAGATCTTCGTATCCGGGCGATCAAAGAGACAAAATGGCAGGGACGTATGGAGACCGTTCTGCCGGGTGTGATCGTGGATGGGGCACACAATGCGGATGGTATCGCACAGTTTGTAAAGACCGTGCAGAGCGTACAGGAGCGTTATCGGATCGTACTGCTGTTCTCCGCTGTGGTAGAGAAAAATTACGAAGAGATGATCCACACGATCTGCAGCCAGACGACACCGTCTGCGGTGGTAGTCACGGAGATCAAAGGCGACCGCATCGTGCCGGCAGGGGAGCTTTCCGAAGTGTTTGCAAAATACACAGACGCACAGATCGTAACGGAACCGGATATCGAGAAAGCGTTTGAAAGGGCATGCACCCTTCGACAGGACGGACTTTTGTTCTGTGCGGGATCTTTATATCTGGTAGGGGAGATCAAAGAAATCCTGGAAAAATGCAAGGCATGACAAAGGAGCAGATTTTATGATTAATTACGAAGAAGAATTAAAAAAATTTCATTCCAGCCTCGATGTGAATGAAGCAGAAGATGCCATCTACAATCGGGATCTGACGGATATCACCGATATTCTCAAAGAGCTGATGAAAGATGAAAAAAAGAAGATAAGAAGATAAGGGGACAGCATGAATTGTATTTACTGCGGAACTCCATTATCCGATATTGATTATTGTACCGGATGCGGAGCGGACATTACGATACTGAAACGTGTGGCACGTATTTCCAATCTGCTTTACAACGAAGGATTGGACAAAGCACGCGTCAGGGACTTGTCGGGAGCGATTAAATCACTGAAGAGAAGTCTTGAGTTCAACAAAGAAAATAAAGATGCAAGAAATCTTCTGGGACTGGTCTATTTTGAGTCAGGTGAGGTTGTATCTGCACTGACCGAATGGGTGATCAGCAAAAATATGAACCCGGATGACAATCTGGCGGAATACTACATAGACAAGCTGCAGTCCAACAAAAACAAGCTGGATACGATCAATCAGACGATCCGCAAGTACAATCAGGCACTGGTCTACTGCCGTGAAGATCATGATGATATGGCAATGATCCAGCTGAAAAAAGTACTTTCCCAGAATCCAAAACTGATCAAGGCATACCACCTTTTAGCGTTGCTTTATCTGAAACATCAGGATTACGAAAAAGCAAGAAAACTGCTCAAAAAAGCAGCATTCATTGACACAAACAATACAACGACACTCCGCTATCTCCAGGAAGTGGAGCTGGCGACCGGTATCAGCACCAGTCTGGATGTCAAACGTAAGAAAAAATATGCAAAAGAAAAGGTTGATCGCTTAAGCGGCACGGTAACCTACATGAACGGCAATGAGATGATCATCCAGCCGACAACGTTCCGTGACAGCTCGGCGGTTGCCACGTTTATCAATATTTTCCTCGGCATTGTACTCGGGGCAGCTGTGGTGTGGTTCCTTGTTGTACCATCAACACGTCAGAGCATTTATGAAAAGGCAAATGCACAGGTAACGGATGCCAACTCCCAGATGGCGGCTCAGGTTTCCAGGGTGCAGGGACTGCAGGAAGAGATCGACGGCTATCAGAGCAAGGTCGATGCAGCAAACAAGGCAAAAGAAGAAGCGGATAAAAAGGCAGATTCTTATGATGAGATCCTGCAGGCAGCCAATTATTATCTGGCAAACGATATGACAAAAGCAGCGGATGCGTTCAATCAGATCGAGGAGAGCAGCATGACCGGAAAAGGTCAGGAGCTGTATGCGACACTGAAAACGGCTCTTGCGGACTATGTGTTTACGGAGGCCTACAATGCAGGGGCAACGGCGTTTGCATCCGGAGATTATAAAACAGCGATCACACAGCTGAAAAAGGCGACCGAAGCCAAGACAGATGATTTCAATGCCTGGTATTATCTGGCATTTTCTTACCGTAACAACAACGATACGAAAAAGGCGAACAAGATCTTCCGGCAGATCGTACAGCAGTTCCCGACACAGGCGGCAGCTTATAATATTTCCAGCTACATCACAAGCGATACTTCATCGGGCAGCAGTACGACAAATGCTACACAGGATACGACGACCGGAGGAACGGACACCACAAATACAGCCGGAACAACCGATACCACAAATGCAGCCGGGACAACGGATAACACCACCGGGGCGGCTGATACGACCGGAAATGATACGACCGGCAACGATACCACAGGCGATAACGGTACTGCGGATATCAACAACATGTTTGGCATCGAATAAGAAAATATGAAATACAAAAGAGAAGCTTACACAGATCGAAAAAGATCGGTGAGGGCTTCTTTTTTTATCTTAGTCGGAGAAGACTCCTTATAAGTGGCGAGCAACAAATTTGTCTTAGTGGGAGTGCAATCTCCGACTAAGATAAACGCTCCGCGAGGATGCACAGCGATTCTGTTGGGTAAATGTCAGCAAAGCTGACCAAAATCGCGTGCCAAGTCTCACGTGCGTTCGACTTGAAGCAACAGTATACGGAAAAGATTGGGGGATATCAGAAAGATGCAGGATTTTGTAAAAATGAGAGGGAGCGACATGATCATTTTTGTTCCGGAAGAGCTGGATCATCACGGTGCAGAGAAAATACGCCGGGAGGCAGATCAGCTGATGGGAAGCCGGAGAGTCAAACAGGTGATCTTTGATTTTAGGGAGACGGTGTTTATGGACAGTGCCGGGATCGGCATGATCATGGGTCGCTATAAACTGATGCAGTCGCTTGGAGGAAAGGTGACGGCAATTCATGTAAACCAGAGGGTACGCAGGATCCTGCTGCTTTCCGGAATCTATAAAATTGTCGGGATTTACGAGGATACCCCACAGACAACCGGGGCGATGTATGGAGGGAACAGACATGGGGTATGAAAACGAAATGAAGATAGAGTTTGACAGTCGCTCCTGCAACGAAGGGTTTATCCGCGTGGCAGTTTCCGCTTTTATGACACAGCTCAATCCGACGCTGGAAGAGGTGGCGGATGTAAAGACAGCAGTTTCAGAAGCAGTCACAAACTGTATCGTACATGCATATGACGGAAAGGTGGAGAAAATAACGGTATCCTGTCATATCGAAGGAAATGCCCTCTGCCTGTCGGTCAAAGATACCGGATGTGGCATCCCGGACATTGAAAAAGCCATGGAACCACTGTTTACGACCAGACCGGAGATGGAACGTTCCGGTATGGGATTTGCCTTTATGGAAGCTTTTATGGATGAAGTGCATGTCGAATCCACACCTGGACATGGAACCACGGTTTCCATGCGAAAGGAGATCGGATGGAACAAACCCTTGCATTGATCGAACGTTCTCACAAGGGGGACAAAGATGCAAGGAATGTACTCGCACAGCAGAATATGGGACTTGTCTATACCGTCGCGAGGCGTTTTAACGGCAGAGGATGTGAGATGGAAGATCTGATACAGATTGGAAGCATCGGACTGTTAAAAGCAATCGATAAATTTGACCTTTCCTATGATGTCAGATTTTCGACGTATGCAGTTCCGATGATCGCAGGAGAGATCAAAAGGTTTCTGCGGGACGACGGGATGATCAAGGTCAGCCGCTCTTTAAAAGAGATGGCGGTAAAAGTGTGCATGACAAGAGAAAAGCTGGAAAAGGATTACGGGAGGGAACCAACCCTGGAAGAAGTTTCAGAAGAGATCGGGGCGACAAGAGAAGAGATCGTGATGGCGATGGAGTCTGCAAGCGAGGTAGAATCGCTGCACAAGACCATTTACCAGGGGGACGGAAATGCCATTTCTCTGATGGACGGTATAAAAGAAGAAAAAGATGCCTCAGAAGAACTTCTGGATCATATGCTTTTAAACAGTCTTCTTGGTACGCTGGAAGAAAAAGAACGTGATCTTCTGCGACTTCGCTATTTTGAAGACCTGACGCAGGTGCAGGTCGCAAAACAACTGGATATGACACAGGTGCAGGTTTCCAGGATGGAAAAGAAGATTCTGGGGAAACTGAGGGAACGGCTGTAAAGGCGGATTCTGGGAAAAAGAAAGGGATGATAACCGGGAATAAAAAACAAAACAAAGGAGATACTACAGAAGAAAGAAAAATACAGCTGGAGGCTACGATATGAAGCAGGCAGGCGGTGAGACACTTTATCTGAAAGTGGATCGAAATGTGCAGGTACATGACAAAAAAGTAACGATTGGTGATCTCGCACAGATTCTCTGTACAGATAAACAGACAGAAAATCTTGTGAAAACCATCAAAGTGCCGCAGGCGACAAACGGGAAACCGGGGCGGCATACGATGTCGGTCATGGAGCTGATTGAACGGATCCAGGAAGAAGTTTCCGGGCTTGAGATCAACAACATCGGAGAGTATGATTTCCTTGTGACGTATGAAGCGGAAAAACAGCCGGGGCGTGTGCTCAGTTACGCAAAAACCATATTTGTCGCGGCACTGTCGTTTTTTGGGGCGGCTTTTACGATCATGACGTTTAACAACGATGTGGACATTCCAAAGCTGTTTGCTCAGATCTATCAGCAGTTTACGGGCACACCGTCCAGTGGTTTTACGGTTATGGAGTTCTCGTACTCGATTGGGCTGGGGCTTGGGATACTGCTCTTTTTCAACCATTTCGGCGGCAGAAAGATCACGGCAGATCCGACACCTCTGGAAGTGGAGATGCGTACTTACGAAGATGAGATCGACACGACGCTGATCGAGCGAAGCACCCGTGACCCGAAAAAACAGAAAAACACAAATCAGCAGAAAAAGGAGGGTGAATGATATGGCGGAAAAACAGATCATTCCGGCAGTCGTGGGACTCTCCGGAGGTTTTGTCATAGCAGGCGGTGTGATCGCCCTGATGGTGGGACTTGGGATCATCACGCGGTTTGTCGGGATCACACATACGGCAAAGCATGTGAAAGGATATGAGACAGCGATACTTGCAGGAGCCATTTTCGGAAATCTTCTGACGGTGCATCAGATCCGGATTCCACTGGGAATTTTTGGTCTTGTGCTGATGGGTGTGCTGTTTGGGATTTTTGTTGGTGGATGGATCCTGGCACTGGCAGAAATTGTCAATATTTTTCCCATCTTTGCCAGAAGGATCGGCATTACAAAAGGTTACAGTCTGATTGTGATCGCGATCGCAGTCGGAAAAACGGCGGGCAGTCTGTACCATTTTTACAGGCGTTGGGGCATGTAGAAAGCAGACGGCAGGAAGGAATATTAAGAACATGAAAGATGTGTTAAAAGAACAGAGAAATCAGAAATACAATGATTATGTCAAACAGGTGACACCGGTGCATAGTCTGCCGTTGAATATGCTCAAAGCGTTTGTGACAGGCGGCGTGATCTGCGTGATCGGACAGGCAATCTTAAATTATGGGGATATGCTAGGACTGGAAAAAGACATTGCAGCGAGCTGGTGTTCCCTGATCCTGATTTTTGTCAGTGTGATACTTACCGGTCTGAATATTTATCCGAAACTTGCAAAGTTCGGCGGAGCAGGAACGCTGGTGCCGATCACTGGATTTGCCAATTCGGTGGCAGCTTCTGCGATCGAATATCAGAAAGAAGGGCAGGTTTTCGGAATCGGATGCAAGATCTTTACGATTGCAGGACCTGTGATCCTGTATGGGATCTTCTCGAGCTGGGTGCTGGGACTGATCTACTGGATCTTTCAGGTGACTGTATATCAAATGTGAGATGAATCCCGTTTTGGCAGGCGGTGCACTACAGGCTTGTATCAGTGGCAGATCCGATTAAAAAAAGTCCTGAATGTTCTTCAGGACTTTTTTCATGCCGGTGGCCGGACTCGAACCGGCACGGCTGTTAAACCGCTTGATTTTGAGTCAAGTGCGTCTGCCAATTCCGCCACACCGGCAAAATCTCAAAACCGATATTTAGTTTACCATAAATATTCTGGTATTGCAAGCGTTTTTTGCGTGTTTTCTTTTACTTTACACCCGAACGGAGATAGGATATACTGAGGGGGAACGAAAAACAAAGGAAAAGACAGCGGGGGATCACGATGGATTGTAAAAAAGCCCAGTCATTGGTAACAGCTTATATTATGAGAAAACTCAATGACAAAGATCTGGAAGACTTTCTGGAACATGTGGATAGCTGTGAGGAATGTTATGAGGAGCTGGAAATATACTATACCGTACATTATACTATAGCCCGTCTGGATGAAGATGAGGCGGATCAGGTGTATAATGTCAAAAAGGCACTGCAGAACCGTCTGGAAGAAAGTCGTTTTTATATATGGAGGACAAAAGTTTCCAGGATCTACCGCATTGGGCTCATGGTACTGGCGGAGCTGCTTCTGGTTGTGATCCTAATGACACAGGCAGATCTGTGGCAGAACGGAACCATGGAACACAATCCGATCTGTCAGTTTTTATCCATACACAGAGAAGACAGAAGGCAGGCAGAGACAGAGTATAAGCCGGGTGAAACAGAAAGCGAAACAAAGAATCCTCTGATAAAAACAGACACTGCTTCGACAGAAAATGAAACAACAACGCAGAAACAGACAGAAAAGAAGCAGTCGAAAAACAGGAAAAAGAAGAAAAACAAGAAAAAATCAAAGAAATCAAAAAAGAAGAAAAAGAAGCAGACTGAAAAAACGACAGAAAAGTGAAAGAACAGAAAAGAGGACTGGAACATTGAGAGAGAAACTCGTTTTGATCGACGGACACAGTATTTTGAACCGGGCATTTTACGGAGTGCCGGAGCTGACCAACTCGGAAGGGCTGCATACAAATGCAGTCTATGGTTTTTTAAATATTTTATTTAAAATCCTTGCGGAAGAACAGCCGCAGTATCTGGCGGTTGCTTTTGACCTGAAAGCACCGACCTTTCGCCATAAAATGTATGATGCTTACAAAGGGACGAGAAAGCCGCAGCCGCCGCAGCTCCACGAGCAGGTGCCGGTCATGAAAGAAGTGCTGACGGCGATGGGCATACCGCTTCTGATGAAAGAAGGCTATGAGGCGGATGACCTGCTTGGAACGGTGGCAAAGCGGATGGAAAAGGAAGGTCTGGATGTTTCTGTGGTCTCCGGTGACCGGGATCTTTTGCAGCTTGCAACAGAGCACATCATGATCCGCATACCGAAGACGAAGCGGACCGGCACGGAGATCGAGGATTACCATGCAAAAGAAGTGCTGGAGAAGTATCAGGTGACACCGCCGCAGATCATTGAACTGAAGGCGATGATGGGTGATGCCTCGGACAATATTCCGGGACTTCCGGGAGTCGGTGAAAAGACGGCGCCCAAACTGGTCGCAGCGTATGGCACGATCGAGAATGCCTGTGCCCATGTGGAGGAGATCAAGCCGACCAAGGCGAAAAATGCTTTTCTGGAGCACTATGATCTGGCAGTCCTCAGCAAAAAACTGGCGACGATTGATACCGACAGCCCGATTGATTTTGTGCTGGAGGATGCGAGACTTACCGATCTGTACACGCCGGAAGCCTTTGCCCTGTTCAAAAAGCTGGAGTTTAAGAATCTGCTGGGAAGATTTCAGTGTGATGCACCGGATCAGAAGATAGAACAGTATTTTTACGCAGTGGAAGATTTTGGTGAGGCGGAAGACGTGTTTGCACAGGCAGCAGGGGCAGCACTCGTGAGCTTTTCTGTCATTTCTCACAAAGGAGAAGTAAAAGGTATTTCTCTTGGCTGGGAGAAAGAAAAGATTTATTATATACCGGCACAGGGTTTTGTGACCGGTCAGTATCTCTGTGAAAAAATGACGGAAGTGCTGGAAAAAGCGGATGCGGCTGTCACGATGAACGTCAAAGAGCAGCTTTCGTATCTGCACGTGGAGAAGAAAAATCTCTTTGATGCAGCGATCGCCATGTATCTTTTAAATCCACTCAAAGACACCTATGCGTACGAGGACATTGCAAAAGAATGTCTGGATCTTCTGGTTCCGTCCGTGCAGGAGCTGCTTGGAAAAGAAGATTTTGGATCGGAAGATGAGAAAGGAGTGAAAAATGCAGCCTGCTACGGCACGTACACCTGCTTGGAAGGAAAAGCAAAACTGGAAGAAAAGTTAAAAGAGAACGGTATGTGGGATCTGTTTAAGGAGATTGAGATGCCGCTGGTCTATACGCTTTACGACATGGAAAAAGCCGGTATAAAGGCAGATGGAGAGGCGTTAAAGCAGTATGGGGAGCAGTTGTCCGGACGGATCAAAGAACTGGAAACGACGATCTACGATCTGGCTGGAGAGACCTTCAATATCAATTCTCCGAAGCAGCTAGGTGTGATTTTGTTTGAAAAACTGCAGCTTCCATATGGAAAGAAAACGAAGACCGGCTACTCGACCGCGGCCGACGTGCTGGAGAAACTGGCACCGGAGGCACCGATCGTGTCCCATATTCTGGAGTACCGTCAGCTTGCAAAGCTCAAATCCACCTACGCGGACGGACTGGCAGGTTACATTGCGGCAGACGGAAGGATCCACAGCAAGTTCCATCAGACGATCACGGCAACGGGACGCATCAGCAGCACGGAGCCGAACCTTCAGAACATCCCGATCCGTATGGAACTTGGCAGAATGATCCGCAAAGTCTTTATCCCGGAAGATGGATTTGTCTTTGTGGATGCCGACTACTCCCAGATCGAGCTGCGTGTGCTGGCACACATTTCCGGGGATGAAAGGCTGATTGAAGCTTACCGGGAAGCTCAGGACATCCACCGGATCACGGCCTCCCAGGTGTTCCATGTGCCGTTTGATGAGGTGACACCTTTGCAGAGAAGAAATGCCAAGGCAGTTAATTTCGGCATTGTCTACGGTATCAGCTCCTTTGGCTTAAGTCAGGACTTGAGCATCTCCAGAAAAGAAGCCGCAGAATATATTGAGAAATATTTTGAGACGTATCCGGGCATCAAACAGTTTCTGGATCAGAGTGTGGCGGATGCAAAAGAAAAAGGCTATGTCACGACACTGTTTGGCAGAAGAAGACCGGTTCCGGAGCTTTCTTCTTCAAATTTTATGCAGCGTTCTTTCGGGGAGCGTGTGGCGATGAATTCACCGATCCAGGGTACGGCGGCAGATATCATCAAGATTGCCATGATCCGTGTCAATGAGCGGCTGAAAGCAGAACATTTCAGATCCAGACTGATCCTTCAGGTGCACGATGAACTGCTTGTGGAGGCGGCAAAAGAGGAGCTGGATATGGTAAAACAGATCCTTGCAGAGGAGATGCACGGTGCGGCGAATTTAAAGGTTTGCCTGGAGATCGATATGCATACCGGAGAGAACTGGTACGAGGCAAAATAGACCGGAGATTGCAAAAAGTGCAGAAAGCAGGTTATAAATATATGAAAGTACTTGGGATTACCGGACAGGTAGGGGCAGGGAAAAGTACGATCCTTGCCTATCTGGAGGAGAAATACAGGGCAAAAGTCATTCAGGCTGATCAGGTCGGCCATCTGGTGATGGAGCCGGATACTTCCTGCTATAAGCAGATCTGTTCTTTGTTTGGAGAGCAGATCCTGGCGGCAGATCAGAAGATCGACCGGAAAAAACTGGGTGCGATCGTGTTTGCAGATCAGGAAAAGCTTGCCATGTTAAATGCGATCGTTCATCCGGCAGTGAAAGAATACATTCGAACTGCCGTTTATCTGGAAAAACAAAAGGCATGTGTGCCGTTTGTGGTCGTGGAGGCAGCTCTTTTGCTGGAAGAACATTACGACGAGATCTGTGACGAGATCTGGTATATTTATGTGGACGATGCGGCACGTCGCGTACGTCTGAAACAGAGCCGCGGTTATAGTGACCGCAAAATAGATGATATTTTGAAAAATCAGCAAAAAGACAGCGTATTTCGAAAGTCCTGTCAATTTGTGGTTGACAACAGCAGCGATTTTGTAGAAAATACATTTGAACAAATGGACAGGGGATTAAAAGAACATGGATTTTTGTAGTATAGCAAGCGGAAGCAGCGGAAACTGCATTTATGTGGGTTCTGATCAGACTTCTGTGCTGATCGATACCGGGATCAGCAGAAAAAGGATCGTGGACGGACTGCATGAGATCGACCGGAAGCCGGAAGAGCTGAAGGGGATCCTGATCACACACGAACATTCGGATCACATCAAAGGGCTGGGCGTGATGTCCAGAAAGTATCATATCCCAATCTATGCGACAGCAGGTACGATCGACGGGATCAGAAACAGTACCAGCCTTGGTCAGATTGATGAAGATTTGTTCCATACGATCCGGGCCGATGGGAAATTTCAGATCGAAGATCTGGAGGTGGAACCGTTTGCCATATCGCACGATGCCGCCGAGCCGGTTGCCTATCGTCTGGACAATGGAGAGAAATCGGTTGCCGTTGTGACGGATCTTGGTTATTACGATGAGAAGATTGTTTCTCATCTGAAAGATCTTGACGGCGTGCTGCTCGAATCCAACCACGATATACATATGCTGCAGGTTGGCAGCTATCCCTACTATCTGAAACAGAGGATCCTCGGGAACAGAGGGCACCTGTCAAATGAAAATGCAGGCCGTCTGCTCTGTGAGATTTTAAATGACAGGATCAAAACCATTCTGCTTGGACATTTAAGCAGGGAGAATAATTACGAGGCACTGGCTTACGAGACCGTATGTGCGGAAGTTACATTGGGTGATAATCCTTACAAGGCCGGCGATTTTCCGATCGCAGTGGCAGCGAGGGATCATATATCACCGCTCTATGCCCTTTAAAGGGCGGGCGGAGTCTGCATATCAGACAGAAAGGAAGATAAAATGAAACGTACCGTTATAACCGTAGTAGGAAAAGACACCGTAGGTATCATCGCAAAAGTCTGCACGTATCTGGCAGAGAATAACGTAAATATCCTGGATATTTCACAGACGATCGTGCAGGGATTTTTCAATATGATGATGATCACCGATGCAAACCAGTCAGAAAAACCATTTGCAGATCTGGCAAAAGGGCTGGAAGAGCTTGGAAATGAGATGGGACTGACCATCCGCTGCCAGCACGAAGATATTTTTAACAAGATGCATCGTATTTAAACCGTGACGGAAAGAGGACAGCGATTATGATTAATATGTTTGAAGTAAACGAGACAAATAAGATGATCACTCAGGAAAATCTGGATGTTCGTACCATTACGCTCGGTATCAGCCTGCTGGATTGTGTCGATGCAGACCTGGAAGTATTAAATGAAAATATTTACCGCAAGATCACAACCGTTGCGAAGGATCTGGTAGCAACCGGTCAGCAGATTGAAAGAGAATATGGGATCCCGATCGTCAACAAGCGAATCTCCATCACACCGATCGCTTTCGTTGGCGGTAAGGCATGCAAATGTCCCGAAGATTATGTGAGCATTGCAAAAACACTGGATCGTGCCGCAAAAGAGGTTGGCGTCAACTTTATCGGCGGCTACTCCGCACTGGTATCAAAGGGCATGACAAAGAGCGATGAGAATCTGATTCGCTCCATTCCGGAAGCACTCTCTGTTACAGAGCGTGTCTGCAGTTCCGTCAACGTCGGCTCCACAAAATGCGGTATCAACATGGATGCGGTACGCCTGATGGGCAAGATCGTAAAACAGGCAGCAGAATATACAAGAGAGCAGGATTCTCTTGGCTGTGCAAAGCTGGTTGTATTCTGCAACGCACCGGATGACAACCCGTTTATGGCAGGAGCATTCCACGGCGTGACCGAGGCAGATGCGATCATCAACGTCGGTGTCAGCGGTCCTGGCGTTGTAAAGACTGCCCTGGAGCAGGTACGCGGTGAGAGTTTTGAAGTATTGTGCGAGACGATCAAAAAAACGGCGTTCAAGGTTACGCGAGTAGGTCAGCTGGTTGCACAGGAAGCGTCCAGAAGACTTGGTATTCCGTTTGGCATCATCGATCTTTCTCTGGCACCGACTCCGGCGATCGGAGACAGCGTTGCAGATATTCTCTGCGAGATCGGTCTGGAACATGCAGGAGCACCTGGTACGACGGCAGCACTGGCACTTCTGAACGATCAGGTGAAAAAGGGTGGTGTCATGGCATCTTCTTATGTCGGCGGCTTAAGCGGAGCCTTTATCCCGGTCAGCGAAGACCAGGGTATGATCAATGCGGTAGAAGCCGGTGCACTGACACTGGAAAAACTGGAAGCAATGACTTGTGTATGCTCCGTCGGTCTTGACATGATCGCCATTCCGGGCAAGACAAACGAAGCGACCATCTCCGGTATTATCGCTGATGAGATGGCGATCGGTATGGTCAACCAGAAAACAACGGCAGTGCGTGTGATTCCGGTCATCGGAAAAGACGTTGGAGATATGGTAGAATTTGGCGGACTGCTCGGATATGCTCCGGTTATGCCGGTCAATTCCTTCTCCTGTGAAGCATTTGTATCCCGCAAGGGACGTATCCCGGCACCGATCCACAGCTTCAAGAACTAAACCGGAAAGCACAAGGTGGAGTTATGGCAAAGGATATGACAAAAGGAAATCCGGGGAAGACACTGTTTTTCTTTGCAGTGCCGATGGTACTCGGAAATCTTTTTCAGCAGCTTTATAATATTATTGATTCTATCATTGTGGGAAATTATGTGGGAGCAGATGCACTGGCAGCCGTCGGTGCATCTTCTTCGATTACGTTTCTCTTTGTGGCGATTGCCACGGGACTGAGCATCGGCTCTTCGGTCGTGATCTCCCAGTATTTTGGGGCAAAACGGTATGGAGAAATGAAAACAGCGATCCAGACGGTGCTTTTGGCCTCTTTTGTGATCGCACTGTGCCTGATGCTGGTCGGGGTTTTCGGGACGGACGCGATCCTGCGGTTTATGCAGACCCCGCAGAAAATCTTTTCAGATGCATCTCTTTATCTGAAAATTTATTTCTGTGGTCTTGTCTTTCTTTTCCTCTACAACATGCTGACGGCATCGTTCAATGCGATCGGGGATTCAAAGTCCCCTTTGGTATTTCTGGCACTGTCATCCGTCTGCAACATCGTACTGGATCTGTATTTTGTGACAAAACTGAAGATGGGCGTAGCCGGAGCTGCACTGGCCACTGATATTTCTCAGGCAATTTCAGTTGTTGTTTCGTTTCTGTGGCTTTGTACCCGCATGAAGAAAATGAAAACACAGCAAAAGAGCAGAATTTTTGATCTGCATATCCTGGAAATTGTCTGCAATGTGGCAGTTCCGTCCATGCTCCAGCAGTCGATGGTGTCAATCGGGATTTTTCTGGTACAGCGACTGGTCAATGGTTACGGGGAAGCCGTGATGGCAGGCTATGCAGCGGCAACGAAGATTGACAGCATTGCAATCCTGCCGATGGTAAACGTGGGCAATGCCGTCTCAACGTTTACCGCTCAGAACATCGGCGGTAAGAAACCGGAGCGGGTAAAAGAAGGATTTCGTGCCGGACTTCTGATGAGTGCCGTGATCGGTGTGATCGTGACAGGGATCCTTCTTGTATATGCAAAGGTGTTTGTCGGGCTGTTCATGGACAGCAGTTCCAATCAGGCGGCGATTGCCACCGGCATCGAATACCTGCGTGTGGTCGGCCTGTTCTATGCACTGATGGGTATCATGAATACCTGTACCGGCGTACTGCGGGGAGCAGGAGACATCCTCTGGTTTTTGATGGTAACGCTGATCAACTTAAGCTCCCGTGTGATCCTTGCTTACAGCATGTCCGGGATGCTCGGTGCAAAGGCTATCTGGTGGTCGATCCCGATTGGCTGGGGCATCGGCTTTGCAATCGGTTTTGTACGCTACTTAAGCGGAAAATGGCAGAAAAGTAGCCTGATCGAGTGAGCGAAAAGCAGAATATCATATGATTCGTAATACTGCACAGTTAAAAAGTACATGATAGATGCAAGAATATATCGCGTTTAAATACGGATGATCTGCGTGCGGTATTCATTGTAGCCGCCGCCGGGGTCGGTGATGTGATAGAGGTCGCTGGCACGCACATTTAACAGAAATTCATCCAGTTCGGATGCTAAAAGAAGCTTTTTCGCGTCTGCGGCTTTTGTCAGCAGTGGGATGGAGCTTCTTTTTTTGATCTCCCTGAAAAGCGGCAATGCACTCTGGCGAAAGCCGAGAACTCTTGCATAAGAAAGACCGGCAAAACGATCTTCCGACCGTTCTTTTTTTCGAATACCAAGCAGAATATGCAGCAGACTGCGGCGGATGCGTGCCTCGGTGATCTGTTTTGTTTTTAACAGGCTTACAAACGAAGAAAAAGACTTGTACTGTGGCAGCAGCTTGCGGATGCGGTCCGAGAGGTCTGCATTTACGTCCAGAAAAACAGTATAATCCTTCTGCATCAGAAGAGCATAGTGCAGAAGGTCTGAGTAATCATCAATAGAATGAAGCATCTGACCTGAAACAGCATGTTCATATAATTCCCGGCAGACATCCGGCATATATCCGCAGGCAAGAGCCGGATTTTTGCGGATCGCTGTGGCGGAAGCAAAATTTCCCTGGGGCAGAGAACTGTGATACGAAGCCCCCTGACGTTTGACCGGCAGAAAATCAAAGGAAGCCTTCAGACGTCTGCAGGCAATCAGGTATTCGAGCCCGAGCGTATTATTCGGGAAAGAAAGAAGCTCGGTGGCTGTTTTGAAAGAGAAAGGATTGCCCGGAGGACTCAAAGGATCAGCGTCAGAAGCAAAATGTGAGTCGTATCCGGGAGAGCTTTGAGAAGAGTCCGGAAAGAAACAGGATTCAAGGGCCAGAAGCCGTGCCTTCGGATATGAATTTCCGGCGGCAAGATACGATCTGAGATATCGCCTGAAAGCTTCCGGTTCGTCTGCAAGAAGAGAAGAAAGAGCCGAAAAAGCAGCCGGATCTTCCGTTTCACATCCAAAACAGAGTGTATCGGTTACATTCAAGGAGGCAAGAAGTGAGCAGGCACCCCTCGCAAAATATTCGGCACTGCCGGCTGCATAGCGGACTGGAAGCTCGAGTACGAGGTCTGCTCCGCCAAGCAGAGCCATCCTGGTGCGGGAAAATTTATCAAGAACGGCAGGTTCGCCTCTCTGGACAAAATCTCCGGACATCACGATCAGGGCAAAGTCTGCACTGGTACGGCGTTTCGCCTCCGCGATCTGCCAGGCATGGCCGTTGTGGAAAGGGTTGTATTCGGCAATAATGCTGATGGTTTTCATGGTAACATCGCTCCTTGGACTTATGATTGCTAACTATAGCATGAAGCAGTACAGAGGTAAAGAGATAAAAAAACAATGGTAAGACAATATTTGTGAAATTTTTATGGCAAAGAGGGGGAGAATCAGGGTTTGTTTGTAAAAAGATACATATTTCTGGTTGAAAATACCACAATCAGGCGATATAATGAAAGTAAACGCAGTCTGTAACGAAACGGACAGTCAGGCACTGTGAAATTACAGAATGTGAATGGAAATGAATTATACTGAAAGGAGTCAGAAATCATGGGATTTATTGACGTAATCAAAGAAAGAGCAAAAGCAGCAAACAAAACGATCGTATTACCGGAAACCGAGGATCGCAGAACATATGAAGCAGCAGCACAGATCCTGAAAGAGGGAATCGCAAAGATCATTCTGGTCGGAAGCGAAGAAGCAGTGAAAAAAGGAAGTGAAGGACTGGATCTGACAGGAGCCGTAGTTGTTGACCCGGCTACTTCCGACAGAACACAGGCTTACATCGACAAGCTGGTTGAGCTGCGTCAGAAAAAAGGCATGACACCGGAACAGGCAAAAGAAATCCTGTTAAACCAGTATCTGTACTATGGCGTAATGATGGTAAAAATGGGCGATGCAGACGGTATGGTATCCGGAGCATGCCATTCTACCGCTGATACATTGCGTCCATGTCTGCAGATCCTGAAAACAAAACCAGGTACAAAACTTGTATCCGCATTCTTCCTGATGGTCGTTCCGAATTGCGAATACGGTGCAGACGGTACCTTTATCTTTGCAGATTCCGGTCTGAACCAGAACCCGAATCCGGAAGAGCTGGCTGCAATCGCAGGATCTTCTGCAGATTCTTTCGAACTGCTGGTAGAGAAAGAGCCGATCGTAGCAATGCTTTCTCATTCTACAAAAGGAAGTGCAAAACATGCAGATGTTGATAAAGTCGTAGAAGCTACCAGACTTGCAAAAGAGCAGTATCCGGATCTGAAACTGGACGGAGAGTTCCAGCTGGATGCAGCAATCGTTCCGAGCGTAGGAGCTTCCAAAGCACCGGGCAGCGACATCGCAGGCAAAGCAAACGTACTGATCTTCCCGGATCTGGATGCAGGAAACATCGGATACAAACTGACACAGAGACTGGCAAAAGCAGAAGCTTACGGACCAATCACACAGGGTATCGCAGCACCGGTCAATGACCTGTCCAGAGGATGTTCTGCAGAAGACATCGTAGGTGTTGTAGCGATCACAGCCGTACAGTGTCTGGCTAAATAATAAGATTTACATATCAGGAGGATGTTAAAATGAACGTATTAGTTATCAACTGCGGAAGTTCATCTCTGAAGTATCAGCTGATCAATTCGGATACAGAAGATGTTCTGGCAAAAGGTCTCTGCGAGAGAATCGGTATTGACGGAAGACTGGTTTACCAGAAAGCCGGATGCGACAAGGAGATCACAGAGGCAGCCATGCCAACACATAAAGAAGCAATCCAGATGGTACTGGATGCACTGGTAAACGACAAAACAGGTGCGATCAAGAGCCTGTCAGAAGTAAATGCAGTCGGTCACCGTATCGTACACGGCGGCGAGAAATTTGCTTCTTCCGTTGTGATCACAGACGAGGTTCTGGAAGCAGTTGCACAGTGTAACGACCTTGCACCGCTGCACAACCCGGCAAACCTGATCGGTATCAATGCATGTAAAGAGCTGATGCCAGGCGTACCGATGGTAGCTGTATTTGATACCGCTTTCCATCAGACTATGCCGGAAAAAGCATATCTGTATGGTCTGCCATATGAATATTATGAGAACTACAAAGTGAGAAGATATGGTTTCCACGGAACCTCTCACAGCTTTGTATCCAAAGAAACAGCAAGATTCCTCGGTATGGATCTGAAAAACTCCAAGATCATCGTATGCCACCTTGGAAACGGTGCATCCATCAGTGCCGTAAAAGACGGTAAGTGCGTAGATACTTCCATGGGTCTGACTCCGCTGGAAGGTCTGGTAATGGGTACACGTTCCGGTGATATCGATCCGGCGATCATGGAATACATTGCAAAGAAAGAAAACCTGGACATTGCAGGTGTTATGAACGTTCTGAATAAGAAATCCGGTCTGGAAGGTATTTCCGGACTGTCAAGTGATTTCCGTGACCTGACAGCAGGTGCAAAAGAAGGCAACAAACGTGCGATCGCAGCAATCGAAGTATTCTGCTATCGCGTGGCAAAATATGTTGGTTCTTATGTAGCAGCTATGAATGGTGTAGATGCGATCGCATTTACAGCAGGTATCGGTGAGAACGTAGGTCTTGTACGTGAAAAAGTCTGCAGCTACCTGGGTTACCTTGGCATCACTCTGGATGCAGAAGCAAATGCAAAGAGCGGTGACGACTGCGTGATCTCTGCTGCTGACTCCAAAGTAAAAGTAGCAGTTATCCCGACAAACGAAGAGCTGGCTATCTGCCGCGAGACCGTTGCTCTGGTATAATTGTGGGAGTACGGAATAATTCGTATACATCAATGAGTGGCAAAAGTCCCCAACTATGATGCCTACGGATTGTTCCGTGCGTTGCACTCCCACAATCCTTTCTACGCTCCGCTTCGGTCGGTGCTAAACATGTGCCACTGGCACATAGCACCCCAGTATTCGCATATCGTGGGATTATCATCCCACTTTTATGCTCATATCGGGGCGGGTCCCAAGGTCTTTCATCCACCTATGAGCAAGCTCATGTGGATTTAGACCTTTTGACCCTGGCATCATTTTATATTTTTAATAGAAGAAACTGCTGCAAAGAGATTTGCGGCAGTTTCTTATTGCCTGGACTGACAGGATCGCGTGCCGGGTCTTGCATGCGTTCGACCTGAAACAAAAAAATGGGTTGACAAATGCCAGATGCACGGATATAATAGTTTAGGCGTGGATAGGAGGATATTATGCAGATCGCTTTAAACGATGTACTGAAAGACGATGGAAAGATACTGCGGGTAGATGCAGACTTCGGTCCGGATACATTTGAGATGAAGCTCGGCAAGTATCCGATTACCCGAAAGACTCCGGTTTCACTGGTTCTTACGAACAAAGGAAAACGGAATCTGTTAATACAGGGCAAGATGGATCTTACGATTCTGATTCCCTGCGGACGTTGCCTGGAGGAAGTTCCGGTAGAGTTTGAGCTTGATTTTGAGAAGAAAATCGACATGAATCTTACCGAAGAAGAACGACGGGAAGCGCTCGATGAATGCGCGTATATACATGGATATGACCTGGATGTGGATGAGCTGGTCTACAGCGAGATTCTGGTGAACTGGCCGCTTCGTGTGCTGTGCAAAGAGGACTGTAAAGGAATCTGCAGTATATGCGGTAAGAATCTGAATCATGGGACCTGCGACTGTGATCATACAGATTTAGATCCCAGAATGGCACAGATCCGTGATATCTTCAATAAATTTAAGGAGGTGTAAGCCATGTCAATCTGTCCAAAGAATAAATCTTCCAAAGGAAGAAGAGACAAGAGAAGAGCAAACTGGAAAATGACTGCTCCGAATCTGGTAAAATGCAGCAAATGTGGTGAACTGATGATGTCTCACAGAGTTTGCAAAAACTGCGGAACATATAACAAAAAAGAAATCGTTGCAGTTGAAGACTAATTGCATAAATGCTATAGAATCAGGGATTGAACAATTTGATGTTGTTTGGTCCCTGATTTTTTATGAAAGGATCTGCAAAAATTTTAGGTTGATTTTTATATCGCACTCTAGTATATTAGGAATTGCAACAGGAGGAAAAACTATGCAGGATATGGTCAGGGTGGTTGTAGATGCCATGGGCGGAGACAATGCACCCGGAGAAATCGTCAAAGGTGCCGTAGAAGCACTGAACGCCAGAGAAGATATTTTTATCTACCTGACGGGAAGAAAGCCGGTGATCGAAGCCGAGCTTTCAAAATACACCTTTCCAAAAGAAAGGCTGGAAATCGTGCATACCGAAGAAGTGATCGAAACGGCCGAACCGCCTGTCATGGCAATTCGCAGGAAAAAAGATTCTTCGATCGTAAAAGGTATGAATATGGTCAAGCAGAAAGAAGCAGATGCGTTTGTTTCTGCAGGAAGCAGCGGAGCGATCCTTGTAGGAGGTCAGGTGATCGTTGGCAGGATCAAAGGAATTGAAAGACCGCCGCTGGCACCGCTTATTCCGACAAAGAACGGAGTTTCTCTCCTGATCGACTGTGGGGCAAACGTGGATGCCAGACCTTCCCATCTGGTGCAGTTTGCAAAGATCGGTTCCATCTACATGGAAAATGTTATGGGAGTCAAAAATCCGAGAGTCGGGCTGGTCAACATCGGTGCGGAAGAGGAAAAGGGCAATGCACTTGTAAAAGAGACGTTTCCATTGCTCAAAGAATGCAAAGAGCTCAATTTTATCGGAAGTGTGGAGGCACGCGATATTCCGCAGGGAGTGTGCGATGTGATCGTCTGTGAGGCGTTCGTGGGAAACGTGATCCTGAAACTTTACGAAGGTGTCGGTGCAACTCTGATCAGTAAAGTCAAGCAGGGCATGATGACAAGCCTGCGTTCCAAAATCGGTGCATTACTGGTAAAACCTGCATTGAAAGAAACGCTCAAATCTTTTGATGCCAGCCAGTATGGCGGAGCACCGCTTTTAGGTTTGAACGGACTGGTCGTAAAGACACACGGAAGTTCAAAGGCAGTGGAAGTGAAAAATTCCATCCTTCAGTGTGTCCAGTTCACAAAACAGGAGATCAATCAGAAAATCAGAGAAAATATTATAAAAGAAGACCAAAAAGGATAAGAGAGGTATTTTATTATGGAATTTGAAAAGTTAGCAAAAATCATCGCAGAAGTGTTAAACGTAGATGCAAACGAAATTACGCTGGATACCACCTTTGTAGATGAACTTGGTGCAGATTCCCTGGATGTTTTCCAGATTATCATGGGGATTGAAGAAGAATTCGATATCGAGATTCCAAATGAAGAAGCAGAAAAGATCGTTTCTGTCGGTGATGCAGTAGAAGCAATCAAAAGTGCATTAAATTAAAAGGGGTCTGACGATAACGACAGATGGGAAGGTGCTGCAAGTCAGCACCTTCTGTATATCCGACTGAAACAGAAAGCGAGGAACAAGATGAAACAGACAAAAGATTTAAAAGAGCTGGAAGGAAAGATTGGCTATACCTTCAAAGATAAGACCTTGTTTAAGCAGGCTCTCACACACAGTTCTTATGCAAACGAACACAGGCACGAAGGACTCAAAGACAATGAACGTCTGGAGTTTCTTGGCGATGCGGTTCTGGAGATCATCAGCAGTGAGTATTTATTTTACAATTACCCGGATATGGCTGAAGGCGAAATGACAAAACTCCGTGCCAGCATTGTATGTGAACCAACGCTGGCACTGTGTACGCACGAGATCAGCCTCGGAAGCTATCTTTTCCTTGGCAAGGGAGAAGAGCGGACAGGCGGAAGAAACCGGGATTCTATCGTATCTGATGCTATGGAGAGTGTAATAGGAGCTATCTATCTGGATGGTGGTTTTGCTAGTGCAAAGGAGTTTATCCATAAATTTATTCTAAAGGATATCGAACATAAAAAACTCTTTTATGATAGCAAGACTATTCTGCAGGAGATCGTGCAGAGTGACTATAAAGGCAAAGAGATCGAGTATGTGCTGACAGGAGAGATCGGACCGGATCATGACAAGAAATTTGTGGTAAGTCTGGTAGTGGGAGACAAGACACTGGGCGAAGGAACGGGAAGGACCAAGAAAGCCGCAGAGCAGGAAGCCGCTTACCGTGCCATTATCAAACTGAAAGGAAATGCCTGAGACATGTATTTAAAGAGTCTTGAGATCCAGGGATTCAAATCATTTGCAAACAAGATTGATTTTAAATTTCATAATGGTATTACCGGGATCGTAGGGCCAAACGGAAGCGGAAAGAGCAACGTAGGAGATGCGGTTCGCTGGGTACTTGGTGAGCAGAGTGCCAGACAGCTGCGAGGAAGCAACATGCAGGATGTGATTTTTTCCGGTACGGAAAATCGAAAACCGCTCGGCTTTGCGTCGGTTTCGATTACACTGGACAACGCCGACCACAAACTGCCGGTGGATTATGAGGAAGTGACGGTCAGCCGCCGCGTCTACCGCTCCGGCGAGAGCGAATATCGTTTAAACGGAACTTCCTGCCGTCTGAAAGATATTCAGGAGATTTTCTACGACACCGGTATCGGAAAAGAGGGTTACTCCATTATCGGCCAGGGACAGATTGAAAAGATCTTAAGCGGCAGACCGGAAGATCGAAGAGAATTGTTTGATGAGGCAGCCGGGATTGTCAAGTTCAAACGAAGAAAAGCGGCAGCCGTGAAAAAGCTGGAGGATGAAAGAGCGAACCTTGTCCGCGTAAACGATATTCTCTCGGAACTTCAGCGTCAGCTGGTTCCGCTTCAGCATCAGGCAGAACAGGCAAAGATCTACCTGAAGAAAAAAGAAGAATTAAAAAAGATCGATCTGCATCTATTTCTGCTGGAAATGGAGCAGCGGAAAGCAGAACTTGCGAATCTGGATGAAAAACAAAAGATTGCCGAAGAACAGCTTTCTGATATAAAGAAAGAATACGAGACGATCCGCATCCATTATGAAACAGAAGAAAAAGCGATCGAGGAGCTGGAAGAGCGGATCGAGCAGATCCGGGAACAGGAGCGGCAAAGTCAGTTGCTCCACCAGCAACTCACCGGTCAGATCGAAGTCCTGAAAGAGCAGATCCGGGCACAGGAGGATCAGGAAGTCCGCTTAAAAGAGCGAAAGAGCGTGATCGAGAGCGAACTTTCCAGAAAAGAAAAACAGAGAAAAGCGGAAGAACAGGCGTTTTTGCTTGCAAAGGAAAAACAGGAGCAGGTTTCTTTGACGGAAGCGGACTATCGCCTGGAAGCGGATGCGACAACGGCGATGCTCTCCCATCTGGAAATGCAGATCGAGGACGGGAAAAATGAAATCATTTCACTTTTGAATCAGCGTGCTTCGGTGAAAGGAAATGTTCAGCGATACGATACCATGCAGGAACAGATGCAGATCCGAAAAGCAGAAGTAACCGGAAAGCTCCTTCGGATCGGCAGCGAAGATGCTAGATGGCAGGAGACGCTTCAGGAATATCAGACTGCCTACGAAACGGTGTCGGAAGAGATTGAAAAACAGCTTCGGAAGAGCAAAGAGCAGGAAGATAAGATTGAACAGCTCCAGCAGAAACTGGCAGGGCAGAACCGGGAACTGGAACAGAAACAGTCTTTCTATCACCGGGAGAAATCAAGGCTTGAGACACTGAGCAATTTAACAGAACGCTATGATGGATACGGAAACAGTATCCGGAAGGTGATGGAGCAGAAAGATAAAAATCCGGGGATCCTCGGCGTTGTAGCCGATCTGATCAAAGTAGAATCTTCTTATGAGACGGCAATCGAGACGGCACTTGGCGGCAGTATACAGAATATTGTGACGGACAAGGAAGAGACCGCAAAACGCATGATTGAATTTCTGAAACGTGGCAAATATGGCCGGGCTACCTTCCTTCCGCTGACTGCCATCGGAAGAAAAGGAAATGCAGGAAACAAAGATGCCGTGAAAGAGCCGGGGATTTTGGGCGTTGCGAGCACTCTGGTCCGGACAGAAGAGAAATACCGTGCACTGGTGGAATACCTTCTTGGCAGGACACTTGTCGCAGACAATATGGATCATGCGATCGCAGCTGCCAGGAAATATCACCATTCTCTGCGGATCGTTACGCTGGAAGGAGAGTCTTTAAGTCCGGGCGGTTCCATGACAGGTGGTGCCTACCGCAACAGCAGCAATCTTCTGGGACGCAGAAGAGAAGTTGAAGAGCTGCAAAAGAAAGTACAGGCACTGGAAAAAGAATGGAAAGAATTGCAGCTGGAAGTCGATGAAAACCGAAAAAAAAGGAATGAACATCGCGAAACAGTTGTAATTCTGAATGAAAAACTTCAGAAAGCCTATGTTTCACAGAATACGGCACGCATGGAGATCCGCCAGATGGAAGAAAAACGGGAAGAATCCAAAGAAGAGCTGACAAGGCTTCAGGAAGAATCTGCCCAGTTAGACGGCGAATTAAAGCAGATCAGCCGGGAAAAAGAACAGATCGAAGAAGCTGTGAAAGAGTCTGAAAAAAGAGAAGCACAGCTGCAGGAACAGATCCTGGGATGGCAGAAAGAACAGGAAGTCCAGAGGGCGGAGCTGGAGCAGCAGAACGCCCGCATTGAAAAGCTGCATCTGGAGCTTGCAAATGCCGGACAGAAAGAAGAATTTGCAGGGCAGAATCTCAAACGTATCGAAAAAGAAATCCGAAATCTAAGGGAAGAAGAAAAAGAGATCGGGCAGAAAAAGCGGGAAAGTCTGGATGTCATTGCAGAAAAAGAAGCACAGATCCGGCAGATTGAAAGCCGCATTGCAGGTACGAAAGACCATGGACGCGATCATGGCAGGCAGCTACAGAAGCTTCAGGCACAAAAAGAAGAGAAAAGTGCGGCACAGAAAACCTTTTTTACAAGGCGGGAGGAGCTTTCCGGGCAGATCGCAGATCTGGACAAAGAAAACTTCCGGCTTGCATCCATGCAGGAAAAGCTTGAAAGTCAAAAAGAAGAGCGGATCAGTCAGATCTGGGATGAATATCAGGTGACACCTTCGGAAGCTGCTGCGTTCCGGAACGAAAACGGCATGGATCAGAAGCAGACCAGAAAACGGATCGAGGAGATCAAAGCAGCGATCCGCCAGATGGGCAACATCAACGTCAATGCGATTGAAGATTACAAAGAGATGTCACAGCGGCATGGATTTCTTCAGAATCAGCACGATGATCTCATCAAAGCAGAGAAAGCTTTAGAAGAGATCATTCTGGAGCTGGATGAAGGGATGCGGAAGCAGTTCCGGGAGAATTTTGCCAGGATCCAGATGGAATTTGACAAAGCTTTTCGTGAATTGTTCGGAGGCGGCAAAGGAACGCTGGAGCTTGTGGATGATGAAGATATTCTGGAGGCAGGCATCCGGATCATCTCTCAGCCGCCGGGCAAAAAACTGCAGAATATGATGCAGCTCTCCGGAGGCGAGAAGGCCTTAACGGCAATCGCCCTGCTTTTTGCTATCCAGCACCTCAAACCGTCCCCGTTCTGTCTTTTGGATGAGATCGAGGCGGCACTGGATGAGGCGAATGTCAGCCGCTATGCAAATTATCTGCACAAGTTGACAAAAAATACACAATTTATTATTATTACACACAGACGCGGAACGATGGCAGCGGCCGACCGGCTGTATGGCATCACGATGCAGGAAAAAGGAATCTCTGCACTGGTATCGGTAAATCTGATCGAAGAGGCACTGGATCAGTGAGAAAGGAAAGAAGATGGGTGAGAAAAAAGGATTTTTTAAGCGCCTGGTAGAAGGACTGACCAAGACAAGAAACAATATCGTTTCCGGTATTGATTCTATTTTCAGCGGATTTTCCGCAATAGATGAGGATTTTTATGAGGAGATCGAAGAAATCCTCATCATGGGAGATCTCGGGATCAATGCGACAACCGCAATCATAGAAGATCTGAAACAGAAGGTGAAAGAGCAGCACATCAAAGAGCCTTCTGCCTGCAAACAGCTTCTGATCGACAGCATCAAAGCCCAGATGAATGTCGGTGAGACGGCGTACGAGTTTGAAAACCGTCAGTCCGTTGTTCTGGTGATCGGAGTCAACGGTGTCGGTAAGACAACCAGCATCGGAAAACTGGCAGGAAAATTAAAAGACCAGGGAAAGAAAGTAATTCTGGCGGCAGCCGATACGTTCCGTGCGGCAGCCGGAGAACAGCTGACCGAATGGGCACACCGTGCAGGAGTGGAGATCATTTCCGGACAGGAAGGATCGGATCCGGCAGCCGTTGTATACGATGCGATCCAGGCATCCAAAGCACGTCATGCAGATGTATTGCTCTGCGATACGGCAGGACGACTTCATAATAAAAAGAATCTTATGGCAGAACTTGGGAAAATCAACCGTGTGATCGACCGGGAATATCCGGAAGCTTACCGTGAGACACTGGTTGTGCTGGACGGTACAACCGGTCAGAATGCACTTGCACAGGCAAGACAGTTTTCTGAGATTGCTGATATTACCGGAATCATTCTTACCAAACTGGATGGAACAGCCAAAGGCGGTATCGCCGTTGCCATCCATTCCGAACTTGGTATCCCGGTGAAATATATTGGCGTGGGAGAGAGTATTGACGATCTGCAGAAATTCGATGCAGACGAGTTCGTAAATGCACTTTTTGATGTGAAAGATTCAGAAGAAGAGGAGTAAAGACATGCTTACATTAGACAAATTTGAAGAAGCTTCAGAAATCGTAAAAAAAGCAACACAGGAGACAAAGCTGATCTACAGTAAATATTTCAGTGAGCAGACAGGAAACAAAGTTTATCTGAAACCGGAAAATATGCAGACAACCGGTGCTTATAAAGTAAGAGGTGCTTACTATAAAATCAGCACACTGAGCGAAGAAGAAAGACAGAAAGGTCTGATCACAGCCTCCGCAGGAAACCATGCACAGGGCGTTGCCTATGCAGCAAAAGAGTTTGGTGCAAAGGCAGTGATCGTTATGCCGACGACCACACCGCTGATCAAAGTAAACCGCACCAAGGGCTACGGTGCAGAAGTGGTTCTCTATGGAGATGTCTATGATGAGGCCTGTGCCTATGCACTGGAACTGGCAGAAAAAGAAGGCTATACCTTTATCCATCCGTTCGATGATCCGGCTGTTGCAACCGGTCAGGGAACGATCGCCATGGAGATCATCAAAGAACTGCCGCTGGTTGATTATATCCTTGTTCCGATCGGAGGAGGCGGACTGGCAACCGGTGTCTCCACACTGGCTAAGATGCTCAACCCGAACATCCGCGTGATCGGTGTGGAACCGGCAGGGGCAGCCTGCATGAAAGCTTCCCTTCAGGCAGGAGAAGTTGTGACACTGCCAAATGTCAATACGATCGCAGACGGCACGGCTGTTAAGACACCTGGCAAAAATGTGTTCCCGTATCTGCAGAAAAACCTCGATGATATCATCACCATTGAGGACGATGATCTGATCGTTGCCGTCCTTGATATGGTAGAAAACCACAAGATGATCGTAGAAAACTCCGGACTTCTGACCGTGGCAGCCCTGAAATATCTGGATGTAAAAGACAAAAAAGTGGTATCGATCTTAAGCGGCGGAAACATGGATGTGATCACCATGTCTTCTGTTGTACAGTTAGGTCTGATCCAGAGAGACCGTATCTTTACCGTATCTGTTCTGCTTCCGGACAAAGCAGGAGAGCTGGTTCGTGTGGCAACCGTTATTGCAAATGAACAGGGAAATGTTATCAAACTGGATCACAATCAGTTTGTAAGCACGAACCGCAATGCAGCCGTAGAGCTGAAGATCACACTGGAAGCATTTGGAACGGATCACAAAGAGCGCATCGTCAATGCCCTCAAAGAGCATGGCTATAATCCGAAAGTGATTCGCCCGAATCTTTAAAAGGAGGGGAGCAATATGAAAATAGCAGTAGCGGGAACGGGATATGTAGGGCTTTCCAATGCCCTGCTGCTCTCCCAGCACAATGATGTGTGGGCAGTCGATATCCTGCAAAGCAAGATTGATCTGATCAATAAAGGGAAGTCACCGATCGTAGACAGAGAAATCGAAGAATTTCTGGCAAGAGAGGATCTGCACCTGACAGCAACGACAGATGCAGAAAAAGCTTATAAGGATGCTGATTTTGTTATCATTGCAACCCCGACGAACTACGATCCGAAGAAAAATTATTTCGACACATCTTCGATCGAAACGGTGATCGAACTGATACAGAAGGTGAATCCGGATACCGTGATGGTGATTAAATCAACGGTTCCGGTCGGCTATACAAAAGGAATCCGTGAAAAATACCATACAGACCATATTCTGTTCTCGCCGGAATTTTTAAGAGAAGGACATGCACTGTATGATAATCTGTATCCTTCCCGTATTATTGTCGGATCGCCGGAGAATCAGCGTGACAAGGCACATGCATTTGCCGCACTTCTTCAGGAAGGGGCGATCAAGCAGGAGATCCCGACACTCTTTACCGATCTTACGGAAGCTGAGGCAGTCAAATTGTTTGCAAACACCTACCTTGCCATGCGTGTTGCATTTTTCAATGAACTGGATACTTATGCAGAGGTAAGAGGGCTTGACAGTAAACAGATCATTGAAGGAGTAGGACTGGATCCTCGTATCGGCACGCATTATAATAATCCGTCTTTTGGATATGGCGGATATTGTCTTCCAAAGGACACCAAACAGCTGCTTGCAAACTATCATGATGTCCCAAATAACATAGTGGCAGCGATCGTAGAAGCAAACCGTACCAGAAAAGATTTTATTGCAGAGCGCATTATTGAAAAAAATCCAAAGATTGTAGGCGTATACCGCCTGACGATGAAAACCAATTCAGACAACTTCCGCCAGAGTTCGATCCAGGGAGTTATGAAGCGGATCAAGGCGAAGGGGATCGAAGTGGTTGTATATGAGCCGGCAATGAAAGAAGAAACGTTCTTTAACTCCCGTGTGATCCGTGATCTTAAGGAATTTAAAGAAATGAGCGATGTGATCCTTGCCAACCGCTGCAGTGATGAGATTGCGGATGTCATGGATAAAGTCTATACAAGAGATCTGTATTTCAGGGACTAAGGAAAAATGAGGAGAGATAAATGATGAAATTAATTATACAGGTGCCATGTTATAACGAGGCACAGACGCTGGAAATTGCACTGAATCATCTGCCAAAACATATCGACGGGATCGATGAGATCGAGTATCTGATCATCAACGACGGAAGCCGTGACGATACCGTCAAGGTTGCGAAAAACTGGGGCGTGAACTATGTAGTCAATTTCCGGACGAACCGCGGACTGGCAAAGGGGTTCATGGCAGGGCTGGATGCCTGCCTGCGAAACGGTGCGGATATCATTGTCAATACTGATGCCGATGATCAGTACTGCGGAGATGACATCGAAAAACTGGTGCGTCCGATCCTGGAGGAAAAGGCAGATATTGTGATCGGTGAACGCCCGATCGATGATACGGAGCATTTTTCACCGCTCAAGAAAAAGCTTCAGCATTTCGGAAGCTGGACCGTGCGTGTGGCATCCAAATCCGATATTCCTGACGCACCGAGCGGTTTCCGTGCTTATAGCCGTGACGCAGCGATGCGTCTGAATGTAACAAATGAATATACCTACACCCTGGAGACGATCATCCAGGCAGGACGCACCAGAATGGCAATGGAGTCGGTGCCGATCCGTACCAATCCGGAGCTTCGTAAATCCAGACTGTTTTCCAGTATGTTTGGTTATGTGAAGCGTTCCATGGTGACGATCGTCCGTTCCTTTATGATGTACAAACCGCTGCGGTTCTTCCTCGGGATCGGCAGTGTGCTCTTTCTTTGCGGAGCACTGCTTGGCGTGCGTTTTCTGGTTTACTATGCGACCGGAGCCGGAAACGGACATGTGCAGTCCCTGATTCTTGCAAGTATCCTGATGCTGATGGGCTTCCAGACCGGCGTGATCGGACTGCTGGCAGACATCATTGCGGCAAATCGCAAGATTTTGGAAGATGTACAGTATCATGCACGTAAACTGGATTATGACAGAGAGAAAGAGGAAAAATAAAATGACAATGACGAAACAGGACAGGATTTGTATGATCTCACTGTTTGCGGTAATGCTGGTGCTTATGGGAGTGCCGGCATTATGTCTGAGTACGAACACCGTTGTGGATGAACTTGGTACTCTGACTAACACAGCCCTTTTGACCGGGAGAAACTGGGGAACAGGGATTTTAAGTAATGGTGGATATTATTACCGTTATGGAATGGCTTTTGTGTGGCTTCTGCCGTTTCTGATTTTTAAAGATCCGATCATCGTTTACAAAGCGGCGTCTTTTGTCAATGCCTTGTTTATGGCAACGACACCGGTGATGGCTTACTATATTGGCAGACGCTATCTGAAGCTCGAAAAAGAAAAAGATGCGGCTCTTCTGGCGGCAGGTTCTGCGATCATCAGCAGTGTGATGTTCCAGGCAATCTATCTGCGTGGAGATATGATGCTGATCGTACTCAACTGGGTTTGTGCACTTTTTATTTTAAATGCCATGTATGCAAAAACAAAAAAAGAGCGTCAGATCTACACGATATTGCTGAGTTTCTGTGCAGTGTACGCCTATGCCTGCCACAGCAGGGGAATCGTTATGGTGATTGCCTCTGCGATGACTGTACTGCTGATCCCGTTTTTTACAAAGGAAAGGGAAAGAAGGATTCCGTATATCAGTTTCTTTGGCAGTATGGCAGTCTTTCTTGTGATCGACAAGATCCTGGTGAAGTATTTCAGGCATGCTATCTGGGGAAACGCTGCAGCTCATGCGACCGGCATCCCGAAAGGAACGCTGAAACTGCTGACAAAGGGAACGGGGATCAAATCCTACATTCGGATGGCAATCGGCTGGCTGTATAATTCTTTCAGTTCAACGTTTGGACTGGTCTGCGTGGGACTGATCGCCTGTGTGATCATTGTTTTTCTGATGATCCGCCGTTCGAAGAAGGTGACATCGCAGGAAGGTACACTGGCATTGTTTGGATTTTTATCTTATGCAGGAAGTTTTGTCCTTGGAACTGTATTTTTCCTGAAAAGTGTGAAAAAGAACTTTTACGGTACTTCCAAAATTCGTGTGGACCGTATTGTATATGACCGCTATATCTGCTGTGCCTTCGGTATTCTCTGTATGGTGGCACTTTATGTGCTGATCTGGAAAAGGGATCTGTTTGGGATTCGGGCGAAAATGCTTTCGGTGGCAGGATGCGGGCTTACGCTTGTGCTGTTTTCGAAGATCACGGCTCCGTATCTGAACAACCAGAGCTTTGTGCGGAAATATATGGGTATGCTCTGCACATTTGTGAAAACCCATGCCGGAAAACTGACCTTTGAAGGGAAACATGTTTCCGGAGGAGTGATCCTGTTTGGCGTTGTGGCACTGCTTTTGTTTTTACTGGTTCTGCTTTTGTGCCAGAAAAAGAAAGGCTGTCAGGCGTGCACTCTGATATTGTTTGTCTCTGTACTGTTGTTTGGCTATAATGTAAAGAACATTACCATTTCAGAAAATAATACAAGAGAGGCAAGGATTTCTTCTGCATCCAGTCTGATTCTGTCGTTTGGTGATATTTATAAAGATTATTCTTATGTATGGGCCGAAGAGACGGCAGCACCGATCAAGTCTTACCAGGTACGTCTGATGGATTATCATCTGATCGGAGAAGAATATCAGAATTTTAATGATACAGACAATGTGTTTGTGATTGCAAAAAAGCTGCCGAATGAAAAGGAATTAAAAAGCGGTGCATATTATCTGATCGACGGTGAAGCGTACGACAACAAAAAAGAAGATTTTGTCTATGTCAAAGGAACAAAACTGAAAGAAGCACTGGAAGAGCGAGGCGTTTCGCTGACTGCTTATACCGGATGACAGACGGCAGAAAAACGTGGTTTCTGTTTCTGAAATCATAGATAAAATGCTAGGAGAAAAATCGGTTATGGAAGAAAACACACAGGTAAAAAAAGAAGAAGCGGAAATACTGGAAAACGCACAGCAAAACGGAGAAAAGAAATGGAAGAAATATGTCAGGATCGGATTTCTGCTGCTGGTTGCCGTTTTTCTAATTCGCTATTTTTATAAAAATTATGATTCCTACAAGAATCTGGATATTGAGATCAACTGGCCGGTATTTGCCGGGGCACTGCTGTTTTATTTCATTTATCAGGTGACGCTGGCTTCTTTATGGCACTACATCACGAAACTGAACCAGTGTTCTATTCAATATTTCAAGGCGATCACAGCGTATCTGTATTCGATTCCGGGAAAATATATTCCGGGAAAGGTTTTTATGCTGCTGGCACGTGTGCCGCTGTATGAAGAAGGCGGAGTGCCGATCCGCAAAGTGACGGTCTGCTTTTTCCTTGAGAATATCTGTACGCTTCTCGGAGCTGCATTTTTGTTTCTGATCTCGTTGTTCTTTTTCCCGAACGACCTGCTCAACGATTATAAATGGATGACGATCGGTCTGGTGATCCTGTTCTTTATCTGCATCAATCCGAAGATCATCAACTTTTTCCTGAGGATCCTGGAGCGGTTTATCAAGAAAGACCTTTCCATCCCGATCACCTACCCGCAGATGATCAAAGTGGTACTGCTGTTCATCTGCAACTGGCTGGTCGTCGGTGTAGGTTTTTACATGCTGGTATGCTCCATCTATCCGGTTCCGGCTTCCCAGTTTCTCTATGTGGCCGGCATTGACGGACTCTCCTGTATCATCGGTATCCTGGCGGTGTTTACACCGTCCGGTCTTGGAGTAAGGGAAGGTATCATTTTGCTGGGACTTGGACTGATCATGCCGAAAGAATATGCTGTGATCATTTCTCTTGTGACCAGACTGTGGCAGACGGTTGCTGAATTTATGCTGATCGGGATTGCGATCGTGATCAACAGAGGCATGAAATTTTACAAGAAAAAGAAGGAAAAAGTTTGATCTGAAATAAAAAAAGAAAAATCCATCATGTCAAGAAAAAATACTTGACATGATGGATTCTTTCGTGTATGATAACCAAGGTGATTGCAGTGGAAAAGATTTTAGAGCAGACATTATTGTATGATTTTTATGGTGAACTGCTTACAGAGCATCAACAGAAAATATACGAGGATGTAGTATTCAACGATATTTCCTGCAGCGAAGTTGCAGAGAATCAGGGAATCAGCAGACAGGGTGTGCACGATCTGATCAAACGGTGCGGACATATCCTGGATGATTACGAGACAAAACTGCATCTGGTTGAGAGATTTGTAAGTCTGAAAGAAAAGGTGGAAGCCATAAGGATGGCGGCAGATGATCCGGAAGAAGTAAGAAAGATTTCGGATGAGCTGCTGAAAGAATTATAAAACCGACTGACGGTGGAGGTTACGATGGCATTTGAAAGTTTATCGGATAAACTGCAGAATATATTTAAAAACCTTCGCGGCAAAGGAAGACTGACAGAGGCAGATGTCAAGACAGCACTGAAAGAAGTAAAGCTTGCTCTTCTGGAAGCGGATGTCAGCTTTAAAGTCGTGAAGCAGTTTATAAAAGCGGTTCAGGAGCGTGCAATCGGTCAGGACGTGATGAACGGACTGAATCCGGGCCAGATGGTGATCAAGCTCGTAAATGACGAGCTGGTAAAACTACTGGGA
>ENA-OQKN01000546-OQKN01000546.1-human-gut-metagenome-genome-assembly--contig:-NODE-546-length-38331-cov-9.798660_pt1 | contig 38331 bp, 35 predicted proteins | sample MGYA00242776_ERZ504794 | MGnify/ENA primary metagenome ERZ504794 (study PRJEB26092, sample SAMD00036434) | human gut metagenome | host: Homo sapiens | study: EMG produced TPA metagenomics assembly of... | reverse complement strand
AAACCGGATTTTTTGCGATGATCTGCTAACAGAAAAAGTGAAACAGATTTTATGTGAAAAAGGCGGATAGAAAATCAGCAGAAAAAATATATAGGGAAAAAGCAGGGGGAATTTTGCGCGTATTGACTAGGAACGAAGGGTAACCGCAGATGGAATGCTGATAACTGGATTATTTATAAAAATGCATAGATAAAAAAGTTAAAAGCGAAATCCCTGAGAAAAAAGGGAATCGGTTTACACAAACAGAATAGATATGCTATAATAATGCTGTTATACCCTTGGGTATAACAGCATTTTGAATATAAAGGACAATAACAATAGATGAAACAGTTAATTCAAGATAGACAGTTATTTATGCGCCGTATTTTTTTGATGTGTTATGACATGCTTGCTGTATTTGTTGCGAGTATGTTTGCGCTGATAATACGGTTTGATCTGAACTTTTACAATGTACCGACAGAATATCTGAATGAAGTATGGAGAACACTTCCGTATATGATGGTGATCACATTGATCATCTTCTGGGCACTCCGATTATATTCAAGTCTGTGGAGTTATGCAGGGGCACTTGAAATGATGTATGTTGTTTCGGCATGTATACTGGATGCGATCGTGGTAGCTGCATTGATCCTGGTACGTAACTGGGGAGATATGTTCCCGGTTCCACGAAGCTTTTATATTTTATATGGGTTATTTTTACTTGTGCTGATCATGGGATGCAGATATTCCTATCGTGGACTTAGGGCAATCCGGAATATGCGAAGAGACGGCACATATCGTAGGAATGTACTGGTAATCGGTGCAGGTGAGGCTGGTAATCAGCTGATTAAAGAGATTAACAATAGCCGTTATGTAAAGAAAAAAGTTGTCGGTGTAATTGATGATGATAAGACAAAGATTGGTAATTATATCCATGGAGCAAAGGTGATCGGTGACAGAAGCTGCATCCGGGATAAGGTGTTGGAACTGCATGTGCATGAGATCATTATAGCGATGCCATCAGCCTCCCCGAAACAGATGAAGGGGATTCTTGATATTTGTAAAGAGACCGGCTGCGAATTAAAACGTCTGCCTGGAATCTATCAGCTTGTCAATGGTGAAGTTGGTATCAGCAAATTAAAAGATGTTGATGTAAATGATCTGCTTGGAAGAGAACCGGTCATGGTGAATCTTGAGTCTATCATGGGTTATGTGTCCGGGAAAGTTATCATGGTAACCGGTGGGGGTGGTTCTATCGGAAGTGAGTTGTGCAGACAGATCGCGGGACACAAACCAAAGCAGCTGATTATTTTAGATATTTATGAGAATACCACATATGATATACAGAATGAATTAAAGGTAAAATTCCCGGATCTTGATCTGGTTGTGCTGATCGGTTCTGTGCGGAATACCAATCGAATGAACTGGATCTTTGAGACCTATCATCCGGAGATCATTTACCATGCGGCAGCTCATAAACATGTGCCGTTGATGGAGGAGAGCCCGAATGAAGCAATCAAGAACAATGTCCTTGGCACATGGAAAATCGTGCAGGCGGCAGACCGTTATCATGTAAAACGGTTTGTGATGATCTCTACCGATAAGGCGGTCAATCCGACCAATATCATGGGCGCAAGTAAAAGGATCTGTGAAATGATCATTCAGACTTACAATAAGCGCTCTGAGACGGAATACGTGGCAGTACGTTTTGGAAATGTGCTTGGCAGTAACGGAAGCGTGATCCCTTTATTTAAAAAACAGATCGAACGTGGAGGCCCGGTGACTGTCACAGATCCGAATATCGTGCGCTATTTTATGACAATACCAGAGGCTGTATCCTTAGTATTACAGGCGGGAGCCTATGCAAAAGGCGGAGAGATTTTTGTTCTGGATATGGGAGAACCGGTCAAAATCCTTGATCTTGCGAGAAACCTGATCCTGTTATCCGGTCATAAACCGGATGAAGATATCCAGATCGTGTTTACCGGACTGCGCCCCGGGGAAAAATTATACGAAGAGATGCTGATGGATGAGGAGGGACTGCAGGATACCGAGAATAACCTGATCCACATCGGAAAACCGATCGAACTGGATGAAGAGAAGTTTTTGGATCAGCTGGAAAAATTAAAAGAGTATGTTGTGACAGAACCTTCTGATATCAGGGAATGGGTAAAAGAAATTGTGCCGACGTATCAGCCGAAGTAGGAGTAGAAAGGGGAAAGTATGAGACTGGAAATTCAGCATTTTTCCAAAATTAAACAGGCATCTATCAAACTTGACGGAATTACTGTGATTGCCGGTGAAAATAATACGGGAAAGAGTACGGTAGGAAAGATTTTGTCATGTATGTTTAATTCCATGTATAAAGTGGATGAAAAAGCTTCACAGAAGAAGAAAGAACAGATAGAGTCACTGCTCCGTTATAACTGGCAGAATAGCTGGTATCATAATTTGAAAAATGATGATCAGAGAGTAACTGTGAATGTACCTTCCCGAACCAGCAGAAAAAGATATGCAAATGCAGCAGAATTGATTATGGCAGCAGATGAGGAGAGAAAAATAGAAATTATTTCTGAATTATATGATAATCTCAGAAATGTGATTGATGATGAAAGCAGAGATGCATTGTGCCATGAAGTTTTAGAGAAAGTAAATAGTATATTAAATTTAAAAAATGAGGCTGTGGAGCAGACCTTGATAGCAGACACTTTCGGCAGATATTTTTATGGTCAGATGAATGATCTGTATGAGCCAGAAAGCGAGGCGAAAGCAATATTGCTTATTCAAGGGAAAAAAATACAGGTTGGGATAAAACAGAATAGTGAATATATGATAGAAAGAGAAATATCTGTCATGCATGAAGCAATCTCAATTGATTCGCCGGCAATTATGGATTATATGAATTCGTGGGAGTACAGTGATGGGCTGAGTGAACAGGATTTGCACTTGCTTCAGAAATTAAGTGCGAATATACCGGACAATGCGATTGGAAAACTGATGGCAGAAGAAAAAATCAGTGATATACTGAAAATGTTATCTGAGGTAACGATCGGAAAAGTAATAAAAAATGAGGATGGGGATTTTTTTCTGGCAGATGAAGAAATGCATTATTTTGAAATTGGAAATTTATCTATGGGAATCAAGGCATTTACAATTATTCGCACTTTGTTAGAAAAAGGCGAAATCCATGAGAAAGATGTGATGGTGCTAGATGAGCCGGAAATACACCTACATCCGGAATGGCAGCTTATATATGCAGAATTGATCGTATTACTGGAAAAATATCTTCATCTTACGATACTAATCACTACACACAGTCCTTATTTTCTAGAGGCGATTGAAACATATACGAAAAAACATAATGTGGATCATATTACGAATTATTACCTTGCACAGGCAGATGGAAAAGAAACGGTTATGAAAGATGTTACAGAAAATCTGCAGTCTGTGTATCAGTTGTTAGCAAAGCCGTTTGAAAAATTAGAAGGGACAGACAGAAAATGACAGGATACCGTTATATAAAACGAATCATAGATATCTTACTCAGCGGGCTTGCGATTATTATATTGTCCCCGCTGCTTTTGATCTTATGCATTGCAATCAAATTAGATTCACCGGGACCAATCTTCTTTACACAAAAGAGAGTCGGCATCCACAAGACATATTTCCAGATTTATAAATTCCGGACCATGCGCACCGATACACCGAAAGATATGCCGACACATATGCTGGCAAATCCGGAACAGTACATTACAAAAACCGGCAGATTTCTTCGTAAGACCAGCCTCGATGAGCTGCCACAGATCTTTAATATTTTTAAGGGGGATATGAGTATCGTAGGTCCTCGCCCGGCACTCTGGAATCAGGATGACCTTGTCGCAGAGCGTGACAAATACGGTGCAAATGATGTGACACCGGGATTAACCGGTTGGGCGCAGATCAACGGGCGTGACGAACTTGAAATTCCGGTCAAGGCAAAATTAGATGGCGAGTATGTGAAAAAATATGGATTTGTCATGGATGTGCGTTGTTTCTTTGGAACATTTTTAAGTGTATTGAGACAGGATGGTGTCGTTGAAGGCGGAACAGGGAGCATGAAGGGGAAATGAAAAAAGTATTGATTTTAGGCGCCAACAGCTATATTGGCAATTCATTTCAAAAATATATTGGAGAAAATTATAATGACCAGTATGAGGTTCATAAAGTCAGTCTGCGTGGTGAGGCGTGGAAAGAGGATGACTGGTCAGGATATGACAGTATTTTAAACGTGACTGGCAAAGCACATGCGGATATTGGCATCCTGACAGAAGAACAAAAACAGGAATATTATGCCGTAAACTGTGATCTGGCATGTGAAGCTGCCCAAAAAGCTGTAAAGGATGGCGTGGGACAATATATTTACCTGAGCAGTGTAATTGTATACGGAGACAGCAGTAATGGCGGAGGGGCAATACATATCACAAAAGATACAAAGCCTGCTCCGTCAAATTTTTATGGGGACAGCAAGTGGCAGGCTGAGCAGAAACTACAGGTACTGTTTGAGGAGCTTAAGGAAGATGATGGAAAAAACAATACTGCACTTGCAATCGTCCGTCCGCCGATGATTTATGGAAAAAACAGCAAAGGTAATTTTAAGATGCTTGTAAAGTTAGCGGATAAGGTACCGGTATTTCCAAATGTAAAAAATGAGCGGAGCATGCTTTATGTGGAGAATCTTGCGGAGTTTTTATATCTTTTGATCGAGAGTCAGAAGTCAGGGGTATTTCTGCCGCAGAATGCTTCCTGCGTGACCACGGCACAGATGGTAGCAGCGATTGCTACGGCAAAAGGGAAAAACGCACATCTGTGTAACTGGATGAATCCGTTTGTGGCGCTGGCAAAAAAAATGCCGGGGAAGATCGGCGGTATGGCAGGAAAGGCATTCGGTTCTATGGTGATTGAACAGGAACTAAGCAGAAAAGAGATAGATGGATATCAGCGGTTCGGATTGAAGGATAGTGTGGAGAGAAGTGTTTGAGGATGAGAGTCCCGTTTCTTTGCAACAGAATACATTTGTAGTATAATAAATTCTGATAATCGCTTATAACAATGAAAAGGTGGCAGGATGTTAAAAAGATTAACAATCGGTTCCTATCGCGGATTGCGCAATCTGACGATGGAGAATCTTGGTCAGATCAACATTATAATTGGGGAAAATAATTCGGGAAAAACGTCCATATTAGAGGCTATTCAGTTATTTGACTACGCATAGATACCATGATGATTGGCTATCTGAAGTGACATTGAGGGAATGTGAGATGTTAAAACGGCTGGATGAGGCTGTGGGAAAGTTTATTGGGGTATAAAAAGGAGATAAAAACTTCATGTCAGATAAAGTTTTACTGGTGGCTTCTGTAGCATCCATGATACAGCAGTTCAACATGAGAAATATCGATATTTTGTTGCAGATGGGATATCAGGTAGAGGTGGCATGTAATTTTGCAGAGGGAAATACGTGCGCACCAGAACAGATCGGTGAATTAAAAAAAGAACTGGAATCAAAACAGGTTGTGTGGCATCAGATTGATTTTGCCAGAAATGTATTTAAACTTGGACAAAATGCAAGAGCGTACCGGCAGTTGAAAGAATTATTCAAAAAGAATCAATATCATTTTGTACATTGCCACAGCCCGATCGGCGGGGTGCTTGGCAGACTGGCCGCACATAAATATAAGACGCATGCAATCTATACTGCACATGGGTTTCATTTTTTTAAAGGGGCGCCGGCAAAAAACTGGCTGCTGTTCTATCCGGTGGAAAAATATCTGTCACGATATACAGATGAACTGCTGGTGATCAATCAGGAAGATTATGAGCTTGCAAAAAAGAAATTTCATATGAAGCAGCTTACTTATATTCCGGGTATTGGAGTAAATGTAACACCACACGATATGCCACAGGAAGCAAAGAATAAAAAAAGACAGGAACTTGGTATACCTGAGAGTGCTTTTCTGATCGTACAGGTGGCAGAATTTACAGCAAATAAGAACCAGAGAACTGTCATAAAAGCATTGGAAAAAATGAAAAAAGCTGATATTTATTATGTGATGTGTGGGATTGGACCGGAAAAAGAAGAACTTGAACAGTATGTGAAAGAGCACCATTTAGAAAAAAATATACAATTTGCCGGATTCCGCAGTGATGTACATGAAATTCTACAGTGTGCGGACTGTTTTGTTTTGTCCTCGTTCAGAGAGGGGTTATCCGTGGCATTGATGGAAGCAATGACAGAAGGGCTTCCTGTTGTGTGCAGCAGAATCAGAGGAAATGTTGATCTGATCGAAGAGGGTGTGGGAGGCTATCTGATGGCACCGGGAGAAGAAAGTGAGTACAGAATAGCATTTACAAAATTATATGAGATGAAAAAAAATGAACCACAGAAATTTGAAAAAATGGGACAGGCGAATCAGTGCAAAATAAAAGAGTTTAGCAAAGAAAATGTGGATGAAATCATGAAGAAAGTATATCAGGTGTGAGCAATATGTTCAGTGTTATTATTCCGGCATATAATAGTGAAAAAACGATAGAAAAGACATTGGATTCGTTGCAGAATCAGACAAAACCAGAACTGATTCAGGAAGTGATCATAATTAATGACGGATCTACAGACGGTACGAAAGATAAGGTGGAGCAGTATAAAAGCCGTCAAGATTGTATTTTGAACATTATTTTATATAATCAGCGAAATACAGGTGTGGCGGCTGCAAGAAATGCGGGAATCCGTATGGCAACAGCAGATTATCTGGCATTTTTGGATTCGGATGACTGCTGGGCGCCTGAAAAATTAGAATGGCAGGAAAAAAATTTAAAAGAAAATCCACAGATCGACCTGCTCTGTGGCGGGCTGGAAGAAGGACCTTTAAGAATTTTTCTGCGAAAAGATTATTTGTTACATCGGTTATCGCTGAAAGAATATTGCACAAAGAGCGTTATATTTACCTCAACCGTTGTGATACGCAGGGCAAGAGTAAAAGATGCCGGATATTTTGATGAGTCTATGCAGTACTGTGAAGATATGAATTATTACCAGCGTTTTTTTGAATGGAACCAGGTGTATTATTTACCCAAGAAACTGGTTGATTATGGTATTGGACGGAAATATTATGGGCAGAGTGGATTGTCGTCTCATTTGAAAGAGATGCATTGTGGGCGAAAAAGAAATTTTCAGATATTGAGAAGAAAAAAAAAGATTTCTTTTACATTTTATATTGTGATGATTGTATTTGGTGAAATTAAGTTTTTGAGACGCAAGATGATTATAAACAGACAAAAGTAAATGTAAAGGCAACTATTGGAATTTAAAATAAGTTATGTTATAATATAGCAGTTTTATATGAAAAATATAGGAAGAAAAGAGGAATCAGAGCGAGTAATGAATAAAATGAAAACAAGATGTCAGGTGTTGTATAATTACAGATATCTGATCAAACAGCTGGTAACGAAAGATATAAAGTTAAAGTATAGAAGAAGTTTTCTGGGATATGTATGGAGCGTATTAAATCCATTAATGGTTATGGTCGTTATGTATTTAGTATTTTCCAAAATGTTCCGTTTTAATATAGACAATTATTCTGCATATCTTATCATTGGACAGACGTTGTTTACATTTATGACAGAAGCAACAAATCAGGCGATCTTTTCCATTACAGGAAATGGACCATTATTGAAAAAGGTTTATGTTCCTAAATATGTGTTTACCTTATCTAAGGTTACGAGTTCTTTGGTCAACTTAGTCTTTTCTCTGGGAGCTATGATTATTGTATTTGTTATTACTAAGGTACAGTTCTCATGGGCAATGCTGTTTTTTCCGGTTATTTTAATGGAAGTATATATTTTCAGCCTTGGTCTTGGCTTGTTTTTGGCGGAGGCAGCTGTATTCTTCAGAGATATACAGTATATTTATAATGTACTGACAACGGCATGGATGTATTTGACACCTATTTTCTATCCGATGGAACAGTTACCGGAATCAGTGCAGAAAGCAATTAAAATTTTTAATCCTATGTATCAGTATATCACACAGTTCCGTACGATATCACTTCATCAGACATTACCGGCTGCAGGAGATGTGGTATACGGATTTGCGATAGCATTTGTCTTTCTGATTGTTGGATCATGGGCATTTATAAGAAAACAGGACGATTTTATTTTATATATCTAGGAGAATGAAGATGGATGACAAGAATATTGTTATTGATGTGTCGGATGTAACAGTGCGTTTTAACCGTGCATCACAGCAGGTCAATAATTTAAAAGAATATGTAATAAAAATGGTAAAAAAAGAACTGATGTTTCAGGAATTCCTTGCCCTACAGAATGTAAGCCTTCAGGTTCGGAAAGGGGAAGCATGGGGAATCGTAGGAACGAATGGTTCCGGAAAATCCACATTGTTAAAGCTGATCTGTGGTATCTTAAAACCGTATAAGGGCAGTGTGAGCCTTTCGGGAACGATCGCACCTCTGATTGAGTTGGGAGCCGGATTTGACGGTGAACTGACTGCCCGCGAGAATGTTCTGCTGAATGGAACACTGTTGGGGTACTCAGAGAGTTTTATGAAAGAGCAGTTTGAGGAAATCATTGATTTTGCTGAATTATGGGATTTTCTGGATATGCCGATCAAGAATTACTCTTCCGGTATGGCGGCAAGACTTGGATTTGCTGTGGCAACGATGGTTCAGCCGGATATCCTGATCTGTGACGAGGTATTATCCGTAGGAGATTATAAGTTTCAGGAAAAATGCGAAAAACGTATGAAACATATGTTAGAAACAGGAACAACATTATTATATGTGTCACATTCTATAACATCTGTACAGAATTTATGTGATCATGCATTGTGGCTTGACAAAGGACATGTGAAAATGTGTGGTGATGCTGATACAATTTGTGATGCATATATGAATTTCTAAACGAAGAATGATAAGAGGATTCTATGAGTGAGATAAAATTATTTGTAACCCATACGCCAAATCGCAATACAGTGAGAATAGAGCATCCACTGATGTATAATGTAATAGCAGGAAGTGCCTTTCTGACTCAGTCAGTTCCGGAAGGAATGCTTTTGGATAATGAGGGGGACAATATTTCATTTAAGAACAAATCTTATTGTGAACTGACGACACAATATTGGGCGTGGAAAAATCAAACTGCAGATTATTATGGTTTTTGCCATTACCGCAGATATTTTTCCTTTTCCAAAGTGAATCTGCAGGAAGCTGATTGTGGCTGCCTGATTTACCCGGTTTTGAGTGAAAACGTGAAACAGGAACTTTGTATGGATGAAGCATCCATGAGACAGACGATTGAGCAGTATGATTTTCTGATTGCAAAAGGGATTCCGGTAAATGCATTACAGGCGAAGTCTGTGTATCAGCATTATAAGAATGCACCGGAACTCCATATAGAAGATTTAGATCTTTTTCTTTCTATTATTCGTGAAAAATATCCCGAACTGAATGACGTGGCTGAAAAATATGTGCATGGGAAAATCTTTTACCCATGCAATATGTTTATTATGAATAAAGAATTATTCTTTCAGTATTCTAAGATGCTGTTTGATATTCTGGATGAATTTGAACAGAGATGTGATATGAGCAGATATTCCAGAGAAGGTTTGCGCACACCGGGGCATTTAGGGGAACGCATGACGGGAATCTTTTTTGAATATCTGAAACAAAAAGGCGGATATCGTCTGGGACAGCTGCAGATGGCACAGATTGAACAAAATGAAGGTACTTCAAAAATCAGTGTGTCAGAAGACGATGAAATACCGGTTGTGTTAGCTGCCAATCAAGGATATGTTCCAATTTTATATACATGTCTGCAGTCGATTGCAGACCATATATCGGAACAAAGAGATTATAAAATATATATTTTTCATACTGATATTGAGCCGGAAAGCCAAAATGAAATAAGAAAACTTAAAAAGAAAAATTTCGATGTTTCTTTTGTTAATGTAAGGAGCCGGGTGGCTGGATATCAGTTAAAAGCGAAAGAACATATTTCCACGGAAACATTTTATCGTTTTCTGATTCTTGATATTTTAAAGATGTATCCGAAAGTGGTATACTTGGATTGTGACATGATCATCCGGCGTGATATCGCAGAGCTATATGATGTTAAACTCGGTGATAATATGTTGGCAGCAGTGATTGATCCGGATTTCGCAGGACAATGTAACGGAGCGAATGCTGACACACTTGCTTATTGCAGAGACGTCTTAAAATTAAAGGATCCTCTTGCTTATTTTCAGGCTGGTGTATTAGTGTTCCATATGGGGCAAATAGCAGATAAGATTAGTGTTCAAAAATTATTTGAAATGTCAGATACTGGAATTTACAAATATTCCGACCAGGATATTTTGAATATCGTATGTGAGGGTAAAGTTACTTATCTGAATATGCAGTGGAATGTTTTGACAGACTGTAATAAATATCGCTGGCAGCATGTGATCAAATCGGCACCTTATTATGTTATGGATGCTTATGAGAATGCCAGAAAGGATCCATATATCATCCATTATGCAGGTGCGGCAAAGCCCTGGAAAAATCCAAAAGATGATTTTGCAAAGGAATTCTGGAAGGTGGCACGAAAAACCCCTTATTATGAAGAACTGCTCTATGATATGTGCGGACAGGCAAAAGAAAAGATACATCCGGGGAAAGCAGTGGTTGACGTACTTAGGAAAGCGGCAAAAAAAATTTTGCCACAGGGAAGCTGGATACGGCGGACAGTTGGAAACCTATATTGGAAATTAAAATAGACAGGAGAAGAAAAAGTTATGAAGTATGATTATCTGATTGCAGGAAGCGGGCTTTATGGAGCAGTTTTTGCCTATGAAATGAAAAAGAGAGGGAAAAAGTGTCTGGTTATTGATAAGAGAAACCATATTGGTGGAAATATCTACTGTGAAAAGATAGATGATATTAATGTACATAAATATGGTGCGCATATTTTTCATACTTCAAATAAAAAAGTGTGGGAATATATTAACCAGTTTGCAGAGTTTAATAATTACATTAATTCACCGATTGCCAGATATAAAGACGAATTATACAATCTTCCGTTTAATATGAATACATTCAGCAAAATGTGGGGGATTGTTACACCACAGGAAGCAAAAGACATCATTCAGTTACAGATCGCAGATTTAAATATTACGGAACCGAAAAACCTCGAAGAACAGGCATTATCCCTTGTCGGACGTGATGTCTATGAAAAACTGATCAAGGGATATACGGAAAAACAGTGGGGAAGAGACTGCAAAGACCTGCCGGCTTTTATCATCAAACGTCTGCCGTTACGTTTTACTTATGACAACAATTATTTTAATGACCGCTATCAGGGAATCCCGATCGGTGGATACACAGCCATCATTGAAAAAATGTTAGAGGGAACAGAGGTATTACTTAATACAGATTATAAAGAGTTTACTGCAAAGAACGGACAGGTCGCAGATAAAGTTCTGTATACAGGAATGATCGATGAATATTATGACTATAAACTGGGTGTCTTAGAGTATCGTTCCGTCCGATTTGAGCAGGAACGTTATGAGATGGAAAATTATCAGGGAAATGCTGTCGTGAATTACACAGACAGAGAAGTTCCATATACAAGAATCATCGAACATAAACACTTTGAATATGGAAAACAGCCTGTTACAATTATTTCCAAAGAGTACTCAAGTGAGTGGCATAAGGGAGATGAACCTTATTATCCGGTAAATAACGAGAAAAATAATTTACTTTATGAAAAATACCGCCAGCTTGCCGAGAGTGAGAACAATGTCATTTTTGGCGGAAGACTTGGTAATTATAAATACTATGATATGGACAAAGTGATCGAAGCGGCATTAGATAAAATTGAGGAGTTAAAATAAAAATGAGTGATATTAAGATTTTTGTGACACATACCCCGAACCGCGATACGATGCGTGTAAACAATTCATTACTGTACAATGTAATTGCAGGAAGTGATTTCCAGACAAAAGAAGTGCCGGAAGGTGTGTATCAGGATAATCAGGGAGATAATATTTCTTCTTTGAACAAATCTTACTGCGAACTGACAACCCAGTACTGGGCATGGAAAAATATGCAGGCAGATTATTATGGATTCTGTCATTACCGCCGTTTTTTTTCTTTCAGTGAAACGAAACTTAAAGAGACATCCTGGGGAACGATCGAATACGATTATCTTGATCAAAAAGCAATGGATGAACTCGCCTTTAACGAAAAAGATATGCAGGCTTACATTGAAAAATATGACTTCCTGATCGCAAAAGGTGTGGCAACATCATGCATGAATGCAAAGAGTGTTTATGATCATTACAAGAAAGCTCCGGAGCTGCATATTGAAGATATAGAGCTGTTTTTAAAGATCATTGATGAAAAATATCCATATCTGAGTGAAACTGCAAGAGAGCTTTTTGACGGTCAGACATTTTATCCGTGCAATATGTTTATTGCCAAAAAAGAAGTATTTGAAGAATATTCCAAAATTCTTTTTGATGTACTGGGAGAATTTGAGAAACGTGCGGATATGAGTGAATATTCCAGAGAGGGATACCGCACAACCGGTCATCTTGGAGAACGAATGACCGGAATTTATTATATGTACCTGAAAAAACAGGGAAAATACCGCCTGGGAGAATTACAGATTGCATTGATTCACAATGCAGATGCAGAGACAGAAATTACACAGGCAGCGGACGGGGATGTAGTACCGGTAGTACTTGCAGCAAACCAGAAATATGTCCCGATTTTATATACCTGTGCACAGTCGATCGTGGAACATACAAGTCCTGACCGCAAGTATGAGATCTACGTATTCCATACAGATATCAATGCTGACAGCCAGAAAATGTTTGCGGACAGATTAAACAGAACGAATGTGAGATTTATTTTCGTGAATGTGAGCAGCAGGGTTGCCGGCTATGTCTTACAGGCAAAGCAGCACATTACGACAGAAACATTTTACCGTTTCCTGATCCTTGATATTTTAAAGGTATATCCGAGGGTAGTATATCTGGACTGTGATATGATCATCTGTCATGATGTGGCAGAACTTTATGATACCGATATGGGAGACAATCTGATTGCAGGTGCGCTTGATCCTGATTTTGCAGGACAGTGCAATATGAAAAATTCAGAAATGCGTCAGTATTGTAAAAATACACTGGGACTGGATAATCCGTTTGTATATTTTCAGGCGGGAGTACTTGTGTTTAATGTTACAGAAATGAATAAAGTAATCACCGTGGACAAGCTGTTAGAAATGTCAGATACGGGAATTTATCGTTTCTCGGATCAGGATATTTTAAATGTTGTATGCAAAGACAGGGTTACATATCTGGATATGAACTGGAATATGATCTTTGACTGTGATCATTTCCGCTGGCATCAGGTAATTAAGTATGCGCCGTATTACATTATGGATGCGTATGAAAATGCAAGAAAAGATCCATATATTATCCATTATGCCGGATTTTTAAAACCATGGATGAAACCGGATGAAGATTTTGGGTATGTATTCTGGGATGTGGCAAGAAGAACCCCTTATTTTGAGCAGATTTTAAGTGGAATGCAGAATCAGGGCGGCGGACAGAATGTAACAGTGAATAATGTCATTGAAGCAAGAGCATTCAAGAGAACCAGAAAGCTGCTGATGAAAATATTTCCACAGGGAAGTGGAATTCGAAGAACGTTAGGGAAGATGTATTGGAGAATTTTGGATAAATAGTGGAGTAGTATGAAAATGGAAGAAGGAAAAATTAGTGTTATTGTTCCGATTTATAAGGTAGAGAATTATTTAAATCGTTGTGTAGAGTCAATTCGAAAGCAGACATACCGTAATTTGGAAATCATACTTGTAGATGATGGATCACCGGATGCATGTGGGGAGATGTGTGACAGGTATGCCCAGGAAGATTCGCGGATTCGGGTGATCCATAAGGAAAATGGTGGATTATCAGATGCACGGAATGCAGGCATTGAGGTGGCTGCCGGAGAGTACATAGCTTTTATTGACAGTGATGACTGGATAGATGATAAGATGTATGAGGTATTATATCATACTTTATTGAAATATGATGCTGATATCGCAGAATGCAGCTATCGAAATCTATATGCGGACTGTATTGTTGAAGAAACAGCCTGTACCGGGAATGTGGTAGAAGGCGATAATATTTTTGCGTTGGAGGCAATGCTTGATTGGCATTACTTTAAACCCAATGCGTGGAATAAGCTTTATAAGCGCAGTGTGATTGCGGATGTCAGATATCCGAAAGGCAAACTTCATGAAGATGAATATACGACCTATAAATATATGTATAATGCCAGAAAGTTAGTATATATAGATTTTTCATTTTATAACTATGACAGAAGACGAACGGACAGTATTACAGGTGAAAAATTCAGAGAGGCAAATCTTGATGCTTGCTGGGCATTTCGTGAGAGAGTAGATTTTTTTGAAAAGCATGGGATAAAGTCATTAGAAAGGAAAATGAATGATATTTATTGCTGGATTCTTTTAGACCGGATTTATCAGTGCTATCGTCAGCAGGTGAATGGACCGAAAGTAAAAGCACTTGTAGAACAGGCAAGGAAAGACGTGGACTATTTGCAACAGCATGATGTTGATCCGTGGTATATTGAGGAATTTAAACTTTTGTCAAAAGGGCTTGAGAAGTATGGTATGGCAAGGAGTGTGCGTGAAAGAAAATGAAAAATGAGAAGGTCAGTATTATTGTTCCAGTGTATAATGCAGAACAATATCTTGGGTATACGATCACATCGATACTGAAACAGACATATAAAAATATAGAAATTATTTTGGTTAATGATGGATCGAAGGATGATTCACTTATCATATGCCAGAACTATGCTGCAATTGATGCCAGAGTTAAAGTTCTGGATGTCCCAAATGGTGGAGTCAGCAATGCGCGAAACTGTGGAATTGAGTCGGCGACAGGAGAGTATATCCAGTTTGTTGATTCAGATGATGTGATAACAGAAAATATGACGGAACGACTGGTAGATACAATGCATATCTATGAAGCTGATATGGTAGTCTGTGGAATGCGTTATATGGTATTAGAAGGAAACAGACCTGTCAGTTCCAATGACTGGCTGCCACAGTATCTTGGAAAAGAATGTGTACTTTCGAGAGAAAAGTTTCTGGGTGATTTTTCAAGAATATTATTGTATACTGTGCTGCTTGAAGGACCATGTAATAAATTATATAAACGGGAATATTTTGACAAGTACGGATTGTGTTTTCCACTTGATAAGGAACTGGGAGAAGATTTTTTACTGAACTTACAATATTTTTCCCGATTAAAAAGAATTGTATTTATTTCAGACGTTCTCTATTACTATCTGCAATGGGGAAAAAATTCACTGACAACATGTTACAGAAGCAAAATGTTTGACAATCAGGTTTCTTTGCTGCAGGAATATGAAAAATTTTTACGTGTGCAATGTGTGTGGAAAGATGAGAATATTACCTTTTTTTACCAGTATGCTGTGGGACATGTAGTTCGTTGTATGAATATGTTGTTTGATTCCAGAAATGATGGAGAAGATGGTCAGATTAAGGCGGAACTATTTCGGATATTAGATAATGATTCGGTTATTACATGGATTGAAAATGCTGAATGGATTCCGGAAGGCTATGAATGGCTGAAAGATTGTGTGAAAAATGTTGATGTCGGATTTGCATTTGACAGATTAATGGATATGAGCAGGCAGAAAAGTGTGCCTGATGTTGTGGTTCAGGAGACGAGGCAGGTATATTATCCGGGGAAAGCGAATCAGAAAATGGGTCAGATACTGCGGCGTGTAAACAGTGTTTTAGATAATGAGAGAATTGCCAAAACGATTGAGAGTTTAGAGCAGGATGGTATTAAAACAACAATCTCAAAAGTAGGAATAAGCTGCAGATACAGGATGTCAAGAGCTATATTTGGTGAAGATGAGAATAAATAAAACCAATGATATGGAGGTAAATATTTTATGAAAACCAGCGAATTGGAACAGAGATTAAAAGAATGTAATTATAGATTATCTAAAATGGATGAAAGAATAAAAAGACTGGAAGAAGAGAATGAACAGCTGAGACAAAATAGAGAAGAGGAAGCTGTAAAGCAGGAAGATGTAAAACCAGAAGCTGAAAAATTTCCAATGTCGTCAGAAGAAGTAGATAGATTGAATAACAGAATAAAGGCATTAAGTGATGAACTGTATGAGTATATAGGAAATCAGATCAGACAGCAGGCTTCTTATACGGATGAAAATAAAGAGCATTTAGAGAAGAGAATCAAGGGACTTAGTGATGAGTTATATGAATATATTGGAGAGCAGATTCAGAGACAGAAAGAATTTATAATTGAAAAAAGGTAAACAAGTAAAAAGGATTATGGTGCGCAAAGTATGAAGGAAAAGATTGAAACAAAAAAAAGATTAATTCAATTTGATTTATTAAGGATACTTGCAATTTTTTTTATGATGCTATTGCATATAGCTGGTTCTAATTGGGATTGGACGGCTGTAGATTCATTTGAATGGAATACATTTAATGTGTATGACAGTATAGCGAGATGCTGTGTACCTATATTTGTTATGATTTCTGGAATGTTTTTTTTGAATGATGACAGAATTGAGCCTATAGGTTATATTTATAAAAAGAGAATACTGAGACTTGTAACAGCGTATCTTTTTTGGTCTACATTATATTCATTGTATGTAAATTTAATCTTACAAAATGATTCTGGTGTAGAAATAAAAAAACAGATTGCTATAGACATTGTGAATGGACGCTACCATTTATGGTTTGTCCCTATGATGATAGGATTATATATGGTAGTACCTTTTTTGAAAAAAATATGTTCTGATAAAAAAACAGAGGAATATTATATTATTTTGGTGATTGTGTTTACATTTGGATTAAATGTATTAAAATTGATTCCTCAAAGTGATATTTTTGTTTATGGCATATTGGGAAATTTTAATTTGTATATGGTGTTAGGGTACACCGGATATTTTGTGATAGGTCATTATATAAGTTCATACTCTGTAAAACGTAAGACAGAAATTTTATTTTATGTATTAGGGATGATATCGGCTGTGCTAACAATAATAGCAACAGTTGTTATATCTAAAAAAAATGGATATCCGACCCAGACATTTTATGGTTATTTAATGCCAAATGTTTTAGGTATGGCAGTTGCAGTATATGTGTTTTTTGCTAAAAGAGTTTCAAAGTGGAAATTTAGTGAACGGATGAAAACGGTAATTGTTAAAATATCGCAAATTTCATTTGGAATGTATTTGATTCATGATTTCTTTATTATACTGTTTTCTAAATATTTAAACATAACAACGATGTCATTTAATGCAATTATATCTGTACCATTTATTACAGTATGTGTGTTTGTTTTGAGCATGTTTGGGGCTTATTTATTGAGCAAAATACCATATGTAAATAAATATATAATTTAAATTTATTATAATAGAATATTTTAAAAATTTTCTGTGGGGGTTGTGATGGAAAGAAATAAAAGCATAGATTTTTATAGATTTGCCTTTTGTTTACCTGTAATATTATTACATATCAGTGTATCGACTACGTTATATGATGAAAGATTTACATTAGGAGGTAATGCGGTTGAGTTCTTTTTTGTATTATCCGGATTCCTTCTTGGTAGATATATAAAAAAGACTAGTGAAAAAGATATATTTGTTAGTGCGTTAAATAAAACAAAAAGACAAATTATTCACATTTTTCCGTATTATTATTTATGTCTTTTTATGACATTGTTTTATCGAATACATATTAACATTAAATTTGATAGTTATAGTGAACAGGATTGGGTGCAATTTATTAACAATTTTGTTGCAGAATTATTGTGTATTACAGGCGTATCATATAGAACACGACATATTAATGGACCTGATTGGTATGTTTCTGCTTTAATTATAGCATCTTTTTTAGTAACAGTGTTTGTGCTGGCAATGAAACGCTACTTAAAGAAATGGGAATGTGTATATGAAGCGTTAAGCATATTTATTTTTGTGATATATATACAATTGTTTGATTTATCAAGTAGATATGCGAATATAGTTAGAGCTATTGTTAATATAATGATAGGCATAACTTGCTATATCATATATACAAATATAGAAAAAAAATATAAAAATAGAATCCCTATTATTGTATATGATATTATTGATATAATTGCACTGAGCTTTTGCCTCATGTGCCTATTCCCTAATCATATAATTGAAGAAAAGAGAATAATAGCATTAGCAAGTGGGATTTTAATTATAAATCAATTTATAGGTAAATCACATTTTTCGAAATTTTTAGATAATAACATGAGTTTATTTTTGGGAAGAATCAGTTTACCTATTTATTTGGGACATTTACTTGTTATATTAAAGTTTGCAAATGATCCAAGGTATGATATGACCCAATGGAAAGTTCAATCATACCTGACTATAGTTGCAGCGTCTATATTAATAGGTATAATTATAGATTTAATAATTACGTTGGTTTTGTGTGAGCTTAAGAAAAAGCAATGGGATTATCCAATAAGTATAAGAAAAATAGCATTTATAATTAGCATATTATTATTTGTTATTTCTTTTGCTAATGAGAAAGTATTTTTTAAATTTGATAATTTAAGTAAAAGCCAAATATGTGTATATGCAATCTGCAAAATAATACTGATATTATTATATATCTATTTGCCACAAGTTTTAATTACATCGGTTAGGAAAAAAGAATATCATAAATGGTGGAGATTAGGAATACTTATTTTTTCTATTTATGTTGTTTCAATATTATTGGCTTGGCCTGGAAATTGGGTTAATGATGAATTTGGTATACTAGGTATAGTACAAAATTTTGGGATAAAGTATCATCAAAGTTTTTTTACAAGTATATTTTTTATTGTTATGATTATGATATATCCAAGCTGTGGAAGTATCATTTTAGGTCAGGCAGTTGTCTGTACTATAATTAGTGTATATATTATAAAGGTAATATATGAACAATATGGAAGAATTGCATATTGTTTATTGGTTTTATTTTTTTCAGTGCCGACTTTATATTTTATTTTAAGTCCACTAAGAGTATGTATGTATACGTTTACATTTCTTTTATTAGTTGCTATTCTTTTAAAATTAACTAATAAATTTGAAAATATTGATTATAAAATACTTGGTGCGCTAGGAATTGTTACAGCTATTGTTGCTACATGGAGAACTGAAAGTGTATTTTTAATAATTTTAATTCCAGTATTTATATGCATAAATATATGCAAAAAAATCAACACAGTAGCAGTTAGGAAAAAGATGATCATTTTCTTTTTAGTTGTCTCACTGTTACCATTTGGTGTATTTAGAAATATTAATCAATTAGAGAATGAAGCGACTAAAAAAAATGTACTTTTGTGGTCTTTTGTAACAGGACTTAGTGTTATGTTGCAAGATGAAGATTTAAAATCTCCTGATTTGGAGGAAGATATAAGCAATATAGATAAAGTCATGCCAGTGGAAGAGATGAAGAGAAATGCTTCAAGTTATGATTTTTATGCGATATATAATGTGATTGGACCGTTTGAATACACAGACGAAGAATATACAAAATGTGTAAAAAGTATAGTTCGATTAATTGTATGTAATCCGGTTAAATATTTAGAGGCTAAATGGGATTTGTTTACATACTCGAGTGGATGCAGTTCAGAGTTTCATTGGGTTGAGCCGGCTAATTCCACGGAACAGACACAGAACATTATAAAAATGTATGGTATATCAGAAGATATATTAAATATATTTAGAACTTTAAATAATGAATTGAGAAGTGCATATATTTATTTCCTTACCGGCATGTATACTATCGAAGGAACAGAAGTATTGACATATTATTTCTTCTGGAATTTTGGAATACCGATTGTTTTGCTTATGGTCATGTTTGTTGTGTCAATATTAAGAAAAAATTTAACATTATGTTTTGTAAATTTTATGATTTTACTTGACTTTGCATTAGTATATGTAGCAGCTCCAACAACGCATGTTATGTATTTTTTCCCATTTTATATTTTGGGTTATGCGACAGTATTTTATCAAATATGTTACTTTATAAAAAAAGACAAATACAATCATAAAGAAAACTTATAGAGGAGATAATCAAAATGACGTTAGTTCTTGCAATAAGCTTAATATGTATTGCACATATAGTGAGAACACTGAGATGGGAACTATTTGTAAAAACATATGAAAAACCAAATACGAAAAATTTATTACAGTCTTTGTCAATCGGATATTTTATCAATTCATTTATTCCATTCAAGGCGGGGGATTTAGTTAGAGCCTGGATTTCTGGAAGAAAAATGAAGAATGGGAGGGGGTTTGCACTGGCAACCGTTATCGTAGACCGTTATTTAGATATTTTGGTTGTAGGTATTCTGTTTGCGATTTTTTCAGCTTTTAATTTAGACAGTGCAGATTCGGTCTGGTTTTATATGTTTTTGGCAGTCGGCGTTTTAGCAGTTACTTTACTGGTATACATATTACGTGGGTATGTAAAAAAAATATTGAAAAATATTGCGGGCATTTTCAATGCAAGAATTGAAATACGTTTGTTGAGATTTTTCTGGTCGTTGATCTGGAGTTTTAAAGATATTTTTAAAAAGATATCAAAGACCCAGTTATTATTGGAAACATTAGGAATGTGGATTTTGTACCTTACGTCTTATTATTGTTTTGCTGCATTTTTAAGCCACCAGGGATCTAATATGAACTGGCTGGATGTATTTTACATGCTATTTACAAAGAACAGTATTCATGTTGGAAGTCTCGGAGCAATAACGGTTACGCAGGGAATGTTGAATACGCAGATGATATGGACTGGCATTTATTTATTTGCTCCGATTGTGATATTATTTGTCATTTCCCTGTGTTTGAAGTCTAAAAATGATGGAAGTGTAGATTCGGAAGAATCGTATTTGAATTTGATACCGCAATTGGATGAGGATGAACGACGGAACTTTTTGGAAACCTATTTTTCAAATGAGCGGCGTGAGTATATAGAGAGTTATCTGAAGATCAATCAAAATATATTGATTATTCGTGACTATTCTGCAGGTTCTAATGCAACAACGATGCTTTGTATGAATAATGGAAAAAATTTCTTCCGTAAGTATGCATTTGGCGCAGATGGGGATAAATTATACCAGCAGATTGAATGGCTGCAGCGGTTTAAGGATATTATACCTTTGCCGGATATTATGCAGTATCAAAAGCAGGATAATTTCTGTTACTACGATATGCCATATGACAGTCAGGCAGTTGGATTGTTTGATTATGCACATTCTATGCCAAAAGAAAATGCATGGAAATTTATAAAAAAAGCGACGGAATGTCTGGAAAATTCTTTATATAAAGTAAATCAAAGACCGGCAGATAAAGCAACCATTGATGAATATATTAAGTCAAAGGTAAATAAAAATTTGGATAAAATTATGAATGCAAAGTATTTGAAGCGTCTTATGGAATATGATGAGATCATCATTAACGGACGAAGTTTTCATAATTTACCGTATTATTTGCCATATCTGTCGGAAGAACATTTATATGATATCTTTAAAAATGATACATATTCAGAGATTCATGGTGATCTGACGATTGAGAATATTATTTGTACAAGAAATGCAGATGGAGAGGATGATTTTTATATCATAGATCCGAATACCGGAAATGTGCATGATTCTTCAAATCTTGATTATGGAAAACTGTTGCAGTCGATACATGGTGGTTATGAATTTTTGATGGCAACAAAGAATGTGAGCATTGAAAGAAATCGAATTAATTTTGTATTTACTAAATCAGAGGCATATACATATTTATATGATATGTTGGACAAGTATATGCGGGAACATTTTGCAAAAGAACGCGTAAAGAGTATTTATTATCATGAGATCATACACTGGCTGAGATTAATGCCTTATAAAATTGAAAAAAATGGAAAAAGGGTATTGCTGTTTTATGCCGGAATGCTTATGGTAATGAATGATGTTATCAATAATTTTGAAGAGGAAAAATAGATGAAGACACGACTGGCACTATTTGATCTGGATGGAACATTATATGATACGAGAAGAGTCAATTTTCTTTCATATCAAAAAGCATTAGAACAGTTTGGATATACGATGGATTATGAGTATTTTGCAAATCAGTGTAATGGGAGACATTATAAAACATTTCTTCCAGAGATTATGCAGAGTGAGACCCATATGGAAGAAGTGCATGAATTAAAAAAGAAATATTATGGTGATTTTCTTTCAGAAACAGTGGAAAACAAACACTTATTTGAGATTATCAATGCAATCCGTAACGAGTATTATATTGTTCTGGTTACGACTGCTTCGAGAAAAAACAGTGAGGATATATTAAAATATCATAATCGTCTTGATGAGTTTGATCTTATTATTTCGCAGGAAGATGTAAAAAAGAAAAAACCGGATCCGGAAGGATTTTGTAAGGCCATGGATTATTATCAGATTTTGAAAGAAGATACAATTATTTTTGAAGATTCGGATGTGGGAATAGAGGCAGCAGAGAAAAGTGGGGCAACAGTTTTTGTAGTCAGGGGCTTTGCTTAACAGGGAAAAAGAGTATGAGAAAATTATTAAAGCAGGGAATTGCATTTGTTGGAATCAGTGGAATTGGCTGGATCATGGATTTTGTGATATTTAATCTGTTGAATTTAAGGTCATCCTATGTTGCGGTGAATAATATGATCAGTTCACTGGTCGCAGTATGCTTTGTATTTTGTGTATCTACCAGAAAAACATTTGTACAAAAGGATGGCGGAATTCCTCTGAAAGTAAAATTTGTAATTTATATTTTATATCAGATCATATTGATATTATTGGTGTCGCAGCTTTTAGCGATAATTGCAGCAGGGTTGTATCAGACTTTTAGTGGAAGTATCATTGGCAATTTTTCTGCGATGGCTGCTAAGATTATAGTAACTCCAGTAACGATGTGTTTGAACTTTTTGGTAATGAAATTATTGATAGAAAGGATTTAGAGATGAAAGAAAAAATACTGGTTTTTATCCCAATGTATAACTGTGAAAAGCAGATTGTAAGAGTTTTAGATCAGTTGAATGGTGAAATAAAAAAATATATTTCAGAAGCGATAATTGTCAATAACAGGAGTACAGATAATGGAGAGCAGGCCGCTATAGAAAAGATAAAAAAAATGAATGCAGGTTTTCCGATTAAAGTATTAAAAAACAGAGAAAATTATGGATTGGGTGGATCACATAAAGTGGCCTTCAATTATGCGATAGAGAATAATTTTGATTATGTTATCGTACTTCATGGAGATGATCAGGGAAGTATCAGTGATATGATACCGGTATTGAAAAATGGTGCATTTAAAAAGTATGACTGCTGTCTTGGAGGCAGATTTGCAAAGGGTTCAAAACTGGTTGGTTATTCAAAGTTCAGAACATTTGGAAATTTAGTGTTCAATGTGATTTTCTCAATTTCTGTTGGAAAAAGAATATTAGATTTGGGAGCCGGATTAAATCTTTATTCTACCAGAATGTTAAAATCAAAGTATTATGAAAAATTCCCGGATAATTTAACCTTTAACTGTTACATGCTTTTTGCACTTGCTTCATATAAACAAACATACAGATTTGTTCCGATCGTGTGGAGGGAAGAGGATCAGGTGTCAAATGTAAAAATGACAAGACAGGCATGGCAGACTTTAAAGATGGCAGTGAGCTATTTCTTTGGCAGAAAGAAATTTATGTTAAAGGATGCAAGAGAAAAGAAGTTTAAAGAATACAAATCAGATATTGTTTTTTCTACGGAGGACTGAATATGAAATTAAATGTAATAATGCCTATGGGTGGTGGTGGCACCAGATTTGGAAATCATGGATTTAATGTACCAAAACCTTTAATTGAGATTTATGGGAAACCGTTTTTTTACTGGGCAACACAGTCACTGGTCAAAAATATTGAAATCGAAAGCCTTACATTTGTTGTATTAAAAGAACATATTGAGAAATTTGCGATTGACCAGAGAATTAAAGAATTTTATCCGGATGCCAGAATTAATGTGATTCCAGAAGTATTACCTGGAGCTGTACTGACTTGCAAGGCGGGTGTGACCAATATAGAGAATGATAAACCGATCATTTTTAATGATTGTGACCATTTGTTTTTATGCAGTTCATTTTATGAATTCTGTAAAAACGATGAATTTGAGACAATCGATGGTGGCTTACTGACTTTTAAATCACATGATCCAAAGTTCAGTTTTGTTGCATATGATGAAAATGGATACGTGAATCACACAGTTGAAAAACAGGCAATCAGTGAAGATGCGATTTGTGGAGCTTATTATTTTAGAAATAAGCAGATATTTGAAGAAGCTGTGGAGATTTATTTGAAAAATTGTTCCTATAACGAGTTTTTTGTCAGTGGTGTATATAATGTGATGGCAGAACAGGGCAGAAAAATCAAAAGTTTTAATGTGGATCAGCATGTTTCGTTTGGTACTCCGGATGAGTTTGAAGAGGCCAAGGGGGATGTGACACACAACAAATTGTTGTAGATTATAATAATAACGTTATACAATAGATGGAGGCAGAAAATGTTGTTAAAAAATAATATTATAAAATATCTTGAATGTTACATTGAAACAGAAACCTGCAATCTGAAATGTCACTATTGTTATATTGCGTTATTGAAAAAATTTAAAAATCATATTATAGAGATAGAGAAAACGCCAGAGGAAATAAAGAAAACTTTTGCAAAAAAACGTTTAGGTACATGTTTAATAAATATATGTGCTGGTGGAGAGACTTTATTAGGAGAAAGCGTTTTGCCAACGGTGAAGGCATTGTTAGAAGAAGGACATTTTGTAACATTAGTCACAAATGGCACTATGACAAAACGGTTTGACGAAATCATCACATGGGATAAAGCATTGTTAAGCCATCTTTTTATAAAATTTTCATTCCATTATTTAGAGATGATCCGTCTGAACATGATGGATACCTTTATTGGCAATGTTAAGAAAATTGCTCAGTCCGGTTGTTCTTATACCGTAGAAGTAACACCAAATGATGAATTGATTCCGCATATCGATGAAGTAAAAAAGGTATGTGTGGATAATTTTGGAGCGGCTTGCCATGTGACAATAGCCAGAGATGACAGAACCGGTGGAATAGAGTTATTATCAGAGCATTCCCTGCCGGAATTTTATGATATCTGGAGCACGTTTGATTCAAAATTGCTGGATTTTAAGTATTCCATATTTAAGAAAAAGAGAACAGAATTTTGCCATGCGGGGATGTGGAGTTATTGGGTAGACTTAAATACAGGTGAATATAAACAATGTTACACGGGAGATACACTGGGAAATATTTATGAAAATTGTGATGAAAAGCTGGTTGAGTGTCCGGTTGGAACAAAATGCGGACTGGCACATTGTTATAATGGGCATGCTTTCCTGACGTTGGGAGATATCCCGGGAGTAGATACAGTAACTTATGCAGAGACAAGGAATCGCATGGAAGGCACAGACAATGAATGGCTGAGACCGGAAATGAAAGCAGCAATGAGTTGTAAACTTTATGAGACAAATTATGATGGAGAAGTTTTTACATCATATAATAAGGATCGGAAAGTGGCATATCTGGATTATTATCATGTTATAAAAAACAAATATCATATGGAAGATGATAAGCAGAATGTGTTTATTATTGGTACTCCGGATCATGGAAATATGGGAGATCAGGCAATTTGGTACGCAACACAGAAGTTACTGAAAAATTACTTTCCGGCTGCTAACGTGGTAGATGTGGATATGAGTGATTTTGAAACAGATATAGAAGGAATTGCACATCTGATTCAAAAACAGGATATTCTGATACTGCAGGGAGGCGGTAATTTTGGAAATTATTACATGGATGATGAGATGATTCGCAGATCTGTGATTAGCAGATTTAAAAATAACCGGATTATTATGTTCCCACAGACTGTATATTTTTCCAGGGATAAAGAAGGAGAAGAAGAATTAAAGCGGAGTGTAAGTATCTATAATAAAAATAAAAATCTGATTTTAATTGCCAGGGATGCAGAATCTTTTGAGTGTTTGAAAGCAAATTTTACAAACGATATGTACATGCTTCCTGATGTTGTACTTTCTTTAAATGCAATTAATATGGAAAAGGAACGTAAGGGAGTCTTAATTTGTTTACGTAGTGATAAAGAAAGTGTTATGAATCATCAGAATGTTGATGAAATAGAAAGCTTTTTAAAGGATAGGATTTCGGAAATAAGATATACAGATACGCAGATGGATAATTATTGCAAAGAGAATAGAGAATTATTACTAAAGCAGAAGATTAAAGAATTTCAGTCAGCTGAATTAGTGATTACGGATAGATTGCATGGTATGATATTTGCTGCTATAACGGGAACTCCTTGTATTGCATTTGATAATTTTAATGCTAAGGTAAAAAATGTTTATGCATATTTAAAAGATACATGCATTGTGAAATTAGTGCATGATTTTAAAGAATTTACGGAAGCATATGGTGAATTGAAGGTAAATGCGAAGAATAATTATGATGAAAAATCTGTAATACAGCAATTTGTGGATGTGTTAGATCAGATAAAATTGAAGTGTGTAGAAGCTAATGAAACAGATATTTATCAGAAGAGCATGGAGGAAATCTTACGTTACTGGAGTTTAAAAAATTATCAGACAAGTATAAGATGTACTGAGTTAAAGGAGTGGAATGAGAAGCTGCAGGAACAGAACGAGGACAGGATACAGGAATTACAGACATACAAGGACTGGGTCGAAAATTTACAGAAACAAAATGAAGAGAGAATGAAAGATACAGAAGTATACAAGGACTGGGTGAATAATCTGCAGAAACAGAATGAAGAACGGATGAAAGAATTAGAAGTATACAAAGACTGGGTCAATAATCTGCAAAAGCAGATAGAGGATATGAAAAGGTAATAAATATATGAAATTATTGAATTGGAGTTGTCAAAAAATCCACTGTTCGGTCGATGATACGTTATGGATATTTAAGGATCTAACGGAGCATAAAGAGTATGTTTCCATATTTGAGAATCCAATTTTAAATAAAATAAAAGAATTACATTTGAAATTCGGGGCTGTATTTACCTGTTATTGTTTTTTTAATGCTTGGTATAATTTTACACTTGCCGATGCGACAGATCGATTTACAAAAGAATTTGAAAAAATGCAGACTGGCTTAAATTTGGATTTCATGGATATGGTTTTGATGAATCAGAGACTGACAGGACGTATGAAGCTGCTGATAGCGCTGAATTAATGTTAAAAGACTATAGGCAGGTTACAAAAGAACTGTGCCGTATAACATCTGAAAAAAATTTAGCACAGTATCTAAGATTATCCTCTTTTAAAGGAAATAGAGAGGGAATCAGGCTGTTACACAAAGAGGGGATAAAAGGTTTTTTATGTGCCGAAACAATGGAGAGAGAAAGTTATTATCTTGATGCTGAGGCTAGAACGAAATTATATTCTGATGGAAAATATTATGATAAAAAACTTGGTGTGAAATTTTTGCCTACATGGTTAAGAATGGAAAAAGAAGAATCTATAGAGGAAAAACGGGACTATCTGATAAAGAAAAAGTATCCAATTACAGTATTTACGCACGAATGGGCAATTATGGATGATGAGCAGAAAATATGGTCAAATTTTGAGCAGGTATTTGAGGGCGTGAATCATATTGAAAGAAAAATAGGATTTTTCTAAAATATAAATAGGAGGTGACATTTTATGCTAATATCCTATCGGTTTAAAAACTTTTGTTCGTTTGCTGAAGAAGCAGAATTTGATATGATGGCACCTGGAAATAAAGTAAAACATAGATTCCCGGATAATTATGTTAAAACAGAAGAGGGATATGATATTTTAAAAACTGCGGTAGTGATTGGGGAAAATGCCGGAGGAAAGACAAACTTTATTAACAGCCTTTCTTTTTTGAAAAGTATGTTTGAAGATAACAAGGTAAAACATTCGTATCGCTCGCTGATCAATATTAATAATCTGCAGTCTGAATGTCCGGCTGAGTGTGAAACAAAGCAGGAATTTGATATAAGTGTTATTGGTGAAAGTGGAACGATATATCATTATAATCTGCAGATTGATGAATTTTGTATTGTGCAGGAAAGTTTTTCTTTTAAACAGTCGAAAACCGGAAAAGAAAAAAAGATAATATATGCAAAAAGAGAGCATCTAAAGCAGATTGGGGATAAGCCATCTTCTATGGCTGTTGAATTTGAGATAAAGATAGATAATTGTGATAAAGAGATACAGACTGTATTTGAACAGACAGCATATAATAAAGGAGCAATGGGATTATTTGTATCGAAATTAGCCATTGTTGGGGATTCACATGCAATAGAATTTGTTAACTGGATGAATGATAAACTCGTCGTTGAAAGTAAAAATTATAATTATTATCTTTACAAAAATATTCAAAATGAAGAAGACGATTTAAGAATTTTAAAAGAAGACCGTTTTTTAGAGATATTACGGATGGTTGATTACAGTATTTGTGGAATTGAGATAGATGATGAAAAACCATTTAGTATGACAAAGATTATCAGAAAAACAAAAGATGGAAATATTCTATCAAGGGAGCTTAGAAGAGATTCAGGAGGTGTTGGGGAGTTCTTTGCATGGGCTGTTCAGATTTTCAGGGTTGTGTATGAAAATAAGATGGTTTTTGCGGATGAAGTGGATCGGGTGCTCAATCCGATATTAGCAGAGCGGATGATTGCATTTATTAATGGAAAAGATCATAAGGGACAGTTTGTTTTTTCAAGCCATAATGTATTGCATTTAGATTTGAAAAATTATATGAAAGAACAGATTTATTTTGTTACAAAAAATCGTGATACATTGGATTCTGAATTGTATTCTTTAGCAGACTTTCCTGAGATAAAATATGATACAACAAAAATATACGAATTTTATATGAAAGGGATTTTGGGAGGCACTGCGTTTGAGTAGACCAAAGAGAAATTTACGAAAAAAATTTGTTATATTTTGTGAAGGAGACACAGAATATAATTATATTGATGCAATGCGTTTGAAGCAGGGGGTAGAATTAGCACTCAGACCCGTGAATATGCATGGTGGAGGATATTCAAGTTTTTTAGAAGAAATCAAAAAAGAGGCAAGTAATAATTGTCTGGCAAAGTTTATTATAATAGATTTTGACAGAGTTAAAACGAATATAGGAGAATTGCAGAAACTAAAAGAAATAATAGGATATTGTGCACTTCAAAATATCAGTAAAAGAATACCGCATTTTTTGATTATAGATAATCTGGATTTTGAGTATATTGCATGTTTGCATGTTGATAATTATAATGGGCAGAATGTAAAGAAATATATTGAACAGACATTGGAATTTGGAAATGTTGATAATTTCAAAGCAAAAAAAGATGTATATGATTATCTTAATACAAAGGGAAATTCATATAAGCAAATGCTTGCAAGACTGAGAGAGAAGATAATAGTTAATCATTATCAAATTAATAAACAGAATTTTGAAATTACAATATCTAAGATGGATGTTATGTGGGATAATGAAAATAGACGAGGATCTAATATCAATGAATTTTTCGAAGTGATCGATTGGTAATGCTATTGTTGATACAAGGGAGAAGTAAATGGAAAAGTACGAAGAAGCGGCAGTATCACGCTTTGATGACTGGGAGGTACTGAGTAAGGGAGAAAATAGACGTAAAGCTTGTTCGATTCATTTAGGTGGAATCTATATAGAGTGTTTGTTGAAAGGAATGTTATGTAGTCAATGTAGTGTCACAGCAGGCACGAATCAATCACAATGGATTATTAATGGATGTGAAAAGGCAGGTAGAGATGGAAAGAATCTGGGAAAACATAGAACAAATAATTCAAAGTAAATATCAGCTGAAAGGGGATGAATGGGTACAGGTAAGCGTGAGCAAAAGGGGAAAAATTCATGTGACAGTTGTATCTGATTCCAATATAAAAAGAACTGATATAAAAAAGCTGCTGGAAGAAGAGTTAGACAAGAGATCAGATAGTTACCAGATAGGTTTTATAAATATTTATTCCACAGAGCAGGCAGAAGAACTCCATATTGAAAAGATAAGAAAAAATGATGACTACTTATCCTGGTCAGATGCATTATATGCAGATAATATTGCCAAGGAGAACAAGACGGAGACTCAGGTGATCAGTTTTTATTCATATAAAGGTGGAGTTGGCAGGACAATTGCTTTGATTGAAACAGCATATAATCTTGCAGATGCAGGAAAAAGGGTATTACTGCTTGATTTAGATGTTGAGGCACCAAGTCTGCACAATATTTTTTATGACAAAGTAAATGATGAAATCAACGGAGTACAGTACGGAACTATAGAGTATCTGTACAGAAAAGTTATACAGGGAAGTGAAGATGTCAGAATAAATGATATTTTCTGCTCACTTCAGTTGAAGAATGTTTCTGGTGAAATTTTTGTAATGCCTGCATTGAAATCTATGAATAAGGATTATGTTTACCAGATTGAACGTTTACAGACACAGCAGATCCAGGAAAAAGATGTGTTTAGAGAAATATTTGCGTACGTGCAGAAAGAACTGAATGTTGATATTATTTTGATTGATACGAGAGCGGGATTTAATCAATGGGGATCGCTCTCTCTTTTGACATTATCAAATCAGGTCATATTTATTGCATATCCAAATAATGAAAATGTCGAAGGTTTAAATATGGCATTGCAGTTAATGCAGAACATAGGAAAGAAGAGATATGCCGTTGCAATGTCAAAGGTTGTTGCGTCTGAGGAAGGTGTAAAAAAGACGAGAAGTCTGTTTGAAGGACTGAATGTTGCACAGGAAGATTTGATTCCGGTCTATTATAAACAAGAGATTGCGTTAAGTAACCGATATCCGATTGATAGTGTGGATATTTTAGTATCCTATAAGGAACTTTCGGATTATATTTTGAATAATGAAAAAATAGAACGTAATAAAAAGTTGCTTATGAATGGAATGAAAGAGCAAATGCTAGGGCAGATGTTTATAGAAAAACAGCGTTTGGTAAGATTTCTTGCCGTAGAACAGTTTCTGAATCAAGAAGCAAATATGTTTTTAAAATATCGATATAGGGAAGAATTGTTTGGCATACGGAATACACAAATAAAAAGAAGGTATAAAAAAGGGGGAATGCGTATGTTCCAACAACTATATATTCAGTTGTAAGTGATGAAAAAGATCGGGAATGTACTGCGATATTAAAAGATAAAAATAGTAATATTGAAATAGTGGGTGTAAAACTGATTCGGCTGCTGATCGAAAATTTGAACAAAAAGGCAAAATGGCGGAATGGTGATCAGCCGGAGATAACTACTGTATCACAGTTGCTGGATATGCTTACGCACAAAGTGAACAATAGTTCTGTTTTGTTTTTTTCAAAAAAAGGAGAGCCTGTATCGAGAGCAGAGAAAGATAAGCAGGAATATGAAACGACAGATGAAATACGTTTGATGATCAATATTAAAGAAGAAATGCTTCAGGAAAATGCAGAACAGGTAATGGAAAATATCAGAGGTTTAATATCTTTTTTTAACAAAGATAGAGAAGAAATCCAGTTCAATTTTATAGTTCATGAACAGGTATGGGAAAAATATTCAGAATTTTTTTCGATATTTAAAGGCAATATGATAGAAACGAATGTGACAGTGAGAGATATCAAAAATTTCATTATTGAGAATATTGATGAAAAAGAGTTTTTACCATTTATGCAAAATATAAATGCATTACACTAGGTGACAGAAAGCAGATCTGAGGATAATATGGAAGATTTATGGGATGATATGGAGAACGATGATTTTGAAGAAATTATTGATGTCATCCTTGGAATCCGTGAAGATGTCAAAATGTATAGCAGGTCAGTTGTGAGATATTTGTATCAATTTTTACAGAAACATAAAGAAGTAAAATATAGTGATTTGCTGGAAGTTTTAAAACGGGCTGCGGAAAGAGAATTAAATGATCCAGATGAACAATATCCGGATCGTCTGATAAGTTTTTCGAAGCTAAAACAGGAACTGGAAAGGTTATAGGAGAAAAAGAGGGCTGCCAAAATAAGATTGCGATAGTCCTTTTTTGAGGGAAAAAAGATGGCAAAAATATCAATTATCATACCAGTATATAATGTTGAAAAGTACTTACAACAGTGTATTGACAGTTTACTGTCGCAAACACTATCAGATATTGAAATTATCTGTATAGATGATGCATCGCAAGATGCGTCCGGAAAGATTTTAAATGATTATGCTGCACGGGATGATCGTATGAAAGTGATCCATGCAGATGAGAACATGGGGACATTGCGTGCAAGAATCAAAGGTATTACAGATGCGGCTGGTCAGTATGTAATGTTTGTAGATAGTGATGACTATCTTGAAGTATCTGCCTGTGAAGAACTTTTAAAACTGCTTACAGAACATCCTGTAGATGTGTTGCATTTTGGTACGGTTTTACACGCAAATGAGAATGTATCGGATGATTTAAAAAACTGGGTTACCAATTTCCTCACGCCATATGAGGGAGAATTGGAAGGAAATCTGATTGAAAAATGTTTTGTGGATGAAAAGTTTGACTTTAATATTACAAATAAGATCTGGAGACGGGAAGTATGTGAAGAGGCATTTGCAAATGTTGAACAGATCAGACTGGTTGCATCTGAGGATCGGTATATTTTTTTCCTTCTCATGTACTATGCAAAAAATTATTATGGCATAATAGAAAAATATTATAATTATAATCTGGGCATAGGAGTAACTGGTGGAGATATTTTATCACTGGATCAGTTTGAAAAAAGATGTTCCGGTGCAGAGGCATCTGAGTTAGTAAAGAGATTTCTTGAAAAAACAGGATCAATTGAAAAGTTCCGGAAAGAATCAAAATGTTTTGCGGACAAGATATTGTGGGATTGTGTGGACTGCTGGCATAATAAGCTGGAAAAAAAGGACGAACAGCAGGGATTTGAGATTTTAAGAAAATATTTCAGACCTGATGAGATTACCAGTGCGGTGGCAAGAGTATATTTTGAACAGGGACAGGATATCTATAACAGGGCAAAAATAACGGGGCATAAAAAAATTGCAATTTATTATCGTTATTTAGGATATGACAATATGGATGAAAAGGTTCTGGAGTGTATGCAGTATTTGATACAGCGAGGAAATGATGTCATATTATATACGGATCAGGATCGGAAAGAATTGACAGAGGGGACAGATAAGTATGGAAAGGAGCTCGTGTATCTGCCGGATGCTGTCAGTGCTAACTGGGGAGATTATGAGGCACGGTGCAATGCCTTTTATAAGCAGATGCTGAAAGATAAAATAGAGGTTTTAGTGTATGCTTCGCCTACGTCGCATATATGCTGGCTGGATACATTGCTTTCATCTTTATCGGATATCGTGACTGTTGACATGCAGGATGAAGTATATCTGAATATGTTTGGTGAGATAAGGGAAGAGAATGAAAAGAAAATAGAGGAAAAGACAAGAATTGTAGATGAGAAGACCAAAGTTATAGAGGAAAAAACTATAGATGAAAAAGTAAGAATCATTGATGAGCTGCAGAGAGAGAACAATATGTTAAAGCTGCAGCAGGAAAGTCCGAGGATTATGTGGAAATATTTTTGGAGGAGTTTGAAAAACAAGCTTCTTAGAAGTTGACAATGTATTGATACAGTGTGAGAAATGTTTTAATATATGAGAATGTAGATGATAAAAGTAAGAATTAAAAATTTTATGAAGATATTATATTAGGTAATTGATAAATGGTTTTATCGATTCCTGTGGATAACTCTCCCTTAGGTAAGGAGATAAAAAGGGTCAGTATTCAGAATTATTTCTGAATTGACATAGATCATCAGATTTTGGGCGAATTTTAATAAGCCCAAATAAGTATTATGACAATTGAAAAGTTTTTCAGGCAATTAAAGTTTTTTTAGGAATGAATTTGTCCAAATCAAAATACTCCGAAGGAGCTGGAAAAACGAAGGGGGATATTTAGCATTCATAAATTTTCTCATTCATAGGTGGTTGAAATTGTTGGTGTGGTTATCTATATTTTACCATTTGTGGAGAGAAAATTTATATAAATCAAGCAAGAAAACCCAATAAAACCAAGGACTTGTGGCATTTGTCAAATGCCTAAAGTATTATACGATAAGGAGAAAAGTGATGGAATATTGTGCAATATTGATACCATGTTATAACGAGGAAAAAACAATCCGCAAAGTAGTAAGGGACTGGAAGAAAGAAATTCCTGAAGCAACGATTTATGTTTACGATAATAATTCAACAGATAACACAGCAAAAATTGCAAAAGAAGAAGGAGCGGTCGTAAGACGGGAATATAAGCAGGGAAAAGGAAATGTAATACGTAGGATGTTTCGGGAGATTGATGCACAATGTTACATCATGATAGATGGGGATGATACATACCCTGTTGAATATGGCAGACAGATGATGCAGGAAGTTTTGGAAAAGAAGACTGATATGGTTGTAGGAGACCGGTTATCTTCAACTTATTTTGAGGAAAATAAAAGACCTTTTCATAATTTTGGAAATAGTTTGGTAAGGTTTTCAATTAATCATTTGTTTAAAAGTGACATCAGAGATATCATGACAGGATACAGGGCTTTCAGTTTTCAGTTTGTAAAGACGTTTCCGGTATTGTCAAAAGGTTTTGAAATTGAAACAGAAATGAGTATTCATGCAGTTGATAAAAATATGCAGATTAGTAATATTATTATTGAATACAGGGACAGACCGGAGGGAAGTGAATCCAAACTCAATACGTACAGTGATGGGTTTAAAGTGTTAAAGACGATTGGACGTTTATATAAAAATTATAAACCTATGAATTTCTTTGGAATTTTATCATTGCTTTTAATTATTATAGCAGCAATTTTATTTGTACCAATTTTTGTTACATATGTTCAGACAGGACTTGTACCAAGATTTCCTACGCTAATAGCATCCGGTTTTATTGTCTTGGCTGCATTACAGAGTTTTTTCTCTGGAATGATATTGGATACTTTTGCACAGAAAAACAGACAGGAATTTGAATCGGAACTTAATACAATGGAAATGAATTATAAAGACTTATTGAAAAAAGAGTAGACTTATATAGTCATGGAATAGATATGCAAGCAGTTTCTTTACGGTTAAATAAAACGGATTTAGTTTTATCAGTGCGGAAGGAATCTGTTTTTGACTGAGGAGGGTATAGATTGAGTATAAAAGATAAAACAGTAGAACGTGGAGTGTTAATCAGTAAAATTGCTGTAATAGTGTTTGCAATGGTATGTGGGAGATACTTTATAGAATATATGCGATTGCCTAAGGCAGGGATTGTTTGGGCATGTGCTTTCATTATTATGTATTATTTGTTTTCAGGGTGGAGATTAGAAAAACAACAGATTCCATATATGATTTTTTCGGGTATATTAAGTATTGCTGTCATTTTAGGATATCATATGGAATTACATGGTTCAATGTATACGGGTTTAATGACTGAGAATTATATGACAAGTTTGACAGTAAATGATGTAATAGCTTTTTTATTATTAACAATAACAATAACAGCGTTATTGGAAAAAATTATTACACGATTTACACGAAAAGTAGAAAGTATTGAAATAAAATGTACATATGGTATTAGTAATAAAAAGGCATGGTTAGGAGCAGCACTGATAATTTTTATATTATGGATACCTTATTTAGTGATATACTATCCAGGATTTATATTTGGAGATTCACTGGGATCAATTGCACAGGCACTTGGTGTAGCCAAATTATATAATCATCATCCGATTTTTTATACTTTATTTTTGAAAATGTGCTTATCACTAGGAATTTTTATAAAGGATATTACATTTGGTTGTGCGGTGTATACGATTGTACAGATGATTTATATAGCATTGTGCCTTGGATATCAGATATGTTGGATTAGAAATAAAGGTATTGGTATAAAAATATGTATAATTTTAACTGTATTTTTTGGTTGTATTCCTTTTTTTGCACAGAATAGTATTGCTATGTGGAAAGATCCAATATTTTCATCAACGTTGGCCGTATGGTCTCTTGTACTAGCAGATTTTGCATTATCTAAAGGGAAAATTATATCAGATAATAGATTTTTCTTGGTAAAGAGTAATTTATTGTTAGTGGTATTATGTTTTTCAAGAAATAATGGATTTTATATCGGATTGTTTTGCGAATTAGTGATAATTTTGATATGGATATTGAATCGGAGAAAAAAAATAATAACAGGTTTGAAAAAACTTATGGTAAGTACGGGTTGTATTTTATTGATTATAAGCATTGTTATAGGACCGGTATACACAAAATTAGATTTAAATGGAGAGCCGGTAGAGAGCCTGGGTATATTTTTAAATCAAATGGCGAGTGTTGTTGCATATGATGGAGATATGACAGAGGAAGATAGAGAATACATGAATGGTTTATTACCATTGGAAAATTATAAAGATACATATCGACCTTGTGTAGTAGATCTTTTAAAATGGGATCAGAATTTTAGTCAGAAGTATTTAAATGAGCATTTAAACGGATTTATGAAAACATATATTTCAATGTTTATAAGAAATCCATATACATATATAGAAGCATGGGCGCTTAACACATATGGATATTGGGCATTAAACCGTTGGGAATTAAATACAGATGCTAATAATATATATAAAGGAAATTTGGGAGATATTGAAAATGGAGAAAATTATGGTATAGTTCCTCACAGTTTATTAGAAATTCAAAAAGTGGATTTAAAAAGCATTTTTGAAATAGGAGACGCACCTGTGGCACTTGCTATACTAACATGGTTTGTATTTTTAATAGTATTATTAATTATAAAAAAGCAAAAATGGGGACTGGGATTGGCAATTGCACCGACATTGGGGCTTGCCATAACACTTTTTGTTGCAACACCATATGCTTATTGGCAGAGATATGGATTGGCACAGTACTACTTAGTTCCATTTTATATATTTATAGTTGTATATTTACTAAAAGAGAAAAAGGAATGAAGGTACATAGGAAAGTAAGATTATATGAAAAAAAATTAATATTATTGATTTTTAGTTTGTTTGTATTATTGATTTGCTCTGAAAGTTATTTTTATATAATGAGTAAAAAGTATCCCGAAATAAAAATAAGTCAAGAACAGTTCTATGGAAAACAAAATGAAAATTTAAAAGACTTTAAGGTGGAAGATGGAAAAATAATTTCATTGTCTGGTGACCCATGGGTTACATGGTAAGCGCCCAATAATCGGGCGGATTGTTTAATTCTTCTATATTCTCCATAATTATTGATAGTAAAGCGAGCGTTTTACTCTAATAATTATGGGAGGTATCTATCAATGAGTCGTAACTCAAAAACTTCAGCTGCCCAGCAGCTTAAATTTGTAATGGAATGCCGCAAAAGCGGCAAAACCGATGCACAGTGGTGCATCGAAAACGGAATTCGTCCAGCTACGTTTTACAACTGGGTATCCAGACTCCGCACCCTCCGGTGTGAAATTTTTTCTGTAAATTTAGATCTTCTATGATAATTGATGCGGCTTGACAGCGGTTTCTGCTATTAAGCCGTTGTTTATTTGTAAGTACGTAATCATCCGTATCTGTCCGCAACTATATTTTTCTGATACACTCTTTTCATAACAAAGAAAGGAAACTGTATCATTATGAAAACAGATGAAAAAATCACGCTGTGGTCTGAACGAATCCATGAATTTCAATTCAGTGGGCAGACTTGCAAAACATGGTGTCAGGAACATCACGTTCCAGTCTCTACAATGAATTATTGGATGCGCAAGCTGAAAAAATTGGACGAACAATCAGATACAGATATGATTTTTGCAAAAATGCCAACGGAAAAAGAGATTTCAAAGAATGAGACTTTGAATATCAGCCCGTCTCCAGTCCGCATTTTTATCACAAACGCTATTCGGATTGAAGTGATGCCTGAATGCCCGCCGGAATTTTTTCGTGTTCTGATCCAGGGGCTGAAAGATCATGCTTGATCTGGCAGGTGGCACAACCGTTTACCTTGCCTGTGGAGCTACCGATCTGAGAAAAAGCTATCACGGACTGGCTGCAATTATCAAGCTAAAATTCA
>ENA-OQKN01000545-OQKN01000545.1-human-gut-metagenome-genome-assembly--contig:-NODE-545-length-38358-cov-5.346447_pt1 | contig 38358 bp, 37 predicted proteins | sample MGYA00242776_ERZ504794 | MGnify/ENA primary metagenome ERZ504794 (study PRJEB26092, sample SAMD00036434) | human gut metagenome | host: Homo sapiens | study: EMG produced TPA metagenomics assembly of... | reverse complement strand
AGTGAACAGGCGGCTGATGAGTTGGCTACAACCCTCACCTGACTGGCAGGGGATGTAGCCTCTTTCTATAATAGCAGTCAGGATGAAGCCTATACAAAGCTGAAATCCGTATTCACGGGCGAAACTGAAACGCTGAAGGATCTGGGCGTGGTTATGACCCAAAGCGCCCTTGATGCGTATGCTCTGGCAAATGGGTACAGCAAGACCACGGCGAAGATGTCCGAGATGGAGAAAGTGGCTCTGCGGTATAAGTTTGTGCAGGACCAGCTCTCTGCTGCCTCTGGTGATTTTATCCGGACTTCTGACGGATGGGCGAATCAGGTAAGGGTCTTACAGCTCCAGTTTGATTCGTTGAAAGCCACCATCGGGCAGGGATTGATTAACGTCCTGACCCCGGTAATTAAGGTAATCAATACCATTATCGGCAAGCTGATGAGCCTTGCAAACGCTTTCAAGGCATTTACTGAAATGATTACCGGAAAGGGCTCATCCGGCGGTGGAACCAGTGCAGCGGCCGCAGGAATGGAAGCAGTGGCACAGTCTGCGGATAAGGCCAATACAGCCGCAGGCGGAGCAGGAAGCGCTGCGAAGAAGGCCGCCAAGGACATGAAGAGTGTCACTACAGGGATTGATGAGCTGAATATCATCGACCCTGACACCGGATCTGATGGAGGCGGATCGGGTGGAGGTGCTGCAGGCGGGTATGATGTAGACCAGTTCGATATGGGCGCGGTTGACACATCAGCTTTGGATGCCATGGACAGCAAGTACCAGGCACTGATCGACAGGGCTAAGGAACTTAAAGACCTGTTTACAGTGGGCTTCTGGGATGGCTTTGGAGATACATCCGTCTTTGACAGCATCCTTGCATCGGTTGATCGGATCAAGCAGAGCCTTGGAGAGATATTTACGGCTCCGGAGGTGCTGGCTGCTGCCAATTCCTTCGCGGATCAGTTTTCTTATAGTCTGGGCCAGATTGCCGGATCTGTAGCCGGAATCGGCACAACCATAGCGGACAATCTTCTGGGTGGTATCAGTCTGTATTTGCAGCAGAATACAGAGCGGATCAGGGAATACCTGGTATCCATGTTTGATATCGGTTCCCGTGTTGCTCAGATCACAGGGGATTTTTCAAAGGCTGTTAATACAATATTCTCAGTTTTCCGGAGTGACAGCGCAAAGCAGATCACTGCTGATGTCATAGGGATTTTTTCGGATGCATTTATGGGTGTATCTGAACTTTTGGGAAAGTTTGGACGAGATATTTTAAATGTATTAACAAAACCCATTATTGATAATAAGGATGCAATCAAAAATGCAATTCAGGGGTTGCTAGATACTATACAGCCAATAGTGAGCCAAATGAAAGAACTGTTGGGAAAAATGTTTGACGGTTTGAATGAGGCTTATGATACTTATGCGAACCCTGTTTTTGATGCATTGGCACAAGCATTATCAGATGTGGTTGCATGGTGCTTGGAGAATACGGGAACGATAGAAGCTATAACAGCGGTAGTGATTGCATTTTTTGCGGCATGGAATGTTGTTAAACTGGGAGAATTTGTAATCAATGCCGGCGGGGTAATAAGTGCGATACAAGGCATGATTGCTCCAATTACATTGGCGACAAGTGCCCTTTTAACCAATGCAAAAGCATTTGCTACAAATACAGCAGCAAAAATAGCTGACAAAGCTGAAACAGTAGCTATCGTGGCAATGTATGCAAAAGACTTTGTTGTAGCAACAGCGGCGTCAGTTGCGGCTTTGGCAAAACAGGCCGCTCAATTTGCGATTACTACAGCGGCAAAAGCGGCAGATGCAATAGCTCAGGCAGCTATGACCGCCGCTACTGTTGCGTGGAATGCAGTGTGTGCAGTTGCGACAACGCTGACAACAGCATTAGGAGCAGCTATTGGATTTATCACAAGCCCTATAGGTTTGGCTATAGCGGCCATTACGGCATTGATAGCAGCAGGCGTATACCTGTATCAGCATTGGGATGAAATAAAAGCCAAGGCATTAGAAGTATGGGAACAGATTAAACAGATAATTTCTAATGCGTGGACTGCAATCCAACAAAAAACAACTCAAATCTGGAACGGCATAAAATCCCTGCTCAACACCATTTGGAACTGGCTGAAATCCCTTGCAACTACCCTGTTTACTGCGATCAAAAATGCGATCAGCACAATCTGGGAAAGCATTAAATCCACAACTTCCGAGATCTGGGAAGGAATCAAGAGCACCCTGTCTACCCTCTGGGATACCATCAAAACGGCTGTAGATGAGAAATTCACAGCCATGCGGGATGCGATCACGGGCGTATGGGATACTGTGAGAAGCAAAACCAAGGAAATATGGGATGGTATCTGGGCTGATATAAAGGGCATCATCAACATGATTATCAGCGGCGTTGAGAGCATGGCAAACCGCGTTATTGATGCTATTAACGCCATGATCGATGCTGTGAATGAGGTAGCGGATAAAGTGCCTGGAATCGGTGCAGATCTCATTCCTAATATTCCAAATATCAACCTTCCGCGTTTGGCACAAGGCGGCTTTGTCCGCGCCAACACGCCACAGCTTGCCATGATCGGTGACAACCGGCACTATGGCGAGATTGTGGCACCTGAGGATAAGATGCAGGAGATGGTAGACCGTGCGGTTGCAATGGCATCACGCAACAGCAGCGGCATGAGCGACCAGTACCTTGCTATTATGGTAGGCCTTCTGCAAAAGATTATAGAGTTAATCGAGCAGATGGATCTGACCGTCTATGTGGATATCAGGGAAATCAAGAAGCAGCTGGCTGATCTGGAGAAGCGCAGCGGCTACAAGCTCAGACCAACATAAGGAGGAAACAGCATGGCAATCTATATCAACGGGCACAAATACCCCTCTTATGACCAGGGGCCGGGTCTCACCATTGCCACCAACGTCAACCAGGGCAAAAACGCCCTGGGAGAGTTTGTAGGGCAGAGAGTGGGACGGGATCAGGACAAGATAGACGGCCTGCAGTGGTCTTATCTGGATGCTGCCACTTGGGGAAGTATCCTGCGGGAATTTGACGAATTCGTAGTAACTGTCAAGTTTCCGGATATGAAGACAGGAGGCTGGAAAACAGAGCGGATGTATCCCGGAAATAGAACGGCCAAGGTCTGGGAAGAAGATGAAGACGGGCTTCCGACTATGTACAAGGACTGCAAGGTTAATCTGGTAGACTGCGGGGTGATTGAATAATGCAGGCAGCAAGCAGCAAATACAAAGAGATTATGCGCCGCAAATGGCGCAATCCCCTGTCACATCTGCGTGTTACGATTGGTCTTATCAACCAGGAGGCACAGGCATCCGCATATATTCCAGATCCGGATCAGTATACTTATTTTTCCGACCTTAAGAAACCTATGGATAATTATAAGGTACAGGAGCTGTATGGTACCTGTGATGAGGATTATACGCAGGTGGATGGCTCCATGTACTTCCTGCCCCATGAGGCGGATGCAGTGGTTCTCAATCAGGGACTTGTGACAGAGGAGCTTCTGGGAGATATCGAGATCCGTTTTCCGGTTCAGTATGATATTAAGGGTCTGACGGTAGAGTTCGGGAAAGCATATCCGGTTGATTTTTCCATTGTGTCCGATCATCATACAGTAGAGGTAACAGACAATGCAGACGGCCATTATGTGACCGAGGAGATCTTCGAGGGAGCCACCTTCCTGCGGTTCTCCCCGTCCCGGATGATTAACGGGCAGAGTCGGTTCCGGATCAACCAGATCACTATGGGGATTGGTATTTACTTTGACAGCCGCAAAATTCTGTCAGCCACGAAAAAAGAGCATATCAGTCCTATATCGGAGGAATTACCTACGATTGATTTTAGTTTGACGGTCAGTAATAAGGATCGGGCTTTTGATGTGGAGAACGATGAGAGCAGCGTTAACTTTTTTGAGTTGGGACAAGATATAGAGGCGCTGTACGGGCAGGAATTGGACGATGGAACCATAGAATGGATTCCAGGCATTAACCTGGCGCTGAAAGAGTGGTCTGCGGATGATGAGAAACTGAACCTGAGCGCATCCGACCGGTTTGACAGCATGGACGGTACCTATTACCGGGGACAGTATCATCCAGAAGGGATTAGTCTGTATAATCTGGCGGTTGATGTATTCACGGACGCCGGGGTGGATCCAAGGGAATATGGGGTTGATACCTATCTGAAAACCGTGATTGTAAGGAATCCCATCCCGGTTGTAGCCCACAAGGAAGCGCTCCAGCTGATCGCTAATGCAGGTCGCTGTATCCTGTATCAGGATCGGACAGGAAAAATATATCTGAAATCCAGCTTTGTGCCGGAGATGTCCGCATCATCAGAGGATGAGGCGTATTTTTCCCATGTCAGTACGATATTGAGTAAGGATGCAGGCACCCGTGATGAGTATGCACTGACAGGGCAGGATTATTCTACGGCGGGCGGCGCAGTGTATTTCCTCCCACGGCAGTCTGATGGAGGAACGTACCTCAATACAGGATATGTCTCTGATCTGGCAGCAGATGAAAAAGGAACCTTTCAGAATAACCCAACCGTTACACTTACGATGGAAGCGGCATATAAGTGTTTTGGCGTTACACTGATGTTCGGACGCAACTGGCCGGATACTGCCATATTCCATTCATACAACAGCGGAGAGCTTCAGGAAGATTACGAAGTCAGAGGTTTGGAACAGACAGCAGTAATCAGCCATGAGTTCCCAGAGTTCGACCGGTTGGTGATTGAGTTTACAAAAGGGGCGCCCAATAACCGTGTGATCCTGGATCAGATCGCTTTCGGGGACAGCACGGATTATGTATTGGAGTATGGTGTAGAGTTGACGAAAACGCCGGAAGGTACCAAGCTGCCCCGTGTGAAAGAGCTGCAGGTATTGCGTACTTTGTACAGCCAGGGAAATGGCGAGGTACAGGAATTGATTCGGGAAACTATCAGCCTGACAGCGCAGGACAACCAGTATACATTCTATTTTTCCAACCCGTCCTATGGATTATCAGTATCCCTCACAGAGCCACAAGAAGGGCAAGGGGTAACCATTATAGAGAGCAGTGCTTACTATGCAACCGTGGCCCTTACAGGCGTTGCAGGAGCGGCAGAGGTTGTAATAAGCGGTAAGGAATATGTGGCAACACAAGCTAAGGTCAGCCGCCAGCTTAATCCCACAGGAAGCTCGGAAACGTGGGAGAACCCGTTGGTATCGGATGTAGTCCATGCTGCCGATCTGGCTGATTGGATTGGTGATTATTTTAAGGCTGACCGGGAATATAACCTGCAATATCGGGGAGAACCGAGGATAGACGCCAATGACATTGCATTTCTTGAAAATAAGTATGTTCCGGATCTTCTGATCCGCGTGACAGACCACACATTGAAATATAATGGAGCACTATCCGGGACGATCAAGGCAAGGAGGGATATGAGCTATGTGGCAACAGCCAAAAACAGACTGGCGGGCAAGTGATTTTTTTAATATCCAGGATTACAACCGGATTAAGGGCAATCTTAATGAGATCCGGAGCATGGCCTTGGAACTTTGGCCGGAGTTTGAATTTGAGGATATGGGGCAGGACAAGGCCTATCAGGACTATGGATTTTATGCAGATGAGATTAACCGGTTTGAGGATAATCTGGATCATATTTGCACTGGTACATATCCCTTTGAGATCGGAGATAAGCGGACATACAGTGAGAATCAGCCCTTTATTGGCTGGGAGGAGCTGAACCGGATTGAAAGCGCCTGCCTGAAAATGTACCTGAATATCCAGTCGGGCATGGACAGCAGGCCAACCTTGGAAATGACATTGGGAGGAGATGTAAATACATGGCTTTAAAAACAGATTTTGTGGATGCTCTTTTTGAACAGAAAAAGATTCGCCTGAATGAAAACGGGGATGGAACGGTGACGCCGGTAGACGAAACAGAGTATACTCGTCAGGGAGATAAGTTTGGAGCTAAGGAGATTAACGCCACCAACGAGGCAGTAAACGGTCTGTCAGAGGATATGGTAGACCTAAAAAAATCTGTCAGTGATGGAAAAGCACAGGTTGCCGCAGCCATCACTGCGAAACGGGTACCTACAGCGGCAACCGCAACATTCGGGGAGATGGCGGCCAATATCGGAAAGATTGTCCTGGGAAGCGGCAATGCGGTGCCGTCGGATGTTCTGGCAGGTAAGACGTTTACGAACAACGATGGTGTAGAATATACTGGCACCATGCCCAACCGTGGCGATTACAACGGCTGGGGCAACAGCAAAGGCAATGATGCAGGCAATCAGCGGATGTGGGTCAAAATACCTCAGGGATACTATAACGAGAACGCCAATGTGTTCCTGTCATGGGCGGATATCCGCAACATGGCGGGGATTACAGCGGTGAAGATCAAAAAAGGCGAATCGATAATGGGTATTATCGGAAGTTTTGAGGGGTGGGTTCCGAACCCTCAGGATCTATATTACAATGGCGTGAATAGTGCTGGTTTTACTCTTGGTGATGGTCAGGGATGGTACTTTGAAAATACTAGAATCCATTATAAGCCAAGTAGCATATCAGGAAATACAAAAGCAGTTGTATTTAGTAGAGCCATTGACGTACGTAGTTATTCAAAACTTATACTCGAAGGATACTTTAATTGGTCACTCAATTCGAACCAATACATTATGTTATATACGCAAACAAGTTTTGGAGACATAGAAGTAAGATTTAAGAATCCTGCAAATATTGTAGAATTTAATATTTCGCAAGTAACTACTATTAATGCTGGGGGATGGCTTGGTATAGGTGCCAGTGTCTCAGAGCAGTGGATTACCCGCATCAGGTTGGCTTAATTATTCAAAGCGAATCCTGTGTATTTTTGCAGATTTACCTCCAGACGTCATCGAATGATCGAGAACGAGAGTTTTGACATTGAATATTGTTTTGTCTGGCAAATCAACAGCAATACTGATTTTTTGATTCAGAGGTGGATTACTTATTGAACCGGTATATACTTTATTGACTCCTCCAGATGTTGTTCCGTAAATTTTGAAACTTATTGCCCCTCCGGTAACGGGTCCAAGATATGTTAACTCCATTACCGCTCTATTATAATTGGAAAAATTAAACGAGTGGTTTAAGGAGAGTTCGGCCTGTCCAGGATATGGCATTCCACAACTTATATATGTATTTTCGAGTGTAACACTAGATACTGGAGCCAAACCATACGGATTTGCACCGTTATAATATATATCAGTTGCGAGAGGAACATATCCTTCCCAACTTCCGATAATACCCATTATCGCAATCATACGAAAGGAGATGATAAAAATGATTACAAAACCAGAAAAGGAGCCAGATGATGGATGAATTAACAAAATCAGAGCTGGCCCGCATCCGTGACGAGGATCAGCGCCAGAACCGGCGCATTGAGCTGCTGGAGGATATGAGTAAGGTGATCCAGGATCTGGTACTCTCTATTCATGGCCTTGCGAAAGACATGGAGCAAATGTTGCAAGAACAGAAAGAGCAGGGAAAACGCCTGGACAACCAGAGTAAGCGTCTGGACGCCCTGGAACGGGAACCGGGCAACACCTACAAGGACATTAAAAAAACAGTAATCACAGCGATAGTAAGCGCGCTTGCCGGATCACTGGCAACCGGGCTTATTTTAATTTTGTCGCAGACTATCCATTGAGAGGAGGTGAGGAACTATGCTTAAGAACTGTGTATTTAGGGCTGATGTGGATACCATCCAGTGGGTCAAGGCCGCAGGTATCCGTGCCATTAAGACCATGGCGCAGACATTTGTCGCCACCATCGGCTCGGCAGCGGTCATGGGTGAGGTCAACTGGCCTATGGTAGCCAGTGCATCCGCGCTGGCAGGTATCCTGTCAGTGGCAACGTCCATCGCAGGACTTCCGGAGCTGCCAGCCAAGACCTGAGAGGGGGTGATCCAACATCTCCCGTCCGGCAGGGTCAGAGCCGGAGCAACTATTACATATTTTCAACAATGAAAGAGAGGACAAAGATTATGGCAAACGCAACAGGTAAGAGAGCAGACAAGAGAACAGCAGAGCAGAGAAAGAACGACGCAGCACAGAAGAGAAGACCCAAGGGTGCACAGGATACCACTTTTGTAACCACCGGCCCTGCAACCGGCAAGGAGGACGAGAGAGCGGTAGGCACGGAAGATAAGTAAGCTGTGCGACGTCGCAACACAGGCAGGCCCCGGGATTTCCTGGGGCCGTTTTTGGTTGGAGGGAATATGATTACAGCAGTATTTCAGAACAACGATGATTACGCTCATGCCTACGGCCTCTGGCAGTGGGATTATGGCCAGCAGCTCAGGATTGAGGGACTGCATCTTCCGACGGCAGTTGAGATCCACTTTGCGCTACAGGAGACTGGCGGCGAGGCCATAACCCGTGTGGGTACCACTAAGGACGGGATAACAACCGTCACAATCCCGGACAGCATGCTGGAGGGAAATCGTGCGACATGGACGGCAGATAAGGCATATAACATCTATGCGTGGGTATACCTGTCGGATAAATTATTCGGCGAGACGATCAAGCGCATTACCATGCAGGTCAAATCACGCCCCAAGCCGGAAGCCTTTGAGGCACCGGGAGATGGAGAAATATTTAGGGAGGCGATTGAGGCCGTCAATGACGCTGCCAAACGGGCAGAAGAGGCCGGTGACAAGGCTGTGTCTGCTGCGGATGAGGCCAAGGCAGCAGCCACCCAGACAGCGGAGCATCTGCAAGCAGTACAGAAACTTTCGGAACAGGTAGAGATCAATGCCGACACTGTGGCGCAGGATAAGCAGACTGTAGCAGGGATGCTCTCCCAGACACAGCAGGCGGCCTCAGATGCGGCGTTATCAGCACAGGAGGCGAAGTTATCAGAGACAGCCGCAGTACAGGCACAGGCGGGCGCTGAGGCGGCTGAGGAGGGGGCAAGACAGTACGCGGAGGAGACAGGGGCAGACCGGCAGGCAGTTGCCAATGATAGGCAGGCAGTCAGCCAGATGAGGGAAGCAGTGGCGGCAGATCGTCAGGCAGTGGAGCAGACAGCTGCGCAGTTTGGACAGACCGCTCAAGACGCCCTTACAGCCATAGGGCAGGCTCAGAGCACGGCTGTGGGAGCTGTTGAGGTCGAGGGGCAAAAACAGACCACAGCAGTACAGGAGGCAGGCACACAGGCAGTCAATGAGGTTACTGAGGCCAAGACTACAGCAGTGCAGGCAGTCACCACAGAGGGCGATAAGCAGACCAAGAGGGTTGAGGATGCGGCTGCCGGGATTGTGGCGGATAGGGAGCAGATCAACCAGAATAAGGCTGATATAGCCGGCCTGGTGGAAGGGATGACCGATCTGGCACCGGCAATCCTTAATACAGCGTCCGGCTCCGTCATTACCGCCGATGATGCTGCAGAGGGTCGTCCGTTTCGGGGGCTGAGGGTGTTTGGACAGACGGAGCAGCAAAGGACTACAGGAGCACAGCTATTTGATGCTAAGACATTTCTCAAATCGCAAATCGAAAAAGGTGTTGTGTCAATTAATAGTGACGGCAAAATTGTATTAAACGGTGTAATTGATGCCAATAATAGAGCTTTTACCGTTACACTACAACCCGGTACATATACTTTATCGGCAGACAAACCGTCTACTTGGCACATCATAGCACCTACTGATGGGGTATTTAATCAAAAAATAACTGTGGACGTAGAAACAACTTATAATTGCTATATAGCCAACGGAACTTATAACAATATAGAAACCACCCCTATGATTAATGTTGGCTCTTCGGCTTTGCCATACGAACCCTACACCGACGGCAAACCATCCCCCAGTCCAGAGTATCCGCAGGAGATAGTGAGTGTTGGGGAGGACGGGAGTATTACGGTGGAGGTGGGTGGAAAGAACCTGTTTGATGCAGACAGATTAAGTAACGGAAATTTTGTAGAGTTTCGTGGAGTCGAGTGTTACAAGTACGTTGATACAGACAAAGGTTTTGCATTTGATTTTTCCAAGAATAACTCAGCAAATCAATTGACATTTACGATAAAAATGTATCGAGAAACAAATCTAAACAACGCCGCTGGTTTTAGATTTGAATATTCAGATGGAACTAATGAATCGCACAATATCAAGCACGATACACCGAAAACAGTGGTGACGACTAAAGGAAAAATTTTGAAAAAAATTACAAGCATGCACGCTTATAACGAGGTGTGTTACATAGATCTGTCGGTTACGCAACTCGAGTATGGCACTGTCCCAACTCCCTACGAACCACCACGCATTCCCCAGACCCTCACCCTTCAAACCCCTAACGGCCTCCCCGGTGTACCAGTCAGCAAGGATGGCAACTACACAGATTCGGACGGTCAGCAGTGGGTTTGTGACGAGATTGACTTGGGGCGCGGGAAGTATGTGCAGAGGGTGAATAATTTCGTATTTAATGATAAAGCACTTTTTAGTGTTGATATTGAAGCTAAACACGAAAACAGTATTCTCATTAACATTCCTGTTACAGATGCTTCTAACTTTAATACGCTAGGTGCAAATTCGATGCTATGTGACAGGTTGAAAGCATGTGAACATAATATATACAGTATAGATGAAGTTTCGTGCGGATATACTGGCGGAGCAAACTATTTGAGAGTTAGACTTCCAATATCTGCTGGCACAGAGATTGAAGAAATTAAAAATTATCTGGCAGACAAATCTTTTAAAATTTTGTATATCATCGCCACCCCCATCGAGCGTGATCTCACCCCAGAAGAGATTGCCGCCTACAAGGCCCTGCGGACATATGGCCCGACTACGGTTGTGAGCAGTGACGCAGGGGTACATATGGAAGTAACGTATGTAGCAGATACGAAAAACTACATACGCAATCTGGAACAGCGTTTAAGTGCCAAGTTGGTTAATATCCAGTCGGCATTGATTAGTCAAAAAACCAGTGGGGGGGGTATTTAACAATAGCCGATAGCTCACCACTGCCAATAGAAGAGTTTTCCATGACTGGCAAAACGGAACAGCGGAAGATGAGTGGAAAGAACCTGTTTGATATTAACAGTTTAAAAAAATATGAGGTAGACAATAACGATTTAAAAGCATCTGTCGATAATGACAAAATAGTCTTGGAAGGAAAGGGAGTTACGACAACGGAAGTAATTTTCTTCTGTTTGAATAAAACTGATGATTTATTAAAACTTAATCCCGGAAAATATACACTTTCTTTTAAAAGTAATATGCCGATGGGAACTGCTCATAAAAGTAAGACTGTCGAGGCCTTTGCTATTATTAAAAAAGCTGATGGTTCGAGTGATTATTCATCAACTGGAAGCAAAGGATGGACAACATTTGATATTGCAGAAGGCGATATGATGTATTTTCGTTTTGATATCAATAACGGAACTATGACGGCTGAATTTTATGATATCCAATTGGAATACGGTTCTTCTGTCACTGCCTATGAACCTTATACTGGCGGTCAACCTTCTCCATCACCAGATTATCCTCAGTCCATCGAGTTGGCAGACCAACCCATCACCGTCACGATTAAGGGCGGTACGGAGAGCCAGTCCATCATTTTAACGCCGCCCAGACCATTTACCAAGTGGGACAAACTGGAAAAGGTAAATGGTGTGTGGTGCTGGGTATACCAGAGCGCATACACTCCATCTTATAGTACAGAAAACATTGCAACAGAGTATTATTCCACAACAGGAGAGTTGAGCGCAGGGGCAGAAGTGTATTACAAGACAGATGCTCCAGAGAATATCCCCCTCACCCCATCCGAACAGGCTCAGCTCAACGCCCTCACCATGTATGCAGGCACCACCGAAATCACCAACAACGGCGGCTGTACCATGGATTTAACCTACACCGCAGACACCAAAACCTATATAGATAACAAGTTAGCGGCTATCAGTGCCGCTATGATAGGAGGTACATAATGTACGATATCATTAAAAATGTAATCACGTCCGGAAGCTATGAGCTGACGGACATCCTCAAAAAGATTGACACTATCTGGCTCCAAGGCACCCTCACTGAGGAGCAGCGCACGGAATTGATTGATCTGGCCCGCACCAGTGCAGACCCAGAAAACAGTTATGCGCCACTCCAGAAGCAGATTGACACTCTGTATGCCAATATGACCGAAATGGGTAAGACGATCCTCAATCTGACAGACAAGGTCAGTAAACTGGATGGTGGAAGCGTCACCCTGCCGGAGGCAGACGAGTATCCTGCATGGGTACAGCCCACAGGGGCACATGATGCCTATAACACAGGCGATAAGATGACATACACAGACGGCAAGCGGTATATCTGCCAGATGGATAACTGCGTATGGGGGCCGGACGTGTATCCGGCAGGCTGGAAACTGGCAGAATAACGGAGGATTACCATGGAAATACGAAAAGAGATTAAGCAGATAAATTGTTACGCAGGTCAAAACCGTCCTGCGTGGATTGTAATCCATGAGACAGATAATTACAGTAAGGGCGCAGGCGCACTCAAACACGCTCAGGCCCATCGAAACGGCAACCTGTCTACCTCAGTCCATTGGTATGTAGACGATACAGTGGCGGTGCAGACCTTATATTACAGTGACGGTGCTTATGCAGTAGGTAGACAGTATGGTACGCCTTTGGTTCCTGGGGTTAGCAACACCAACAGCATCAACATTGAGATCTGCGTCAACCCGGACTCCGATTACAATCAGGCTCGGGCAAACTGCATTGCGCTGGTAAAACAGATCATGACAGAGACAGGTATCAGTGCCGATCATGTAATCCGGCACTATGATGCCAAGCGTAAGCACTGTCCGCGTAAGATGCTGGATCAGCCGCAGTTATGGACAGATTTAAAGGCGGCGCTCGTGGAGCCGCAGAGAAAATCCGGCTGGCAGCAGGAAGATGGCGGCTGGCGGTATTATCTTGGCAATGGGCAGCCAGTCCGTAATGACTGGTACTGGCATGAGGGCAAGTGGTACTGGTTCGACGGCGCAGGCATGATGGTACATGACGTCTGGTACAAGTATAAGCATCACTGGTACTATCTGGGCGCTGATGGTGCTATGGTAACAGGCCAGCAGACCATTGACGGTAAGTGGTACATCATGGACGATCAGGGGCGGATGATCGTGGAGCCGGTGACGCTTACGCCGGATCAGGATGGGGCGCTGCGGTGGCCGGAGTTGGCGGAATAAAAAGGTAGAAAAAGAAGTAGCAGGGACGATATGAATGTGATATAATGCTGATGTTACCGCCTCCTATACTGGTAAGGAAGGGAGGTGTTTCATTTGGATCACATTCTATCGTTTATCGTCGCCGTTGCGGCTGGTGTAGCCTGCCACTACATCATCAAATGGTTGGACGGCGATAAGTAATCGGTAACCAGCCTACAGATGCCTGACTGTATAAAATAGGAAGAACCCCCAGAAGGTGTGAGCTTCTGGGGGTTCGTTTGTTTCACTTGGAAACATTCTATCGTTTGCCTACTGGCATTATAACATATGCAATTCTGAAATGCAATATTCTTGAAGTTTTTTATATATCTATAGATATACAGAGATAAGAAGGTAGGCAATGTCAACCATTTGTCAACCTTGAACAGATTCGGCTATAATATATATGATGATATTATAGGTTTATAGATTTTCTGAAATGTAGATATATATTAACAAATAAAGGGTTGTAGGTGATTCTATAACGTACATAAACCATGCTAAATGCTACAGCTGAACTTGGATGGCAATCCCATGTGAAATATGGATAGCATCTGCACCGGCTGCCTCAAAAAGAATAGCCTGTGCCGCTGCATCTTCAATGCGGTTTCCACCGTCATATCCTTCATCACCGCTGGTCCTTACGCAGACCGGGAATGCCTTTCCACAGGCTTCTTTGATCCCTTCTACGATCTCACAGACGATCCTCGCCCGGTTGGAAACACTTCCGCCGTACCGGTCCACCCTTTTATTTACACCCCGGGATAAAAACTGGGCCAGCAGATAGCCATGGGCACCATGGACCTCTACGCCATCAAAGCCGGCTTTCTGCGCCCTTACAGCTGCAGCCACAAATTTTTTTACTACTTCCTTTACTTCTGCTTCTGTCAGCTCATGTACCGGGATCAGATTGGCTTTATCCGGGATATTGCTGGCTCCCACTGCCATTTTATCTGTACTTCCTTTTCCCTGCATTCTTCCAGAATGCTGCAGCTGGGCGAAAATACGGCCGCCATTTTCATGTACCCGTCCTGTTAATCTGGAAAATGAAGGAATAAATTCATCATCATAAATAGCTGCCTGCATGGGATAAGCCAGTCCTTCTTCACTGACACATAAAAATTCCGTGATCAGCAGCCCAAATCCCCCCAGTGCCCGCTCGCCATAATAATTGCAGGCCTGTTCCGTCATATGATGCTTTGCATCTGCATAATGGCTGTTCATAGCCGGCATCACAAACCGGTTTTTTATTTCCAGTTCTCCTATTTTCATAGGCTGAAATAATGCTTCGTACATAATGTCCTCCTTTATTTTACCAGGCAATAGCATACGCTGTTATCTCTTACATAACAGCTTACATCCCCCTGTTCCAGCAGATATTCCAACATAGAACGGACGATCCGTTCATATAATTTGGCTTTTTCCAGACGTTTTACCGGATGTCCCATATCATTGATCACTTTTGCAGTCAGCTGTTCCAGAGTAATGTCCTCAGAGATCAGTGGCTTCATATCTCTCAGGATTTCCTTAAAACGCTGTATATTCTCCTCTGCCAGTTCCCTTACTTCATCAAAAACCCCGTAATGGGCAAGAATATATTTTTTATACCCAAGGTTTTTGATCTTTTCCAGTGTTTTCAGTGTCTGTGACCAGCAGAGCATATAAAACAGCCGTCCTTTTTTCAGGCTTTCCCGGTCAAACATGCTGTCTGCCAGATAAGCCACCCCATCCGGCGTAACAAAGCCCATATGACTGGCTGCATGCCCAGGAAGGGAAAGGATCCGGAACTGTACGCCGCAGACCTGAACCTGTTCCTGGCCTGGCAGGATCATCTGGTCTGCTTTACACAGCATATCACTACATTCTCTTTCATTATCCTGTAACGTATTCGAATAGAAAACAGTTTTTAAAGACAATGTATCCTGCAATATGCCTGCATCCAGACAGGACATGACCAGTTCTGCCCCATATTCCTCCTGAAGAAAGCGGTTATTTTCTGTATGGTCATAATGCCCGTGACTGCATAGTACCGCTCTTACACTGATCTTGTTTTTACTAAGATATTCTGCCAGTTGTGTTCTTGCCAGACGGGAACCACAATCCATTAATATCCATTCTCTTTCTCTTATCTCATAATAAGGAATACAGTTTCCCATCAAATAAAGACAACCTGTATTTCCTGCCACCTGCACTGAATGTCCCATACACTTTCGGTCTCCCTTAAACACGTTATCAGGAACACAAATATCCGCTCACCTGAAGTTGTCTTTGGCGGGCGGACATCTGCATTATGTCTTACAAATTTTTTACTTTCTGCTTTCTTTGATCTGTTTGATCAGTTCCGGGATCACCAATTTCAGATCGCCTACTACACCATAATCTGCCATATTAAAGATAGGTGCATCTGGATCTTTATTAATAGCTACGATCACATCAGAACCACTCATACCTGCTGCATGCTGGATTGCTCCTGAAATTCCACATGCAATGTACAGTTTTGGACCAACTGTCTTTCCGGTCTGTCCAACCTGATGAACATGTCCGATCCAGCCTGCGTCAACAGCTGCACGGGATGCACCTACAACGCCGCCTAACAGATCTGCAAGTTCCTTTAACGGTTCAAAACCTTCAGGTCCGCCAACGCCTCGTCCGCCGGACACGATCACTTCTGCACTCTCCAGATTTACATCACCGGCATCTAAGTCTTTTAATACCTCTACCAGACGGGTACGGATACGTTCTGCTGCAATGTGGATATCTTCTGTAATGATCTCAGGCTTGTTATCCTCGTTTCTCTCACCCTTCTTAAATACGCCCGGACGTACAGTTCCGATCTGCGGACGATGATCCGGACACATGATCGTAGCCAGAAGGTTTCCACCGAAGGTAGGACGGGTCCATGCGATATTTCCTGTTTCTTCATCATAATCTACAGCTGTACAGTCAGCTGTCAGACCAGTTCTTAAACGGCAGGAAAGCCTTGGTCCCATGTCACGACCCTCATTGGTAGCACCGATCATCATGGTGGTTGGTCCGTATTTTGTTACCAGGGCATACATAGCATCTGCATACGCGTCTGTGGTATAATGCTGGTATTCTTCCCCGTCAACTACAATAATCTTATCTGCTCCATAAGCTGCTGCTTCTTTCACAGCTGCCTCTGTCTTATAACCGATCACAACTGCCACAAGAACACCGCCCTGGGCATCTGCCAGTCTGCGTCCCGGATTTAACAGCTCCAGTCCTACATTTCTGGCCTTTCCTTCTTCATCGGTTTCAATAAATACCCATAAATCTTTGCTTAAAGCCTCCATGTTCTTCCTCCCTCCTTATACGATATGTGCAGAATTTAATAATTCAAACAGTTTCTGTGCAGAAGCTTCCGGACTATCTTCTTTTACAACAACGCCGCCCTGCTTCTGAGGAGGAGTAAAGCTCTTCTTAACCTTTGTAGGAGATTCCTTTAAACCAATACGTTCTGCGTCTACAGGAATATCTGCTGCAGTTAAAGTATTGATCGTCGCTCTGTTTGCTGCCATTTTTGACTTAATAGTTGGATAACGTGGGCTGAAGCTTGGCTTTGTCACTGTGATCACACAAGGCATCTTTGCTGCCAGAACCTCATATCCTTCCCCAGTCTCACGTTTTACCAGAACTTCATCATTTTCTACCTTTGCTTCAATGGCATATGTGATCTGTGGACAATCCATATGCTCTGCGATTTCTGGTCCTACCTGTGCGGTATCACCGTCAATTGCCTGCTTACCACAGAAGATGATATCAAATTTGCCTTCCAGCGTCTCGATCTTGTCGATAGCTGTTTTTAATGTATAACTGGTAGCCAATGTATCTGCACCGCCGAAAGCTCTGTCACTTACCAGATATGCCTTATCTCCGCCTACTGCCAGACACTCTTTTAAAGCTGCTTCTGCCTGTTTTGGACCCATGGAAAGAAGGATGATCTTCGTTTCCGGTGTTACATCTTTAATACGTGCTGCAATCTCTAATGCATATGCGTCAAAAGGATTGACAATACTTGGAACACCTGCACGGATCAGTGTATTTGTTACCGGATCGATCTTGATCTCTGTGGTATCCGGAACCTGCTTAATGCAAACTAAGATGTTCATGCATTTTCCTCCTTTGGCTCTTCCCAGTATAACATGGTTGCCATGCTTCCTACCTGGCATACAGCCCCATCCTGGTTAATAATAGAATACTGGATATTTAAAATACCTCTGTCTGGTTTTGATTTAGAGCGCTTAGCCTCCAGAACTTCCACCTCACAGTGAATGGTATCACCGATCTTGATGGCTCCTACGAATTTCCACTCTGTGCTTAAAGCTGCAATAGCAGAACCGTCAACCAGTCCCATACGTCCCCATAAACCGGTAGCAATGCCTGCACCTAAGAGTCCATGGGCAATACGGCTCTTAAATGGAAGGCTTTCTGCATAGATCTTATCTGTATGGATCGGGTTGTTATCGCCGGTAATACCTGCAAACAAAACTACGTCTGTTTCTGTAACAGTACGGGAAAGAGTGGTAAACTTATCTCCCACATGAAATTCACTTAAATATAAATAAGAACGCTTCATGTTCAAAACCTCCTGTTTTCTAAAATGGATCTATTTTTCCTGCAATCTTTTGTATTTTCGTATTAATGTTTATTATTAATGCTTTTTATTAATACTCTTTTAATACAAATCTTCCAACTACCATACGGCAGATCTCAGAAGTTCCTTCACCGATGGTTAAAAGCTTTGCGTCGCGGTACATACGCTCTACCTGATATTCGTCACAAAGGCCATATCCGCCCATGATCTGAAGACCCATATCACATACACGTACACACATTTCAGAACAGAACATCTTTGTCATGGTTGCTTCTTTGCTGAATGGAAGTCCGTTGTCACTCATACGTGCTGTATTGTAAAGCATTGCACGGGCTACATCGATCTCTGTTGCCATTTCTGCTAATTTGAATGCGATCGCCTGGTTTTCGCAGATTGGCTTTCCAAAAGTAACTCTTTCCTTGGAGTATTTAGCTGCACGCTCTAAAACGCCCTGTGCCATACCAACTGCTACTGCGGAAATTGCTACACGGCCATCATCTACGCACTTCATAAACAGTGGGAAGCCTCTGTTTAATTCACCTAACAGATTCTCTTTTGGAATACGGACATCTGTAAAGGTCAGTGGGCATGAATAGGAGCTTCTATTGCTCATCTTCTGCTCTGGCTTTCCAACCTCCAGACCAGGAGTTCCTGCTGGCACGATAAATACGGAAATACCTCTGCTTCCTTTTGCTTCCATATCAGTCTTTGCTGCTACTAAGAAGGTAGCTGCATATGGGCTGTTTGTGATAAAAGCCTTGCTTCCGTTGATGACCCACTCATCGCCTTCTAAAACAGCCTTGGTACGGATCTGTCCTGCATCAGAACCGGACTGAGGCTCTGTCAGTGCAAATGCACATAAGCCTTCACCCATAGCTGCAGGAGTAAGGAATTTACGTTTCTGCTCATCGGTACCTGCAATAGCAATAGGAGTGCTTCCTAAAGATGCATGAGCATCGATAATAGAAGCTAAAGATGCAGAATGTCTTGCGATCTGCTCAATAACAAGAACATTGCTTAAGTGATCCATTCCTGCACCGCCGTATTCTTCTGGTGCGCAGATTCCTAAAAATCCCATTTCCGCACACTGTTTTACCTCTTCCTCCGGAAATGCGTGACGTGCATCTAAATCTGTAACTGTTTCAGCAACTACTTCATCTGCGAATTTTTTCGCCATCTCCTGAATACTTAACTGGTCCTCTGTTAATCCATATTTGTTGCTCATAAAATAAACCTCCTCCAAAATTCTGTTATTTGATTGTTTCTGTTAATTTTCCAGCCATTTCCTTTAACCGGAATTTCTGTACTTTTCCCGTAGATGTACGGGGCCAGTCCCCATTTTTTAAATAAAAGAAATATTTAGGTACCTGGAATTTTGCCAGGTGCTCTTTGCTATAGTTTTCTACCTTTTCCCTGTTTTCCTTTGTGTCCTCATGTAACTGGATAAATGCAGCTCCCACATAACCATGTTTCTCATCCGGAACTCCCACAACAGCAGCACTGCTGATCTGGGGACAGTTTCCAAACACATCTTCCAAAAACTTAGGAGATACATTTTCCCCGTTTATCTTATACATATCGTCTACACGGCCGGCTAAAACAAGATATCCATTTTCATCAAAGTAGCCGCAGTCTCCGGTCTTGAACCAGCCATCTTCAGTAAAGACCCGCCTGTTTGCTTCCTCCCGGTTAAAGTAGCATTTCATTACTACGCTTCCCTTACACCAGAGTTCCCCAACTTCCCCTGGTCTGCAGTCTTCTCCCGTTTTCTGGTCTGCTACACGGTAAGCGATCTGATGTCCGCCATAAGCCTTTTCCCCGCTGCAGCCGCCAGGAAGCAGTTTCCCAACTCTGCTTTCAAGGATCTCATCCCCGTCATCAGGGGCAGTCTGCATGGATGCCCCGCATACTTCTGTCATCCCATATCCGGTGATCACATCAGATACACCAAGGTATTTTCTGATGGACGGCCATACCCAGGAAGGACATACAGCTGCAGAACAGTACACTGCATGAAGCTCCGGAAGCTCTACAAAATTTTCTTTCAGATAACTGATCAGTGACATCATCTGTGCCGGAACGCTTAAGATGTCATTTGCACCTTCAGCTTTCATAAACTGTAAAACAGGCTCCGCTGCAAATTTACCACGGCGGAATAACACAGCTCCTCCCACCAGTATGGCTGCCAGCATCCCTTCTACATATCCATAAACATGAAACATGGGAAGGGGGATGAAAATACGCCGCCCCTTCTCAAATCCTCTGTTTAAACAGCTGGCATAGGCACTTCTCATCAGCATATCATGGGTAAGTACCACACCTTTTGGTGCCTTCGTGCTTCCTGATGTATAAATGATATCTGACGGATCATGAGCGTATTCAGATCCCCTTCGCAGGGAAAGGATCTCTCCTTTTCCTGCTGCAAGGAAATCAGCCCATTCTTTCGTAGATACACTCATATGACAGTCTGCCTGAGGCAATGTGACAACTAATTTTAAAGCTGTCTCGTTTTTTTCAAGATCAATATGACAACCTGTGATCAGATACTGAGACTGGGACTGTTCCAGTACAAACCCCAGTTCTCTGGCAGAAAGGGAAATGTTTACAGGTACCTTTACCGCGCCTATGGCATTGACTGCCAGAGCTACAAATACCTGTTCCGGGCAGTTTTCAATCTGCATAGCCACATGTTCACCAGGCTTTACACCTATGGCTGCCAGCCCTTTTGCCACCTGAAGGACTTTTTCCTTTGTTTCTTTATAGGTGAACCGCTCTCCGGGACTTACAATAAAGTCCTGATCCGGGAAACGCTCTGCTGTCTCCTCAAAAAAGCCCCATATGGTTTTTTCCTGCCAGAAAGGATATAGCGCTTCAAGCTCTCTGATCCGGTCATCCCTGTATCCTTTCATATCTATCTCCTGTCTGTTTTCTATCACCCAATAGGATACATGATACTTGCCAGAACAATTGCCTCTATCAGGATGATAATAGAACCTACTACTGTAATAGCAAACAGATGCTTATAGCCTTCCTTATGGGTCAAACCGCAGCATGCAAGTACAGTAACCATAACGCCGTTGTGTGGCAGGGAATCCAGTGTGATGCAGGCTGCTGATGCGATCTTGTGAAGGACACCAGGATTTATACCCATTTCCAGGTATCTTGGAGCCAGTGTTTCCAGAGCCAGTGTCAGACCGCCGGAACCGGAACCGCATGCGCCAGACAGCAGTGCAGTACCAAGTGAGAAGGAGATCAGTGGAGAACCTCCCATGCTGGTTGCTACGTTTACAAGAGTGGTATAACCTGCTGTCAGTTTTGCAACACCGCCGAAACCAACAACTGCAGAAGTTGCTACAATAGCACCCATAGCGTCACTGACGCCACAGTTAAGGATCTCGATCTTATTATCGATCTTATTCCAGTAAAGGATAGCGATGGAGATCCATAAGCTACTGTTACCTTGCTGTAATCCCAGCCCATGTAATTTGCCAGTTCACCGGAAAATGCACTCCATGCATATACGCCTCCGAAACAAAAGGTGTTGCAGCAAATGCAAAAAAGCATGATCCAGCGATTTTTTTGCTTTTTCATTTCCATAAACCATTAACCTTTCAGAGGGATCAGACCCATTTCTTTTGCTTTTGCAAGAAGTTCATCCCTGAATTTCGGATGAGCAATCGCGATCAGATTTTCTGCTCTCTGTCTTACGGTCTTATAACGCAGTGGAGCAATACCATATTCTGTTACAATATAGTCTACATCATATCTTGGAACCGTTGTAATATTTCCAGGCTGGAAATATGGTACGATCTTGGAAATGGTGTCATTCTTTGCTGTAGAATTCAGTGCGATAATGGATTTTCCGCCTTCACTGATCTGTGCACCACGCACATGGTCTAACTGGCCGCCGATGCCGCTGTACTGTCTTCCATTTACTGTTTCGGAATTGACCTGTCCCTGAAGATCTACTTCCAGACAGCCGTTAATAGATGTCTGCTTGTAGTTCTGACCGATGACATATGGATCATTTACATAATCAACCGGCTGCATCTGGAACATTGGGTTATGATCAATGAATTTATAAAATTCTTCGCTTCCTGCTGCCTGTGCTCCAATACAGATACCAGGATTTAAGGTCTTTCTCTTGTTGGTGATAACTCCTGCTTTTACCAGCTCCATCATGGCCTCTGTCAATGTCTCAGAATGGACACCCAGATCCTTTTTGTCCATCAGGTTGCGGGCAATCGCATCTGGAAGCATTCCAATACCTAACTGAATGGTTGCGCCGTCTTCAACCAGGCTTGCGCAGTAATCTGCGATCTTCTGGATCTTTTCATTTGGCTCTGCCCTGCCGATGATGTATAAAGGCGCTGTCTGCTCTACAATGTAATCTGCCTTTGCCAGTTCAAACATTCTTCCTTCTACGAAAGGCAGATCCGGATTGACCTGGGCAATGATGCGGTCTGCGGTTCTTGCTGCCGGTTCTGTAAAGCAGCAGGTATTTCCAAAGCTGCACATACCATCTTCATTTGGAGGTGTTACCTGGATAAATGCCCAGTGTGGATTTAAATCAGGATTTTTTGCAAACATATCCGGCCAGTTGTGGAAATTGGTTCCTCCCAGATAATCTACTCTTCCTGCATGATAAGCCGGTCTTGATTTTGGTCCGATGAAAAGGGAAATATGGTGGAAATGTCCTTCGTATTTCTCTTCCAGATATTCATTTGGTCCCGGACTCATACCGTGGATAATGATTACATTTTCCAGTTCTTTATAACGTGCAACCAGTGCATCTACCAATGCAGGCGGTTCTCCGATCCAGTCAGCAAATATGATTTTTTCTCCGGATTTAACATGGCTGACTGCTTCTGCTGCAGTGGTCATTTTATCTTTATATTTTTCGCGCCAATCCATTATTTCAACTCCTGTTTTTCTATTTTTGATCTCAAATTAGAATAAGCTGTTTCCGCCGTCTTCGATCCAGGTCTGACCTGTACAGTAGGAAGCTTCATCAGAGCCTAAGAATAATGCTACGGAAGTTGCCTCATCCGGCTCACCAAAACGTCCCATAGGAATGTTTCTTAAGAACATTTCACATCTTTCAGGATTTAATCTGGTTCCCTCTGTCAGTCTGGTTGCATGGGTTCCTGGTCCGAATGCACAAACGCGGATTCCATATTTTGCCATTTCCAAAGCTGCGAATTTGGTGAACATGGTAACGCCGCCTTTACTTGCGGAGTAAGCACCTGTATTTGGAGAAACGATCAGGGATGCTACGGAACTGGTATTTACCACAACTCCCTTAATTCCCTTATCTACCATGTGTCTTAATACTGCCTGAGATACAAAGAATGTACCATTTAAGTTGATATCAATGACTTTGCGCCACTGCTCTTCGGTGCTGTCTAACAGAGACTGGCGTCCGATCACACCTGCAATATTAAACAGAGCGTCAATGTGCCCAAAATGCTCGATCACAGCTGCGATAGCTGCGTCAACATTTGCCTTGGATGATACATCACATGGAACTGTAAACACTTTGTCTTTCTTATCCCCAAATTCCTTGTCCAGTGTATCCTGCTCCAGATCCAGAGCACCTACTAAAGCACCTTCTTCTACTAATCTGTTTACCAGATTTAACCCCAAGCCGTTGGCAGCCCCTGTTACCACACAAACTTTACCTACGTAGCGATGATGTTCATAATGCATAAAATAACCCCTCCTATAAATTTTGTTGTACGAAAGAACACATGATCTAAAACATTTCGTCATTTTTTTGTCAATCAAATGTTCCAGACGCCTGGTCTTTCTGTAACCGTCAACTACATTATCACTAAATATTAAAAGCAATTATCGTGCCATCTTTTGTATTTTCTAATCTTTATGTATTGTTTACTTTTGATCTTTGTTCTTAGAAACCTTTGGTTTATCTACGTTTTTGTTATTTTTTTATCGTTTTTATAAAAATTTTATTTTTTCTTTTTTAACTGTTCTGCATATTTTTTATGCTTGTTTCTAATTTCTTTTATTGACTTTTTTCAATAACTATACTAAATTTAAGATATAAATTGAAATAATTCAATTATTATCTTAAGAAAAATCATGTTTGGAACATACAAACCATACAATAACAAACCGAAAGGACATTTATATGGCTGCCAGATCACCTCATATACGGATGCGGGATGTTTCCCGTGTCTATGATGCTTTGGAACTTGGGATCATTATCGCTGACGGAAACGGGACAATCATCTGGGGAAACCGGTATTACAGCAGTCTCGCCCAATTTGATATCAGGGATTATTTCGGTCAGAATGTGCGAAAGATCTCCCAGCGTGAAGATGTTATACTGCCTACAGAACGGTACATGATCGATACTGTACTGGAAACCAGACAGCAGCAGACCCAGATTGTACGCTATCCCACCCAGGATTATGTACTTACTACTGCCACTCCTATTTTAAATAAAGCCGGTGAGATCGATTACATCATCTATTCAGTGAGCAATTACAGCGATCTGATGCGCCTTCAGGAAAAAGCATCCCAATCCACCATGCGCGCCATGGCCCTGGAATCTCATCTGCGCAATATACAGGTAGACTCCAGCATTGGAAAAGACATTATCATTGCTAATAAAGCCATGTATAACATTTACGGAAAAGCGCTCCGGTTAGCTCCCACCTCTGCTTCTGTGATGCTTACAGGTGAATCCGGAACCGGTAAAGATGTGCTTGCCCGTTTTATCCACCAGAGCAGTCTTCGCAAGCATGAAAACTTTATCCATGTAAATATGGCAACTATCCCAAAGCCATTATTTGAATCTGAGCTATTTGGATACACTCCCGGTTCTTTTACAGGTGCCGCCCGTCAGGGAAAAGAAGGCCTGATCCAGCTGGCTGATAAAGGTACCATTTTCTTAGATGAGATCGGAGAACTTCCTTTAGATATCCAGGCAAAACTTCTCCAGGTGATCCAAAATAAGGAAGTACGGGCCATTGGCGCTGTGGAACCGGTTCCTGTAGATTTCCGCATCATATGTGCTACCAACCGTAATTTAAAGCAGATGGTGGATGACCATGAATTCCGTCTGGATCTCTATTACCGTTTAAATGCAGTAGAACTGACGCTTCCGCCTCTGCGGGAACGCCCTGAGGACATTCCTCTGCTGTCTACCTTCTTTTTAAACCGGTATAACGAACAGAACCATACTAATAAAATATTATCTGCTGATGCGGTACGGCTGATGCAGAAATATTCCTGGCCCGGAAATGTCCGGGAGCTGCAGCACCTGATAGAAAGTATGGTAGTCCTCTGCCAGAGTGATACCATTACTGCAGATCAGCTTCCAGATGAACTGAAGGATACCACAGATCTTTCTTCCGGAGATACCCGGGACAAAAAAGAAATGACATTAAAGGAATGTGTAGAACAATTTGAGATCCAGTTGATCCAAAAAGCATTAAATAACACCGACTCTGCTGCAAAGGCAGCAAAAACACTGGGGATCGATGCTTCTACTCTTTGTAAGAAGAGGAAACGATATGGCATATAATATTTCTGGTACTGAAAAAAAGATCATCCTTCATTCCCCGTCTATGATACAGATCTTCCAGAAGGCAAATCTTCTTGCCTACAATCAGGCTTCTGTGCTTATTTACGGAGAAAGCGGCGTTGGAAAAAGCTTTCTGGCAGAATATATCCAGAAAAGTGGTGCTTTATCTGGTAAACCCTTTGTAAAGATCAGCTGCAATGCTATTTCAGAGGAGCTTTTTGCCTCTGAACTTTTCGGCTATTCTCCCAATGCTTTTACCGGTGCCTCTGCCAGCGGAAAAACCGGACTTTTAGAAGCAGCAGACCATGGGACAGTCCTTTTTGATGAGATCAATGAGCTTTCTCCCCATTGCCAGACTCTGCTTTTACATTTTTTACAGAACAAAAATATAACTCCTATCGGTTCCCTTATTGCTAAAGAGATCCACACCCGCATTATCTGTACTTCCGGACAGGACCTGCGTGAAATGATCAAAGCCGGAACCTTCCGTTCAGATCTCTACTACAGGATCCGGGTAGCCAATATCCATATACCTCCTTTAAGAAAGCGAAAAGATGAAATTCCTTTATTTCTACGCTTTTTTATAGAACACTATTCGAAAGAATATGATTGTACTTTGGAAAACCAGCCAATTTCTGAAAACCAGATGACTGCATTAAGCGGGCTTGAGTGGAAAGGAAATATCAGAGAGATCTCCAATCTGTCCCAGCAGATCTGTCTGTCGGAAAACAGGAAAGAACTGATCGACTCATTTATCCATGCCCGCTGCACACCTCTGCATACACCAAAATCCCAGTCCATCCTTCGCCCTATAAGTAATGCTGCCGCTTCCGGGAAACAGCCGGCTGATTCCAAAGATCCGGCACATTTGCTGCAGGGGGATTTAATTCCATTAAAAGAAGCCCTTCGCCAATTTGAGGCAGCTTATATACAACAGGCTTTGGACCAGACCGGGACGCTTAAGGAGGCAGCAGATGTCCTTGGTATCAGTTTCAGTTCTCTTTGCAGGAAAAAGGCAGAGCTTGGCATATCCAAAAATGCAGGTTCCGGCAAAAAAATTACCGGCCATGCCCTTTAAAAATTTAAAAGGTATGACCGGTTTTTTGATGACCGCGCTGCTTATTATTCCCCTACCAGTTCTTTCATCACATCATCTACTTTTTCGATTTTTTCTGCTCTGTAAGCATTGCTGCCACAGAAAAGAAGGGCATTATTTTCATCCCCTTCCGCTGCATTTACCAATGCCTGTGTAATGCAGTAAGGAATAGTCCTGATGTCGCAGTGTTCCAGACACTGGAAGCAGCTTTTGATAGCCGGGCGGACTCCCTCTTTGATCTGCTGCAAAAATGGATTTAAAATAGCCCGTCCCGGCATTCCTACCGGGCTCTGGGTAATGATGATATCTTCTTTTTTTGCGTTGATATAGGCCTGCTTGTAAGCATCCGGAGCATCACATTCTTCAGTAGTAACGAAACGGGTGCCTACCTGCACTCCTTCTGCCCCCAGTTCAAACTGATGCATTACATCTTCATAGGTATAAATGCCCCCGGCAGTTACTACCGGGATATGCTTCTGGTACTTTTCTTCGTAAGTCTTTATTACTTCCATAATGGAGCGGACTTCTTTATCGTAAGCTTTCTGGTTGTAGGTATTTGGCACATCTTTTGTATCTGCACCGTACTCTGTCAGCTCTTCCCTGGAAAATCCCAGATGACCACCAGCTAACGGTCCTTCCACTACCACAAAGTCCGGAACCTGCTTATACTTTCTGTCCCAAAGTCTGCATATGACCTGTGCAGATTTGGCAGAAGACACAATAGGAGCCAGCTTTACTTTCTTTACTGCCTGTTTGCAGATCTCTCCGCAGGTTTCCTTTGCATCTGCGATCCCTGCTTTCATTTCCTCATATGCAGCCTGTGCATACTCTGGAAGACGGACTGGAAGACCTGCGCCGGATACAATTGCATCAGCGCCGCATTTAATGGCTTCTTTGACCCACAGGTCATAATGTTTGGTAGCTACCATGATATTAAAGCCAATAGCACCATTTGGTGCGATTTCCCTGGCTTTTTGCATTTCCCGTCTGATAGCACGCAGATTAGCTTCTACAAAATTGGTCTTAAAATCAGGTTCCCTGAATCCGATCTGTGCTGTGGAGATAAGTCCCATGCCGCCACAGGCTGCTACAGCTCCTGCCAGCCTATGAAGGCTGATGCCTACACCCATACCGCCCTGGATCACCGGTCTTTTAAGGACCAGATCTCCTATTGTTAATGCTTTGATCCCACTCATTTCTCACATTCTCCTAAATCTTTCGTATCTGTGTTCTGCCAGCTCTTCTCCGGACAGTTTCAAATACTTTTCAAAAAATCCGATCATAGACCGATCCATATAGCCTGCAATACGGTACAAAGTATCTGTATTTGCCGGTTCTTCCTCTGGAATGATCCTCTCGATCAGCCCCAGTTCCTTTAAGTCAGCTGCTGTTACCTTCATCACTCTGGCTGCCTCCGGGGCTTTTTTGCTGTCTTTATAAAGAATAGACGCAAAACCTTCCGGTGATAAAATGGAATAAATGGCATTTTCCATCATCCACACTTCATTTGCTACTGCCATAGCTAAAGCACCGCCGCTTCCTCCTTCACCGATGACAATGGAAAGCACCGGAACCTTTAAGGAAGACATTTCAAACAGGTTCTTTGCAATGGCTTCGCCCTGACCTCTTTCCTCTGCCTCCAGTCCGCAGAAAGCTCCTGGTGTGTCTACAAAACAGATAATGGGGCGTCCAAAGGTTTCTGCCTGCTTCATTAAACGCAGGGCCTTGCGATAACCATCAGGGGATGGCATGCCAAAATTACGGCGGATATTATCCTTGGTGTTCTTTCCCTTCTGCTGTCCGATAACTGTAACCGGCATGCCATGGAACATGGCAATACCGCCTACAATAGCACCATCGTCTTTAAAGCAGCGGTCACCATGAAATTCTATAAATTCATCAAAAACAGCGTTGATATAATCTAAAGCCGTTGGTCTGTCTGCTTTTCTGGAAAGGAGAACTGTATCCCAGGCACTCTTTTCTGTGTTTTCCTTTTTCTGACGGGCTTCTGATACATTAACAGCAGTATCTGCTTTTACAGCATCTTTTTCCACAGCCATATCATGTTTTCTGTGCATGTAAAGGATCTGTCCGATCACATGCTTTTGATCCTTTCTTGGAAGGATCATGTCTACAAAACCATGCTCTAACAGGAATTCAGCTCTCTGGAAACCTTCCGGCAGCTTCTGCCCAATGGTCTGCTCAATAACTCTTGGACCGGCAAAACCGATCAGTGCACCTGGTTCTGCAATGATGATATCGCCTAACATTGCAAAGCTTGCGGTCACGCCTCCGGTAGTCGGATCAGTAAGGACGCTGATAAACAGCTGTCCTGCTTCATGGTGGCGTTTTAAGGCTGCGGAAGTTTTTGCCATCTGCATCAGGGAAACAATTCCTTCCTGCATTCTGGCACCGCCGGAGCAGGCAAACAGGATCACCGGAAGCTTTTCCTTTGTAGCACGTTCTACTGCCTCTGTGATCTTCTCTCCCACTACATGCCCCATACTGCTCATAATAAAGCGGGCATCGCACACACCTACAACAGCAGGATTTCCATCGATCTTTGCCTTTCCAATGACAATAGCTTCATTCAGGCCGGATTTTTCTCTGGCTGCTTCTACCTTCTTTTCATAGTTAGGAAAGTCTAAAGGATTGGAAAATGGCATTTCTTTATTCCATTCCTCAAAGGTTCCCACATCCGTAAGCATTTCGATCCTGCGGTAAGCATGAACACGGAAGTAGCCGCCGCATTTGGGGCATACATAATAATTGTTCTTTACGTCTTCCACATAGATCGGCTGTCCGCATTTATTGCATTTGCGCCATAAACCTTCCGGAATAGATGGTTCTTCCCCTTCCTGGCTTACCGGTCTGTATTTGGTATCTATTTTTGTATACGTTTTTCTGAACATGTTGCGCAGCATACGACAACTTCCTTTCTGCATTATCCCTATTCAGGATCATAAATATCGGTCCACGGCCTGGTACATCGTTTTGTAAATAACTGTACTAGTCACGGAGGAAATTCCAGATTAAATTTCTAAAATTTATTTTACGTAGTCCGGAAAATACTTTTCAATAAATCCTGTGTCTGTATCACCCTTCTGAAAAGCTTCATTTTCCAGGATCTCATACTGAAAATCAATATTTGTTTCAATGCCTTCTATGATAACTTCGCCTAACGCACTGCGCATTTTCGCAATAGCAGATGCACGGTCTTTATCATAAACGATCAGCTTCATGAGCATGGAATCATAGTTAGCCGGTACTTTATAACCATTGTAAATATGTGTATCCACACGGACGCCATTTCCACCTGGGATATGCACGTTGGTAATACAGCCCGGACATGGCATAAAGCGCTTCTTCGGGTTTTCCGCATTAATACGGCATTCAATGGCATGACCCTTGATCTGGATATCTTCCTGTGACACACTTAACGGCTCTCCTGCAGCCACACGGATCTGCTCTTTGATCAGGTCAATGCCGGAAACCATTTCTGTTACCGGATGCTCTACCTGGATACGGGTGTTCATTTCCATAAAATAAAAGTTTTTATCTTTATCTAATAAAAACTCGATGGTTCCTGCGTTCTCGTAATTAACGGCTTTCGCTGCCTTTACTGCAACTTCACCCATTTTTTTACGAAGCTTTGGGGAAATGACCTCACATGGAGACTCTTCCATTACCTTCTGATGACGGCGCTGGATGGAGCAGTCACGTTCTCCCAGATGAACAACATTGCCAAACTTGTCACCCATGATCTGAAATTCCACATGGCGGGGTTTTTCAATATATTTTTCAATATACATAGTATCATCGGAAAAACCCTTTACAGACTCTAACTGGGCTGCATTAAAATGCTCTGTAAAATCCTCTTCGCTTCTGGAAATACGCATTCCCTTTCCACCGCCACCGGAGGAAGCCTTTATCATAACCGGAAAACCGATCTCCTTTGCCACGGCAAGACCGGCCTCTGCTGTGTATACAGGCTCTTTGCTTCCCGGAACAACAGGAACTCCAGCCTGTATCATGGTATTTCTTGCTTCTGACTTATTTCCCATGCGGTTGATGATCTCAGCAGATGGTCCGATAAAGGTAATGTTACACTGCTGGCAAAGCTTTGCAAAACGGGCATTTTCTGATAAAAAGCCAAAGCCCGGATGAATGGCATCTGCCTTCATTGCAACAGTTGCAGAGAGAATACGCTCCATATTCAGATAGCTCTGACTGGAAGGAGCCGGGCCGATACAGATAGCTTCATCTGCCAGAAGCGTGTGAAGACTATCCTTATCTGCCTCTGAGTAAACTGCAACTGTGCGGATACCCATTTCACGGCAGGCTCTGATAATACGGACTGCGATCTCACCTCTGTTTGCGATCAATATCTTGTTAAACATACTTAATCTCCTATAGACCAGTCTTATCCGATCATAAAGGTCAGTTCGCCAACAACTGCAATCTTGCCATCTACAGTAGCAGTTGCTTTTCCTACGCCAACCGGTCCCTTCTGTTTAATGATCTCACATTCCAGTCTTAAACGGTCACCTGGAACTACTTTGTGTTTGAATTTTACGTTGTTTAATCCGCCAAAATAAGCGGTCTTTCCCTTGAAATTTTCCTGGGAAAGAATAGCTACTGCGCCGGTCTGGGCCAGTGCTTCCACGATCAGGACACCTGGCATAACCGGTTCCTGTGGAAAATGGCCTCTGAAATATGGCTCATCATAAGTTACAGATTTATATCCAACAGCCTTTACGCCCGGCTCTAATTCTTCAATACAGTCTACCAGGAGAAATGGATGTCTGTGCGGAATGATCTCCTGGATTTCTTTAATACCCATTAACATGATTTTTGTCCTCCTGTGATACAATGTTCTCCCGGAACCTTTTATGTACTCTCGGAATCTTTTTGTACTTGATTTTGCGAGAAGATTTTTTGTCAGTTGTACCCAAATTTTTGAGACGTTGGCGTTGCGTCCGCCTCTAAAATTCGGGTGCGACTGGCGGAAAATCGGCCGCAAAAGCAAGTGCAGGAAAGACTCCGAGAGTACATTTTTTTATTTGGAAAGGTTCCAGGAGGACATCTATCATTTAATACGGAATAATGGCTGTCCGTACTCTACTACTTCCTCATTATTTACAAGGATTGCTTCAATAACGCCGTCATATTCGCTTTCGATCTCGTTCATCAGCTTCATTGCTTCGATAATGCCAAGTACCTGGCCTTTTTTCACAGTATCTCCTTCTTTTACAAAGCTTTCTGCATCTGGTGAGGAAGAGCTGTAGAAGGTTCCTACCAATGGAGATGTGATGACTTTATCAGAAGCAATATCATGGTGTTCTGCTGCTTCTGGTGCTGCTGCAGGTATTTCTGTGTTTACACTTGTGGAAGCTGCAGTCAGTACAGGTGCAGCGGTTGAAGCCGGAACAGCTGCGACAGCGCCAGGTGCACTAACTGTGATGATCTTTGCTTCTTCTTTCTCTTTCTTCAGGGAAATGTGCATATCGCCCTGATCCAGTTTAAAGCTGGTCAGCTTTGAATCCGATACCGCCTGAACCAGTGTCAGGATTTCATCTATATTCATTGTCCACGTTCTCCTTCCTTATGCTGTGAATTTCTTCACGATCAGGCTGGCATTATGTCCACCAAAGCCTAAAGAGTTGCTGATGGCATAATTTACATCCATAGATACGCCTTCATGCATGGTGTAATCTAAGTCACAGCCTTCACCTGGTGTTTCCAGACCTACTGTTGGATGTACATAACCATCTTCAATGCTCTTTACACAGGTAATGAACTCTACGCCGCCTGCTGCGCCTAATAAGTGGCCGATCATGGACTTGGTAGAGTTGATCTTTACTTTATCTGCATGATCACCTAAAGCCAGTTTGATCGCCTTTGTCTCGAATAAGTCATTGTGATGGGTGCTGGTTCCATGGGCATTCACATAATCAAGCTGTTCCGGGGTGATGCCTGCATCCTTCATGGCAAATTCCATTGCCTTTGCAGCACCACTTCCGTCTTCAGCAGGAGAAGTGATGTGGTATGCATCACAGGTTGCGCCGTATCCAACTACTTCTGCCAGGATCTTAGCTCCTCTTGCCTGGGCATGCTCTAAGGACTCTAATACTACGATTCCTGCGCCTTCGCCCATAACAAAACCATTTCTGTCCTGGTCAAATGGGATGGATGCTTTCTTTACATCATCGGTGGTGTTTAATGCTGTTAAGGAGGTGAAGCCTGCTACACCAATTGGTGTAATACTTGCTTCTGTACCGCCTGCTACCATTACATCTGCCTCACCGTGCTGGATAGAACGGAATGCTTCACCGATGGAATGTGTACCGGTTGCACATGCAGTTACTACGTTAATGCATTTTCCCTTAAGACCAAACTGGATGGAAACATTTCCTGCTGCCATGTTGCTGATCATTAATGGTACTAATAATGGCTCTACTCTTCCCGGTCCTTTTTCTAACAGTCTTTTTTCGTTGCGCTCTAAAGCCTGTAAGGAACCAATACCGGAGCCTACGCTTACGCCAACACGGAAAGGATCTTCTTTTTCCATGTCAATGCCTGATGTTTCCAGAGCTTCCTTTGCTGCTGCTACTGCAAACTGGCAGAATGTTTCCATACGGCGTGCAGTTTTCGGATCCATATACTGTTTTGGATCAAAATCTTTTACTTCTGCTGCCAGCTTGCACTTAAAATCAGCTGTATCAAAATGAGTGATCGGTGCAATACCTACTGTGTTTGACTTGACCGCAGTCCAAAAAGCCTCTACACTATTTCCAATTGGGGTAATAGCGCCCATACCTGTTACTACTACTCTTGTATTCATATTTTTAACTCCTGTTCTATTCTTGCCTTGCCAGTGTAAGACGGGCGTTATCTTATATAACGCAGCCGTTCGGGCGTTATCTTCTTGACGAACTGACGTCCGTCAAGAAGCATCGGATTGGCATCCGATGTAAAAACCAAGTCATACATGCGCTTACAAGCAAGCTTGACGCGCCCGTCTGCCTTGTTTTTTCCGCCCTATACCTGTTTCGTTACATCGCCATGCCGCCGTCTACTGAAATAACCTGACCGGTAATATAACGTGCTTCCTCAGATGCTAAAAATGCAACTGCATTTGCAATATCCTCTGTCTCGCCAAATGCTTTCATGGGGATATGCTCTAAAATGGAATTTTTGATCTCATCCTTTAACACTTCTGTCATCTCTGTTTTAATAAAGCCAGGTGCAACTGCATTTACAGTAATTCCACGGCTTGCCAGCTCTTTTGCCGCACTCTTGGTCAGACCGATGACACCAGCTTTTGCTGCACAATAATTTGCCTGTCCGGCATTTCCTAAAACACCGGATACAGAGGAGATATTGATGATACGTCCGCTCTTCTGTTTTAACATCTGTCTTGCAATGTGGCGGGTACAGTTGAATACGCCCTTTAAGTTGGTCTGGATCACTGCATCAAAGTCTTCCTCAGACATCTTCATTAACAGGTTGTCTCTTGTGATACCTGCGTTGTTTACCAGGATGTCCAGATGTCCATGCTCTTTTACCACTGCATCTAACATTTCCTTGCAGCTTTCAAAATCGGAAACATTGCACTGAACTGCCTGTCCGTTTCCTCCGGCTGCCTGGATTTCTTTTACTACCTCTTCTGCCTTTGCAGCAGAACCATTATAATTCACGATCACAAATGCGCCTTTTGCCGCTAATGTTTTAGCGATCTGACGTCCAATTCCACGGCTTGCGCCAGTAACCAGTGCAATCTTTCCTTCCAGCATGTTTATTCTCCTTTATGCCTCTTTTAAAGCTTCTACTACCTTTTCTATATCTTCTAACTTCTCAACATTTAATGTTTTTACGCTTCTGTCGATCTTTTTCATAAAGCCAGCTAGTGTCTTTCCCGGGCCGATCTCAATGAAAGTATCTACGCCGTCTGCCAGCATAGTTTCCACACACTGCTGCCATTTTACGGAAGAAGAAACCTGTTTTACTAAAAGGTCTTTTACAGGCTGTGCTTCTGTTACATACTGGGCAGTCACATTAGCTGCATATGGGATGACCGGCTTGTGGATCTCTACATTTTCAAGAACCTTTCCCAGCTTCTCCCCGGCACCAACTAACATTCCGGAGTGGAACGGACCGCTTACATTTAACATAATGGCACGTTTTGCGCCTGCTGCTTTTAACTTTTCACAAGCCTCTTCTACAGCTGCTTTCCTGCCGGAAATAACGATCTGTCCCGGACAGTTATAATTTGCGATCCACACACCATCCATATCTGCAGTCACTTCTTCGATTACTGCTGCATCCAAAGCCAGGATAGCCGCCATAGCACCTTCTCCAGCCGGAACCTCTTCCTGCATGAAAATACCTCTCTGACGGACAGTGGTGATCGCGTCTTCTTCACTCATAACGCCTACTGCTGCCAGTGCACAGTACTCACCAAGGCTTAAACCAGCTGCTACATCCGGTTTTACGCCATTTTCTTCTAAAACCTTCATCATGGCAATGCTGGCAGTGACCATGGCTGCCTGTGTGTATTCTGTAATGTCCAGTCTATCATTTGGCTCAAAGCAAAGCTCTGGAACAGAAAATCCTAAAAGCTCTGTGGCCTTGTCAAATACCTTACGGCCTGTTTCTGTGTGCTCATAAAAATCTTTTCCCATACCGCAGGTCTGTGCGCCCTGACCTGGGAAGATAAATGCGATCTTACTCATATTCATTACTCCCTGTTTTAAAGCGGTTCCAAAAGTACCTAACAACGACCTAAAAGTTTCTCTGCCTGACCCATCATCTCTTCGATCATTTCCTTACAGGTCTGCTCTTTGGAAATAAGACCTGCGATCTGACCAGCCATAACGGTTCCATTTTTTACATCGCCTTCCTGAACTGCCTTACGAAGGGTTCCTAAGGTCAGGTATTCCAGCTCCTCAAAGGACTTTCCTTCCTGTTCTAATTTGATGTATTCCCTGGTCATCTGGTTTCTCAGACAGCGTACCGGATGTCCATGGGTTCTTCCTGTAACAGTGGAGTCGATATCCTTTGCCTTGATAATACGTTCTTTGTAATTTTCATGTACAATAGACTCTTTGGAAACAACGAAGCGGGTACCGATCTGTACTGCTTCTGCGCCTAACATAAATGCAGCTGCAATGCCTCTTCCGTCACCAATACCACCTGCTGCGATAACCGGGATAGATACAGCATCTACAACCTGCGGTACTAAAGTCATGGTAGTTTCTTCGCCGATATGTCCGCCGGATTCCATTCCTTCTGCAACAACAGCATCAGCACCATATTTTTCCATACGGCGTGCCAGAGCAACTGATGCAACAACCGGGATGACCTTAACGCCTGCAGCCTTCCACATATCCATATATTTTTCAGGGTTTCCGGCACCGGTAGTAACTACCTTGATGCCTTCTTCTACAACTACCTTTGCTACATCATCAGCGTGTGGGCTTAACAGCATAACATTTACACCAAAAGGCTTATCTGTCAGCTTTCTTGCTTTGCGGATCTCTTCACGGACTACTTCTCCAGGAGCGTTTGCTCCGCCGATCAGTCCCAGACCGCCTGCCTCAGATACAGCTGCAGCAAGGTGATGTTCCGCCACCCATGCCATTCCTCCCTGAATGATGGGATATTCGATTCCTAACATTTCTGTGATTCTTGTCTTCATTCTTTCCTCCAAAATTCCGGGATTTTCCCGCAGTCTTGTAGAAACAGCGTGCTTCCTATAGTAAGCACGCCGTCCCCCTGTTGCTATTAACGTTCTTTGCGTTTACTTAAACTTAAGCCTCAACGCCCTTGTTCTTTAAATAATTCATAACATCGCCTACAGTAGCCAGATTCTCCAAATCTTCTGCAGGGATTTCTACGGAATACTCATCCTCTAAAGCCATAACCAGTTCAAACAGATCTAAGGAATCTGCTCCTAAATCTTCCTTAAAAGAGGAAGCCTCTGTGATGCTGTCTGCATCTACGCTTAACTGATCTGCAATAATTTCTTTCATCTTCTCTAACATAATATTGTTCTCCTTTTTCTGATTAAAATTTATAGTTTATCTTATCCGCTGCGGCAAAGCCGCTGCGTGTATATTACTGTATATATTACTGTGTTACCACTCTAACAGCATGGCACCCCAGGTAAGACCAGCACCAAATCCGGCTAAAACCAGCTTATCTCCCTGCTTCAGCTTTCCGGACCTGTTTAATTCATCCAGTAAGATCGGTACAGATGCGCCGGAGGTATTTCCATAATGTTCCATGTTTACCGGAAACTTTTCCAGATCCACCTTCAGGCGTTTTGCAATAGACTCAATAATGCGGTAATTTGCCTGATGGATCACAAACAGGTCAATATCATCTGCTGTATTTCCAGTTTCTTCCAGAACCTCTTTAATGCACTCCGGTACCTGCTTTACAGCAAATTTGAACACTTCCTGTCCTTCCATGGTCATATAGCCAAGCTCCGGTTTCTTTCCTAATAAGAAGTTTCCGGTAGAACGGCTGCCACAGGTAAGTACCCCGCCTTTGGCTCCATTAGAATGCATGTTCAGGCCGATGATACCACTTTCAGCTGCTGTTACTACTGCTGCTCCTGCTCCGTCTCCAAAGAGGACACAGGTGCTTCTGTCTGTCCAGTCTACTAACTTGCTTAACAGATCAGCACCGACCACAAGAGCTGTCTTATAAAGACCGGAAGAAATATAGGCATGTGCAGTGCTTAAAGCAAATACGAAACCGGTACATGCAGAACTGATATCAAAGCAGGCTGCATTAACTGCGCCCACCTTTGCCTGGATCTCACAGGCTCCATTTGGAAAGCAGTAATCCGGTGATGAAGTACCCAGAATGATCAGATCGATCTGCGCAGGATCTATTCCCGCCTGCTCAATAGCTTTCTTAGCTGCTTTTGCCGCCATATCTGATGTACTGTCGTCTGTTGCGATCCTTCTCTCTCCGATCCCCGTGCGGCTGCGGATCCACTGGTCATTGGTTTCAACGATCTTTGACAGGTCATCATTGGTTACAATCTGCGCCGGTACATAAGAACCGGTTCCTATAATTTTTGTAGTCATTTTTCTTACCCTTCCGCAGAAATACTTTGAACTTCAAAGTAATACTACAGGAATAGATAACTTTTGTCAAGAAATATTTTTGCAGTGGATAATTGACTTAATTTCCAAAATTTGTTACTTTCTAATTATAGTCTCTTAAGTTAGGGAATGTATGGGGAATGTACCTTGGGATCTTTTTGTCCTGGGATCTTTTTGTACTTGACTTTATGAGAAGATCAGATTCTAAGAGTACATTAAAACAACAGGAGGTATTTTATATGAAAACAACAGGGGTTATAAGAAAACTGGACGAGCTTGGGCGGATCACTCTTCCCATCGAGCTTAGACGAAGCCTGGATCTGGACGTAAAAGACGCCCTTGAGATCACAGTCGAAGATGACTGCATCATCCTGAAAAAGGCAGAAAACGCAGATATCTTCACCGGTGTAACAGAAGATCTGATTGAATACGAGGGAAAGAAAGTTTCCAAAGCATCCATTCTGGCCCTGGCAAAGCTAGCCGGACTGAAGATAACAGAATAAAACAACTCATACTATTTATAAAAGGCTGCCGCCTAAGCAAATCGTCTGCTGTGCGGCAGCCTTTTATTTACCTGTTCTCTAGTACATCGTTTCGTAAATAACTGTACTAATCACGTAGGATGCGGATTTGAGTGTGCAGGTCTAAAAACGCAGGCGTAGCGGGCTACGCTGAGGCTTTTAGGCCTGTGCAATCAGATTCGCAGA